>Ga0209697_10001478_pt1 | contig 36144 bp, 39 predicted proteins | sample AliMusrvi5mmetaG_FD_184115 | JGI IMG/M metagenome (GOLD analysis project Ga0209697, IMG submission 184115) | Freshwater lake bacterial and archeal communities from Alinen Mustajarvi, Finland, to study Microbial Dark Matter (Phase II) - Alinen... | ecosystem: Environmental > Aquatic > Freshwater... | reverse complement strand
CCGGTGGCTTGATCCCGGCCCTTGACTTCCATGGTCTTCTCCTCCTTGAGCGGGAAGACCGAGCCGATCTGGATCTTGACGTCCTCGGCGGTGGTCTCCCCGATGAGGAGATTGTACTTCCTGCGGAAATGCATCATCACGGCCTCGTCCATCTCGTCACCCGCGATGTCGATGGATTTCGAGACGACCAGGCCTCCCAGCGAGATCACCGCCGCCTCGGTGGTGCCCCCGCCGATATCGACGATGAAGTTGCCGTGCGGCTCGGAGATCGGCAAGTCCGCCCCGATGGCCGCGGCCATGGGCTCCTCGATGAGGTAGACCTCCCGGGCCCCCGCCTGCTCCGCCGACTCCTGCACCGCGCGCCGCTCCACCTCGGTGATGCCCGAGGGGATGCCGATGACGATGCGCGGATGCAGCAGGGAGCGCCGGTTGTGGACCTTGCGGATGAAGTACTTGATCATCTCCTGCGTCACTTCGAAGTCCGCGATGACGCCGTTCTTGAGCGGCCGCACCGCGACGATCGACGACGGGGTGCGCCCCAGCATGCGCTTGGCCTCGGCTCCCATGGCCAGCACGCGCCGGGTCTCCCGGTCGATGGCCACCACTGACGGCTCCCGCAGCACGATCCCCTGGTTCTTCACGTAGACCAGGGTGTTGGCCGTGCCCAGGTCGATGCCCATATCGTTGGAGAAGAGGCCGAAGAGGAAGTCGAACATAAGACTAAGCGACTAGGCTGATCTGTCCGCGCGAGGCGTTGTCGCCCGCACGGGGGGCGAGCCGCAGGATGCGGGTGTAGCCCCCGGGCCGCTTGGCGTAGCGCGGGGCGAGCACCTCGAAGAGCTTGCGGTAGACGGTCTTGTCCTGGATGGCGCGGCGCACCTGAGGATGCCGTCCGTGCACCGCGTGCGTTATGAGGCGCTCCGCGAGGGGCCGCAGCTCCTTGGCCTTGGCGATCGTGGTCTCCACCTTCTCGTGGAGGAACAGGCTCGTCACCATATTGCGGAGCATGGCCCGGCGATGCGAGCTGGTCACGCCCAATTTGCGTCCGCCCAGAGTCTTGATCATAACGGCCTCTCTTTGATTATAGCAACCGGTTCAGGCGTTGACCTGCATGCCCAGAGACAGCCCCATGTCCTTGAGGCGGTCCTTGATCTCGTCGAGGGATTTCTGGCCGAAGTTCTTGACGGCCAGAAGCTCCTCGTCGCGCTTGGAGACCAGCTCCCCGATGGTCTTGATGCGCGCGACCTTCAGGCAGTTGGAAGCGCGCGAGGAAAGCTCGATCATCTCGATGGGCTGGCCCAGGATGTCCTTGAGCTTGGAGTCGCCGCCCAAGGCCTCGCCCACGGTCGCGCCGCCCTCGCCGGCGAAGGCCGCGCCTTCAGCCGCCGGAGCCGCTTCCTCAGGGATGAAGATGTCGAGGGACTGGCGCAACAGCTTAGATGACTGGATGAGCGCCTCCGCGGGATTGAGCGAACCGTCGGTCCAGATCTCCATGATGAGCCGGTCGTAATCGGTGACCTGCCCGACGCGCGCGTTCTCCACGTCGTAATGCACCTTGCCCACCGGGGAGAAGAGGGCGTCGACGGGCAGGAACCCCGCCGGCCAGTGGGTCTGCTGGCGCAGGTCCTCGGCCGGGATGTAGCCGCGGCCCTTGGAGATCTCGATCTCCATGTCGAGCTTGCCGCCCGCTTCGAGGTTGGCGATGACGAGGTCCTTGTTGACCACCTCGACGTTGGAGTTGACGCGCACCGTCCCGGCGGTCACCTCGCCCTCTTTGTTGGCGGTGAGATACACCGTCTCCGGGCCGTTGGAGAAGAGCCGCACCCGCAGCTTCTTGAGGTTGAGGAGGATGTTCATCACATCCTCCTTCACGCCGGGCAGGGTGGCGTATTCGTGGGTGGCGCCGTCGATGCGCACCGCGGTCACGGCCGCGCCCTCGAGGCTGGACAGGAGCACCCGACGCAGGGCGTTGCCCACGGTGTGCCCGTAGCCCCGTTCGTATGGCTCGGCGATGAACTTGGCGTAGTTTTCCGACATCGTCTTTTCGTCGACGCTGAGCTTCTGCGGCAGAATCAGTTCTTTATAAGCCATGGACTCACTTACCCCCTCGCACCCCTACTTGGAATAGTACTCGATGATGAGCTGCTCGTTGACCGGGAACGACATCTCGGCCCGCTCCGGCAGACGCATGATCTTGGCGGAGAACTCGCCTTCATTGTACTCCAGATAGCTCGGCCTCTGATTGAGCCTCTTGGCTGTCTCCAGGCTGAGCTTGACGCCCACGTTCTCCCGATACCTCTGGTCCAAGGCCACGATGTCTCCGGCCCGGACTTTGTACGAAGGGATGCCGACCCTCTTGCCGCCGATCTTGATCTGGCCGTGGCGCACCAGCTGGCGCGCCTGCTTGAGAGAAGTGGCCAGGCCCATGCGCCGCACCACGTTGTCAAGGCGCAACTCGAGGGCTCGCAGGAGGTGGTCGCCGGAGGCTTCCGGACTCTGGGAGGCGGCCTCCACCAGACGCTTGAAAGGCTTCTCCGTCATGGAGACCATGCGGCGCAGCTTCTGCTTCTCGCGCAGACGGACGGCGAAGGCCGAGGGCTTGCCCCGCTGGGGCCGCGCCGAACCGGGAGGCATGGGGCGCTTGTCAAAGGTGCACTTGGCGTGGCACTTGTCACCCTTGAGGAACAGCTTGGTCTGCTCGCGGCGGCAGAGTTTGCAGACGGCTCCGGTGTAGCGCATTAGACCCTCCTGGCCTTGGGCGGACGGCAGCCGTTGTGCGGGAGGGGCGTGACGTCCTTGATGCTGATGATGGTGAGGCCGGCGTTGCCGAGGCTGCGCACCGCCGTCTCCCGGCCCGGGCCGGGCCCCTTGATGAAGACCGAGATCTGCTTGACGCCGAGTTCCATGGCGCGCTTGGAGATCTTGGTGGCGGTCACCCCGGCCGCGAAGGGCGTGCCCTTCTTGGTGCCCCGGAACCCGCTGCCTCCCGCCGAGGCCCAGGCCAGCACGTCGCCGCGCTCATCGGTCAGCGAGACGATGGTGTTGTTGAACGAGCACTGGATGTAGACCTTCGCGTAGGTCAGGCCCTTCCAGGACTTCTTAGCGCCCCCCCCGGCTTGCGGCCGGGCGGCCGGCGCCGACGGCGCGGCCTGGGGTGTCGCCTGCGCTGCGGCCGGAGCCGCGGGCGTCGGTTTCTTTTCCTCGTCTGCCATAGCTCTAATCCTTCCTATTTAGGGTCACGCCTTGGGGGCGCCCGGCCTCTCGACCGACTTGCCCACGCCCACGGTCTTACGGCGTCCGCGCCGGGTGCGCGCGTTGGTACGCGTGCGCTGGCCCCGGACCGGCAGGTTACGGCGATAGCGGAACCCTCGGTAGCAGCCCACCTCCTGCAATCTCTGCAGATGGCCCGCCAACTCGCGGCGCAGCTCGCCTTCCACCTTGTACTCCTTGACGATCAAGTTGCTGAGGAGGCTGGCCTGCTGCTCGGTGAGGTCCTTGACCCGCGTCGCGGGTGCGACCTGGCCGCTGAGCTTGGCCAGGATCTCGTCGGCTCGCTGCCTCCCGATCCCATAGACGTAGCACAAGGCGACGTCGATCCTCTTGTTCTTCGGCAAATCCACTCCGGCTACGCGTGCCATCGCATTTTCTCCTTAACCCTGACGTTGCTTGTGTTTGGGGTTGCTGCAGAGTACCCGCACCACCCCATTGCGCTTGACGACCCGACACTTCTGACAGATCGGCTTGACGCTGGCTCTCACCTTCATCTTATTGCTCCCGGTAGACGATCCGGCCGCGGCTGAGGTCATAGGGCGACAGTTCGACTCGCACCCGGTCTCCGGGCAGGATCTTGATGTAGTGCATGCGCATCTTCCCCGAGATATGCGCCAGGACGACCTTCCCCGGCGCGATCTCCACGCGGAACATCGCATTGGGGAGGGCCTCCAGAATGCTGCCCTCCACCTCGATCTTATCTTCCTTCACCATTTCATATATCCCCGATGACGGCGCTCATGGGTCATTTTTTTCCGTGCCACGTCAGGACTTCCGGACCCTGGGCGGTCATCGCCACGGTATGCTCGAAATGCGCCGAGAGGCTGCCGTCTTTGGTCACGCAGGTCCAGCCGTCCTCGAGCGTGCGCGCCTCCCAGCCCCCGGCATTGACCATCGGCTCGATGGCCACCACCAAGCCGGCCGCCAGCCGCGGCCCCGTCCCGGCCTTCCCGAAATTGGGGACCGGCGGGTCCTCATGCAGGGCCCGGCCGATGCCGTGGCCCACGAATTCGCGCACCACGGAGAATCCCGCCGCCTCCGCGTGCTCCTGGACGGCCTGGGAGACGTCGCCGAGGCGGCCGCCCGGGTGCATCGCGTCGATGCCGGCGGCCAGCGCGTCCCGAGTCGCGGTCATGAGCCGGGCCGCGGCCGGGCTCACCGGCCCCGCGCCCACGGTCACGGCCACGTCGGTGTAGAAGCTCTCGTAGAGACAGCCCAGGTCTAGGCTGACCAGGTCGCCCGCCCGGAGGCGGCGGTCCGCCGATGGGATGCCGTGGATGATCTCGTCGTTGATCGAGACGCAGAGCGAGGCGGGGAACCCGTGATAGCCCAGGAACGCCGGCTTGGCGTGGCGCCGGGCGAGCTCCGCGGCCGCGAGGCGGTCGAGTTCCAGCGTGGTGGTCCCGGGCTGAGCCGCGGCCATGACGGCCGCCAGCGCCTGGGAGAGGATCTCCGCGCCCTGCCGCAGGCAGGCGATCTCCTCGTCGCTCTTGAGTTCGATGGTCTTGGTGGAAAACATGTCTCGCGCTAGCGCGCCCCCAACTGCGGCGCCACGATCTCGGCCAGGGCCCCGGCGACCGCCTCGGGGCTGCGCCCGCCGTCGAGTTCGTGGAGGACCCCTTCGGCCTTGTAGTAGGCGACCAGGGGCCGGGTGAGGTCCTCGTAGACCATCAGCCGCTTGCGCGCCGTGGCCTCGGAGTCGTCCTCGCGCTGCACGAGGGCCTGGCCGCACTTATCGCATTTGCCGTCGACCTTGGGCGGACGACTCAAAACATTGAAGACCTCCGCGCAGCCGCCGCAGATGCGCCGGGAGGTCAGCCGCTTCATGGCCTCGACCGCGGTGAGATCCAGGAACAGGACCAGGTCGACGCCCGCGCCGCGCTTGGCCAGCAGGCCGGACAAGGCCTGGGCCTGGGCTAGATTGCGCGGGAATCCGTCGAGCAGGTAGCGCCCCTTCTGCGGGTCGGAGAGCTTGCCGGCCACCATCTCCGTGACGACACCGTCCGGGACCAGCTTGCCGTTGTTGACGTATTCAGCGGCTTTGAGCCCGAGGGCGCTCTTGGCGGCCATCTCGGCGCGGAAGATGTCTCCGGTGGACAGATGCGTGAAAGCGAAGCGCTCGCAGAACACGGACGACTGCGTCCCCTTGCCCGAGCCCGGCGCCCCGATCAGGATGACGATCATTGGCTTCCCACGTTGAACCAGCGCTGCTGGATGCGGCCCTTTTTGAGGAAGCCCTCGTAGTGGCGCATGATGAGGTGCGCCTCGAGCTGCCCCATGGTGTCCAACGCCACGCCCACCACGATCAAAAGCGAGGTGCCGCCGAAGAAGAAGCCGACGTTGAGCTGGCGGCGCAGGTAGTCGGGCAGGACGGCGATGGCCGCCACGAACAGGGCCCCGCCCAGGGTGATGCGCTCCAACACCCACTCGATGTACTTGCCCGTCGGCTCGCCCGGCCGGATGCCCGGCACGAACCCGCCCGACTTCTTCATGTTGTCGGCCAGGTCCGTGGGGTTGATGGACACCGAGTTGTAGAAATAGCAGAAAAAGATCACCAGGAGCGCGTAGACGAGCTGGTACATCCAGTTGCCCCGGCTCCAGAACTCCATCATCTTGGCCGCCCAGGGCGCCTGCGGCGCGAAGGTCACCACCGTCATGGGCACGGTCAGCAGCGACACCGCGAAGATGACCGCGATGACGCCGGACTGGTCGACCTTCAAGGGCAGGTAGCTCGAGGCGCCGCCGTACATCTTGCGCCCGACCACGCGCTTGGCGTACTGCACCGGGATCTTGCGCTGGGCCGTCTCCACCCACACCACCGACATGATGACCAGGATCAGCGCGGCTAGCAGGAAAAGCTCCGTGATCAGCCCCTTCTCCTCCATGCGCACCAGGGAGATCTCGTTGTAGACCGCGCTGGGGATGCGCTCGACGATGCCCGCGAAGATCAGCAGCGAGATGCCGTTGCCAATCCCGTTCTCGGTCATCTGCTCGCCGAGCCACATGATGAAGATAGTCCCGGCGGTCAGGGTCAGCACCGTCATCATGTAGAAGCCCCAGGTCGGGTTGGAGACCACGGGGATGCCTCCCGGCGACGGCATCTTGGTGACCGCGATCGTCAAACCGAACGACTGGAAAGCGGCCAGGAACAGGGTCAGGTAGCGGGTGAGGCTGTTGAGCTTGCGCCGGCCCAGCTCCCCTTCCTTATGGAGACGGTCCAGATAGGGCAGCACATGAGCGCCCTGCAACAGGCTCATGATGATGGAGGCGTTGATGTACGGCATGACCCCCATGGAGAAGATCGAGAACCGGCCCAAAGCGCCGCCCGAGAAGATGTTCAAGAACCCCAGGAGGCTGTTCTTCTGGGCCTCGAAGATGGCCCGGATCGCGTCGCCGTTGATGCCCGGGATCGGGATGCCGGCGCCCAAGCGATAGACCGCGACGGCGCCCAAAGTAAAGAGCACCCGCTTGCGCAGGTCCGGGACCTCGAAGATGTCGGTGAAGCGCTGGATCATTTGGCTTTCGCGATGACCACGGCCTCTCCGCCGGCCTTCTGGATCTTCTCCCGGGCGCTGCCCGAGAACGCGTGGGCGCTGATCTTGAAGGCGGAGTTCAGGCTCCCGTCGCCGAGGACCTTGACCGGCAGCCGGCCCTTAACCAGGCCGTGGATGCGCAGGGCCTCGACGTTGACCTCTTTCTGGTTGCGGAAGGTCCTCTGGATGGCGTCCAAAGACACCACCTGGTAGAGCTTCCGGAACGGGCCGTTGGTGAAGCCCCGCTTGGGGATGCGGCGCAAGAGGGGGGTCTGGCCGCCCTCGAAGCCGGACATCTTGCCGTCGCCGGAGCGGCTGCGCTGGCCCTTCTGGCCGCGCGTCGCCGTCTGCCCGGTGGTCGAGCCCTCTCCCATGCCCAGACGCACGCCGCGACGGCGCGAGCCCGGGGTGGGGCGCAGATTGGTGAGACTGACGATGTTCTTCTCGCTCATGACCTTGCCTCTACTTGCCGCGGAGCTTGGCCGTGGCTTCGCTGGTGCGCAGCTGACGGAGGCATTCCAGCGTCGCGCCGACCACGTTGAAAGCGTTGTTCGATCCCAGGCTCTTGGTGAGGACGTTGCGGATGCCGCCGGCCTCCAGCACGGCCCGCACCCCGCCGCCGGCGATGACGCCGGTGCCCGGGGCCGCGGGCTTCATCCAGACCTTGCCGGCGCCGAACTTGGCGACGATCTCGTGCGGGATGGTGTCGCCCACGAGCGGGAACTTCATGATGTTCTTGCGCGCCTGAGCGTTGGCCTTCAGGATAGAGCCCTGCACCTCGCGGGCCTTGCCCAGGCCGAAGCCCACGGTGCCCGCGCCGTCGCCGATGACGACCAGGGCCGCGAAGGAGAATCGCTTGCCGCCCTTCACGGTCTTGGAGACCCGGTTGATGGCCACGACCGTCTCGCGAAAACCATCCTCGGCGCGGGCGTTGGGATCGCGCCTCTGACGCATCCGGGGGTCGTAGCGCCGGCCGGCGCCCTGGCCCGGAGACGACGGCGAGGGGGCAGGGGTCTGCGTGCTGGGGGTTTGCGCGCTCATGATGGCTCTCCTAGAATTCCAATCCGCCGGCCCGTGCCGCGTCGGCCAGGGCCTTGATGCGGCCGTGGTAGACCAGGCCGCCCCGGTCGAAAGCGACTTTCTTGACGCCCGCGGCCAGCGCCTTCTTGGCGATCAGCTCGCCGACCTTCTTGGCGGCGGCGATGGTCTTGCCCGCCTTCTCTCCCTTGAGCTCCTTGGATAGGGAGGAGGCGAAGGCTAGGGTCTTGCCCGCGCCGTCATCGACGACTTGGGCGTAGAGGTACTTGAGGCTGCGGTGCACGCTGAGCCTCGGCCGCCCCTCCGGGCGTTGGGCTAGCTTATCGCGCGTGCGCTTCTGGCGGTACTCGTATCGCGTCCACTTGTCTTTCATGGGTGATCTGGTCCTCTATTTCTTGGCGCCCGCCGCTCCGGCGGCGCCGACCCCGGCTCCGGCCGCGGTCTTGCCCGCCTTCTTGCGGACATGCTCGCCCTGGTAGCGGATGCCGGTGCCCTTGTAGGGCTCGGGCTTGCGCAGGCCCCGAATCTTCGCCGCGGTCTCGCCGACGAGATCCTTGTCCGACCCCGCCACTGTGATCTGGGTCTTCTTGGGGTCGACGCCCAACGTGATGCCGGCCGGCGCCGTGAAGGGCACGGGGTGGGACTTGCCCAGACTCAGGGTCATCTTCTGGCCCGCGACCTCGGCCCGGAAGCCCAGGCCCACGATGTCGAGGGTCTTGACGAAGCCGCTGGACACGCCCACGACCATGTTGTTGACGCGCGCCCGGCTCATGCCGTAGATGGCGGAGGCCTCGCGGGCGGCGTTGAGGTCCGCGGTCAACAGCACTTTGCCGTCCTTGACCTCGGCGCGCACCAGCGGGTGCAGGCGCTGCTGGAGCTGACCCTTGGGCCCCTTGACGGTCACCATGCCATCGGCGATGGAGACCTGGACCCCCTGGGGAATCACGACCGGCATCTTTCCTATTCGGCTCATGGTTATCTCACCAGACTTGGCAGAGGATCTCTCCGCCGACTTTCTTGTCCTTGGCCTGCTTGCCCGTGAGCACTCCCTGCGGGGTGGAGAGGATGGTCACGGCGAAGCCGCCGCGCACCCGCGGGATCTCGCGGTAAGACCGGTAGATACGCAGACCGGGCTTGGAAACGCGCTGGATGCCCCGGATCACGGCCTCCTTCTCCGGGGAGTACTTCAGGAACACCCGGATGGTGCCGCGCTTGTTGCCGTTGGCGAAGAAGGTCTTGTAATTGGCGACGAAGCCCTCCTCCTTGAGGATGCGCACGACCTCGAGCTTAAGCTTGCCGTGAGGGACGTCCACGCGGTCCTTCTGCCGGAGGCTGGCGTTGCGGATGCGGGTCAACAGGTCGGATAATTGGTCCATGGGTCACCCTACCAGGAGGATTTCTTGACGCCGGGGAGCTGCCCCAGATGCGCCATCTTGCGGAAACAGATGCGGCAGAGCCCGAAGTCCCGATAGTAGGCCCGGCTCCGTCCGCAGATCTGACAACGGTTGTGCTGCCGGGTCGAGAACTTCGGGACCCGCTGCGTCTTCGCCTTCCACGCCGTGGTCGCCATGTCAGTTCCCCCCCGCACCGGCCGCCGCCACTTCGGGCGCCGCGGCCTTCGCCGGCGCCGCCGGCGCCTTGAACGGCATCCCCAGCGCCTTCAGCAGATTGAGACTCCGCTCATCACTGCCGCCGCTGATCACGAACGTCAGGTTCAGGCCCCTGGGCTTGGTGATCTTCTCGACATTGATCTCCGGGAAGATCAACTGCTCGCGCAGCCCCAAGTTGAAGTTCCCGGTGCCGTCGAACCCGCGGGGCTCCAGGCCCCGGAAGTCCCGGATGCGGGGGATGGAGACGGAGATGAGCCGGTCCAGGAACTCGTACATGCGGTCGCCGCGCATGGTCACGCGCAGACCGATGGGCATGCCCTGGCGCAGCTTGAAGTTCGAGATGGACTTGTGCGCCCGGCGCAGCTGCGGCCATTGGCCGGTGACCAGCGCCATCTCCTCGCGGGCGCCGTCGATCATCTGGACGTTCTCACGCGCCTCGGAGACGCCCACGTTGAGCACGATCTTGAGCAGGCGCGGCGCCTGGAAGGGGTTCTCGAAGCCGTGGGCCTTCATCAGGGCCGGCACGACCTCCTCCAGGTAGCGCTTCTTGAGGCGCGGGACCGGATGTTTGGCCTCGCGGCCGTCGGAGACGGCCATCGCGGGACCGGTGGGCTTGCCGGCCTTGGCGTCGGCGGCCTTCTTGCCGACCTTGGCCTGAGCCGGGGCCGGCTTCTTCGCCGGCGCGGCCTTTGCGTTCGCGTCCTTCTCAACCATAATGTCCTCTGGGCTCCTCTAAAGTATCGTCTCGCCGCAGCGGCGGCAGAGCCGCACGGTCTCGCCCGTGGCGAGCTTGTCGAGCTTGGGCCGCACGGGTTTCTCGCACTTGGGGCACATCAGCATGGCGTTGGAGAAGGCGATGGGCGCCTCCATCTTCTGCAGCCCGCCGGGCTCGCTCTGGCGGGGCTTCTTATGCTTGGTCACCATGTTGATCTTGCTGATCAGGATGCGGCCCTCGTCCGGGTAGATCTTGAGGACCTCGCCGGTCTTGCCCTTGTCCTTGCCGGCGATGACCATCACCTTGTCCTTCTTACGCAGCTTGAGTTTCATCGCGTCAGACCACCTCGGGGGCCAATGATATGATCTTGAGATATTCCAGGTCGCGCAACTCGCGGGAGACCGGTCCGAAGACCCGGGTCCCCCGGGGCTCACCGTTGTCGTCGATGAGGCAGGCCGCGTTGTCGTCGAAGCGGATGTAGGACCCGTCCGGGCGGCGCCGGTTGAACACCGTGCGCACGATCACGGCGCGAACCTTGTCGCCCTTCTTGACGGCGCTGTTGGGCGTGGCGTCACGCACGCTGGCGACGATGACGTCGCCCACCGTGGCGTAGCGGTGATAATGCCCCTTATTGACGTGGAAGCACTGGATCCGGCGGGCTCCCGAGTTGTCGGCGACGTTGATGATAGATCGCAGCTGGATCATGACTTGACCTCCGTCTCGGGACTTCCGGGCCGGCGGGGCGCGGCCTTGATGACCCGGACCACACGCCAGCGCTTGGTCCGGGAGATCGGCCGACTGCCCATGATCTCGACCAGGTCGCCCTCATGGGACTGGTTGGTCTCATCATGCGCGTTGAAGCGGTTGCTCTTGCGGATGATTTTCTCGTAGAAGGGATGCCGCACCAGCCGCAGGACCTCCACGACGCGCGTCTTGTTCATGCGGTCCGAGACGACGACGCCGGAGAGGGTCTTGCGCTTGCTGCGCTCCACAGTGGTTTCAGGGGACATGGTTGGCCTCACGATTTCAGCGGCGCGGCAGCGCCGCTGGGCTGCGCAGCCTTGGATTTTGCGTTGCTGCGCCCGCGCGCCGGAGCGACCGCGCCGGCTTGCGGCGCCGGCGCCGCCTTTTTCTGATGGATCCAGGTCTCGAGCCGGGCCGCGTGGCGGCGCAGATTGCGCAGCTCCAGCGGGTTCTTGGCCGGCGCGACCCCCTGCTTGAACCTCAGGCGGAAGAGCTTCTCCCGGGTCTGCGTCAGTTCGACCCGCAGCTCCGCCGCCGAATGGTTGCGAAGATTCTCTCTGTCCTTGGCCTTCATAGGTGCTCCCGTGCGACGAACGCGGTGCGGATGGGCAGCTTGAAGGCGGCCACGCGCAGGGCGGCCTTGGCCTCTTCCTGGGTGACGCCCTCGATCTCGAAGAGCATGCGCCCGGGACGGACGACGACTGCCCAATGGTCCGGAGCGCCCTTACCCTTGCCCATGCGGGTCTCGGCCGGGTGCTTGGTGATCGCCTTGTCCGGGAAGACGCGCAGCCACATCTTGCCGCCCTTCTTCATGTGCCGGCTGATGGCGACGCGCGCCGCCTCGATCTGGCGCACGGTCACCCACTTGGGCTCCAGCGCCTTCAGCCCGTACTCCCCGAACGCGATGGAGAACCCCTTCTTGGCCGGCCCCTTGATGCGCGGATGGCTGTGGGGCTTGCGATACTTGACGCGCTTAGGCATCAGCATGGGGGGTGCCTCCTTCCGGCGCGACCGGGGCTGCGACGGCTGCGGGCGCGGATTGGGGCGCCGCCGCGCCGGCCAGGGCAGCCTGGGTGGCGGCCGCGGCGACCGCGGCCTTGGCCAGCTGCTGGAACTCCTTGGCGCCCTTGACGAAATGCAGCTTCTTGAAGATCCAGACCTTCACGCCGATGATCCCGGCGGTGGTGTAGGCCTCCGCGGTCCCGTAGTCCACGTCCGCGGAATAGGTATGCAGGGGCACGCGGCCCTCACGGGCCCACTCGCGCCGCGCGATCTCGCCGCCGTTGAGGCGCCCGCCCACCATGACCTTGATGCCCAGAGCTCCGGACTGCATGGTGCGCTCGATGGACCGCCGCATGGCGCGGCGGTAGGCGATGCGCTTCTCAAGCTGGATGGCGATGGCCTCGGCCACCAGCCGGGGGTCGAGCTCGGGATCCTTGATCTCCATCACGTTGATGAAGGTCTTGCGCTGGGTGAGTCCCTCGATCTTGCCGCGGATGGCCTCGATGTCAGCCCCGCGCTTGCCGATGACCACGCCCGGCCGGGCGGTGTGGATATTGACGCGCAGGTAGGAGCCCGCGCGCTCGATGCCGACCCAACTGACCGCCGCCATGCGGAAGGTCTTCTTGACCAGGCTGCGGATCTTGAAATCCTCGCCGATCAAGGCCGGCATCTCCCGCAGCGAGAACCACTTGGATTCCCAATCCGCGGTATAGCCCAGGCGCAGACCCCTGGGATGTGTTTTGTTGCCCATGATTTATCTCCCGGCCTCGTCCGACACCACGACGGTCAGGTGGCAGACCTTGCGTTTGAAGGTGTTGGCCCGGCCCATGGGGGCGGGCATGACCCGGCGCATCTGTCCCATCGGCCCCTTGCCCGACCAGCAGGACTTGATGTAGACGTTCTCGGGGACCAAGGTCTTGCCCGCGAGCCTGGCCTTGATGGTCAAGTTGGCGGCGGCGGAGCGCACGGTCTTGGCGACCATGTGGCCACAGGTCCGCGGGATCAGGGGCAGCATCTGCTCGGCTTGCAGCACCGACTTGCCCCGGATCTCCTTGAGGACCTGCGCGACCTTGCGCGTCCCGAATCTTTGGAATCTGGCGTAGGCTGTAGCTTCCATGGTGGCCTCAGGTCAAAGAGGTGGATTCTTTGTGGGCCCCACCATGGCCCCGGAAATGCCGGGTGAAGGAGAACTCCCCCAGCTTGTGGCCCACCATCTGCTCGGTGACGTAGATGGGCAGGAACTTGCGCCCGTTGTGCACCGCGAACGTGTGCCCGACGAACTCCGGCGGGATGGTGCTGCGCCGGGCCCAGGTCTTGATGGGCCTCTTCTCTCCGGAGGCGGTCATCTTCTGGACCTTCAGGAGGAGTTTCGCGTCGATGAACGGCCCTTTGCGGCTGGATCTGCTCATAAGCTCCCTCTCAGGACTGGGTCTGGCTGCGCCGCCGGTCGGCGACGATCATCCAGCCCCAGACCTTCCTCTTATTGCGCGTCTTGTAGCCCTTGGCCAGTTGGCCCCACGGCGAGCGCGGGTGGTTGCCGCCCTTGGACTTGCCGCGGCCGCCGCCCAGCGGATGGTCGGTCGCGTTCATGGCTCCGCCGCGCACCGTCGGGCGGATGCCGCGGTGGCGCGAGCGCCCCGCCTTGCCGAGGTTGATGGTGTTGTGCTCCGCGTTGGAGACCTGGCCCAGCGTCGCCAGGCAGCTCTCCGGCACCAGCCGGAGCTCGCCCGAAGGCATCTTGAGCTGGGCGTAGCCCGCGTCCTTGGCCATGAGCTGCGCCTGGGTGCCGGCCGCGCGCATGAGCTGGCCGCCCTTGCCCGGGGAAAGCTCCACATTGTGCACGAAAGACCCCTCGGGGATCTTGGCCAGGGGCAGGGTGTTGCCGAGCTTGATTTCCACGTCGGGGCCGCTGATGACGATGTCGCCGACCTTGAGCCCCGCGGGATGCAGGATGTAGCGCTTCTCGCCGTCGACGTAATTGACCAGGCAGATGCGGGCGCTGCGGTTCGGGTCGTACTCGATGGTCGCCACCTTGCCCGGGATGCCGATCTTGTCGCGCTTGAAATCCACCACCCGGTAGGCCCGTTTGGCGCCCCCGCCCTGATGGCGGACCATGATCATGCCGGTGTTGTTGCGGCCGCCCGTCCTCTTGAGCGCGCGCACCAGGCTCTTCTCGGGCCGCGTCGCGGTCAGGTCCGAGTAGTCCGCCGAAGTCATGTTCCGGCGGGACGGCGTGTACGGCCTAAAGCTCTTGATTGGCATAAATCCTTCCTAGGACGACTGCTCCGCGACCTCGATCTTCTGGCCCTTGCCGATCTTGACGATGGCCTTCTTCCAATCGGGTCGCATTCCGCCGCCGCGTCCGTAGCGGCGGTACTTGCCCGGCATCACCATCGTGCGCACGGCCAGAACGTCGACCTTGAACAGGGCCTGGACCGCCCGCCGGATGCTCCCCTTGTCGGCGGTGCGCGCCACCTCAAAGGCGTACTGGTTGAACTTCTCCTTCTGGATCGTGCTGCGCTCGGTCAAAAGCGGCCGCACGATGACGCCGAAGGTCTCGTCAGAAACGGGTGTCGTCTTGGCCATGTCAGTTCCCCTTGCCCTTCTTGCGGGAAGCCGGCGCCGCCTTGGGCGCGGCGGCCTTGCCGTCGGCGGCTTTGCCCTCGGTGGCCTTGACGTCCCCCAAGGACGCGCAGCGCGTCCGCAGCTTCTCCAGCGCCGGCTTGGTGACCACCAGACGCCGGGCCCGCAGCACGCCGTAAGCGCTGACATCGGCGGCCAGGGCCAGTTCCACGTTCGGGATGTTGCGGCTGGCCTGGGCGAGCTTGGCGTCGGGAGCGTCGAGGACCAGCAGGGTGCAGCCTTTGCGGTCGCCGCACTTGAGGGACTCGAGCAGCGCGACCACGGCCTTGGTCTTGGCTTCCTCCACGCCCAGGCTCTCCACGAACACGAAAGCGCCTTCCGCCTGCTTGGCGGACAGGGCGTGGACCAGGGCCAGGCGGGCCTTGGCCCGGGGGAAGTCCAGGTGCACGTGCCCGGCGCGCGGACCGAAGGTGACGCCGCCGTGGCGCCACAGCGGCGAGCGCAAGGATCCCGCGCGGGCCCGGCCGGTATGCTTCTGCTTCCAGGGCTTCTTGCCGGAGCCGGAGACCTCGGCGCGCGTCTTGGTGTTCGCCATGCCCCGCCGCTGGTTGGCGAGATAGACCGTCACGTACTCGTGCAGGAACTGCGGCGAGGGGCGCCGACCGAAGACGGCGTCGGGAAGTTCGACCTTGCCGACCTCCGCCCCCTTGACGTTCAGTAGTTGCGCTTGCATGGCATCCTCTATTTCGGCGCGACCTTCGTGGGTTTCTTGCCGCCGATGATGTTGCCCATCTTGTCCTTTCGGACGCTGGGCAGGATCGGGGCGGTGTAGTGCTTCTTGGCGTTGACCGTCTCGGAAATCGTGACCAGGCCGCCCCGGGGACCGGGGACCGGACCGGCCAGATAGATCAGGTTCTCCCGGGGGTCGACCTTGATGACCTCGAGCTTCAGAGTGCTCTCGGTCACGGCGCCCATATGGCCGGCCATGCGCTGGCCGGGCATGACGCGGCCCAAAGACCGGCGCGACGCCAGAGACCCCGGCGAACGCTCCTTGTCCGAAGCGCCGTGGGAAGCAGGCATGCCGCGGAAGCCGTGGCGCTTCATGACGCCGGCGAAGCCCCGGCCCTTGGTCGTGCCCTGGACATCCACGTAGTCGCCCGGCTTGAAGACGCCGTCGAGGCTGACCGTCTGGCCCGCTTCCAGGCCCTTCACGTCGGGAACGCGGACCTCGCGGGTCCAGCGGACCGGCGCGACGCCCGCCTTCTTGAATTGCCCGAGTTCGGGCTTGGAGAAGTGCTTCTCGGGCCACGCGCCGAAGCCCAGCTGCACGGCGTTGTAGCCGTCCGGACCCTGCGCCGACTTGACCCGCACGACCGGGCAAGGCCCGGCCTTGACCACGCTCACGCCGAAGAGGCGGTTGCCCCGCCCATACATCTGGGTCATGCCGACCTTCTTGCCCAGGATGGTGCGGAAATGGACCGGCGCCCGCTTGTCGGCGGCCGCGGCCTTCTCGTCCGGCTTAGCTTCGTCTGCGCTCATAAATCCTCTTATTAAAGCTTGATCTCGACGTCCACGCCCGCCGGCAGATCGAGCTTCATCAGTTCATCGACCGTCTTCTGCGTGGTCGAGTTGAGCTCGATAAGACGCTTGTGCACCCGCATCTCGAACTGCTCACGCGATTTCTTATCGACGTGGGGAGACCGGAGAACCGTATATTTCTTAATGTGAGTGGGCAACAAAACGGGGCCCGATACGACGGCCCCGGTCCGCTGCGCCGTCTCGACGATCTTGCCTACACTCGTGTCCAAGACCCTGTGATCGTAGGCACGAAGGCGGATACGGATTCTCTGCTGCGGATGATTCGTCTCAGCCATGGCTATTATACCTTTTTTTCTTCGATTTTAGCGGCCTAATCGGTGATGTCGCTGACCACGCCGGCGCCGACCGTATGGCCGCCCTCGCGCACCGCGAAGCGCAGACCCTTCTCCATCGCGATCGGGGTGATGAGCTCCGCCTCGATGTCGATGTTGTCGCCCGGCATGATCATCTCCACGCCCGGAGGCAGCGTCACCGCTCCCGTCACGTCCGTGGTCCGGAAATAGAACTGCGGCCGGTAGCCCTTGAAGAACGGCGTGTGCCGCCCCCCCTCGTCCTTGCTCAGTACGTAGAGCTTGGCCTTGAACTTCTTGTGCGGCTTGATCGACCCCGGAGCGCAGATCACCTGCCCGCGCTCGATCTGGTCCTTGTCGATGCTGCGCAGCAGCACGCCCACGTTGTCGCCCGCCCGCGCGTCGTCGAGCAGCTTGCGGAACATCTCGAGGCCCGTGGCCACCGTCTTCTGCGTGTCCTTGAGCCCCACGATCTCCACCGGGTCCCCGACGTGGATCATGCCCCGCTCCACGCGCCCGGTCGCCACCGTGCCCCGGCCCGTGATCGAGAACACGTCTTCCACCGCCATCAGGAACGGCTGGTCCGTGGCCCGCTTGGGCTCCGGGATGTCGTTGTCCAGCGCCGCCACCAGCTTCTCGATGGACTTGGTCCCGATCTCCGTGTCCTCGCCTTCCAAAGCCTTCGTCGCCGAGCCCCGGATCACCGTGATCTTGTCCCCAGGGAACTCGTATTTGGTCAGGAGCTCGCGCACTTCCATCTCCACCAGCTCGACTAGGTCCTTGTCCGCCACATCGATCTTGTTCAGATATACGATGATGTGCGGCACTCCGACCTGCCGCGCCAGCAGCACGTGCTCCCGCGTCTGCGGCATCGGGCCGTCCGCCGCCGACACCACCAGGATCGCGCCGTCCATCTGCGCCGCTCCCGTGATCATGTTCTTGATGTAGTCCGCGTGGCCAGGGCAGTCCACGTGCGCGTAATGCCGCGTCCCCGTCTCGTACTCCGCGTGGTGGACGTTGATCGTCACGCCCCGCGCCTTCTCTTCCGGCGCGTTGTCGATCTCGTCGTACTTCTTCGCCGTCGCCAAGCCCTTCTTCGCCAGATAGTGCGTGATCGCCGCGGTCAAGGTCGTCTTGCCGTGGTCCACGTGCCCGATCGTTCCGATGTTGACGTGCGGCTTGGTGCGCTCGAATTTTGCCTTGGCCATATTCAATCTCTCCTTATTTCTTTTCGCTCTTCTCCACGATGGCCTTCCTCACGTTGGTGGGGACCTCATCGTAGTGGCTGGGCTCCATCGTGAAGGACGCCCGCCCCTGCGAGATGGAGCGGACCACGGTCGCGTAGCCGAACAGCTCCGAAAGCGGCACCGTGGCCTTGACGAACTTTAGGTGCGCCCGGTCCCCCATCTCCAGGATCCGGGCGCGTCTGGAATTAAGGTCGCCGATGACGTTGCCCATGTACTCCGCGGGGGTGACCACCTCGAACTTCATGATGGGCTCGAGGATGGTGGGGTTGGCCTTCTTGCAGCCCGCGCGCAGGGCCATGGCGGCCGCGATCTTGAACGCGATCTCGGAGGAATCCACGTCGTGGTAGGACCCGTCCAGGAGCGTCACCTTGACGTCCACGAGGGGGAATCCCGCCAACGCGCCGCCCGGCAGGGCCTCACGCACGCCCTTCTCCACGGCCGGGATGTACTCCCGCGGGATGCGGCCCTGCTTGACCTCGTTGATGAACTCGAAGCCCTTGCCCGCCGGGTTGGCCTCGATCTGCAGAACGCAGTGGCCGTACTGGCCGCGCCCGCCGGTCTGCCGGATGAACTTGCCTTCCTCCGTGACCTTCTTGCGCACCGTCTCCTTGTAGGCGACCTGGGGCTGGCCCACGTTGCCTTCCACGTTGAACTCGCGCTTCATGCGGTCCACGATGATGTCGAGGTGCAGCTCGCCCATGCCGGAGATGATGGTCTGGCCGGTCTCGGTGTCGGTCCGCATGCGGAAGGTCTGGTCCTCTTCGGCCAGGCGTCCCAGGGCCACGGCCATCTTCTCCTCGTCCGCCTTGCTCTTGGGCTCGATGGCGACCGAGATGACCGGCTCCGGGAAGGTGATCTGCTCGAGGATGATGGGGTGCTCTTCTTCGCAGAGGGTCATGCCCACGGCGGAGTTCTTCATGGCCACCGTGGCGGCGATCTCTCCGGCACGGACCTCCTTGATCTCCTCGCGGTGGTTGGCGTGCATGCGCAGCAGGCGCCCCACGCGCTCCGAGGACCGCTTGTTGGCGAAATACACCATGTCGCCCGTCTTCAAGTGCCCGGAATAGACCCGGAAGAAGGCGAGCTTACCCACGAAGGGGTCGGTCTGGATCTTGAACATCAGGGCCGCGAAGGGCTCTGTGTCCGAGGCCGTGCGCTCCACCGGCGCGTCCGTGTGCGGGTCGAGGCCCATGACCGTCGGCCGATCCAAGGGGGAGGGCAGATAGTCGCAGACGGCATCGAGCATGGGCTGCACGCCCTTGTTCTTGTAGGACGAGGCGGCCAGGACCGGGAAGATCTTGGACTGCAGCACGCCCTTGCGCAGGATACGGCGCAGTTCGGCGGGCGCGAACTCGTGGCCGCCGTGGAGGTACTTCTCCATGGCGTCGTCTTCGAACTCGATGATCTGCTCGACCATCTTGTCGTGCCACTGCTTGGCCTTGGCCTGGAGAGCGGCCGGGATCTCGGTGACGTCCCACTTGGCCCCCAACTCCTCGCTGTGCCAGACCAGGGCCTTCATCTCGATGAGGTCGATGACTCCGGCGAACTCCGCCTCCGCACCGATGGGGAGCTGGATGGCGCAGGCGTTGGCCCCGAGCAGCTTCCGGATGGAGTCGTAGGACATGTAGAAGTCCGCGCCCGTGCGGTCCATCTTGTTGATATAGGCGATGCGCGGGACCTTGTACTTGTCGGCTTGCCGCCAGACCGTCTCGGACTGGGGCTCGACGCCCTGCACGCCGTCGAAGCAGACCACGGCGCCGTCCAGCACGCGCAGGGACCGCTCCACCTCGGCCGTGAAGTCCACATGGCCGGGGGTGTCGATGATGTTGATCTGGCAGTCCCGCCACTGGCAGTAGGTGGCGGCGGCGGTGATGGTGATGCCGCGCTCGCGCTCCTGGGGCATCCAGTCCGTGGTGGTCGCCCCGTCGTGGACTTCCCCGATCTTGTGGATGCGCCCCGTGTAATAGAGGATGCGCTCCGTCGTCGTGGTCTTGCCCGCGTCGATATGCGCGATGATGCCGATGTTGCGGACCTTCTTGAGCGAAAACTCCCGATCCATTTTTTCTACCACCGGTAATGGGCGAACGCGCGGTTGGACTCCGCCATCTTATGCATGTCCTCGCGCTTCTTGAACGCCACCCCCTCCTTCTTGCTGGCCGCCAGGAGCTCCTCGGCGAGCCGCACGGCCATGGGCTTGCCCGATTTGGCGCGAGCGGCGTCGAGGATCCAGCGCATCGCCAGGGTCGAGGACCGCGTCGGGCTGACCTCGATGGGGACCTGGTAGGTCGCGCCGCCGACGCGCCGGGCCTTGACTTCCAGCAGGGGCCGCACGTTCTCGATAGCCTTAGTCAGCACGTTCAAGGCGTCTTCCTTGGTGCGCTCGGCCATGATGTCCATGGCGCCGTACATGATATGTTCGGCGGCGTGCTTCTGTCCCCGGTAGTTGAGCTTATTGATGATCCGGGAGACCAACACGGAGCTGTATTTGAAATCCGCGGGGGGCAGGCCTCTGCGGTCGCGCGGTCTGAGTCCTTTTCTGGGCATAGACTGTCTCCTTACGCCTTGGCCGCGGCCGCTGCTTTGGGCCGCTTGGCGCCGTAGAGGGATCGGCCTTGACGGCGGCCATCGACTCCGGCTGTGTCGAGCACGCCCCGGATGATGTGGTAGCGCACGCCGGGCAGATCCTTGACGCGGCCCCCGCGGATCATCACGATGGAGTGCTCCTGCAGGTTGTGGCCCACGCCCGGGATGTAGCCCGTGACCTCGGTGCCGTTGGTCAGCTTGATGCGGGCGATCTTGCGCAGGGCCGAATTGGGCTTCTTGGGGGTGGTGGTCTTCACCTGAGTGCACACCCCGCGCCTCTGCGGGCAGCCCATGAGGGCGGGTGCCTTGGGATGGGCGCGGTTCTTGTGACGCCCGATACGGATGAGTTGGTTGATGGTCGGCATAGTTCCTCTCTTACGGCTTGGCCTCGGCCTGGGACTGCAACAATTCCTGGAGCTTGACTTGCGGCGCCAAGCCCGTCCCCGCCGGGATCATGTGGCCGATGATGACGTTCTCTTTCAGGCCCCGGAGGTAGTCGATCTTGGATGTGGTCGCGGCTTCGGTCAGGACGCGGGTCGTCTCCTGGAAGCTCGCCGCGGAGACGAAGGAGTTGGAGGCCAGCGACGCCTTGGTGATGCCCAAGAGCACCGGCTCGGCCTGGGCCTCCTTGCCGCCCTTGACTTTGATCTGCCGGTTATCGTCTGCGAAGGTGAACCGGTTTACGATCTCGCCCTTGAGGAACGCCGTGTCGCCGGAATTGACGATTTTGACGTTCTCCAGCATCTGGCGCACGATGCACTCGATGTGCCGGTCGGAGATGTTGACGCCCTGCAGGCGGTAGACCTCCTGGATGGCGTTGACCAGGAACTCCTGCACTTCCTTGACGCCCTTGACGTGCAGGATGTCGTGGGGATTGATGGCCCCGTCCGTGATGGCCTCGCCCACGCCGACCCGGTCGCCCTCGTAGACCACCAAGTGCTTGCCCTGGGGGATGAGGTATTCGCGCACTAGGTCGGTCTCTTCGTTGCGCACCGAGACCATGCGCTGATCCTTGGGCCCGACGCCCAACGACACGATGCCCTCGATCTCGGAGATGACGGCCGAACTCTTGGGCCGCCGGGCCTCGAAGAGCTCGGAGACGCGGGGCAGGCCGCCGGTGATGTCCTTGGACTTGGTGACCTCCTGCGGGATCTTGGCCATGACGTCGCCGGGGACCACCTCTTGTCCAGCCTCCACCGTAAGGATGGTGTCCGTCGGCAGGGGATAGTTGGCCACGTCCTTGCCGCCCTTGTCGATGACGACCCGCGGGTTGAGGCGCTTGGAGCCGCTCTCACTGCGGTCCGAGCGGCGGGTCTCCTGCTCGATGATGCGGCGCTCGATGATGCCGGTGATCTTGTTGCGCTCCTCGTGCAACGTGACGCCTTCCTTGACGTCCACAAGACGCACGTGCCCTTCATGCTCGGCGATGATGGGCATGGTGTAGGGGTCCCACTCCGCCAGCAAGGCGCGCGGATCGACCGAAGAGCCGTCCTTGACCTTGACCCGCGAGCCGTAGGGCGTCTTCTGCTCCTCGATCGCTCCGGTGGTCCGGTCGGTGACCAGGAGCGCGCCGGTGCGCGAGACGCAGACGTTCTCCCCGTCACGGCTGAGCACGGTGCGGATGTTGCGGAACTCGACCTTGCCGCCCTTGAGCGTCAGAGCATGGGAGCGCTTGGTCACGCGTGAGGCCGTGCCGCCGATATGGAAGGTGCGCAGGGTCAGCTGCGTGCCCGGCTCGCCGATGGACTGCGCCGCGATGATGCCTACGGCCTCGCCGATCTCGACCATGCGGCCGTTGGCGTTGTTCATGCCGTAGCACTTGGCGCAGACGCCCTGGCGACTCTCGCAGGTCAGCACGGAACGGGCGCGCACGACCTCGATGCCCGCCTCCTTGATCTGGGCCGCGGTCTCGGCGTTGATATGCTCCCCCGCCTTGGCCACGACCTTCTCCACGGCCTTGCCCTTGGCGTCGGTGGTGGAGACCATGATGTCCTCCAGGGCCACCCGGCCCAGGACCCGCTCTTCGAGCGGCTCGATGGTCTCGTCGCCGGCGGTGAGGTCGCCCAGGCGCACGCCGTTGATGGTGCCGCAGTCCGCCTCGGTGATGACCAGGTCATGCGCCACGTCGACGAGGCGGCGCGTGAGGTAGCCGGCATCGGCGGTCTTCAAGGCGGTGTCGGCCAGGCCCTTGCGGCCGCCGTGCGTGGAGATGAAGTACTCCAGGACGGTGAGTCCCTCGCGGAAGTTGGAGACGACGGGCTGCTCGATGATCTCGCCCACGCCGCCGGTGAGCTTCTTCTGGGGCTTGGCCATGAGGCCGCGCATGCCGGCCAGCTGCCGGATCTGCTGGCGGCTGCCGCGGGCGCCGGAGTCGGCCATCAGGAAGACGGAGTTGAATCGGGGCTTGCCCGCGACGAACTTCTCGGATTCCTCTCGCTTCATCTCGTCGAACATGACATCCGATATCTTGTCCGTGACGTGGGTCCAGATGTCGATGATCTTGTTGTAGCGCTCGGCCTCGGTGATCAGCGCGTTCTTGGCCTGCTTCTCGATCTCCTTGACCTTGCCGCGCGCCTTGACGATCTCCTCCTTCTTCAGGGCCGGGATGTGCATGTCCGAGATGGAGATGGACAGGCCGGCGGTGGTGGCGTAGTGGAAGCCGATGCTCTTGAGATCGTCCAAGAGCATCACCGTGCGGTATTGTCCCAGCTCCTTGTAGCAGCGCTCCACCAGCTTGGAGAGCTCCTTCTTGCCCTGCGGGACGTTAATGTAGCCCAGTTCGGACGGGGTGATCTGGTTGAAGAGGACCCGCCCAACCGTGGTCCAATCCCGCCATTGGTCGACGGGGACGGGCTCGATCTTCTTGCCCTGGCCGGTGACCTCGTTGAGCTCCTTGGTGATGCCGCGCACCTTGATGCGCGCGTGCAGGTCGACCTTCTGGGTCTGGTGCGCGGTGATGACCTCGGCGGCGTCGGCGAAGATCATCCCTTCGCCCTTCTCGCCCTGCTTGTACTTGGTGAGGTAGTTGATGCCCAGCACCATGTCATGCGAAGGCACCGCAATCGGCTTTCCGGAAGCGGGGGACATGATATTGTTGGAGGCCATCATGAGGACCTTGGCCTCGAGCTGGGCCTCTTGGGAGAGGGGCACGTGCACGGCCATCTGGTCGCCGTCGAAGTCGGCGTTGAAGGCCGCGCAGGTCAGCGGGTGGAGCTGGATGGCCTTGCCTTCGATGAGGACAGGCTCGAAAGCCTGGATGCCCAGCCGGTGCAGGGTCGGAGCGCGGTTGAGCATGATCGGGTGCTTCTTGGTCACGAACTCCAGGATGTCCCAGATCTCCGGGCGCACCTTCTCGAACATGCGCTTGGCGGCCTTCAGCGTGAGGCTCTCGGTCTTCATGAGCTCCCGGATGATGAAGGGCTTGAAGAGCTCGAGAGCCATCTCCTTGGGCAGCCCGCACTGGTTGATCTTAAGGTAGGGGCCGACCACGATGACGGAGCGGCCGGAGTAGTCCACGCGCTTGCCCAGCAGGTTCTGCCGGAAGCGGCCCTGCTTGCCCTTGAGGATGTCGGAGAGCGACTTCAAGGGCCGGTTGCCCGCGCCGACCACCACGCGGCCGCGCGCGCCGTTCTCGAAAAGGGCGTCCACGGCCTCCTGCAGCAGGCGCTTCTCGTTGAAGACCATGACCTCGGGCGCGCGCAGGGCCTCGATGTGCTTGAGGCGGTTGTTGCGGTTGATGATGCGGCGATAGAGATCGTTGAGGTCCGACGTGGCGAAACGGCCGCCTTCCAGCGGCACGAGAGGCCGCAGCTCGGGAGGGATGACCGGCAGCTGGGTGAGGATCATCCACTGCGGCTCGTTGCCGGACTCGGCGAAGCCCTGCAGGATGCGCAGCCGGCGGATGAGGCGCGTGCGCTCGGCCTCGGAGGTGACGCCTTGGATATCCTCGAGGATCTTGGCCGCCTCTTCCTTGGGCTTGACCCGCGAGAGGAGCGTGTGGATAGCCCCGGCGCCGATGTCCACCTTGAGCTTGCTCTTGAACTCGGCCTTGGCCTTGCGCACCTCTTCCTCGGAAAGCAGGTCGCAGGCCTTGTACACGGTGCGGCCGGTGGAGTCCACGAAGTCCTCCAGCACGATGTACATGGCGTAATAGATGACCCGCTCGAGGTCGACCGTCTTCATGTTGAGGACGATGCCGATGCGCGAGGGGGTCTTCTTAAGGAACCAGATGTGGGCGACAGGCACGGCCAGCTCGATGTGGCCCATGCGCTCGCGGCGCACCTTGGCCTCGGTCACCTCGACGCCGCAGCGGTCGCAGACGATGCCCTTGAACTTCACCCAACGGTACTTGCCGCAGGCGCACTCGTAATCGTGGGCCGGGCCGAAGATGCGCTCGCAGAACAGACCGTCGCGCTCAGGCTTCAGCGTCCGGTAGTTGATGGTCTCGGGCTTCTTGACCTCGCCGTAGGACCAGGACAGGATATGGTCCGGGGAAGCCATAGACAGACGGATGGCGTCGAAATCGAAGAAATCGAGGCTGTCGGACTTCTTCTTCTTCTTGCCGCCCAAGGACAACTTCTTTTCCGCGACCGCTAGATAACCCATGGTTTAGGCCTTCCTCGCGGTTTCCACGCCCGCGTCCTTTCCTTTTTCCTTGCTCTTCTTGGCCTTCTCCTCCGCGTCCTTGCCGAGCTTGAGGAGTTCGACGTTGAGGCCCAAGGCCTGAAGCTCCCGGACCAAGACCTTGAACGACTCCGGCACCCCTGGCTGAGCCGGCGGCTCGCCCTTGATGATGGCCTCGTACATCTTGGTGCGGCCGGCCACATCGTCGGACTTGACCGTCAGGAACTCCTGCAGGGCATACGCCGCGCCGTAGCCTTCGATGGCCCACACCTCCATCTCGCCGAAGCGCTGGCCGCCGAACTGGGCCTTGCCGCCCAGCGGCTGGCGGGTGATGAGGCTGTAGGGGCCGGTGGACCGGGCGTGCACCTTGTCTTCCACGAGATGGTTGAGCTTGAGCATGTACATGTAGCCCACCGAGATCTTCTCGTGGAACGGCTCGCCGGTCCGGCCGTCGTAGAGCGTGATGCGGCAATCGTCGGCGGGGAGGTACTTCTCCGGGACGCCCTTCTCGCGCAGCTCTTTCTTGGCCTTCTGGACCATCTCGAGGACGTCTTTCTCGGTGGCGCTGTCAAAGACCGGATTGATGGTCTGCACGTCGAGATGGTGGGCCGCCCAGCCCAGCATCATCTCCAGGAGCTGTCCAATGTTCATGCGCGAGGGCACGCCTAGCGGAGACAGCACGACGTCGAGCGCCGTGCCGTCCGGCAGGAACGGCATGTCCTCTTCGGGCAGGATCTTGGCCACCACGCCCTTGTTGCCGTGCCGGCCGGCCAGCTTGTCGCCGACCTGGACCTTGCGACGGGAGGCGATGTAGACCTTGACCACCTTGTTGACCGTGACGGCGAGCTCGTCGCCCTGCTTGACGCCCTCCTTCTCCCGGGCCGCGTCGTCGCGGAGCTTCTTCTCCATGATCTTATAGAACAGGGTCAGCCGCTCTTCCTCGTCGCGGCGCTTGGCCGCGGGCAGCTCCTCGATCGCGGTCAAGGAGTCCTTGCGGTGCTGGCGCAAAGACGCCAGGGACTTCTCCAGGCGCTCCGTGACGGCGTCAAGACGCTTGCGCTCCTCGGGCTTGGAGAGCTTCTCGCGGCGCACGAAGACGCGCACGCCGATGACCTTGCCCGAGACGCCCGGCGGCACGCGCAGCGAGGCGTCCTGCACGTCCTCGGCCTTCTTGCCGAAGATGACCTTCAAAAGCCGCTCCTCGGGGGTGAGCTGCTGCTCGCCCTTGGGCGTCACCTTGCCGACCAGGATGTCGCCTTGGGCGACGTTGGTGGAGGGGATGACGATACCCTGCTCATCGAGAGACTCCAGCGCCTCGGTGCCCACGTTGGGGATGTCCCGCGTGATCTCCTCGGCGCCGAGCTTGGTGTCGCGCGCCTCCACCTCGAACTCGGTGATATGGATGGAGGTGAAGAGGTCCTCCTTGACCAGGCGCTCGGAGATCAGGATGGCGTCCTCGAAGTTGTAGCCCTCCCAGGGCATGAAGCCCACCAGGAGGTTGCGCCCCAGGGCCAGCATGCCGCCCGCGGTGCCCGGCCCGTCGGCCAGAACCGAACCCTTCTTGTTCTTCTTAGGGTCGGGACCTTCGACGTGGTCGCCGGTCTTGACCGCGGGCGTCTGGTTGATGCAGGTGTCCTGGTTGGAGCGACGGTACTTGCGCAGCTGGAAGAGATCGATGGCCCCCTCGCCTTCCTTAACGCCTTCAGCGTGCACCGCGATGAGGTCGCCCGCCGAGTAGATGACCCGGCCGGCCCGCTTGGCCGTGATGCAGGCCCCGGAATCCTTGGCCACGGCTTCCTCGATTCCGGTGGTGACCAGCGGCGCCTCGGCGACCAGCAGGGGCACGGCCTGACGCTGCATGTTGCAGCCCATGAGCGCGCGGTTGGCGTCGTCATGCTCGAGGAACGGGACCAAGCCCGCCGAGACCGAGACGACCTGCAGGGGAGAGATGTCCATGTAGTCGACCTTGGCGGGCTCGACCAGCGGGAAGTCGCCCCGGGAGCGGCAGGCGACCAGGTCCGAGGCCAGCCGGTCCTTCTCCAGCGGGGTGTTGGCCTGGGCCACGATCTGCCCGGACTCCTCGTCGGCCCCGAGGTAGGAGACCTCTCCGGTCAGCTTGCCCTTGATGACCTTGCGGTAAGGCGACTCGATGAGGCCGAACTCGTTGATGCGGGCGTAGGTCGCCAGGCTCGTGATGAGGCCGATGTTCGGGCCCTCCGGGGTCTCGATGGGGCAGATGCGGCCGTAGTGCGTGTGGTGGACGTCGCGAACCTCGAAGCCCGCGCGCTTGCGGTTGAGTCCGCCGGGACCCAGGGCCGAGAGCCGCCGCTTGTGCGTGATCTCGGAGAGCGGGTTGATCTGGTCCATGAACTGCGAGAGTTGCGAAGTCCCGAAGAACTTGCGCAGGATGCCCACCATGGGCGCGGTGTTGAGCAGGTTGCGCGGGGTCAGGGTGGTCTTGTCCTGCACGCTCATGCGGTCGCGGATGACGCGCGACATCTGGGCCAGGCCCACGCGGATCTGGTTCTCCAGGAGCTCGCCCACGCCTCGGATGCGGCGGTTGCCGAGGTGGTCGATGTCGTCGAGCTTGACCGCGAAGTTGTGGTCGAAGAAGGTGGGCACGGCCGTGCGCCAGCGGGTGATGGCCTCGCCCAGCTCCAAGAAGGAGATGCGGTCCTTCTTGAGGCCCTGCTTGGCGGCCTCCGGGTCGTCGTCGGAGTCCTTCTCGTGCAGGTCGATGACCGGGAAGTTCTCCAGCGCCTCCTTATTGATCTTCTTGGCGTACTCCTGCAGCAGCGCCTTGAACTCGCTGGTGCCCTCGTAAGGCTGAGGCCGGATCGGCATCGCGGTGGTCTTGGCCACGCCGTCAGCGTAGTGCGACGTGCCGCAGTTGAGGGCGATGAGGTACTGCATCGTGGCTACGATGTCCTCGGTGCAGAGGGTGCGGCGGTTGTAGGCGGGCAGGGCGAAGTACTTGTGGCGCCGGTTGTCGGGGCGGCAGACCACGTCGTGCCGGGTGGCCAGCTTCCAGAGGAAGTGGTGCAGCTTGCCGTGAATCTTATGCCGGCCGACATTGGAGAGGTCGTACTTGCGTAGGTTCTTGAAGATCAGGTTGTCGAGGTAGGCCTCGGCCTGGCCGGGGACGATGAACTCCTGTCCGCGCAACTTCTTATAGATATCCTGCTGCGCCTCTTTAACGCTCTTGATCTTGTCCTTGCGCAGGGTCTCCAGGATGGTGGGGTCTTCCTTCTCCGGGTCGCCAGTGAGGAGCTTGACCGTCTGCACGCCCTTGTCGAGCATGCGCTTGATGGCCTCATGGGTGACCTTCTTGCCGGCCTCCAGGAGCACCTCTCCCGAGGTCTGGTCGACCACGTCTTCGATCGAGATGCGGTGCAGCAGACCCACCATGGTCTGGGCGTTGACCGGGACCACTTCGTAGTCGTAGAAGGTCTTGAGGATGTCGGCGTCGGACTCGATGCCGCAGGCCCTCAGGAAGGTCGTGGCCTCGAACTTCTTTTTGCGGTCGATGCGCACGTAGAGGATGTTGTTGAGGTCGAACTCAAACTCGACCCAGGCCCCGCGGTAGGGGATGATCTTGGCGAAGAACAGCCTCTTGCCCAAGGACGAGATCTTCTTCTCCTCGTCCTCCTCGAAGATGATGCCGGGAGAGCGGTGCAGCTGGCTGACCACCACGCGCTCGGCCCCGTTGATGATGAAGGAGGCGGTGTCCGTCATCATGGGGACTTCGCAGAGCACGACCTCCTGCTCTAGGATCTGCTTGAGCTTGCCGGAGGGCTGGCGCGAGGACAGGCGCAGGATCGCCTTGAGCGGCCGGGACCAGGACGAGTCGTGGGCCTGGGCCTCTTCGGGGGTCTCATAGCGCGGCGGGGCGAACTCGTAGCGCACGAAGTCCAGGACCATGCTGCCGTCGCTGGATTCGATGGGGAAGACGTCGAGGAAAGAGGCCTGCAACCCCAGCAGCTTGCGCTGGTCGGGCTCACTGCCAAGCTGTAGAAAGTCGCGGAAAGACTTCTTCTGCATCTCGAGCAGATCGGGAAGCTCCATCGCCTGCGGAATCTTTCCGAATTTAATCTGTTTCACGCTTTCACCCCTCGCTGCGTTCTGAAAAACGAAACCGCCCCTGGCCCGTTTCCGCGGGCCAGGGACAGTCTCACTCGGCGTTCTACAAGAAGAACGACATCAGTCTCCGCGTCACCTCAACTCGACGACAGCGCCGGACTCGACGAGCTTCTTCTTCATCTCTTCGGCCTGGCCCTTCGCCACACCTTCCTTGACGGCCTTGGGCGCGGCCTCGACCAAGTCCTTGGCCTCCTTGAGGCCAAGCCCGGTGAGCTCACGCACAGTCTTGATGACCTGAATCTTCTTGTCCCCACCGCTGACCAGGAACACCGTGAAATCCGTCTTTTCCTCGGCGGCGGCGCCTGCGGCGGCTCCACCGGCGGCCGGAGCGGCCATGACCGGGCCTGCGGCGGCGGCCTTGACGCCGAACTTCTCTTCGGCGAGCTTGACGAACTCAGCGGCTTCGAGGACGGTCCACTGCCCCATCACATCGACGGCTTCTGCGGGCGACAACTTTGTCGGCATACTTTCTCCTTTTTTTCGGCAGCTCCTTTCGGATTTATCCCCGCGCGGGGACTGCCGGCTGCTTTTAGGCGGCAGCCGCGCCTGATTCAGACTTCTTCTTCTGCTCCAAAGCCTTGACGACCAGCAGCACGTCGCGCGTGGGCGCCTGCACCACGGCCACGGCCTGACTGATCACGCTGTACAGAACGCTGACGGCCTTGCCCAAGACCTCTTGCCGGGAGCCCAAGGTCGAGAGCTTCGCGCACTCGGCGGGCGTCATCCACTGATGGCCGACGACTCCCGCCTTGACCTTGAGCTTCGGGAATTGTTTGGAGAAAGCGGCGAGGACCTTGGCCGGGGCCACCGGATCCTCGGACTCCGAGACCACCATGCCCACGGGGCCCTTAAGGAGCTTGGCGTCCGGCCCTTCCAGGCCGGCGTTCTTGAGAGCGTAGCGCACCAGGCTGTTCTTGACCACGGCGTAGCGGCAGCGCAGGGGGCGAAGTTTGGAGCGCAGCTCATCGAGCTCCTTGAACTTGAGCCCCTGATACTCCGTGAAGAACAGGTGCGGCGCGGCCTTGAGCTTCTCGGCCAATCCCTTGGCCTTCTCCGTCTTCTCGACTTTCGTCAGTTTCATGGCATCCTCTCAAATCCTATCGAAAGCGGAGCTCCAGCCCCGCCGAGTACACATAGCCGTCTACGAACTGCGCTTCAGCGAACACGCCCTCGTTCTTCGAGAACGGGATGCGCAGCCCGACGAACGGCGTCACCGTATCCTGCTGTCCCCCGGTGTGGGATCCGTCCATAAGGTCCTTCAAATCTGATTGCAGGCGCAGCCACTTGACCCCTCCGTAGGGCTCCAGCTTGAATCCGACGCCGCGACGGGCGACGAGTCCGGCCTTCTCATCGGATTTCTCATCGGCGTCCTGGAGGGTGAAGATGTGGCTGGCTTCAACGGCCACCTGATACTGCATCAGGTCGAGGCGCTGGTCGATGCTGTTGTTGGCGCCCGGCGTCGCCGCCGGGTAGACCCGATTGAACGCGTAGCGCGAACGAGAGACGCTCAGGTCCACGGCGATGGCGGGGGTCACCAGGGTGTCCGGATAAAGGACGGCTTTAAGCCCCGCCGTCAGGATGGTGCCCGGGTTGTCGCCGGTCAACGTGTTGGCCAGCGTTACAGAAGGGACGCTCAAACTGTAGTCGCCCATCCCGAATGCCGCATAGTACTGCACGTTTTCCCAAGGCTGATAGATGACCTTGACCAGCCCGGCCCCGCCGGCGCCCTTGGCGTCGACGTCGCCGCTCTGGTTGCAGACGAAATTAATGCCATTCTGGCTGCTGCAACTGCCCGAAGAGCCTGCGTTGAATTTCACCGTTTGGTCCTGTTCGCCCTGGTAATAAGCCAGGATTTTCAAAGATCCCGCCGGCAACTGTCGCGCCGTGGTCCCCAAAGACTGGGAAAAGACAGGGACACTAAAAAGCGCGACGAGCGCCAACGACGAAATCAGTGACTTCAAAACGCGCACGCGATGGTGCGTGGTCAAGGGGCGGACGAGACCGGCAACGACCTACTCTCCCAACGCCGAGATGGGCGTTAGTACCATTGGCCCTGGCAGGCTTAACTGCCGTGTTCGGAATGGGAACGGGTGTATCCCTGCCGGAAATATCACCGGTCTCATTCGCCCCTCGACCCGTCAAATCTTAGGTGGGAGTATGGTTGGATGCCCGATATTTTTTTCCGGGACATACATCGCGCCGATTTGTATCCGGGGCGAACTCGCCTGGGTCGAAACTTTTTCAAAGAATAACAAAGGCGTCACTCACGATCGAAGAATACGGCCAAGCCTCTCGGACGATTAGTACCGCTTTGCTTAAAGCCTCGCGGCTCTTACACGTGCGGCCTATCAACCTGGTAGTCTTCCAGGGTCCTTCAGGGGCCTTGCGGCCCGGGAAACCTAATCTTGGGGCGGGTTTCACGCTTAGATGCTTTCAGCGTTTATCCCTTCCGAACACCGCTACCCAGCGATACCCTTGGCAGGATAACTGGTACACAGGAGGTCCGTTCATCCAGGTCCTCTCGTACTATGGACGACTCCCCTCAAGTTTCCTTGCGCGCATGGTAGATAGAGACCGTACTGTCTCACGACGTACTGAACCCAGCTCACGTACCGCTTTAATGGGCGAACAGCCCAACCCTTCCCACCTGCTCCAGCGGGAGGATGCGATGAGCCGACATCGAGGTGCCAAACCGGGTCGTCGATGTGAACTCTTGGACCCGATCAGCCTGTTATCCCCGGGGTAGCTTTTATCCGTTGAGCGATGGCCCTCCCACGAGGGACCACCGGATCACTATATCCGACTTTCGTCCCTGCTCGGCTTGTAGGCCTTGCAGTCAAGCTCCCTTCTGCTATTGCGCTCAATAGGCGATTACTATACGCCCTGAGGGAACCTTGGAACGCCTCCGTTACTCTTTGGGAGGCGACCGCCCCAGTCAAACTGCCCGCCTGACACTGTCCCCCGGCCGGATCACGGCCGTGGGTTAGTGCTACAGTCTCGATAGGCTGGTATTTCACATTGCGCCTCCACGCAGGCCACAACCCGCGCTTCAAAGGCTCCCAGCTATGCTACGCAATCAAAACCATAACACGATGTCAAGTTACAGTAAAGCTCCACGGGGTCTTTTCGTCTAACCACGCGTAACGAGCGTCTTCACTCGTACCACAATTTCGCCGAGCACTTGGTCGAGACAGCGGGACCTTTGTTACACCATTCGTGCAGGTCGGAACTTACCCGACAAGGAATTTCGCTACCTTAGGACGGTTATAGTTACCGCCGCCGTTTACCGGGGCTTGAGTTCGCCGCTTCGCCCTTGCGAGCTGACGGCTCCCCTTGACCTTCCGGCACCGGGCAGGTGTCACACCCTATACCTCATCTTGCGATTTCAGCAGAGTGCTGTGTTTTTGCTAAACAGTCACGGTCCCCCTTTCACTGCGGCTCTTCTTGCGAAGAGCATCCCTTCTTCCGAAGTTACGGGATCATTTTGCCTAGTTCCTTGACCAAGTCTCACTCGCGCGCCTTAGGATTTTCACCCCACCCACCTGTGTCGGTTTACGGTACGGTTAGATCACAAGCAACTTACGAGGGTTTTCTAGGCAGCGTAGTTCAGCGACTTCCCACCGGTCTCCCGGCAGTCCCCATCGGCTTTCAGGTTAACGCCCCTCCGGACTTTTCCTGGAAGAGCACCCCTACGGCTTTGGCCCGCGACAACCATTACACGGGACCGCTTACCTTTCTGCGTCACCTCTTAAGTTAACGCCCATGACCTAGTTCCGGAATTTTAACCGGATGCCCATCGGCTACGCCCTTCGGCCTCGCCTTAGGACCGACTAACCCTGAGCCGACGAACGTTGCTCAAGGAACCCTTAGGTTTTCGGCGACAAGGATTCTCACCTTGTTTCTCGCTACTTATTCCGACATCCTCACTTCACAACGCTCCAGCACTCCTTACGGTATGCCTTCACTGCATTGTGAACGCTCTCCTACCCCGTATCAAGGACGAATCCTCGATACAGACGCGATTGCGGTGACATGCTTGAGCCCCGTGTCATTTTCCGCGCAGATTCACTAGACCAGTGAGCTGTTACGCACTCTTTAAAGGATGGCTGCTTCTAAGCCAACCTCCTGGCTGTTTAAGCAAATCCACAGCGTTTTCCACTTAGCATGTACTTTGGGACCTAGATCGACGTTCTGGGTTGTTTCCCTCTTGCACGTGGAGCTTATCCCCCACGAACTGACTGCCCGCTAGTACGCCGCGGTATTCGGAGTTTGACAGACTTCGGAGGAGGGGTTGCCTCCCCTACATCTACCAGTGCTCTACCCCCGCGGTTTAACGGCGGACGCTAGCCCTAAAGCTATTTCGGAGAGAACCAGCTATCACCAAGTTCGATTGGCCTTTCACCCCTAACCACAACTCATGTAGAATCTTTTCAACGATTAACACTCCGAGCCTCCACGACGTTTTACCGTCGTTTCACTCTGGCCATGGTTAGATCACTTGGCTTCGGGTCTGATGTGTCGAACTGAGCGCCCTTTCAGACTCGCTTTCGCTACGGCTGCGGACGAAACGTTAGTATCGCCCTTAACCTCGCTCGACCCATCAACTCGCCGGATCATTCTTCAACAGGCACACACTCAGGCATTCCCTCGCCTTGCGGCTCGGGCATAGCCCCCGTGTAGCTTGTATGCATACGGTTTCAGGTTCTATTTCACTCCCCGTCAGGGGTTCTTTTCGCCTTTCCCTCGCGGTACTGGTTCACTATCGGTCACCAGAGAGTATTTAGCCTTGGAGGGTGGTCCCCCCGGATTCCCACGAGATTGCACGTGACCCGTGGTACTTAGGGACTCATCGGGAGTCAGCTGGATGTCGCGTACGAGACTAGCACTCTCTTTGGTCGGCCTTTCCAGGACCGTTCCGCTATCCGCTGATTTGTAACTCCCCGGTTCTGCACCGGATGAGCCCTGCAACACCCCGACGGCACGCCATCAGGGTTTAGGCTGTTCCCCGTTCGCTCGCCACTACTAGGGGAATCTCGGTTGATGTCTTTTCCTCCGGGTACTGAGATGTTTCACTTCCCCGGGTTGTCTCCCTTGCGCTATCTCCTGACCTGACGGCCAGGTCTTTACTCAAGGGTCCGTAGTCTTTCGGCTACGGTGGTTGCCCAATTCGGAAATCTCCGGATCAAAGCCTATTTGCGGCTCCCCGGAGCTTATCGCAGCTTATCACGTCCTTCATCGGCTTCTGGTACCAAGGCATTCACCATATGCACTATGTAGCTTGACCATATTCTTCCATCGGCCCGGTCCCCGGTCAAAAGGGCCAGGCTTGAGTGAGACGCCTACATATTATTCTTTGTTGCTAAACTTCTCCCGGCTTGTCGCTTCCCGCCCCTCAGGGGGTCGTTATGGAACGCGAAGTTTCGAGAAAATCCGTATTTATTTTGAAAGAACTAAATCGGTGGCCGGATCCGGTGCTTCATTTGGACCCTAGCGGGATCGAACCGCTGACCTCCTGCTTGCAAAGCAGGCGCTCTCCCAGCTGAGCTAAGGGCCCGAATCCGGTTTTGCCAGCCAATAGGCGCTCCGTCTTAAAGAGCTCGACCTACTCCTCACCGTGAGATGAGAAATAGAAAGGAGGTGATCCAGCCGCACGTTCCCGTACGGCTACCTTGTTACGACTTCACCCCAATCACCAATCACAATTTCATAGCAGCTAGGCTGCCACTTCTGTTGCAATGGGCTTTCGTGGTGTGACGGGCGGTGTGTACAAGGCCCGGGAACGTATTCACCGCGGCCGTGCTGATCCGCGATTACTAGCGATTCCAACTTCACGAGGGCGAGTTGCAGCCCTCGATCTGAACTGGGACGCACTTTGGGGATTTGCTCCACCTTGCGGTCTTGCTTCCCATTGTGTGCGCCATTGTAGCACGTGTGTAGCCCTGGACATAAAGGCCATGATGACTTGACGTCATCCCCACCTTCCTCCACGTTATCCGCGGCAGTCTCCCAAGAGTCCTCTCATTGCTGAGTAGCAACATGGGATAGGGGTTGCGCTCGTTGCGGGACTTAACCCAACATCTCACGACACGAGCTGACGACAGCCATGCAGCACCTCGGCTAGCTCCCTTGCGGGTCGCCCAGTGTTTCCACCGGACTACTACTAGTCGTTCGAGCCCAGGTAAGGTTCTTCGCGTAGCGTCGAATTAAACCACATGCTCCACCGCTTGTGCGGGCCCCCGTCAATTCCTTTGAGTTTTAACCTTGCGGCCGTACTCCCCAGGCGGATGACTTAATGCGTTAGCGACGGCACGGGAGGGGTCGATACCACCCACACCTAGTCATCATCGTTTACAGCTAGGACTACCAGGGTATCTAATCCTGTTTGCTCCCCTAGCTTTCGAGCCTCAGCGTCAGTAAGGGCCCAGGCAGCTGCTTTCGCCATAGGTGTTCCTCCCGATATCTACGCATTTCACCGCTACACCGGGAATTCCACTGCCCCCTACCCCACTCTAGGCGCCCAGTATCCATCGACCTATCCCAGTTGAGCCGGGAGATTTCACGACGGACTTAAGCACCCGCCTACACTCGCTTTACGCCTAGTAATTCCGAATAACGCTCGCCACCTACGTCTTACCGCGGCTGCTGGCACGTAGTTAGCCGTGGCTTATTCGCCGGGTACCGTCAAACCCTTGCGGGTGTTCGTCCCCGACAAAAGAGGTTTACATCCCGAAGGACTTCATCCCTCACGCAGAGTTGCTGGATCAGGCTTTCGCCCATTGTCCAAAATTCCCCACTGCTGCCTCCCGTAGGAGTAAGGCCCGTGTCTCAGTGCCTTCGTGCCCGTTCGCCCTTTCAGGCCGGGTACCCGTCATAGCCTTGGTGGGCCGTTACCTCACCAACTAGCTGATGGGCCGCAAGCCCCTCCCAGAACGGCCCTTGCGGGCCTCTCATCCCCCGAGGATGCCCTCAAGGGATCGTACGGCGTATTAGCACCGCTTTCGCGGCGTTATTCGCCTTTCTGGGGTAGGTTGCTTACGTGTTACTCACTCGTCTGCCGCTAGATCTGCGATACGCTGCAAACCCCGCTCGACTTGCATGTGTTATGCACTCTGCCAGCGTTAATTCTGAGCCAGGATCAAACTCTCCATTTAAAGGTTTGGACGTTTT
>Ga0209697_10001477_pt1 | contig 36184 bp, 27 predicted proteins | sample AliMusrvi5mmetaG_FD_184115 | JGI IMG/M metagenome (GOLD analysis project Ga0209697, IMG submission 184115) | Freshwater lake bacterial and archeal communities from Alinen Mustajarvi, Finland, to study Microbial Dark Matter (Phase II) - Alinen... | ecosystem: Environmental > Aquatic > Freshwater... | reverse complement strand
GTACATTACAAACTGATGAAAACTATCCATCGGTTTACGAAGGCCTTTTTACTTTTTATTCACATTCGATTGTTAATCAACATAATAACAAATTATCTATCGATTTTTAAACAGACTCTCAATATTGGAATTAAATTTTCATACCCGGCTTCTCGATAACTTGTGTCAAACCGGGCTTTAATATCAGCAGTTTTGCCAACTTTACAACATTTATGCTGTTTTAGATGTCTTTCAATCTTTGCTTTGGCTTTAGAAAAAAGTTCTTCATCCTGGATCTGTATTCTTACTGATTCCATGATAAATTCTTCAAATTTTGTTATCATTTTCTGGTTGACTTTAAGTTATAATAGAACAAGAGGGTGAAACATTCCAGCATATTTTTATATATGCAAGATTATGATGGCAAATCTATTCAACTGAAATGAAAGGATCATGCCCATTGGTTTAGTTTGCTAAAACTATTTCTCTCGATTATAAAAAACTGGCAGTTTCTTAAGAATATTAGCAACACAAGATTTTTTGCCATGTTTAAAGAACGAAAATACAAATTTTCTCCTCCTATCTTAAAAAGGGAAGGTCCTTATCTTTACCAATCTTGTAAAAGTACAAAAACAAATAGAAATTTTTTTCCATATTCTACTTTGATAACTAAACCTTCTACAAATTTCCTTCAGAAACCCTCCACGGAATACTTTCGTGAATTCTTTCAATATATGCTTTCACCCGTCGTTTTATCCATTATATCTCATTATTTTGCCAATACGGAGGTGACGAGGTAAAGAAAAACAAGAAGGAACCCAACTGGACCGACCGGTTTTTCAGCGCCTTTCAGCAGGTGGGAGCCGTTGATAGATTCAGCGACAACACATTTTTTAACATTAACAGCAGGTTTAACCTCACAAACCTGAGGTTTATTGTGGGAGCTGGTTTGAAAGTAAACTTTTTCGGATCTGGTCATTTATTCATCTCAAAAAAATCGAAATCCAGCACAGCATTGACTTCGAATGTTTTATGCGGCTGAATTGAAACTCCAAGCCTCTCAAGATCCATCATGCATATCTGCCGGTGTCCCAGTGACTCAACGCCCTTATCAATAAGCAGGTGTTTTACTATTTCCAGTGCATCTTTCATACCGTAATCACAGCATTCCGCATAGTAATCATATTTACACTTTTTCCTGATATGGCCAACATAACCTGAGATTCCCGATTCAATGGCATGGCATTTTGCGGTTTCGAATAGCTGTCGGTCTGGTTTAAGCAAGGGTTTTGGGCTTAATCGTTTAAGGTCTTTTAAAAGACTGCTTTCATAATAGTTTCTCGAATCCTTCAGATAACGCAGGAATGTGACTGCAAACAATCCCGGGTTCATCCGCATGAGGTTAAGATAGTAGTATACCTTTTTCTCTTCGGATGACAGGTAATCTTCGTTCACGGCCGTGTTTGCAACCAGGTATTTAGGTTTATCCCAGAGCGAGAGGTCCAATGCTTCGCTTTTTAATGCATCGTTTATCTCGGCAGTAATCTCTCTTTGGACTGTCTCATCCGCAGCGGTCCTGATCAAGCAATTCCGCTCCTTAAAAACAACCATCAAGATAATGGAATCGTTGTTTGCCTTTACCAGACTGCATTTCTTAATATTTTCCCTGAGCCACGACAGCCTTGCTTTTGCAAATTCTTTCGAGGAATAGTCACCGGTCTGGAGCTGGACAAGATCGCCGTTTTTGATAAAATAGGAATTCTGTTTTGATTTGAGAGTAAACTCTTCAGCCAGGCCTTGAAGCTCTTCAATATGATTTGAGCTGCATTCAGAAATTAGTATCCTGTACTTGCTTTTCAGGGCATCAGCAGGAAGATCTTTCATAAACTCCAGTCTGGTCTCAACCGAATCCTGACAGGCAGTCGGTGCTATCATCAGGCCGGAATTAAAAATAATCAGTAGTGGAATACATTGTCTTATAGAAATATACCTCGTCATGTGATTATATTTAATAATTCAAAAGGAATTGAATAAAACAGAATAGGTCAGTAATGAAAACTCTATTATGCCGCAAAGCCTTTAGCATCTCTTTGGAAAACCTCCATCTCTACAGGCAGCAAGGTAAATCCGGGAACATTCCTGTTTTCATTATAGCGGTCTAGCACATAGTCAACATTAATCTGATTTCGGATGAAGACGTCCAGAATATCCCTGTTATCTGCATTATTATAGGCCTCAAATAATTCCTTGTCGCTGCAAAAGAACCTCACTGGATCATCCACTATTTTATGTTCGGCAAGCAGATTGTGTTCTTGTATAAAGGATATTATTCTTTCAACTTTCCATTGATGAATAAACAGAAACATCAAGACTTCTTTTTTATCGGTTTCCAAGCCTGCAATACCACATTTATCACTTTCGTCAAGGAATGAGCCTGTATATTCCTCGTACTCTTTATCAAGTCTCTTTTCTTCCTCGGGATCCGTCACAGCGGTTACCCTGATAAAATGCAGGCTATTCTCTAACAGTATTTGTTCTTTTATTGGATCTTTCATCAGTTATAATTGATAAGTGGATATTTCTTTGCATATTCAGCATGGGCTTCCAGTCCGATGGTATAGATGTCGGCATCCTCGCTTTCACAAACCTCAAAACACTCTTCCATCAAATGATTCAACAGAGTACATTCATCTGCCAAGAAAACAGAAGATTCATCCTTTTCAATATAATCCTCGAATCGGAAATCCGGATGAAAAAGAAGATGAAGATTTAACATCAGGAACAAGAAAAATCGTTTCACATCATCGATACTGTCAATTGTTTCAAAAGGAATGGTCATGGTCTTTATTTTATTGAAATACATTGTACTATATTCCCAAAGTTAAGAAATCGGTACGAATAAAAAAAATCACAAGGGCCTGTTTAAACTGCTTTTTCTCCCCAACTAAAACCAATTTTCCTTGTTTCCCTGGGCTTTGTCATTTCTTCTTCATTGCAATATCTTTCCAGTTCCTCAATACAAGGAAACTGATTATACAAAACCTTTTTCATGAGGCATTTCCTGGAAATGTTCTCGATTTGTCCGCCACTAAAATCAAAGCGGTTTGCAAGCCTTAGTGCATATTCCTCGGCAAGGCCGGGAATTTTATCGGTCCAAATCCTTCTGCGGATTTCGGGTTGGGGTTTCTCAAACCGTATTTTGTAAAGGAAACGCCGCTCGAACGCCTTGTCCAGGTTCTTCGTGAGGTTTGTGGTTGCAATCATAATTCCTTTCAGGTCTTCCATTTCCTGGAGTATGATATTCTGGATGGCGTTCTCGGTCTGGTCCACAGAAGAAGAACCGATATTCTTACGTGTACTCAGTACCCCGTCTGCCTCATTGAACAACAGGATAGGTGCGACTTCCGATTTCTCCACCATTTTCCTGTAGTCATCGAAGATCTTTTTAATAAGACGTTCCGATTCCCCAAAATACTTGTTTTTCGTCTGGCTGATGGAGACCATTCGTATATCGCGTCCGGTTTTACGGGCAAGCTGGTAAACACTCTCGGTTTTACCCGTCCCGGGAGAGCCATAAAGAAGAACCGATACTCCGGTGCGCATCCCGGCTTCTTCAAGCCTTGTCACAAGCTGATGATGGTTTTCGGGTTTCAGAACATCCGCCAGAAAATCAATACCTTCCTGCTCATCATGGCTGAAATACAGCGATTTTTGGGGAATCTCCGATGCGATAAGGATATCCGGAGATTTCTTTTTAGGTGTTTTGGAAGGGTACAGTTCTTGGTCGTCTCCATATATCATCTCCTGACCTTTTTCGGTAAGAGTGATGAACTGGTCGCTCCTGAAACGGTCCTCAATCGAAGTGACCAATCCTGATAAGAGCAGGGCATGCCTCCCCAGGATAAATTCTTTTCTTATCTGCATTTGCTTGCGGACTTCCGGCAACAGGAATCTCAGGGCTTTCGGTAAATCAATGGATTCTTCGTTATCCAGTATTTCGGTGCAAAGAAAAAGGAACAATATTTTATCAAATTCTGTGAAATTGTATGAGTTAAGTTCCTTTACAAATGGCAGGGCATTGTTTTCTAAGAGAAGGCGTTTGATCCCACTCTGGTATTCACTGTAAGAACATTCAGAATCGTAATAGTCTTCAAACACCCTACGTATTCTCGAAAGCAGCTCATACTGGTCAACTTCTTTTTCTTCCTCCGCCTGGAGTTTTTCATTCTTTGACAATGCATCCAGGATCTCTTTAGGGACAATATACTCAAGACTGTTCAGGTTCCTGGCTCGTCTTCTCCTTCCGGGTTCAGAACTCTGTCTTCTCAGCAGTTTCTTGTTCAACATAAATTCAAGCTCGGGAATATAAGTGGCCGCACTGATGGGATCGATGTCAATATAATCGGCAATCATTTCGAGATCTATCGTTGACCTTCTGAAACTCATGTTCAACATGATGCAGAGGAGGGCCGTCTGAAGCTGGCTTATTCCAAAAAAACCCGATACTGCCGAAAAAGCTTTTTTGTTTTTAGTGAAAAAGACATCGCTGAAACCTGATTGTTTTGCCCGGATAGCAATGGTTTCGGCGAGTTTTAATAAAGTAGGATTTTCGTTGATTTTGGTTTGTTTGACTTGTTTTACCGACATATCTTTTGGATTTTACCAATACAAAATTACCATCGGATAAGGGCCTAAAAAGGAGATCTTATTTAACGGGCGGATTTGTAAACGAATGGCTGGAAACTGATGGGAACTGGTATTACATATTATTTAGAAAGCTAGTATTTTTGGCACAAATCTCCAGGATCTGATCCCAGAAACACACCAGATTATTCACTTTCTTAAGCTTTTCAACCCGAGGTTTGAGGTTTGCTATGTGGATAGGTTCCTTACCGTCATGCGGCGGATATTTAAAAAAATGCCCGTTAAATAAACAATCCTCCACTACCTCTTATGCTGCAGTAACTTTGATTGATAAAATGCAGCCATGTATATCCGTCTTTTTGTCAATTGCAATTGTGTCAGAGAGCGAAAGCTTAATGAAATACCTGAGAAGTATAAGCCGTATGTTCGATTCGATGATAATATTATTTACCTGGACTACCCTGAAGAAAGAAAAAACAATGTTGTCGAAAATGATGTTCCTCTGCGAAAAATTGTAATCGAGCCTGAAGAATATGATCCAATTTGGGCCGAATGGTTGGATCAGGCCTGCGAACATGGAAACGGATTTTATGCCTGTGCTGAAACCATAGGATCCCAAATCAGGCTGAGACCACTCATTCTTTTATTTAAAATAATGTCCGATATAAGTCTTGAAAGTCTTACTTCAGTAGTGAATTGCAGTGAAAGCATCGAAATCCTTCCCGAGGAAGCTGAAAAATTCCTTGTGGAGCTACATCAGTTCAAAACCAATTTTCCGGCAGTCAGAGGAACAGTTATCTCAGATGAACAAACAGGTTCAGCTCTCGACATTATTCTTGAAGAAGAGGTCAGATTAGTGTATTCGGCTGAAGGTTACCTTGTAGAATACGATAGCGATGGAATATGGGTCACACGTCAAGGCAAGCAGAATTCACCTCCTGAAATTCTATTTCATTCCAGTAATTTCATTCAAGACATTTTGCATTTTTCAACCAGTTTGCTAACAGACCTTGATTCAGGAGAATACATTGAAATAAAATATCCATTATTTCCTAATGGAGACAAATCCTTTCCCACAGATATCAGATTTCAGGACCGTGAGATTTTACCAGCAGATTTTAATTATCTCATCGAACCCTTTATAAAGGCATTCCTGCTTTCAATAGAAACCAGGAATCCAATTCAAGTACTTGTTGAAAAATCTGCTTCTGATATGTCTATCTGAACAATATGGAAGTATTTAACATTAAAAACCGTAAATTCAAATAATTATGGATGAAGAACTTAAAGCCCGATTTTTGAGGCAAAAGTTTGAGGATCTTTTAAATGATAATACGAAACCAATCCCCACAATCATTTGCGAACTTGAGAATGTTGATGCAATGGAAGCGGTGAGGAAAAATGTTTTACTTGCAGTATCATTAGGGGTCCTTGTTACTTTTACCTGGGAAAACGTCAGGCCCGCTATATGCGAAGGGATTGATAAGACTAAAGGGCAAATCAATTATGGGGAGTTATTTTTAAAGGTAAGTTTAACCTAATAGGCCCGTAAGTCTTTATTCGAATAATATAGGCAACCATCTTGTTATTATAAATTCGTAACAATTCCTTCATCGCTTCCTTCAATAACAGCAATAAATTCAAAATCCTGTTTTAGAAGCATCTACATGAATTTGATATCGGCCTTATTGTTTGGTATCCAAGTACGGCCATGACAGTATAGAACTTCCTTGTTTTCAATAGAAAATGTCAACGTTACATCTAAACATTTCTGGATCTGAGCTTATATTGTTGACGATAGGCAAGCCTTTTTCACCATTAAGTTTATCCAATAAGTCGTATTGTGAAGCATCCAGAGATTGAGGATCGATAAGATCAATTATTTGATATTCATTATCGTTGAGATTTGCTTTTTTATTCTCCTATGCAGTTCTAAAAATTTATTTCCCTATTTTAGAGTAAGGCAATCTCAATTGCTTTTAATATCTTTTTCCCCGATTCTCTATCCAGTTTCCCATCTATATTGAGAACATCAACAAAAGCCATTTTGCAGCTAAAACCAGGCTCAGGACTTTCTCCATCTTCAGGTTTAAAGCGATCAAAACCATAATTTAAAGGTTTGCCAGGATATAGGAGAACTGCCTTCGGAGCATTCCAATACCGACTGTATGCATACATCTGACGCAAATCCTGAGATGATGCGGAGGAATTACCCGGTTGCTTCCATTTAGTGTCTATTACAACAATGGTTTCATTTGTTGTTCTTTTTTTGATAACAATATCCGGCTTTAAAGAATTGCTGCGCCAAAAGGGTTTTTGAGCCTGGCCTTCTATTTCATAGTCAGAGTGGGAATCTTTGAGGGCTTCTCTTAATTTAATTAGGATGAACTCCTCCCAAAGTTTATTCATGTCAAACAGTAAAGCCAGCATTTTTTCTTTTCCTGCTGAAATGCCCGGATGATAATTCAATAATATTATGCGAGCTATTTCAAAAGCTTTGGCATAATAATGTGTTTTTCTTGATAACTGGAAGCAATCTAAAAGCTTTTTAGTAACTCTAAGCTTGCCGACCTCAGGAAAATCAAACTGAACACGTTTGCAATGGTCGTAGAGGTGGGTTCCTTTGGTGAATTGGTCAAGTATGATTAACGCTTCGTTTAAAATCTGGTGTAATGTATGGTCTTTATCGTAAACCTGGTGCTCTGTATAGAAGCGTTCTTTATGTACCAGGTTTTCTTTGGTGTTCATTGAAAAGATTAATTTACCTTTTAGGGAATTAACATTTGAGGATTCAATGCGATATTGCTTTATAAGTCCTAGCTTGATTAATCCGGAAAGTTCATTCAGGAAAATGGAAAAGTATATTTCGAGCAGGTTATAGTTATGCTTTACCACATCAGCATCGCCGTATGTTGACACTTTAAGTCTACGGCATACCTGAAGCATTTCAACCAGGTTATCTCGCCATTTATCGTCTTTGGCATCTTTATCCGCTTTGGGTAAAATCTCAATGACCAAGTTTTCGACCTGGATAATTCCGACATAATGATTGAATTTTATTCCATTTGGAATACTATCAAAATATTTGAAATTATTTAATTCATTTAGCTTTAATAATGCATTCAGATGACGTTTTTCAAAAACCTCATTTATCGTTAGGCATCCATGCTCAAATACATGTATTGGCTCTGACTTCTTCACTTCCTTTTTCTAAGGCATTTTTAACAAAGTTCTTAATGCTGATAAAATATCGAAATTTTCATCAATTGTTCGTAGTTCAAATTTAGCACGGCTAAATTGCTCAGTATCTTCATATTCATCAAATGTGGCAAATTCAGGCTTAGGCTGCTGTTGTTCAAAGAAACCTTTCCCAAGTACAAGCCCTATTTTTCCATAGTCACCATAAAAATATTCCTGCAATAATGGAATAATCTTTTCTTTAAACGCTTCTTTCAACAATGGTTTAATCTTATCGTCCAAATCTTCATGCAATTCCAAACTGTCTTTGATTTTAAAAAAATATGAATGACCTAGCACATGATCCCTGTCAAGCAACCGTTCAATCCTTTCATTAATAGTTTTAAGGATCTCATCCAGATAGATATCGTCAATTATTTTAATTTTTAATAATTTGAGGTCTGGTTTTATTTCTTCAAACGAGAATCTCCTTCTCAAAGCAATGTCTAAGGCTTCGACACTTCTATCCGCCGTGTTCATTGTGCCAATAATATACACATTGGGAGGTATGAAAAACTGCTCTTTGCTGTACGGCAATATTACTGAAAGTTCCTCGGAGTTTCCAAGTCTTTTATCTTCTTCGATAAGGGTTATTAATTCGCCAAATATTTTCGACACATTACCTCGATTGATTTCATCAATGATCAGCACAAATTTTTCAATATTATCAACTTCCTCAGGAGTGACATTGTTTGCAATTTCATATTTCTCGATAGTTTTTTCTTTAAGAAAATTCTGGATTTCTTTATCCTTTTTTAAAAGATCAACAATTTCGTCAAGATCAACAAATTCGTCTATATTCCCCGAACGATGACCATCATACTTATAATACGCATAGAGCGCACGATTGCAAATCAACTTGAAAATTCCATTTTCAATATTGTAAACTACTTCTTCGTCTTTGTTTTTATCAGGCTTGATGCCTTCAATGAATTCTTCATATCCTAAACTTTGGTGAAAAGTTGTAAATATGATTCTGCCTTTATCATAAAGTGTTTGATACTCTTCTTTAATCTGGGCTCGATCTTTCTTTTCATCTGCAGATTTTGGAAAAATAAATTTTGGATTTGTAATTTCAATTGCTTTTTCAATAGTATTATATGTCTTGCCGGTGCCAGGAGGCCCGTTTAGAATTAGGTTTAAAGGACCGTTAAATTCATTCCGGTGATCATCTTCTTTTCCTTCTAACTCTATGTCATTCATATTTTTACCATCACTACCCCCATTTTCGTTTTTCTTGCGCCTATCGTCCATCATTTTTATTTCTTTCTGAAAATCATCTGCTGTAAAAGAACCTGACTGATTTAGAGGATAATCTTTTTTCATGTTTATAATTGTAACATCTACCAACGGGAATAATTTGTCTAAATCTTCTTTTAAGTCTATAAGAAGTAATTCAACTTTCGAATAATATTCTTCCTTTGGTTCTACTTCGAAGTATGGGAATACATCATTAGGTCCACCTATTCTAATCGTAAAATTTTCGGCAATTTGTTTTTTTAGATCATCAAAAAACGCCTTTAATACACTGTTTTCTTCTCTTGATTTCTTAGGGGATGAAAAAATGATAGAATACATGAATTTGTTAATTTTCATATAAAATCGGATGTCTATCGAATAACCACCTGGCCTCCCTTTCAAGTTTTGGATTTTCCAGAATGTGGTTTGGAAAGACCTATTATTAAAAACTACAGGAAGATAATATTCAGGATATCTTCTAGGGGTTGTCAATACATGAAAGAATCTACTATTAAGCTCTCTTGTCTGTTTCATCAACCAATTGAAAACTATTTCTTGGTATTCGAGATATGTCATATTTGGGGTTTTTAAAATGTACTTTTGGCTGGTTTCAATTCTTCTTCTACCCTACATGCCGCTTCACGAAAACTTAATTTAGGAGGTTGCCGTGAATCAATGTATTCATTAGGTATTTTATCAACATTATTGACTGTTAATTTGATTTTCCTCATCAAATGACTTGTAGAGGCTAACCCTGCTTGCAACGCTTTGATTAGCAGTTTGGATAATTAACTAGTATGAAAACTGAGCAAAATAACGGCTCTTTGACAATCTGAATGGGTAAATTTACTAAAATCATTTTAACGAACTACGTGTATTGATTCAAAAAGAAAAATATTTGACATTTTCCAAGGCAATTGATTGAATGCTATATTCTCTGAATCAATCCTCATTATGTTACCCACTCAAAGTAAAAAAAACCATTTTTTATTGTAATTAAAAAGGCATTCTTTTTTCCAATACTCCCAAATCATAACCATCGCTAAGGTATCCAATTCACAGTATTTCAGCAAACCTTTTTTAAGTTGCTCCCGTTGAGTTTTTGGCACTTTACTGAATTGCATCTTTGAGTAGGCTGTCATGGCGGCTCCGCCGTCGCGGATTTCGTCGAATTCTTCAACTAGTTGGTCCAGGGTTTCTGCATCGTAATCCTCAAAGATTTTTGGCAGGGATTTATATGGATTATATAGGTTTCTGGGTTCAAGCCAGGTCTTTTTATCAAAATTTAGGCTGGGGATTTCGGCCTGATTGCCGTAAACGTGTTTGGAGTATTTTTTCTGAAGAAAAGCTGATGCTTTGATGCTGGCCGGGAGTATATATTTCAATGAATTGGAACCTCCGGCGGCTGGGGGATAATAATATGCAATCACGAGCTGGTAAAGGTCAACCATATTCCGGTCTCCTTCCCAGGGATCATTTTCATCGTTGCTTCTTGTGATGGTCCTGATAAAATCTAGGAGCTCTTTTTTGTCAGGAATGCCCTTGTCTTTCTGAAGCTGCTGATAAATTTCATTCAACACGGTATTCTCATGGTTGTGATACCGGAATATGGTTCCTTCATCGGTTTCGAGTTGGCGTTTTAGTTCTCTCAGGAATTCATAGTTCGGGAAATAACCTGGCTCAAATGAAATGTATTGTCCGGCATGCCTGATACTGTATTTACCTTTACCTAAGTCTTCTACTATATGATGAGAGAATTGAAAGGCGATCTCTTCATAAGGTTTCCTACCTGCATTAAAAGGAATAGCCACTCTGGTGGTTTCGAAATCAATGAAGTGTAAAGGCCATACCCAGCTGTCCATTTCCCTCTTTAATCCTTCTTTATCGAGATAAACAGACTCATCCTTCAACCTGGCTTTCTTTATCTGTAGCATTCTTCTTTGTAAAGGGCTTAGTCCGGGGTATTCTCTTTCTTTAGCCGGTGAGATCAGGTCTTCTTTCACGTTCTCAAGAAGAAAAATCTTTTGATCTATCAGCTCCTGTTTTAGACTTCTGTTCCCGGTTAACCCTGACCAAAGCTCCAGGACCAGGGGCTTTTTTAAATTGGCCTTGCTTAATTGGGTCCCAACAAGCCAGCACTCCAAAAATCCATTTCTCAGTTTTCCATCCTTTTCTTGTTCTTCTGATGTATGGAATTCGCAGCCAACACATTTCTTCCCGATGGGTGTGTTTATCTTTACATCCCTCACATAGAAATCACACAGGGTGTTCACGTATTCGGCGAAGCCTATGTTCTTTGCAATACTGGTCTCGACTGGATTTTCCCAAATCCATTTTACTTCTTCATCTACCCCGACAATCTTCAGGATTTCTTTTCCTAGTTGCTTTTTAGTCAACCCTTCCTGAATATCAACCTTGATCCTTTTCCCTTTTTTGTTGATCTTGAAAAATTGATTCAGTCCTTCGACCGAAGCTATTGCGTCTTTATTGGCAAGAATTAGGGAGGATGTAATTTTATATCCGGGATAAATTTGTTTCAGGACATATTTCTGAAAAGCCACGTCAAACAAGTACTCTTTCCATTTTGTGCTGATCTTTGAGATTTCCCCGGTCTTTTTACTTACCGAGAAGAACTTTTCATTGGAATCATAGGACTTTGCCTTGACTTCGCACAAATCCAAAGTTTTCCTGGAGGTATCAATCTGAATAATGTCGGTCCTGATGAAAAGATTTTCGAACCTGAATGCAGCTTCTGCTATTACTGATACCCCTTCTTTGATCCTTTTCTGGGTTTCCTTCAAAGCCTCTTCATAGTCAAGGCTGTCAATAGTTATATTTTCCTTCACCGGATCTTCACAGAAATGGAACTTGGCCAGTTCACCTACCTGGAAGCCTCCTTCGGCCATGGCTTGTAAAAAGGAATCGTCCAGACTCTGGTCAGCATAGATATCCTTTTTGTTGGTGTAAAATAGTTTTGTTTCGCACTTAAGCGCAAGTTTGAAACGACTTTTTGTTAGGTATCTGGGCATAGGCTAAGATTATTCCTTATTTTCGGGCGAATCAAGAAGGTTGTCTTCTCTCATTTCCAGTTCTTTTATTTCTTTTACCGCACCACCGGCAATTCCTCGAATAGAGCCGTACATGGAAACAGTATTCTCCATAACTTTCTGAATCTGCTTCTCCCGTTGGGCCCATTGTTTGAGGGTTTTCTTCTTTTCATCGGCGAGATCCGCATGCATCTGTCCGAAAGCTTCGACAATTGCTTCAATGCTTTGACGGAACTCAATCCCAGTGAGGTAATTATACAGCATCATGGTCTTTTCTCCTTTGTTCTCCTGGGCGGTGACCGAATGGCTGATCCTGATCAGACTGTCGCGCATCAGGAAAGCAATGGAGGAAACATCGTTGAATGAACAGACCCAAACCCCGTCTATCTGCCCGAAACGTTTGAGATTCTTCGGAAAGCTTTCAGTGACCAATACTGGCAGATCGCATCCCTGCATCCTCATATTCAGTTTCAGCTTGTCAATCCAATCATTGGACCAGGTTTTCGTACGCTTGCTTTCATAGATGATCATCCCGCAATCTTTACCAAAATCATTCCTGACAACTTGTATACAATCGGCCCCTTTCTGACCTTTGGGGACTTCCAGGATGTTGTCATCGGGAAACGAAGCTCTGAGGAGTTTCTCGAGCTCAAGTTCCTGAACTTCGCCTTGAGCCTGCATGGACCCCTGATCGTATTTACGCTTCATCTCATCCGCCAGCTTAATCTGATCGTCAAGCTTTTTCTGAAGCTCGGCTTGTTTCAACTGTTCCTGGACGCGGATCTTTTCAGTCTCTTCGCTTACTTTCTTTACCAGGGATGTTTCCATGTCTTGCTTTTCCTGACGGAGTTTTTGTTCCTTTTCAAGGAATAACACCTCAGCCCTTGACATAGCTGATTTTTCGGCCTGCTCTTTTATTTTTTCTTTTTCTTCAAGAAGCGTTCTCTGGAGTTCAACATCTGCAGAATCTACTTTTTCCTGTAGTTCAGATTGTTTTAAAAGCAGTTCAGATTCCCTCGATTGGACTGCCTTGAGCTTTTTGGTTTTGTCTTCTATATCCTTTTGCAAGATTTTGCTTTTTGCCTCTACCTCTTCTTCGGCTTTCTTTTTTGCAGCTTCTTCTATTTCAGCCCTCATTTTATCAGAAAGTTTCTGTTCAAGAGCCGACTCAATAGAAAAAGGAAATTTGCAATTGGGACATATTACCGAATATTCATTCTTTTCCATAAAATGGCTTGTAATTCATTAATGATAATGCTGTTAAAATCAGACACTGAAAAGTTACCAGCAATATCCGGTCACAAACTTCACCAGGAGGTCTAAGATTTCAGGGATAGGTGGATCATTTCCCATTTTAAACCAGCGTACCGAAGGAGGTAAAGAGTTTGCATTTCTGATCATATATGTCTTGAATTCTTCCCTTATACGTTCAGCAAAATCACAGTCCACGGTCAGCAGCTGTCGGATATATCCGCTCCAAAGGACTTCAGATTCAGAGAAAACACTATCCGGCATTTGCGACCACATTTTGTCAGCCTTGATATCTGATTCAAGAAAGTCCTTCAAAATTTTTACTCCATTATAATAATCCTTGTCTCTTTCTTCGGTGCTGCGACCATACCAGCCGTTTAATAGCCAGAATCTCAGGTCCTCTTCATTTTTAAACCAATAAAACTGACCGCCTCTGTCGGCTTCAAAATATCCTATGCAGTCTTTTGTAGGTGGTTCGAGGCTGTTTTCAGTCAGCAAATTATTGGCATCATCATATTCATAATCTTTGAATTCTATCGGATTACCCATGGGCTTGGTTCTTTATTTGTTAAAATTACTAAACTGCTGGCTCAGAAAAAAATCAGGTTCATAAATAGATCTGCGTTTATTTGGAAATCAGTACGTTAAATAAAAGAAGTTCAAAACAGTACGGATTATACGGATTTTTGTATTCTGAGAATTTCATATGGATGAAAGGGAATTGTTCAAGTATTATCTAAAAACCAAGGTGATCCTGAAAACAGCTATGGTTTACCTGCCGGCAATCTACTTTACAGTGTATATGGATGCTTTCTTTACCAAAATGATCCTGAATGTAAACAGATTCCTTTCAATTATAAGTCTGTTTTCGTCTCCCTGGTGGAAGCTATTGATGATTGTTGTTATTCAGTATTTTGTGTGTTGCTTCTTTTGGGGGCTCTTTTTAGGGCTAAGAAGGGTAATTATAAAGAACAAGGATTTTTTCCTGAGTTAATTTCCCCTGATTTTTTATCGTTAGGGTAATTATTCTTATTTCGGTATCGCATCCAGGCTAAAGCGTGGAAGATCTTCATTGACGAGCTTTCTTAGAATCTTCAAAGTATTCTCCCATTCGCTGATGTTGATTCTTTCATATACAGAGTGCTCGGCATAATACCCAACGCTTAAATTTACTCCGGCAATTTCCCTGCACAGAATCGTGATATCAGTGCTGAGTTCCTTGTCAGGCTCAGTAAAAGCAGTCCTGGATTTGATGAATTCTCTGAACGGGTCGCTGCCAACGGAATAACATTTGAATTCCTTTGCATTTCTCAGGTCCAGCTGAATCATGAACTGATGCCAGTTGATCTTCTCGGCAATGTCCTGATTACTTTCCATCAGCCATCTGCTCCCAAGCTTTCCCTGTTCCTCTCCATCCGTTATCAATAAGGAATGTCCTGAATCTTTTAAAAGATACAGCATCGCACAACCTGCCCGGTCATCAGCCCCTAAGCCAGTCTTTCCTTCACTTATGAAGAAACCATCTTCTTCTATGATCCTATGCATAGTCTGCGGATAACCATAATCTTTGTCAAAGTAGTTATCAGCGTGTGCAAGCAGGACAACCTTCTTTTTTTTATTGCCTTCGATATACACAAATCTTTGTTTAGGATTATCTGGTGCTTCCCTGAATATTGACTTCAGTTCATATCTGAAATACTCGAATACTTCATCCGAAGACCATAGTGGTAGCTCCAGGAATTCTTTTAATATGGCTGTATCGCTTTTTGGCATTGTCTTGTTGGCTTTTAATTTGAGGGCGGTGATCATATCTGTCGGTACTTTGTAAAGGTGAATCTGTTCTTGAAATCATTAATTGTACAAAAATAGGGCAGTCCCAGGTGCTTCAAATACGGATTTATTCAGCGCGGCATTTTTACAAGGAGCGTTTCTTAATAATTTGTCACGTTAAATAAATAAAATGTAAAAGGCCGGGGAACTGATATAATTTAGTTGTTAAAATCACATTATCCGCAGATGAAAACAACGCGACCCAAAACAAGGAAAATTGAGAGAAAGGCAGAAATACTGGTCAACCGGATATTAATAGGCATGTATTCAGAAGGCTTTGGATTCACCATATTTTGTGCTGGGTTTATGTGGCCTGCTATCTTTATGGCTAAGTACGTATTCGTAAAGAATTCACTTGAATATTTTGATTTCATGTTGATTGTCTGTCCCTTATTACATTACTTTATTTACGGGTGCAGGAATAAAAACAAAATCAAAAATGAAAAAATGCGGCGTGAGCTTGCCGAGAAGATTGGGAAGCTGAAGGCAAGTGAAGAAAAAAACGGTTGAATTCCATGAACCGTGATTTTATCCCAAAAAGAAATTCTATTTTCTGATAATAGCTTTTTTAAGCCCGATAGCCAGGCAGTATAAGAAAGCAATCATAAAGTACTGAATGAAGGCTACTGCCAGAATCTTATATCAAGGGTAAAACATGGTCTTGCATTAATTACAATGAATGATACGGAAAAATATTTTCGTTGATAAAACAGACAATTTATGCCTTTACCGTCCATACTTACAAATTATATAGTATGCTCCCTCCGCAACCGCATAATCCTTCAGTCATTCCAGGTTCCGCTCTATTCGTCGCAAGCTCCTCATGGCTCCACCTGTCATTCCTTCAGGCTTAGCCGTTGCTCCGGGCTCTTCAATAAAGTATACACCCAGCGCTCATTCCTCGCGCCCGGTGTATTAATTTTCTATTTGCAAGCTCTGTTCCAGCACAGTGGCTTACAGCAACCCTTTTCGCAAGTTTACAGGGTTTAATCCAACGCGCCCATTTGCCCGTCTGCATAGATTGCATGCAAGCCATCCCAGGCAACAGGCATTCTAAAACCCTCAGTACGACGAGCCAATTGCTAGATTTAACATAACATGATATTATAGTACTGCCGCTGCCAACTTTCTCCACCACTAATCTCAATGGCAACAAATGTCTTGCAAACACTATGGGCCGAAACCACCGTCATTTATCTAAACCAGCCCTGCCCAAGCGTTTGCCGCCATTTGTCACCATTACCACGGGCGTCAGTCCTATAATCACATTATGTTAAATAGCAATTGACGAGCCGGACGAGAAGTTTTGGTGAGGGCTCATCCGGCCTTTCGTTGGACAAGTATATCGGCAGAGCATTTTTGCCTCGGTTCAGGTACATTAAGCAATACCTGCCGACACCAGATGGTCGTTACCGGGCTATAATGTCCGCTACGTTACACACACGCCGCGTCGCGCCGGACGCTCCACTCCGCTACCATCAAAGCCCGTCCACTCCCTCACCAGCGGGACTTCGGGCTCGTGCCGCAGCAAGAAAAGGCTGCCGCACGAACTCCTCACCACCCGCTTCATTTTGATTGGTAAATCCCGGTATTGCTTAACGTACAATCCTGTCATACTCCAGGGTTTCAAACACCGGCAAATGCCCTGCCTCCAACTCCGACGAGCCGGACGAGAGCCCTTCATAGCAATCATCCTCCATATTTCAGGTAGGTACCCCATCCAACTCCCGCACCAACCCGCGTTGAAAATAACGCCGGTTGGTGTATTCACATTTCTCGGTTTGCCAAATAATCAGGTCACCTCATTTCACGCTCATCCTTCGCGTTCATGAAGTGACAAGGTAAGCCAACCGATCTCCGTACCAAGCCGCGTGAAAAACACCGCTTGATAAGAATGCTTTCTTCAGTCCGCCAACCGGCCTTGCCACCTTATTCGCCATCGTCCCTCGGGCTTCATAACGTGGCGGTGTTGCGATATACCAGGAATTGTGTAATTAAATCATAATCTCCGTCAAAGCTATCTTCAAAATTTTTCTACTTACAAGGCCGTAGCCCTTCGGGTGCCGTCATTTTTTTAAAGTATTGGTCTGTTTATTATGGTAAAAAAATGACCGGCAGCCTTGCAAGCGAAAAATTTTTCCGCTAAACAGTGCCTACGATTTTGATTTAATACTGGATTGTATTATCAATTAATAAGAATTCAGGATGAGCCTAGATTCCAGATCCAGGATCACCGAGTAGGCATCCACTATATGATATGGTGCAATGTGTTGGCTTTTTATCAGGGTATGGCTCCCCGATCACATGGGTTGTCTCGATGTCTTTATAAGGCGGTTACCCATGAAGACCCTACCCAATAAGGCATTCTATTCAGTCCAATTTTATTAGCAAGTCTGTACTTTCAGAAGCCTTTAATAGGATATAAAACGTTTTTCCTGACCTGTTTCATGACAATCATGGTACCGGCATTCTAATTTTTCCTAAACATAGTGGACTCTTTAACATCCTCTCGACTGGTTAAGGGATTACCTGTTCCTTCGGGAAGCATAGCGGAATTAATAACTTCAAAGGTGATCTTGGTGAATTTGTTCTCGGCCGGGTTTAAGTCAACATTCATTCGCTGGAGCTTTGGTCTGATAAATTCCTGCAAACTCAACCACAAATCAACCTTTTCTTTCGGTTTAAGCATTGCAATACTCTCTTCCAAAGTTTCATCAAGTAGTTCAAGTACCCATTCTACTCTTGCCTTTTGTTCAAGGGTTATTTTATTTAGTGCCCCTTTGGGTTTTCCGCCATGACCTTTGGCAAATTGCCCCTTTTCATTTTTTATTACCATATCTGGCCATATTTTATGGTTTAACATTATTTGAAACCAGGGTTTACGTTAAATCCTGGAATATTAACTTTAGGATACTACCTTAACTTTCTCAATATCCGGGTCCATGTTTTTCTGCTTTCACAAAAATACAAAATATAGAATATGATAACAAGCTATTGTATAAATTTATAGAGGACTATTATTAAACAATTACTTTAAGAATTATCTGCTTCGGTTATTTAAGTTCGACATATCAGGTCATCATATATTAAATCACCCTGTTAGCTAGCGGTTCATACATCAATTGGTTTACATTTACAGAAACACAAGTATTTACGGGTGTTCAACTAAGAATGGTAACGGATGTAAAATAATTTTCCTTTATAATCATATCTTTGTCATTCAATGAAAGAATGACAAAGAATATGGAAATCAGTTTGCAACAATCTATGCCTTGATACACATTATACCGAATCACGCTCACTTGAAAAAGAAATAAAGAGACTTTGGAAGGATTGAAATATGAGTAAAGATATAGAACAATCTGGCGGAATCACAAAAGATAATCAGCTTTTTACAAAAGTATCGGAGCTGATAGAACTTGCCCGTAAAAAAGTGGCAGCCGCGGTAAACCTTACTATGGTTCATACTTATTTCGAAATAGGTCGGATGATCGTTGAAGAGGAGCAGTCAGGGAGTCAGCGCGCCGAGTATGGTAAAATAGTGTTAAAAAAATTATCAAAACGACTTACTGATAAGTTTGGCAAAGGTTTTTCTGAGCAAAATCTTAGAAATATGCGTCAGTTTTATGGGATGTACTCAAAACAAGCCTTTCCAATTCGCCAGAAGGCTTCTGGCGAATTACAAGATTTAGATAATCAATCTGATAACAAATGGCAAATAGCTTCTGCCAAATCTCACGACTTCGTATTGAGTTGGTCACACTACCTTATTTTGATGCGGATAGAAAATCCTGCAGAGCGCAATTTTTACGAAATTGAGGCATTACAACAAAGTTGGTCGGAACCTCAACTTAAACGCCAATACCATTCCAGTCTTTACGAACGGCTCGCTTTGAGCAGAAACAAAGACGAGGTAATGAAACTTGCAAATGAAGGACAAACGATTCAAAAACCTGAAGACATCCTGAAAAATCCCTTATCGTTAGAATTCCTGGGATTGGAGGAACAGTCTTCATATTCTGAAACAGATTTGGAGCATGCTATAATTTTCAAACTGCAAAACTTCTTGTTGGAATTGGGCAAAGGATTTTTATTCGAGGCTCGCCAGAAACGTTTCACGTTTGACGATAAGCATTTCTTTGTTGACCTGGTTTTCTATAATCGTCTGTTACAATGCTACGTCCTGATCGATTTAAAAATCGATGAATTGGTCCATCAGGACCTGGGCCAGATGCAAATGTATGTGAATTATTACGACCGCTATGTAAAACTGGACCACGAAAAACCAAGCATTGGTATTTTATTGTGTAAAAAGAAAACCGATGCCCTTGTAAAACTAACCCTGCCTAAAGATTCGAAGATCTATGCGTCGGAGTATAGCCTCTATCTGCCTGATAAAAAATTGCTCCAACAAAAATTGGCTGAGTGGATGGCTGAATTCGAAGATAAGCTGGAAGGGTAGAGCAAATCAGTCGGTTATAAACAACCGCGAACCTGAATTATACAGTCCCCGCTACCGTCCCCATGAAATGCAAAAAGCGCCGTAAACACAATGCTCACAGCGCTTTAACTTTTATTATTTGTGCCCGGAACAGGACTCGAACCTGCACATCCTGGGGACACTAGTCCCTGAAACTAGCGCGTCTACCAATTCCGCCATCCGGGCATTCAGTAAAAAATGAACAATAAAAAACGGCTGAAAACAGCCGGTATGGTGCCCAGGACAAGACTCGAACTTGCACAGCCTGAGGCCACTACCCCCTCAAAGTAGCGTGTCTACCAATTTCACCACCTGGGCATAAAATACTGAAATACAAAGGAATAAACCCAAATTTTTTAGATGCTTTGTTAAAGAACAAGATTTCAAAACAGGGTGCAAAGGTAGAAAAATATGTACAATGTACAAGGTACAACGTACAAATTCTTTTAAGGCGTAAATGGAAGTATCAATGGGCAATCAGGGAGACGAGGTAAGCGATAAGCAACCCCAGGCATACCGTAAGGAATTTCTGAAGATTGTACTTATGGTGTTCCTCGGTTTCAAACAGTATGGAGGTTGAAACATGCAGGAATATCCCAATGACCAGGGCCATGCTGTATGTAAAGAAGGTATCGAGGGAAGCAGTGATGTTGCTTTCAACAGCCAGGCCTGCCAGTGATCCCAGGGGCGTCATCAAGGCAAAGATCCCCAGGTAGATGAATGCTTTCGTGGTTTTACAACCATAATGCATGAAAAGGCCCATCAGGGTTAAAGAGATTGGGATATTATGAATCACTATTCCAAGAACCAGTGAATGCTGAACCTCGGTTGCGAAACGGCTTACCAGGGGCATACCTTCAAGGAAGGCATGAATGCACAAACCGATCAGGAGAAGCCAGGGAGCGGTCTTCTCCCCTTCCCGATGCTCGTGCCTGTGGCCGTGTTCGGCCCCTTCGGTGATCAGTTCAAGAGCCAGTTGGACCAGGAAGCCTAGCAGTACAAAAAGTCCTGCCAGGGGGGCCGGTTTGGAAAATACTTCAGGGACGAGGATAAGGAAACTGATCCCGATCAGAAAGGCACCCGAAAAAGCCAGTAGGAGTTTCAGAAGTTTCTGGTCAGCACGGCGGATAAGGAACACCAGGGAGCCGCTGGCGAGAACAGTGGAGATAAGGACCAGGTAGAGGATGATGTTCATATTAAAAGCGAAATGGCAAAATTCGAAATGCGAAATAGCGAAATTTCGCTTTTCACTTTTCGCTTTTCGCTATTTGATTTATTCAACATCAATTATTCTGAATTTCGTGCTCATGGGCACACCTTTAAAATTTTCAAGGAAGGGTTCCGAAATATGTCCTATACATCCGGTGCGGTCTGAAAGGCCCAGGGCTTCCAGGTCCTGATGAACCTTGCCGAGAAACTTTTCGCTCAGCACGATCCGGTTTTCAAGACATTTGGTCATCAAACGTGCCGTAAGGTCAACATCGGAGCCGTAATAATCGTTTGCGCCTTCGAAAAACGTTACATTATAAACTTCGGTACAATAATGGATCGCAACCTTACAGGGCAAAAAAGTATCTTTAACGGGATAATGCTTGATATTATACAAGGTTGCATAGATCTCTTCAAGCAGCATAAAATATGAATTGATGGCCGGATTGGTTTTCAGAACATCGTCGGGGATGAACAACATAATTTCATCGCCTATCCCCTTTACGATATACTGGGGGAAATCGTTCAGAAGAGAAAGGAAATTAAAGGTATTGTTGAGTTTCCTGCCCCAATCGGTCAGTCCGCCTTCATATTTCATGTCGGTGGACCGGTTGATGTCCATAAAAAAACAGGTTCCGGGAGTCTTCGGAATTGTGGAGAGAAACTTGACGATCTCGTCCGAGTTAGGATCTTTGAAATGGATATAAAAAGCCATCAGAATACCCCGAGTGCATCTTCCTCATTGGGGTGAATTTCAAAAATGGTTGTAAACCCCGAGATCTCAAAGATCTCTCGGATGTTTTCCTGGAGGCTGCATAGCACGAATTTCCCCTTGACCATGGTAATTCTTTTCAATGCCATCAGCAGTATCCTTAGACCGGAGCTGCTTACATAATCCATCTGGGAACAGTTGATCAGTATTTTTGTCACATTCTGATCAAGGAGTTCCGTTAGTCTCTTTTCAAGTATGCTATAATTGATAGTATCCAGCCTGCCATTAATGCCTATGATCACGCATTTCTCGGTTTTCTTCTCAATCAGTTCCATAATCGGGTATTTGTGTTAATAATTGCGGATTAAAATTACAATATTTTTTCCATCCCGGCGCTCATAACGGATCTCATTCACCAGTTTCTTCACAAAATGAATCCCCAGTCCGCCAATCTGACGTTCCTCAACAGGATGGTTGACCGTATTGCTGGTGTCTTTTTCAAGAAGGTTGAATTTCTTTCCTTCATCCTCAATCTGAACCTGAACGGAATTTTCAGAAGGCCGGGTATACGTAAGAAGAATCTCATGATCCCGGCCATCGTCGAATGCATAAAAAACGATATTGGTAAACAGTTCTTCGAGGATCAGGTTCAGCTCCATGCTAACTTTGGCCGGTATTTCCCATTCTTCGGCAAGCTGTTCAAGGTTCGCAACCAGGCGGTTCAATTCTCCCAGTTTGTTCAGTAAACGGATCTGTTTCATTTCCGTGGCTTTGGTTTCCTGTCCCGGCATTTGTTTCGACCTCAGTATCAGCAAGGTTATGTCATCGGCCTGATCAACTCCCTTCATGAAACCGATTACATCGCTTTCAAGTTTGTGCATCAGCTCCGACGGGCAAAGGTCAGCATTAAGGCCGACAATTTCAAGCATGCGTTCTTCCCCGTAAAAATCATCCTCACTGTTTAAAGCCTCCGTAACGCCATCAGTATACATAAAAAATGCGTCCCCGGGTGAAAAAAGCACGGTACCTGATGAATATGTGGCATGTTCAAAAATGCCAAGTGGAATACCGTGAACATCTGAGAATTTCATTGTTTTCCCTGTCGGCTTTACCAGGAAAGGAGGATTGTGCCCTGCATTGCAATAGGTAAGGCAGGAGTTTTTCAGGTCAAGGATACCGGCAATAAAGGTTACGAACATCTGGTTCGGGTTTTCCCTGCATATCTCCTTGTTGATCTCATATACACTCTGGTTGAGAGGAACGCCCAGGGATATCCTCGATCGGAACAAGGTACGTGCGCTCACCATAAACAATGAAGCCGGGACTCCTTTCCCCGAAACATCACCAATTGCGATAAACAGGTGGTCGTCGTCAAGAAAATAAAAATCATAAAGATCACCGCCAACAGCCCTGGCGGGGTCCAGGAGAGCCGCCAGGTCCCAGTCATCCCTCTTTGGAAAATGCTTAGGCAGCAGGCCCATCTGTATATCGTGGGCCACGCTCAGTTCGCCCTCTATTTTCTCACGAGCTGCCGTGGCTTCCTCGAGGTTACTGATATAATGAACCAATTCGCCCTTCATATGGGAAAAAGCATTGGTAAGCTGGGATATTTCATCTTTTGAGCGGTAAGAAGGCAGTTCAGTCCCGAAATCCCCTTGCCCTATGCGGCGTGTAGCATCAACCAGGCGGCTTATAGGCGAAACCAGTCTCCTCGTGATCAGTATCGTAAGCAGTATCATCGCAAGCAGGCTGATAACGAAAATCACTGCGAGTTTTCTGAAAAATTCGTAAAGCCCTGAATAAAGCTCCCTCGTTGGGAAAGTAATTGCAAAGATCCAGTTGGTATGAGGCACCGGGGCAGTATAAAGCCAGCTCGGAACTTGCACATGTGTAAGGTCCCTCATTTTAACGAACATCCTTTTACCCTGCAGCATCAGGTTGATCACCGAGTCGGTCGCCTTGTCCGATTCACCAACAATGATTTTGCGGATATCCTTATTAATGTATTCTGTATGGGGATGAGCGATCATGATACCCTTGCGCGACATCAGGTAACTGAACCCGGTCTCGTACACCCTTGCCGATTTCAGGATATGCATGAATGTTTCCAGGGAGATATCCATCGTGATAACACCGGCAAAAACCCTTTCATGGGCTTTCTGGCGGAAAAAAGGCACAGAATAAGTGCACATCAGGGTATCGCCCCCTCCCTTGTCGTAATAGGGTTCAGACCATACAGGCTGGCCGGTGAGCTTGGGGATGCGGTACCAGTCCTGTTTGAAATAATCATATTCTGCGGATGACAGATCCCGTTCAATAACAGTATCGCCGGTTTCAAAAACATAAGGACAATACCGGTAATGCTTTTTATCATGCATGTAGGGCTCAAAAGCCATAGCGCTTCCAAAAACCACGGTATCCTCAAGCACAAACTCCTTTGCCAGGTCGGCAATCATGCCATAGTCAGGCTTATCGGATTCAAGAGCGGTCGAAAGAGTCGAAGGCACCTGTTCCACCGGCCTGATCACGTTGCTAATCCTGGCAATGGTAAGGTCGGTAATGTTGGAAGCCCTCTGAAGGGCATCTTCATCCAGGATTGCCCGGGTATATGAAAATGTGTAATAAAAAGCTATGCTGAAGACAATAAGAAAAGCCAGGATAAAAAACCGGGTATACCTGATGGCAAGGCCTCCTTTCGGGAGGAAGGGCCTTGCTGGTTTATCGCTGGTACTGCTGATCTTTTCGGTTTCCATTCGCTGTATTCCCTTGATTAACTTCTCCATTTTAACCGGAGATTCCTTCTTTGCAAGAGTAAAAGTAAAAAAATATACATTTGCAGGTATAAAAATATTAAAATGGAAAAATCACTGCAACAGCTCAAACCCGAACGGCTCTGGTATTACTTTTCAGAGATCTGCAAAGTACCCCGCCCCTCAAAGAAGGAAGAAAAAATAGCCGCATGGCTCACCGATTTCGCCCGCCTGAACAATCTTGAATGCATTAAGGATGAATGCGGGAATATCCTGATCAGGAAAAATGCCTCTCCGGGTTATGAAAAGCGGAAAACAGTGATCCTCCAGTCACATATGGATATGGTTTGCGAGAAGAATTCCGACACCGTCCATGATTTCGATACTGACCCCATTTTACCGAGGATAGAAGGCGAATGGGTCAAGGCAACGGGAACCACCCTTGGGGCTGACGACGGGATAGGGATAGCGGTTGCTGTGGCCATCCTGGGAGCAAAAGACATTCAGCACGGGCCTCTGGAAGCCTTGTTCACCATTGATGAGGAAACCGGGCTTACCGGGGCTTTCGGCCTCAAACCCGGCCTTCTGAACGGACGGGTACTTATAAACCTGGATTCGGAGGACGAGGGACAGGTATTTATAGGATGTGCCGGAGGAAAAGACACTGTAGCCAGGCTGCCTCTTGCCGAAGAGAAAACACCCGGAAACCACGAGACATACAAGGTAAGCCTCACCGGCTTAAAGGGAGGCCATTCGGGTGACGATATCAACAAGGGCCTGGGCAATGCCACCAAGCTTTTGAACCGCTTCCTGTGGAATGCCGACAAGGATTTTGATGCCAGGATAGCTTCTTTCGAAGCCGGCAATCTCAGGAATGCCCTTGCCAGGGAAGGTTTCGCAATTGTTGCTGTACCTGTTGCCAATGCCAGGGAATTTGAAAAGTCGGCTAAAACTTTTTACAATGATCTCTTAGGGGAACTTCATATAACGGAACCTGGTTTGAAATTTGCCGCTGCACCGGCACCCGGGCCCGGGGCGGTATGGACAAGGAAGCTGCAGAAGACCGTTCTGAATGCCTTATATGCCTGTCCGCACGGGGTCCTGGCCATGTCGAGGGAAATCCCCGGTTTCGTGGAAACTTCGACCAACCTTGCATCGGTTAAGGTAAGGGAGGGTATGGTTTTGATGACAACAAGCCAGCGCAGTTCGGTGGAATCTTCCAAAAAGGATGCCGGCGATATGGTTGCCAGCGTTTTTGCCCTGGCCGGGGCTGAAGTGGAGCAATCAAAAGGTTACCCGGGCTGGAAACCTGATCCGGGTTCAGAACTTCTGAAGCTTACCGTGGTCTCCTATAAAAAGCTCTTCGGCAGCGAACCTGAGGTCCTGGCGATTCATGCAGGGCTTGAGTGCGGACTGGTTGGTGCGATTTACCCGGGGATGGACATGGTTTCATTCGGTCCGACCATCAAGGGTGCTCATTCACCTGATGAAAGGCTTCACATTCCCTCGGTAACCAAATTCTGGGATCTGACGCTGGAAATACTGAAGGAGATTTGAGCTATGAGTCATGAGCTATGGGCCGTGAGCCAGCGAATAGCGAGTAGCGAATAATAATTCGATATTCGTTGATCAATATTCGATATTCATTCCTTTAATCCTTCATTTACAGTCCCACCCCAACTCCTATCCTGAACACAGGGTTGGTATAAGGAGAATAGTAGGAATTGTTGAGGTTAAACAGTATGAGGATATCCATGAACACCCTGCCGCCAATGGGCTGTGAATAGCCGGCCCCTATGAGCAAGCTGTTGTATGAAACTACGTTTTTTCCCTCGGCCAGCGTATTGTTGTAAGGATCGATGATTTTACCATAAGGATCATAATGGTAGGGTTCGATGTACGCGAGGTATTCATATTCGGCATGGGCGAAGATGTTTCCCAGCCAGTTACTGAAGATGCTTCTCAGGTAATATCTCAGGTACAGCCTGCCGCCGTATACGTTTGAAGAGAAATCAAGGTACTGGTTGTTTTTCGTATCCCAGTAATAGTCTTTATACCGGAAATACTGGTATGTAAATCCAATTCCGACGTACAGCTGGTCGAATGTTTTTACTCTGATTTCGGGTGAAAGCATGATTCCTGTAACGGTTCCGAACTGGAATCCAATGTTTCCGCCTACTGTTACACGGTTCCAGAAGGTATCTTTGGGGATTGGAGGTTTGCTGGTATGGAAAATATTAAGTGAATCCTGGGCAAGGCTGGCAGAGCCAGCTGTAATCAATGAGAGAATCAGGATGAGTTTCAGAGTTGAATTCCTCATGTATGATGTTCTAAAGTGTTAAATTTCCGTGTTTTAATGTAAGCTTTTGTGTAAGTAACAGTACAAAGGTACAACAGAAACGCAAAATGAAAGGGGCAATTGTTCTTTATTATCTATAATGTATCAGAAAATAAATGAAAAAAAGCTTGACATTTCTTTTTTGTATGAAATAAAGTAGTAATTTTGCACTCCGATTTCGATGTTCTTTTATCAAGGCTGTTAATGAAGCAACAAAACCCAGTAATAGCATGGGTTTTCAGATTGTGAAAAACTTTTTTGCATTATTTTTAAAAAAAGTTTGGATGGAAAGAAAAAAGTTGTAATTTTGCAGTCCAATTTTGAACAAAGTACCCGAGAGGGGACGAAATAGAAAGTTCTTTGAAAGTTTGAAGTAAGAAAGTAGCAAATATCCCAGAGATATAGAATACTCCAATTTTCTAATCAATTTCTTTGGTAATGGTTAACCTGAGGCATTAAATTTTCCTTATACAATGGAGAGTTTGATCCTGGCTCAGGATTAACGCTAGCGGCAGGCCTAATACATGCAAGTCGAACGGTAACAGGTCCAGCAATGGATGCTGACGAGTGGCGCACGGGTGCGTAACACGTATGCAATCTACCCTTAACTGGGGGATAGCCCCGAGAAATCGGGATTAATACCCCATAAAATTACGAAGTGGCATCATTTTGTAATTAAAGCTCCGGCGGTTTTGGATGAGCATGCGCGACATTAGCTAGTTGGTGAGGTAACGGCTCACCAAGGCGACGATGTCTAGGGGTTCTGAGAGGATTCACCCCCACACTGGTACTGAGACACGGACCAGACTCCTACGGGAGGCAGCAGTAAGGAATATTGGTCAATGGACGCAAGTCTGAACCAGCCATGCCGCGTGAAGGATGACGGCCCTACGGGTTGTAAACTTCTTTTGTACGGGAAAAAATCCCTGGTCGTGAACCGGGGTTGATGGTACCGTAAGAATAAGCATCGGCTAACTCCGTGCCAGCAGCCGCGGTAATACGGAGGATGCGAGCGTTATCCGGATTCATTGGGTTTAAAGGGTGCGCAGGCGGAATGATTAGTCAGTGGTGAAATCCTACAGCTTAACTGTAGAACTGCCATTGATACTATCGTTCTTGAGTACATTTGAAGTGGGCGGAATGTGTCATGTAGCGGTGAAATGCTTAGATATGACACAGAACACCGATCGCGAAGGCAGCTCACTAAGTTGTAACTGACGCTCATGCACGAAAGCGTGGGGATCAAACAGGATTAGATACCCTGGTAGTCCACGCCGTAAACGATGATTACTCGATGTTGGCGATACACTGTCAGCGTCTAAGCGAAAGCATTAAGTAATCCACCTGGGGAGTACGGCCGCAAGGTTGAAACTCAAAGGAATTGACGGGGGCCCGCACAAGCGGAGGAGCATGTGGTTTAATTCGATGATACGCGAGGAACCTTACCTGGGCTAGAACGCAAGATGACAGTTCGAGAAATCGGATCTTCCTTCGGGACATTTTGCGAGGTGCTGCATGGTTGTCGTCAGCTCGTGCCGTGAGGTGTCGGGTTAAGTCCCATAACGAGCGCAACCCCTATCATTAGTTGCCATCAGGTCATGCTGGGGACTCTAGTGAAACTGCCTACGCAAGTAGTGAGGAAGGCGGGGATGACGTCAAATCAGCACGGCCCTTACGTCCAGGGCTACACACGTGCTACAATGGCCGGTACAGAGGGCCGCTACCTGGTGACAGGATGCCAATCTCCAAAACCGGTCTCAGTTCGGATCGAAGTCTGCAACTCGACTTCGTGAAGTTGGATTCGCTAGTAATCGTATATCAGCAATGATACGGTGAATACGTTCCCGGGCCTTGTACACACCGCCCGTCAAGCCATGGGAGCTGGGGGTACCTAAAGTGCGTGACCGCAAGGAGCGCCCTAGGGTAAAACCAGTGACTGGGGCTAAGTCGTAACAAGGTAGCCGTACCGGAAGGTGCGGCTGGAATACCTCCTTTCTAGAGAAGGTTATTCATTTCCTGGTTGCAAAACCAGGATGATATTTGCTACTCTCTTCTTACTTCTTCCCAAATCGAGCTCAGGCATGGTGCATAACCGAGCAAAGGATTAACGAAATCTGTACACTGTACATCGTACATTGTACATCGTAAATCATATAGTCCCGTAGCTCAGTTGGTTAGAGCACTACACTGATAATGTAGGGGTCGGCAGTTCAACTCTGCCCGGGACTACAGAATCGTTTTGGGGAATTAGCTCAGCTGGCCAGAGCACTAGCTTTGCAAGCTAGGGGTCAAGGGTTCGACTCCCTTATTCTCCACCATGGGATGGAAGCAGAATGTTGAAGCGTGTATGCCGAATACCCTTCAACACTGGGTTCCAGAAATCTCAAAAGTTCTTTGACATATTGAAAGAAAATACACAATGTTAGTCTTAAGATTAACACTGTATCCTAAATTAATGTAGATTAATAAAGAAGTAGAAAGAAAGTAATTAAGAGCGTATGGCGAATGCCTTGGCTCTCAGAGGCGATGAAGGACGTGGTAAGCTGCGATAAGCTTCGGGGAGGTGCAAACAACCTTCGATCCGGAGATTTCCGAATGGGGCAACCCCTTATATTGAAGATATAAGATCCGCAAGGAGGCTAACCCGGAGAACTGAAACATCTAAGTACCCGGAGGAAGAGAAAACAATAGTGATTCCCCAAGTAGTGGCGAGCGAACGGGGAACAGCCCAAACCAGGATTGTTACGGCAAACCTGGGGTTGTAGGACAGCAACGTGGACTGTAGTTTTGTAGTGGAAGTATTCTGGAAAGTTTTACCATAGAGGGTGATAGTCCTGTACACGAAACGAAACTGCTACCTAGCTGTATCCTGAGTATCGCGGGACCGGAGAAATCCTGCGAGAACCAGCCAGCACCATCTGGCAAGGCTAAATACTCCTGAGAGACCGATAGTGAACCAGTACTGTGAAGGAAAGGTGAAAAGTACTTCGAACAGAAGAGTGAAATAGAACCTGAAACCATGCGCTTACAACCGGTCGGAGCCCCTTTGGGGGTGACGGCGTGCCTTTTGCATAATGAGCCTACGAGTTACTCCTCACTAGCAAGGTTAATCGCGTAAACGCGAGGAGCCGAAGCGAAAGCAAGTCTGAATAGGGCGTTCAGTTAGTGGGGGTAGACGCGAAACTTTGTGATCTACCCATGGCCAGGTTGAAGGTCCCGTAACAGGGACTGGAGGACCGAACTAGTATGCGTTGAAAAGCGTTTGGATGAGCTGTGGGTAGGGGTGAAAGGCTAATCAAACTGAGAGATAGCTCGTACTCCCCGAAATGCCTTTAGGGGCAGCCTCGGAGTGAGTGTCATAGAGGTAGAGCTACTGATAGGACTAGGGGGCTTCACCGCCTACCAAATCCTGACAAACTCCGAATACTATGACATATATCCGGGAGTGAGGCATAGGGTGCTAATGTCCTGTGCCGAGAGGGAAATAACCCAGACCATCAGCTAAGGTCCCCAAATTCATGCTAAGTTGATCTAACGAAGTCCGATTGCTTTGACAGCTAGGATGTTGGCTTGGAAGCAGCCATTCATTTAAAGAGTGCGTAACAGCTCACTAGTCGAGCGATTGGGCGTGGATGATAATCGGGCATTAAGCATGATACCGAAGCTATGGACCTAATTTTAATTGGGTCGTAGGGGAGCATTCCAGCGGCAGCGAAGGTGTATCGTAAGATATGCTGGAGCTTCTGGAAAAGCAAATGTAGGCATAAGTAACGATAATGCGGGTGAAAAACCCGCACACCGAAAGACCAAGGTTTCCTGATCAATGTTAATCAGATCAGGGTTAGTCGGACCCTAAGGTTAATCCGAAAGGAGATACCGATGGACAATAGGTTAATAATCCTATACTGGCTATTATTGCGATGGGGTGACGAAGTAGTGAAAGGTCTGCGTACTGACGGAATAGTACGTTGAAGGGTGTAGGTATACGTTTGGCAGGCAAATCCACCAAATGTGCTGAAACCTGATAGTACCGAGAGTCTTCGGATGATCGGATAATGACTGTAATCAGACTTCCAAGAAAAACCTCTAAGCTTCAGATAATAGCTATCCGTACCGGAAACCGACACAGGTGGTCGAGGAGAGAATCCAAAGGTGCTCGAGTGATCCACAGCTAAGGAACTAGGCAAATTAGTCCTGTAACTTCGGGAGAAAGGACGCCACGCGCAAGCGTGGCCGCAGAGAAATGGCCCAGGCGACTGTTTATCAAAAACACATGGCTATGCTAAATTTAAAGATGACGTATATGGCCTGACACCTGCCCGGTGCTGGAAGGTTAAGAGGAGAGGTTAGCAGCAATGCGAAGCTTTGAATTGAAGCCCCAGTAAACGGCGGCCGTAACTATAACGGTCCTAAGGTAGCGAAATTCCTTGTCGGGTAAGTTCCGACCTGCACGAATGGTGTAACGATCTGGGCGCTGTCTCAGCTGTGAGCTCGGTGAAATTGTAGTCCCGGTGAAGATGCCGGGTACCCGTAACGGGACGGAAAGACCCCGTGAACCTTCACTATAACTTTGCATTGACTCTGGATAAACAATGTGTAGGATAGCTGGGAGACTGTGAAGCGGATTCGCTAGGATTCGTGGAGTCAACGTTGAAATACCAGCCTTTGTTTATCTGGAGCCTAATCCCTAACGGGAGACAGTGCATGGTGGGTAGTTTGACTGGGGTGGTCGCCTCCAAAAGCGTAACGGAGGCTTTCAAAGGTGCCCTCAGCATGCTTGGTAACCATGCGTAGAGTGCAATAGCATAAGGGCGCTTGACTGTGAGACCGACAAGTCGAGCAGGCAGGAAACTGGGATATAGTGATCCGGTGGTTCCGAATGGAAGGGCCATCGCTCAAAGGATAAAAGGTACTCCGGGGATAACAGGCTGATCACCGCCAAGAGCTCATATCGACGCGGTGGTTTGGCACCTCGATGTCGGCTCGTCACATCCTGGGGCTGAAGAAGGTCCCAAGGGTTCGGCTGTTCGCCGATTAAAGTGGCACGTGAGCTGGGTTCAGAACGTCGCGAGACAGTTCGGTCCCTATCTGTTATGGGCGTTGGAAGCTTGAGGTCACCTGACTCTAGTACGAGAGGACCGAGTTGGACAGACCGCTAGTGCATCTGTTGTGGTGCCAACTGCATCGCAGAGTAGCTATGTCCGGATGAGATAAGCGCTGAAAGCATCTAAGTGCGAAACTCAGACCAAGATTAGGCTTCCTTTAAGGGTCGTTGTAGATTACGACGTTGATAGGCTACAGGTCTAAAGGCAGTAATGTCAAAGCCGAGTAGTACTAATTACCCGTAAGCTTTCGTCTACGTGTTAAACTTAAGTCAAACTGTGTATTTTCTTTCTAATATATGTCATAAGATATTCAAGATCTTACGGTGACTATAGCAGTGGTGATCACTTCTTCCCTTTCCGAACAGAATCGTTAAGCCCACTTGCGCAGATGGTACTGCTATACCAAGCGGAAGAGTATGTCGTCGCCGATCTTTTCTAATCCCGGTCCAAAAGACCGGGATTTTTTTTGTCTTTTTTTTCGGCTTATATCCCCTTCTTTTTGTTTGCTCAGTGCCGGTTCGAAGTATTTAAACGAAATAGAGCCCATCTGTTATAATCTGATAAAATTCCGTACCTTTATAATTGATTCCCCGAAGATAACAACCGGGATTAAAACAGCCAACCGAGTGTCCAATCTTTTAATCTCTCCAATGTCATGAACGAAAAATCCCAAACTGCATTACAGCAAACAATGCTCATTCTTTTAATCCTGATTATCATGCCAACCATCGGCTTTGCCCAGGGTGAAGCTGATCAGCTCATTGCGAATGGCTTTGCGGGAAATCAGCCCGGTATCATTACGATTTTTACTGCCAGGAAGGTCATTACCATGGAACAGGACAATCCTGAAGCTAGGGCGGTAGCAGTTTCAGGTAAATTCATTGTTGCCGTTGGTTCCCTTTCCCAGGTTAAGTCAGCCTTAGGCAACACTAAATATGTTGTGGATGAAACATTTGCCAATAAAATCATACTTCCGGGCTTCATCGACCAGCATCTGCACCCCATCCTGGGCGGTCTCACCCTTTCGACAGAAGTAATTGCCCCCGAAGAATGGGTAATGCCTGAAAGAACATTCAGGGCAGCCTCAACACCTGAGGAATACAAGAAACGTTTAAAAGAAGCCGAGGCATCCATGAAAGACGGAAAGGAATGGCTGTTTTCATGGGGTTACCACAGCCTCTGGCATGGCAGGATGAACCGTGCATCCCTCGATTCGGTAAGCTCAACCAGGCCCATCATGATCTGGCAGAGGTCATGTCATGAATTTTACATGAATACTGCAGCCCTCAACACACTTGGTTTGACCGAACAATCAATGCAGGGCAAAGGCGATGCCAGCAAGATGATGAACTGGGCAGAAGGCCATTGGTGGGAAACCGGGACAAACCTCGTGATAGGACCGCTGATGAAGGTCTTCGTAACACCGCAACGGCTCGAGTTCGGGCTCAAACAGATGATCGCCTACCTGCACTCCAAGGGAGTCACAGCTTACAACGAGCCCGGGGCTCTGCTTGCACCGGGACTGCTCGAGATGTACCAGAGGATTCTCGGCGCCGACGATACTCCCATGTATTCGTTCTTTATCATTGACGGCCGGGGTTATATAGACCAGGGGGTGCCTGCTGCAGAAGCCATTGCCGATGGTGAGAAGATCATCAATTCCCATTTGACAGGCAAAGTCTGTTTCTTCCCGAAACAGGTCAAGTTATTCGCCGACGGGGCTATTATCTCCCAGCTCATGCAAATGAAGCAACCATACCTTGGGGCCGACGGCAAGCCCGATCCTTCACATCACGGAGAATGGATGGTCACCCCCGAAAACCTTGAACAGAGAACCAAAGCCTACTGGGATGCCGGTTACCAGATACACGTTCATGTGAACGGGGATGAAGGTTTGGAAGTCCTGCTGAATGCGCTGGAACGCCGCATGGCCGAAAATCCCAGGGCAAACCACCGTTCGGTGATCGTTCACTTCGCAAATTCTTCCGAAGAACAGGTTGACCGCATAGCCCGGCTCGGGGCTATTGTAAGCGCAAATCCATACTACCCGGTAGGGTTTGCCGACAAATACAGCAAGATAGGATTAGGTCCTGAGAGGGCGGATGTGATGGTGCGTTCCGCCTCCGTGCTCAAACATCATATTCCTTTATCGTTTCATTCCGACCTTCCGATGGCGCCTTCCGACCCGCTCTTCCTCGCATGGTGTGCTGTAAACCGCATCACACCCTCGGGCCGTGTGGCGGCTCCCGAACAGCGAATCAGCGTCATGGATGCCTTACGAGCCATTACCATTGAGTCAGCCTATTCCTGGCAAAAAGAAAACGAACTTGGCAGCATTGCCCCGGGTAAAATCGCAAACTTCACAATTCTTGAACAGGATCCTTTGACCGTTGAACCGGTAAAACTCAAGGATATTCCCATATGGGGCACTGTTTTCGAAGGGAAGGAGTATCCGATAAGCAGGCATGCAACCTTAGGCATGAACCTGCCACAGGATAAATCAGCGCCAACACTGACCAGCTTACCCCTACCGTCCTGTTTTTCATCATGCGGGCAGGACTTTGATCAGGATCATGGCTATTGCGGTGCCTGCAGCTTCAACCTGATGCTCAAAAACAGTGGAGTTCTCAATACGCTCACCCTCAAATAAGAACATAAACACAGTTTGTTTGAAGATGTTCATTACTTTTACTTCAATAAAAGACTGAACATTTGTTATATTCTCAGGTGAATACTGCTTACGGAATTGTCGTGTTAAGGGGAATTCTCCTCTTATTGACCTCGCTGTTCCTGGTAAGATGCTCATCGCCAACGACCCTGAAAAATATTCCGGCATTCGACTCCCTGGTGCAGGTAGTCAACCTGAAACTTAAAACCAATGCCGACAGTGCCCTTAAAGCTTCCGAAGTACTGTATAAATTAACAGAAGGGAGACAGGATAGGGCCCAAACCTATGAGGCAACACGGCTCAGGGGCCAGGCATTTCAGCTGGCAGGGATGAATGACTCCGCCTACCGGTATTATTCCGGAATGCGTAATCTGGCTTTCAGGATGAACGATACCACTCGTATGCTCCAGGCCTGCCATATTATGGGAACACTTCTTGTTGAGATGGGCTCCAATGATTCTGTTGCTTTCTGGTATCGTAAAGGATTGGCCCTGGCAAAGTTGTCGAAGAATGCCGCTTACCTCGCAGGATTTTCTACAAATATGGGGCTTGTTTTCTGTCAAAAAGGGCAATTTGACAGTGCCATGCAATGCTATACCCAGGCTGCAGCTTATTATAAAAAATTAGCCGATTCAGGGAATATTGCACAGGTATATCGCAATATCGGCAGCCTTTTTTTCGATCAGGGATTTTACCCCAAAGCCAATACGTATTACCACTGGGCCATCAAAATGAACAATGACCTGGGACACAAGATGGAGGTTGGCATCGATTATACAAACTTAGCCGTTTCATTCATGATGTTGTCATCCGATTCTGCCGGATATTATTACAAGGAGGCAATGAAGATCATGGCTACCCAAGGTTCAGTTGCGAACCTTTTACCGTTGAAATTCAACTACGCTAACTACCTCACAAAGCTTGGCCGGTACGATGAGGCCGAAAGGACATTTCAGGAGGTTTTGCAAATCAGCAAAGCAAACAATATTTTAAAGGGCCAGATATACAGCCTCAACAATCTGGCAAACTCCGCCACAAGATGCAAGGACGCCCCGAAAGCCAACAAATTATTTCAGGAAGCGTTTCAATTAGCCGAAAAAAATAAACTTACTGCCGACCTCCTGGTATTATACCGTGAGGCCTTTCTTTGCAATCTTAAATTACATGACGCTGATCTGGCTCTGGCCTATTTTAAGCGATGGGACCATCTGAACGACAGCCTAAAGACCATAGAACAGCGGGTTGCTGTTTTAAAATATCAGGTCCTTTACCAGACTCAGGTACTTGAAACAAAAGTCAAAGACCTGAACTCCAATATCAGGTTGCAAAAGTCGAGGAACGTCATCATCGCTTTAATATTAATGGCATTGCTGCTCCTTATATCAACCCTCGTTATTTATCTCTTTTTCCGGAACCGGCAAGCAAATCAAAAGCGAAAACTGGCCGAACAACAAGCTCTCCATTCAGAACAGGAAAAATTACTGAAACATGCTGAACTGCAAAAAAAGACCCTTGAGCAACAGCTTAACCAGGAGGAGGTTGAGAGGCTTGAAGGGGAGGTGAACCTCAGGGAGCAGGAACTGGTTTTCCAGTCGCTGATCAAAACCGAACTTAACCATGTAAACCGCTCGGTACAAGAGAAACTGGGGCACTTTCAGTACCGTTTCCCTAAAAAGGCCGACCAGGAAGAGTTCG
>Ga0209697_10001470_pt1 | contig 36306 bp, 39 predicted proteins | sample AliMusrvi5mmetaG_FD_184115 | JGI IMG/M metagenome (GOLD analysis project Ga0209697, IMG submission 184115) | Freshwater lake bacterial and archeal communities from Alinen Mustajarvi, Finland, to study Microbial Dark Matter (Phase II) - Alinen... | ecosystem: Environmental > Aquatic > Freshwater... | reverse complement strand
GAAATTATAACCATCCGATTTCGGGCATGACAGCGTTTTTCGCTGCTCATGCCCGTGCTTTTTTACCCGCGAACCCTCGTCACGCCTTGTTCTGCTCTTCCCGGACGGGCTCTAAATAGAGTGGATTGGGGTGCATCGAAAAGTCGTTCGTGAACTCCAGTCTCCCGTTGTCTGTTAAAAATAAAACGGTATCCTGGCCGAAGACCGTCACATTTGTGAGCGTTGTCAGGATGATGCCGGCGAGACCGTTGTGTCCGAACGGGTCCGACGCGAACGGGGAGAGCGTCAGCCATTTTGAAAAGATGAGCCCGGATGCAACCGAGAGGAGCACAAAGGCGACAAGGTGGAAATAATATGGGACGGATATCCTCAACCAACGGCTCGTATAAAAATTCCTGATTGACTTGTAGCGTTCGGAGAGAACCATTTCCATGTAGAAACCCGAAATGATGAAAAAGAACTGCACGGCCTGCCCTCCATTGGGTGCGCGCAGGGAGAAAAAATTTCCCGCATGAGCCTGGACAACACAAAGGGCGAGATAAAACCTTAAAAAACCCATGTGTTGTTACCAGTAACAGCCTGACTCAACATTTTCCCAGTTAGACGGTCGCTCCGATTCCTCTGGTCGCTTCCAGTTGGAATTGATAAAAATTGAAGAAAATGGCATTGCTTCCCATCGGCTCCCGAATACACCGAACAGCATCTGCGTTGCGCCGCCGAGGTGAATGGCGACCTTCCCGAGTTTTTTCACGAACGCCCCCGCCGGTAGACCGTAGGCCCCGCACCCGATGATCGCTATATCAAATTTCTGGGCGGAAATCTTGTCGAGCAGGGCGGCCAGAGCATCGCTCCACGAAGAATACCCATCGGTGTTCCCGGAAAGTGTCTGGGGCGGAACTATGGTCAAAAGCTCAAATTCCGGAAGGACATCGGGATCTAGAAACAGACGCTTTCTTTCATTGCGATACTGAAACTCGATCGATCTGGCGAATGGGTGGACAACGAGCACTCGTAGACCGGTAAGATATTTGGACCACGGGACAGGATGGTAATAGGGCTCCAAATCCCCAAGTTCGCAGAGCGAAGCTTGGGGAGCATGGCTGGTCACGACAACTTTTTCATACGGGCACTTCATCAGACCAAGAATGTCAACGTCCTTCATGGCTTCCGTGTATGTCATGTGAAACGTCTGAAATCCTTGGTCGGTGGCTGGAAAGATGCCCGGATTGTTCCACATCCTTTCCCTCAGCGAGTCGTTGAGCGTCCCCTTCGATTCCCAATAGCCGATGGAATAGGTTTCGAACCAACCAAGACGCGATACAAGAAACGGCCGGCTCTGTCGGATAGCGCTACCGATCCCGCAGCAAACGAGGTGGGAACTCAGGCTAGGAACCAGGCGCTCCCTGATGTCCGGGTGCTTCTCACCGCCAAAAATCCGTGAGATTTTTTTAAAAATGTTCATGGACAGATGATCGTTGGCGTCAATCGCGTGAGTGGAGGGTGGCACAAAGCTCCAGTAAGAATCTTAGCATAAGCGCATCATCCCTTGCTAATGAATGAGCATGTTTTGGGTTCATCCGCAACGAGTGTGCATAGGGGTTGCATGAGAGGGTAGAGTATGAGGGATGGAAGCCACATTTTTGAAACGGGCCTTCGGGATTGGAGAAGGCTGGGAATACCGGAGCACGAAGTATGTCGGAGCCACAGTGGAGTTCCACATCAAGGCGAAGCGGGATGGCATTCGGTGTCCGAAATGCGAAGCCGACCACATCGCCCTGCGCGGGACGCGAGAGCGACGGATTCGAACGGTGCCAATCGGCTTCAAGCCGGTGACCATCGTGGCGCATGTGCCGCGATGCCAGTGTCGCAAGTGCGGGGAGTTTTTCGACTTCTCCCCCCTTTTGCCCCCCGAGGGCGATCCTACACTCATAGCCTTGAACGATTCATTGCAGGACTCTGCCGAATGATGAGCCTGAAGGACGTGGCGAACCTGGCGGGTGTGGGATGGGACACGGTCAAGCGCATTTTCAAAAGCGACATGGCCAAGGAAGCAGCGCGAGCCAACCTCAAGGAGGTGCAGTTCCTGGCCATCGACGAATTGTATCTGGGCCGCCTGCACAAGTTCATCACCATCGTCATCGACTGGCAGAGCGGACGGGTGCTTTATGTCGCCAAGGGACGGGGAGAGAATGCCCTGCGGCCCTTTTTCCGTAAGCTTCGGCGGGCCAAAGCCGACATCAAGGCGGTCGCCACCGACCTGAGCGCCGCGTATGCGGCGGCCGTGATCAAGAACCTTCCCGGAGCCCTGCCCGTGGCCGACCGTTTTCACATCATCAAGCTCATGAACGAGAAGATCGACGAGTTGCGCCGGGCGATTCAGCGCGAGGCCGGAATCATGGGGCGCAGTGCCATCAAGGGCACCCGATACCTTCTGCTGCGCGGACGGGAAAACCTTTCTCCCGAGCGGGTGCCGGATCTTGAAGAGGCTCTCAAACTCAACAAACCGCTTTCCATAGCCTACTACCTCAAGGAGGAACTGCGGACGCTCTGGAGCTTTCATGACATCGGCCACATGACCACGTTCTTTGACGACTGGTGTCGTCGGGCCGCAGAGGCCGGGATCTCGCTGTTGGCTTCCTTCGCCAAAACCCTGCGCGGATTCCGCTCCGCGATTCTCAACGGATGGGTCTATGGCATCTCCAATGGAAAACTCGAAGGCATCAACAATAAGATCGGAGCCATGCAGCGCATGCACTATGGTCTTCGCGACTTCCATTTCTTATCCCTCCGAATCCTCACTCTTCACCGGGCTAAACGCATTTTTTGCGGATGAACCATGTTTTGTTTAACTCTTGACTCTCACGACTAAACAGCCTTTTCATGGATAGCATATTAACGACTGATATCGTAGATGGCATTTAATGGGCAGGAGATGCCCATAAAACGGCGCTGAAAAATCAGTGTATATATGGCAGCAGCGAAAATTGTTTTTCCGTGTTAGTCATTCAACCTCTCAATAGTTGCTAAAATCTTAGAGTTTCTATCAAATATTAGCTTGACTTCCGGATATGTTCGCCCTGTTTTGAGCGCAACAATTAACGCTGCATCAATTGAATTGCAGCGCACAATGCTTTTTTCGGGTGTTTTTCGGCGCTTGATTTCCGCAGCGATCCCATCGTAGGAAAACGTACCCTTTTCTTTGGCGTTAACTCCCTTGTGAACATTGGCGTTTAAAATGTATCCGGAGCCTAATATCAGAATTACAGAGAGCGTCTTGGCCCACCATCTTTTTCTGAGCTGCACGGCCCCTGAAATTCCTGCTGCAAGCAGAAGGCTTTGGTAGGGGATGAGATAGGTAAAATACCTGTCAATGAACGGCAGCGTGTGTCCGCTTTTCCATGCGAGATAGAGGTAGAGCGCTCCGCCCGCTGAGACGCATCCAATGATAGCGATCCCCGGCAAAGCAGAGCCCTTTGAGAAGGCTAAAAGCTTTAGTAATCCAAGCGATGCGCACAGCAGAAACACCATGAGAAGCAGCGCATGAATCAACCCTTGTGGTGGCCAGAAAGTAAATAGAGGGACATTGTATTGAACTGTTCTCTCGATAAGCAAGCGAACGCCGGTCCTCCAATCAAACGGGGTCAGCCACCAATACATTCCGGAGACCGCCCGCCGCAGCCATAGTTGGTCGTGCTCATGCATCGCCTGAAGCCCGAGCCACCCGCCCCATGCCATCCAGAGCGCCAGCGAGGCAGCCATGAAAATAACCGCCACGCCCCAGGCTGCGAGCCCCCGCAGACGCGCCCGGGAAAGAAGAGCCCCGAAAAAATGTGCGACGACGACCGTCGGTAGCGCAAGGTAATGGGTGAACGCAAGGGCGACCAGCAGCATGACGTATAGCGCGGCTCTGCTGGCCCATCCGCGACCGGGAAATTCTCGGATCAGCCCGAGAAAGACATATGTGGCCAAGAGACTGAGCAGCGCGACCAGGCTGTAGGATCTCACCTCTCGAGAAAACTCTATGAGCAGCGCATTGCATGCAACAAAAAGTGCTGCTACCACGCCCGCCCAGGGCAACCCTGTCGCGCGGGCCCCCACAGCATAAGTTGTCGGTATCATCAAAATTCCGAGGAGGCAGGGCAGTGACCTGAGCGCCACATCTGCAAAACCGAATAATAGAACCCAGAAGTGCAGGACGTAGGAGAACGTCAACCCGTTGCCGCGATCCCAATAAAGGGTTGCCGCCGGGACATTCGAAAGACGGATTTTCTCGATAAGCGACCCCGCCTTTGTCGGCTGGCTTTCCGGAAGAAACAACGATGTGCTTGGGATCTCTTCGCATGTGGAAACACGTCCCTCAAACTTGTCTCCCTGGTTTGCAAGCATGCCGGTCGCGGAAAAAACTGACGCGTGTTCGTCCCACCAAGTCGGATAGGTCGTGAGGTTTTGGATTCTCAACCAAGCCCCGAAGACTGTAATCAGGGCAAGCAAAACCAACGGCCAAATGGATGCGCTCACCCAGCGGCGACTTGATGCCGTGCCCGCTGAGTTAAAATCTTCCGTTCCTAGCATTCCTATTTCGAGGTTGCACTTTTTCGCTTTTCCACAAGTTGGAGACTGGCCTCCTCCAAAACGCGGATGACCGGAAGCGCGGATTCCGCACTCGTCAGGGGAGTTTCACCGGTGCGGATGCAATGGACAAAGTGGCGGCATTCTTCGGAAAGCGGCTCGGTCATCCGGATACTGGGGATCACAACATCTCCGAACCGGAGCGTGATCCAGCTGGCAAAATCGCCCGGATTCTCGCTCAGGTTGGCTCCCTTGTCGTAGATCCTCAGTTTTTCCGACGGCGCCATATCGTCGAACACCGCCATCTTCTTCGATCCCACAACGACCATTTGTCGGACTTTGTGGGGATCCAGCCAGGACACATGGATCTGGCCCATGCGCCCGGAGGGGAACTGAAGCGTCGTGAAAACGACATCCTCGACCTGCTCCTGCAGAAAACTCGCTCCGGTCGCAACGACCCGGCTGGGAACCTCATCGAAGAGATGGAGGAGAACCGAAATGTCGTGCGGGGCAAGGGACCACCAGGCGTTCTCATCCCGCCTCACGACCCCGAGATTCAGCCGTTGGCTGTAGATGTAGCGGATCTCGCCGAGTTCGCCGGAGTCGATCATCTGCTTCAGACGGATGACCACCGGATGAAAAAGGAGAAGGTGGCCGACCATCAGCACCTGCCCCGACCGCCTGGGCAAAGCCAGAAGTTCCTCCGCCTCGGCCACGGTGAGGGTAAATGGCTTTTCCACGAGCACATGCTTGCCGGCCAGGATTGCCTCGCGCGCCAGGGAGGAGTGCAGGGGGGCTGGCACCGAAAGAACCACGCCGTCGATTTCCGGATCCGCCAGAGTGGTTGACACCTCCGAATCCACCCGCACCGACGGGAAAGTGGACTGCACCCAGTCGCGCACGGACGGGCGACTGTCACAAACAGCAGCCAGCACGCAGTCTTTGATTCCGTAGAATGTGCGGACGTGGTTTCTTCCCCAAACCCCGGCGCCGATGACAGCGATCCGGGGGACGATGTTTGATGATTGCGAGGACATAAATTTATCTTTTGCCGACAAGGTGGGCTGCCACGGACCGGGGGGCATAAAGGCTGGCAACAAGGCGGAAATAGCCCATCGTGGTTTTGCGGATGCGCAGCTTGGTCACGCCGAGGCGGATGGAGCCGTCCAAAACCATCGGCACCTCGCCGATGCGGGCACCACGGGCCGCGAGCCGCGCCAGCGTCTCCACCATGCACTCGAACCCTGCGGAACTGACAAATGTATCCCCGTAGTGCGCATGCGCGGCGCGCAAAAACGGAATCCGGCAGGCCCGGTAAAACGAACTGAACGTGTGGACATGCCAGATTCCAAAATACGCGAAGGCCACCCGGGTGAACAGGTTGGCGCAGCGGCTCAAAAATACCCGGTGGAAATCGGTGTTCAAAATCTTCCCGCCCGGCGCATAACAGGATGCCAGCGAAACATCGCACGACTCCCCCTCGATCTTTCGCAATAGATCCGGCAGGATGCCGGGGTCGCTGGTGTTGTCTCCCTCCATGGTAACGAGAATCCCCTCGCTCCAGGGCAGGCCCAGAGCCAGCGTCTCGTCGTAGATCCGCTCGAACGCCCGCGCCACGCCAAGGTTGCGCGGCTGGTTGAGGAGAACAACGTGGCCGCCCAGGGTTTCCGGGTGGGCTTCGATGATGTCGCGGGTTTTGTCGGTCGAGCCATCGTTGCAGATCAGTATCCGATACGCCCGCCCCCCCGACCTGGACACTTCGCCGAGATTGGTCAGGAGCCGGGCGACATTGCCTTCTTCGTTGAAAACAGGAACCCCGAATACGACCGCGGATTTGTTCGCCGGCTCCATCTAATCGTTGGTTCCCCCGTCCTTCGAAAGGGAACCGACAAATTCGCGTGTGCGAACCCACTCGTATCGCTTCAGCAAATTCGAGAGGATCGCCCTCGACCTGCCGAGCTTGTCCCGGACAGGCATCTTCACATTGGGATGAACCGCAAGCTCCTCGGGGAGGCCGTCGCTCAGATCCATAAATTCAATGCTATGGAACAGATACATCATGCAGGGCCGGTTGATCCGTTTCGATACATAGTCTGTGTATGAGGGGAAAGCCCAGAGATTGAAATTATTGTAGAACGGAAGCGCCATGAGATCGGTTCTTGGAAACGGCAGCTCCCAGAACGGACGCGCCCGGGCATCCGGAACGAGCCAGTTATCCGCGCTTGGCCTGTAAGGGTATTGACTCAGCTTGCTGGTGACCAATCCAAAATCCGGATTGCTGAGCCCGTTTTTGAAAAGCAGCCTGTGGAAAATTCTCAGGACGGGATTGAGAATCGACCAGAAGCCGGAGGAGTCATACTTGAGCCCCAGATCCGCGGCGATGTTGATGACCTTGGAATTGACGCTGTATCCCGGCGAACGAAACCCCGCCGGCGCAACGCCGGTTGTCTTTTCTATGATCTCGTTGCACCGCACGATCTCTTCCCTGATTTTATTTTCAGGAAGAGAAGCCAGCCCGAACGGGTGGGAGTAGGTATGGTTTTCAATTTCGTGGCCGGCCTTGTGCGCCCGCAGCACAACATCCCGGATCACCCCGCTGCTTTGCAGTTCATCCCCGACAACAAAAAATGTGGCCTTGATGTTGAATTCATCGAAAAACGTCAGCGCCCGATCCCATGACGTCCTGTAGAACGCATCCAGCTTGTCCTGGTCGAAAGGGACATCGCGGATCCTGTGGAAACTCAGGAGCTTTGCCGGAGAATCAACATCAATGGAGATGAGGAGCTTCTGGTGCCCGGGATTTTTCATGGGGCCAGGGTTGTCGGCCGGCTCATCACTCTAACGGGCGGCTGATGTTTCAACGAGCATCACCACTTCATTCGGGTTAGGGGAGGGAATGACAAATCCCGCGTGCTTGTGGTAAAACTTTATTGCCCTTGTGTTGGTGGGCAAAATGCGCAGCAGGGCATACTTGATTTTATTTGCCCTGAAATGGGTCGAAACCAGTTCCATCAGAACGTTCGAGACGGTTTTGTTCTCAACCTCATCAACGGATTTTCGGAATCTTTCCAGAACTCCTAAAGACAAAAACTCGCCCATTTGACCGCCGTAATCCTCTTCCAGCGCACCCATTAATTTGTCCCGCTTTATGAGAAGCAGATATTTCAACAAAACGAGCAGCCGGACTGGTTTCAAGGCCACCGATACCGCCAGAAGCACGAAAAGGCGAAGGAAGTTGCGCGTCAGACCTTTTCGCATGAACGTGAAAGGCTGGTTTGTGCAGGAGATAAATCCCGCGTATTCGCCCTGTCGCCTGTAAAGATAGACGTCGATCAGATGGTCTTTGACAAGCTCCCGGTAATAGAACCTTGAGAGAAACAAATAGCCCAGCTTCGAAAGAATGCTTTCCGGCAAAAGCTTGAGGTGCAGATCGCAAACCGTCCGAACCTGTTCCTTGTCATCCCATCTCAAGTAAAGAATGCTGGGATTGTTCGTTGCAAATTCCATTTTGCTTCCGCGGGACAGGCAAAGCACCGGCACGATCCCGGCACCGGGCGGCGACTTACTTAGAGACCGAGCTTGCGCCTCTGCCAGGCGATGGTTTGAGCGAGACCGTCGGCCAGGGAAACCTTGGGGACGAAGCCCAGAAGGCTGTTCACCAATGTCAGGTCGGGAACCCGGCGGCGGACGTCTTCGTATCGCCCGAAGGTGGAGTAAGGAATGAACTGGATGCGGGCTTCGTCGTCGCGGATGAGACGCCAGATCACGCGGGCGAGATCAAGGATCGTCACCTCTTCCGTGCTTCCCAGATTCAGGACTTCGCCGTCCGCCTCATCGTGGTCAAGGATCGCAGCCAGGCCGTCAATGTGGTCCGAGATGAACGTGAACGAGCGCGTTTGGAGCCCGTCGCCATGGATTTCCAATGGCTCGCCCTGAAGGGCTTTTGTAATGAATCCCGACTGGGGGCCACCCCACCAGGTGAGGTTGTGCCGGGGACCGTAGCCGCCAAAAAACCGGACAAGCGTGACCTTGATCCCATAACGCTCGCGAAATGCCAGGGCCAGTTGCTCCTCATACATTTTCGAGACCGCGTAGGCCCACCGCTTGACTTTGGCGGAGCCGATGACCGAGTTCGTTTTTTCTTCGGAGAAAGGCACGGCCGGGTTCATTCCATAAGCATCCGACGTGGAGGCGGCAACGACGGGAATCCCCTTTTCGGCACAGGCTTCAAAGACATTCATCGATCCCAGACCGTTGACTCGGAGCGTGTCCAAGGCATCGGTGTAGCGCGGGATCTTGAACGCAGCCAGATGATAGACCTGATCGACGCCATCCAGACTGCCCGCGATGTCTCCGGGAACCATGATGTCGCCTTCCCTGAACTCGAACTGATGGCTGGCGCACGCCTCGGAAAGGTTCTCGCGGCTTCCGTAGGAGAGATTGTCCAACCCGATCACCCGGTGGCCGAGGGAAAGGAGCCGGTCCACCAGATGGCTGCCGATGAAGCCGGCCGCACCGGTCACAAGAATCGTCTTTTCTTTCGTCATTTGGCTTGAATCTTATGGGGGGCGACCCGCAGGTAGCTCTGGGAGCACCGCGGGCAGGTGATTTCCGGGGTGCCATCGGCAATCGTTCCCAACAATTCGCCGCACTCGCACACAAATCCGCGCCAGCGCGCGGGGTTGCCGACATACAATCCGCAAGCCTCGGTGGAACGCGTCACAACCGCCCCGGCCCCGACCAGGGTATAGGGTGCAATTTCCAGCCCGCAGACAATCGTGCAGTTCGCTCCCAGCGTTGCCCCGCGCCGCACGACCGTCGGGAGGAACTCCCCGCGGCGCGACACATGGCTCCTCGGATTGAGCACATTAGTGAAGACCATGGAGGGGCCGCAGAACACGTCATCCTCGAGGATCACGCCTTCGTAGATCGAAACGTTGTTCTGGATTTTGCAGTTCTTCCCGATCGTCACGCCAGGCCCGACGTTGACGTTCTGCCCGAGCACGCACCCCTCACCGAGCGAAGCGTTCTTTTGGACGTTGCAAAAATGCCAGATCTTGCATCCATCTGCGATCCGGGCGCTCTCGTCCACACAGGCGGTGGGGTGGATGATTGTGGTCATGAAAGTTGCCAGTGATTAGCGATTTGATCCCAGCAGCGCAACCCGGAATCCCCGTTGCCATAAAGCGGGCGCCATGTTTCCGCCTGGGGGTCCTCGCGGAGCGCGGCCCGTTCGACCTCCGCCGCATCCGGGCCGCTGAGAACATTCCATCCCGACTCCAACGTCCCGGTCCATTCGGTCGAGGAGCGCAGCGTGGTGCAGGGCTTCCGGAAAAAATGGGCCTCCTTTTGAAGGCCGCCCGAGTCGGTCAGGACCGCCCGGGAATGAGTGATGAGGCGGACCATGGCTGGATACCCCACCGGATCGAGGATGCGGACACTTCGAAAAGCCACCCCGTCGCGGGCTGCGGCGGCACGGGTGCGGGGATGCAGCGGCATGACCACGGGAACCTGGCGGGAGAGGGATTCGAGTGCAGCGGCAATGGCGGCGAGCCTGCCAGGGTTGTCGGTATTCTCGGCACGGTGGATCGTCGCAAGCACGTAGGTGCCGGGCTCCAGACCCATACCGTGGATCTCCGCGAGCCCCCCCTCGTCGGCAGCAGCTGTCTCGCGGGCGATATCGATCATGAGATCGCCGACGATTTCAATCCGACCGACGGCGGACTCGCGCAAAAGATTCTCGCGCGCTTCTTCGCACGGGCAAAGGAGCAGCGAGCTGACGGCATCGGTCAGGACACGGTTGATCTCCTCCGGCATCGCACGGTCGAAGCTGCGGAGCCCGGCCTCGATATGGATGACCGGGATCTGCAGTTTCGCACCGACAAGCGCCCCGGCCAGAGTGCTGTTCGTATCCCCGAAAACCAGGATGGCCGATGGCCGGCATTGCTCGCAGGCCTTTTCCACGCCGAGGAGCATGGCCGACGTTTGCGCGGCATGGGTGCCCGACCCGACCCCGAGATCAAAATCCACTGGCGGCATTTGAAAGTCCTCCATGAACACCTCGGCCATCGCAAAGTCGTAATGCTGACCGGTGTTCAAGAGAATCAGCTCCACGCGCTCGCGCCGTGCGGCCGGGCATTGCTCCAACCCCCGCAGCAAAGCGGCCAGTTTGACAAACTGCGGCCTGGCCCCGAAAACCGTGAGCAGGCGGAACGGATCGGAGTTTCCCATGCTCACGCCGGAAATGTCCTGATGGCCCCGGCGACCTCACGCACTTCGCTCTCGGTGAGCTCCCCGAAAATGGGAAGGGCCATGGACGTCTTCGCGCATTCTTCCGCAATGGGAAAGTCGCCTTCCTTGCAGCCGAGGTCGCGGAAGCATTCCTGCAGGTGCAGCGGAATCGGATAGTAAATCTCCGTTCCGATACCCTGTTCGGACAGCGCCTTGCGCAGCACATCGCGGGAGGCGGTGCGGATGCAGAACTGGTTGTAAACATGAACCGCCTCCGGCAGTTCGTCCGGCAGCAAGATCCCCTCCACGTCCGCGAGCAGTTCCCTGTAAAGCCGTGCATTCCTTTGGCGTCCGGCCGCATAGGAATCGAGATGCTCCAGCTTCACCTCCAACAGGGCCGCCTGCAGTGTGTCGAGCCGGGAATTGATCCCGACCTGCCGATGATGGTATTTCGGTTTGGCACCGTGCAAACGGAGGATGGACAGCTGTTCGGCCAGCGCGGCGTTCGCAGTGACCATCATCCCCCCGTCGCCGAACCCCCCCAGGTTTTTTGAGGGAAAAAAACTATAGCAGCCGATGTCGCCGAACGCTCCGGCCATGGTCCCCTGAAACCGCGCTCCGAGCGACTGGGCCGCATCCTCGATGAGCCGGATCCCGCGCGCCCGGCACAGCCCGGCAATGGCGGCGATGTCGCACGTCTGGCCGAAGAGGTGGACCGCAATCACCGCCTTGGTATCCGGATTGAGCGCAGCCTCCAGAGAGGCGGGGGTCAGGTTGAACGTGCCGGGATCGATGTCGGCGAATTTCACCGAAAGCCCGAGGCGGGTGATGGCGGATGCGGTGGAAAAAAAGCTGTAGGCCGTGGTCACCACTTCATCCCCCGGCCGGAGCCCGAGCGCCATGAGGGCGACGAGCAGGGCGTCGGAGCCGGAAGCACAGGAAATGGCATGGGGCACACCCACGTAGGCTGCCACGGCGGTTTCAAACCGCTTCACGGCGGGCCCCATGATGAATTTTCCTTCTTTGAGGACATTTTCGCAAACCGTCATCAATTCGGCATGCAAAGGGTCATGCGCCCGGTTGAGGTCAAGGAGTGGAATCACAAGTTTAGTTCTTTCGGTTGAGGATGGCAAAGTGGCCGTAAACGGTGTCCGGAACAACAAGTTCGTATTCGCGTCCGGCGCTGCGCCTTTCGTCCACAAACTCATCGACCGCGGCTTTCACGCCGGTGGAAAAATAGTCGTAGTCATCCACGACGACCATGGAACCGGCCGCCGTGACCCCGTCCAGAAAGCCAAGGGCGAGTTTGATCGGCGCGTAAAAATCGAAATCCACATAGGCGAAGGAGACGCGGGGCGGGAAGCCAGCACGCGCGGCAACGAGGTCTTCAAAGAACCCCCTGTGAACATGGACCCTGCCTTCCGGAAACCGCGCGGCCTCCAGGCGCTTGCGCACCAGCGTCTCCGGGTTCGCCATCCGCCCGGTATAGGCCTCCATGCTGCCGAGGGAAAATATGTCGTCTTTGAGGATGTCTTTGGCCGTGGGAGGAGGCAGCCCTTCGAACGAGTCGAAGAGGTGCAGGTGTTTTTTTGTTTCCAGGATTTCGCTGGCGATGAGCGCCGAAATTTCCCCCTGGGCCACACCGAACTCGCAGACATCCCCCTCGATCTGCGATGTGAGCGAAAGGCATTCCACAATCGAATACGCCTCGGCGGGCGGGGTGCCCATCTGCCGCGCCAGGAGCTCGGGACGCCGTTTGCCGGCGGGAATGGCATGACCGCTCTCGCGGAGCCGTCCCTCATATGCCTGGCAGAGGTTTGCAAAATTGTCCTTGGCGCGGCCCTGAAGCTTGAAGTCCTCGAGCGGGAGCATGACGAGGCCGCGCTTGTAAAGCTGATTGGCGACCAGATCAGCGATAATGTTTTTGAGAGTTTTCATCATCGGTTATCTGGAAAGCCATGACCTATCGGAGCCGAATGAAGGACATAGCTGCTGGAAATCATGCGGAAAACTGTTTGGAAAACGGAATGCAAACATGTGAATTTGAAGAAATCCAGTGTTGCTTCGGAGGGCAAAATTACGGCATCAGTATTATACAAGCTGCCTTGATGAAATCCGGCATGTTATCTCGCATTTTCAATTTTCGGTTCGGCCAACCTGAAAAATATCTTTTAAGGGCATACAAAAATATTCTTGCGCGCTGCGCGTAACTGAGTGCCTGAATTTCATCAAGACAAGGTCTCACATACGGCGGATCACCGGCAATGATCTTTCGGGAGAGCAAGATATCTGCCACAATCATAAGCCAATAACTACATATATTGAGTCGGTTTTTAAGATCGCCCAATTGGCTTGAACGCCAAAAGCCAAGCATATCCGCTAAAATCATGTTGCCGAATAGCGGCTGTTTGCAGGGCATATCTTTTGTTGTATCGTCGCGCTGAATTCCAAGTTCGTCAAAGAACCTTTTCCCCTTCTCCGTATTGCGTGCAACATCACTCCCATTGCTTGGTGAATTTTTGGGAATGGTCGCGAGGATCTCGGATGTATTTAGAAAATCCTCTGCACCGGAAAGCAAGAAGCACCCGAATGAATAATCTGGACTCATCGGACGAAAAAGCCGCCCGTTTCTATTCTGCAAAGCACGCGCAAAGTCTCGTTTGACAGCAGCATTAATTCCGCGAGGGGCTATCTTCTGATATACATCCAGCTTGCACTCAAGCGCGGTATCAATAATCGATTCGCTTTTAACAATGCGGAAAGCAGGTTTTCTTTTAAAAGATGGCTTATCAGGAGAGTTGTCTGAATTGCCTATCGGCCATGTGATAAAGTGGGCTTCGCGCGCAGAAAAAACATCGGCGCATATTTCCAAACAGTCAGACGCGAGAAATATTTTATCCTCGCTCATCAGGATGATGTCTCCCTTTGCCTCATCAAATCCGCGCTGCCAATTGTCAGGCATGTTCAGTCCGCCTGTTCTTACCCCTCTTACGCGTCTATCGCTTTGCGTTGAAAGCCACATCCACAGTTCATCAGTTGTGCTGTTGTCAATAACTACTATCTCGAAATCTGTAAATGTTTGTGCTAAATTGTATATTATTGCACGTTTCGCTAGATCGATTCTGTCTTTAGTTGGAATGACTATGCTAAATCTAGGATTCATTTATAAGATGCGCATCAGAAACCCATCTGGAGCGACAGAAATTAGAAGTTTATGGTCGATGGATTTGTCGATTTGGAATTCGGGATGAGTCTTCAGGTATTCCCGGACGGCGGTTTTCGGGTTGTTGCCCGGGCCCCAGGGCCGATCCGGAAACATGTCCACGGGCATATCCTCGATAATTGTGTCGAAGACTATGCAGTAGCTCCCTTTGCTGGTGAGGGGTGCATAGGCTTCCAATTCTGCCAGCACATGCGCGTGGGTATGGTTGCTATCCAGGCAGACCAACACGCGCGAGTGGTTTGCTGCGATGGATTTAACCTGATCAATAATCTCGGGATCAATGCTAGAGCCCTGAATCATCTGGATGCGTGAAGCCATAGGGTGGGCTTCAATCGCGGCGCGGTTGTGGGCGCGGATGTCGATATCGATGCCCAGCACCATTCTCTTGGACTGTTTGGGGTCAATCGTTTCGCCTGTTTTGATCGCATCGCACATATCAAGCAGTGCAAGCATGGATGCACTCAGGACGAGTGATCCGCCGTGGGCGATTCCTGTTTCGATGATGAGGTCGGGTTTAATTTGCCAGATCAATTCCTGCATGGCGACCATGTCTTGCGGGTATTGAATGATCGGCCGTCCAAGCCACTCAAAATTGTATGAATACTGCGGCGGAAGTGACTTCTCCATAAATGCCGCGGCGGCTTCCTCCAGCGGTGAGTTCCCCGCAGTGTTTTTGATGCGTTGTCTGACTTGCTCTTTAAATTCACTCATGATCGATGGAAATATAGTTGTATTGGTTGTTGGACATAGCCTTGATTTCCTCCAGATAATTTGAATTCATCACATAAATGGTTGACTCGGGAGGAAGTGTGGGAAGCGCGCGCTCAGGCGATTGAACGGGCAGTCCCGTTACCGGCAGGTGTTTTCCCTGTTTGGCCGGATTGATGTCGATGACCGTTTTTACAGGCTGGCCGATGCGTTCTTTCATAAGCGAAAAGATCACCCCTTTTGAGGCTCCTCCCCAAACCGTGGCGGACGGGGTCCAAAAGGGATCGCGTTCGGCAATCCTGTCTGTAAAATCTTTCGGGAAAGCGAAAGCGACTTCTTCATCCGCAACTGGAACCCTCACGCTCGCCAGATCGGCGACAACGTAGAGGTATTGACCCCCAAAAATCCGCCCGCTTTCGATCACGTCCGCGAAAATACGATCGAAATCCGATAATCGAAAATAGTTCACATGCTCATAGAAGACGTCAAACCATGTTCGGCGCTTACAAATCCAATCAAAGCACGGCACCTCAATGTAGATGCGCCCGTTCCCTCCATTCGCATGGGCGAGTTGCTGAAGAAAGCTCACGGGGTTCGGGATATGCTCCAGCACATGCCTTAGAATTAAACCGATCGCGCGAATTCCAACACCGGGTCCAAAAAAATGCCGCAGCACCCGGGGGTTGTCTCCCTCGTAGGTCGGATCGAACCCGGCGACATCGAATCCATGGCTGAGCAGGAGTTCCAGAAACAATCCCTTGCCGCATCCGACTTCCACCAACTCTGTCTTGCCCATTCCTCGGTCAACGATCCGGGAAACTTCCAGGAGATGGGATTGAAAATGCTCGCTGATCCCCTGCTCGTTTTGATAGGCGGAGTCGTAGTCAACCAGCTCCGGGCGAAAGGCTTCATTGTAAATCAAACCTGTCGTGAGATTCTGGACGAGCGACATATCCCCGGTCGGGCAGGCTTGTGCCTCCGCCGCCGTGTCATACATGCGGTTTTGAAAAACCGGGAGTTTTTCCTGCCTGTAAAGTGATTTGAGATTCTCGCTCATTGTCGAATATTCCTAAAGAGTGGGGATCCCCACAACGCGAGGTGGATCAAGAAGGTTGTCCGGACGAGCTCCAAATTGCAAAAGATCTCTGCGGCCGTATTGATCTGCGATATTTTCAGCGAACTGCCTGACGGAAACAGGGATCCCGGAGCAGATGTTCGCTGGGCCGATATATTCTTCGAGCGCGAGCCGCACGATTTGCTTTCCAGCCTCCTTGACATCCATAAAATCCCGGATCTGTGTGCCGCTTGTCAGATTGACCGGCTTGTTTTCATGGAGCCGGCTGTGAATGTAGGGAACAAGTCGGCGCGCATCTTCACCCTCACCGTAGAGGTAGAAGAGACGACACCACGCGAATGAAATCTCTTCATTCTGCAACCATGGGGATAGGGCCATGAAGGCTGCCGCTTTTGCTCCGGCATACGGCGATATGGGTCTGAGTGGAGTCTCTATAGAAAGATCTGAATCGGAGAATTGATATTCCGCACATGTTCCGATCCCGACAAACTTTCTCACCCCGGATTGCGCGGCAGCCCGTGCAAGCCGAAGGGTTCCAATAAGGCAATCCAGATTTTTAGGGGAATTTAAATATTTTCCTGGCTCGGCAAACCATGCGACATGAATAATTGTCGCAATACCATGAAGCGCCTTTGCAAACCAAGACTCCTCCTCCTGAAAAAGATCACGTGTCGTGACAAGCGATTCAATCAATCTCGAAGCGGGAAGCCGGTTTTTCTCGCGCACCACGCACCGCACGTGAAAGCCTCTTTCCAGGAGCTCGTTTAAAACCTGCCGCCCAACAAATCCGGTCGCACCAGTTAGCAAAAGCAACTGGCTCATGTGATCTTCAAGCATGGAACTGCTGTGACAAACTTTCCACCCCACTCGCGGACGTAGTTGAGCTGTTCGGTGATTTCCGCGGCAAGGTTCCAAGGGAGAATGACGATGTAGTCGGGTTTTTCTTTGCGGAGATGGGATTCGTCCACAATCGGGATGCGGCTCCCCGGCATGAACTTCCCTTGCTTCGCCGGATTTTTATCAACGACATAGGAAAGCAGATCCGGGCGCACACCCGCGAAGTTGAGGAGCGTGTTGCCCTTCGCGGCAGCGCCGTAGGCGGCGACTTTTTTACTACAACGGCGTGCCTCGATGAGAAAGGCGAGGAAGTCGTCTTTGACTTTTTCCGCTTTGGTCTTGAAATCCGCATAGAATGCGGCGCCGCGCATGCCCGCACGGAGTTCCTTTTCCATCAGGTCGCCAAGACGATTAGTCTGCGGATGCCTGCCGGTATCGGCCCGCTGAGCGAAGACGCGAAGGCTTCCGCCGTGGGTGGGGAGTTCCTCCACGTCGAACACATGGAGGCCGTTGGCAGCGAAGATCTTCTGCACCGCAGTCAGCGAGAGGTAGGAGAAATGCTCGTGGTAGATCGTATCGAACTGTGCCTCTTCGATGAGGTTGAGCAGGTGGGGAAACTCGAAGGTTGCAACGCCATGGGGTTTGAGTAGCACCGCAAAGCCTTTTGCGAAATCGTTGATATCCGGGACATGGGCGAGCACGTTGTTGGCGGCCATGAGGTCGGCCTGTTTGCCGTCTGCGGCGAGCCGGGTGGCGAGCTCCACCGCGAAGAATTCCTCGATCGTATCAATGCCTTTGAGACGGGAGGAGGCGGCGGTGCTGGCGGTTGGCTCGATGCCGAGGCACCGTATGCCACGGTCTTTCACATATTGGAGAAGATAACCGTCATTCGAGGCGATCTCGACAACAAAGCTTTTGCGATCAAAGTCGAAGCGCTCCGCCATATCGCGCACATAGGTTTCTGCATGCTTGAGCCACTGGGAGGAAAACGAGCTGAAGTAGGCGTATTCCTCGTTGAAAAGCTCGGCCGCTTGTGAATAGGCCTCGGCCTGGACGAGCCAGCAGGATTCGCAGACGACGACTTTGAGCGGAAACCATTTTTCTGGCCTCCGAAGGGTTACGTGGGTCAGGTAGGCGTTCGATGGCGGTGCCGATCCGAGGTCGATCAACGGGAGCCGAATGGGAGACTGGCAGTGGCGGCAATTCATGGCTTCAGCATGGGTTGAGCGGAGTCGCGGGAAGAAATGTCTGAAATCGCGAGCGGCCATGCGATTCGCAGCGCGGGATCGAGCGGGTTAAGCCCGCCCTCGGATTCCCGGTGGTAGTCTGCGGTATGAAAGTAGAGTATTTCGCAATCATCGGTCAGCGTCTGAAAACCATGGGCGAACCCTTCAGGGATTGCGAGTGTTTTGTGATTTTCGGAACTCAAAACCTCTGCGTGCCACTGGAAACGAGTGGACGAATCCGGACGAAGATCGACCGCGACATCGAAGACTTCACCGCGCAGGCAGGAGACAAACTTCATCTCGGCATGCGGGGGATTTTGAAAATGCATGCCGCGCACCGTGCCTCTGCTCACAGTCAGTGTGCGGTTGATTTGGCGGATAGAACGCCCCTGAAGCAAAGTTGCGAGATCGTTGGTGCAAAACACGCGCTCCAGAAATCCGCGCTCGTCCCGGATCTGTTTCCTCTGGATGACCGCAAGCTCGTCCAACGGTGTCTGGAAGATGTCGAAACGGTCGCTCAAAGGGTGCAGGAAACTTGATAGGCCTCTATCTGGCGGCGGCTATAGTCGCGCATGTCATCGCCGCGCAGCCATGCACGATGCCAGTCCACAGTATGCTGAAGTGCGGTTTCAAGACCCCATCGCGGTTTCCAGCCGAGCCGGTGGTGCGCAGATGAGCTGTCAAGAGTCAGCAGGCCGGCCTCATGCGGATGGTCGCCGGCTGTTTCGCGGATAACTTTAGCGGAATCCCCCCAGAGTGAGGCAAGACGATCAGCAAAATCGCCGACACTGGCGTTGCCAGAGGGGTTGGGTCCGAAGTTCCAGGCCTTCTCGTATTCCTGGCCGTTATCGCTTAACAGACGTGCGGCGAGCGCAAGGTAGCCGGCGAGAGGTTCTAGGACGTGCTGCCACGGACGCACGGCATCCGGGAAGCGGAGATAGACCGGAACATTTTCTGAAAATACGCGAAGGCAGTCCGGAACCAGGCGGTCAGTGGCCCAGTCGCCACCTCCAATGACATTGCCGGCGCGGGCGGTGGCGATGCGGACAGATGTGCCTGCAAAAAAACTGGCCCGCATCGAGGCGGTGATGATTTCTGCGGCGGCTTTGCTGGCGCTGTAAGGATCGTGGCCGCCCAACGCATCACTTTCCCGGTAGGGGTGGACCCACTCCCGATTCTGATAGACTTTGTCGGTGGTGATGATGACGACTGCCTGAACGGAGGGGCAGGTCCGCACGGCATCAAGCACGTGGGCGGTGCCGAGCACGTTGGTGGCAAAGGTGCCGATGGGATCGTCGTAGCTGGCTCGAACGAGGGGCTGGGCGGCGAGGTGGAACACCACCTCTGCCTGGGATTGCCGCATAGATTCCGTGAGGGATGTGCGGTCTGTGAGATCTGCCCGGGTGTCGCTGACAAGGGCAGCGCTCACGCCGGCTTCCCCAAAGGCCGAAGGCTTGGTGGGCGGATCCAATGCGAAGCCATGCACCTGCGCCCCCAACTGATGCAACCACAGAGTCAGCCAAGACCCCTTGAATCCGGTATGTCCGGTGACAAAACATTTCTTTCTTGCGAAATGTTCTTTGATGGCATTCATCGTCACACTCTTTTAATAATTCCTTTTACCGGATAAGTGAGAAGGCGCATCATGCGGTGGAGTTGAAAGGAAAATGATCGCTTGCCCCGAATCAAATTAATCAACTCCTGATGGAGAATTGTTTTAAGTAAACTAAGTCGAAACCGGAGCGGCTTTGCGGCAATTGCTGCCAACAATTCTTTTCTTCTTTGTGCTCCGAAACCTCCCATGTAATCGGCGTCAATCGCCTCCTGGATCAAGTTAACGAAGAACATCTCCCAATTGAGGGGACGACGTTGCTCCACAGGTAAAAGATTATTTGCTAAAATTATATCGTGGCAAATCGCCGTCACGGGCGTGATATACTGGACGGGAAGCTGATCGAGTTCTGGAACCTCGAATTTTGCACGAATAGCTTCGCTATTCGGAGTCATAAGACAAAACATCCCGTTTCCATCGGCATCCGGCAGGAAAGTTGAGCCGACATGCTTTAAATAGAGCTGATTGGAATTCAATGCAGCCAGCGATAACGCAATGTTAAAATCAGGGCAAATCATACGGCAGAGCGGCACCCCGAGTTGCTCTTGAACCCTGCTGACAAATGAGTGATGGAATGCGCAATTCATTCCGCGAGCCCCCGCATCAAAAAGAAGTCTCCATGAACCTGCAGCCGCAGCATTCATAATATCCTTGCCCGCTACAAGACTGGAGTTAAGAAATTCTGGCGCCTTTTCTGAAAAATGCGTATGATCACCGATTTGCCAGACTAAAGCATCCACCATATTGGATCGGAGTAAGTGATGAACGGTTTCCAAGACCCATGGAAGAATCAACAGCTTGTCACTACAGATGATAATATATTTGCCAAGAGCTTGCTCTACTCCAGCCTGCCAATTCGCAGCCATCCCCAATCCTCCTGTGCGCAAGTGCCGAATGCGCCCATCTTGCTTAATCTCCAAGACTTTTTCGGAACCCATGTCCCCAAGGGTGTCGTTGTTAACCACCAACACTTCAAAATCGGAAAAATTTTGGTTTAAAATGGCCTGAACGCACTTCTCAAGCCATTCCGCCCGGTCGCGTGTTGGAACGACCACGGAGAAAAATGGTTTTTTTGAGATAGACATCCTTGGGTTTCATCCGAACTACAGCGGTTTGGCTACCAAACCTTCCAAGGGGCCTTGCCAGAGTCCCATAGAGACTCGAGTTGCGTTTTGTCCCTCAGGGTATCCATGGCCTGCCAGAATCCCATGTGTTCATAAGCCATTATTTGTCCGTTTGCGGCAAGTTCCGTGAGCGGTCCTCCCTCCCAACTCGTCTCATCGCCCTCAATGAGATTGAGACATTTTGGAGAGAGGACGAAGAACCCGCCGTTGATCAGACCGCCGTCCCCTCTTGGTTTCTCAATAAATTCGGTAACTTGATTCCCGGATTTCTGGATTGCACCGTAGCGCCCCGGCGGCTGGACGGCGGTAACAGTCGCCAGCTTGCCATGCGATTTGTGAAACTCTAACAGCCCGCGGATATCCACATCGGCTAATCCGTCACCGTAAGTAAAACAAAACGCCTCCTCATCTTGAATATGGGCCGCGACCCGCTTCAGCCGCCCGCCTGTGAGCGTGTCATCCCCGGTATCAACCAGCGTAACCTTCCAGGGCTCGGCTTTTTTCTGGTGAACTTCCATACTGTTTGTGGACATATCGAACGTGACATCGGACATGTGGAGGAAGTAGTTGGCAAAATACTCCTTGATGACATATCCGCGGTATCCGCAGCAGATCACGAAATCATGGACTCCGTGTGCGGAATACAGCTTGAGGATGTGCCAGAGGATCGGACGCCCACCGATCTCGATCATCGGCTTCGGTTTCAGGTTCGTCTCTTCACTGATCCGCGTTCCAAGACCACCTGCTAGAATGACTGCTTTCATATATTCACAACTCTGCGATGCGGGCATACCACGGCAAGCCGTTTGGGACTGATGCTTTGTCGCGATAGAAATGCGTCGGTCCGCGTGTCGCGATTTTCATGTATCCGTTCGCATCCAGAGCCTGTCTGCATGCCTCTGCCTCATCCGCAGCATGCGCTTCGATGCAGATAATAACAGGCCTTTTTCTATCAAAGGGAAAACCACGAAGAACAGCCAAATCATTGAGCTCGCAATCGATATCCAGAAGATCGATAGTTTCGTTTCGAAACGGAGACGCATCGAGCACGGCAGCCAGGGTTAAGGTTCTGACGTTTTCTGTTTTCCTAATCTCGAAGGTGTTTTCTTCTTCTTTGCCGAGAAGTCTTCTTGTCGCCGTTCCTATTTCCCCAATGAACCTCCTCTCTTCCACCTGGTCGCTTAGCGCTGCACAAACGTTGTGATCCAAGGGGCGATGTAAGTTATACTTGCTGACAACATCGTTGGCGGCATCGATATTAATTCCTGTCCACCCATGAAGATTTAGAAGGCGGGTATTCGAAAACAGAAACGGATCATAGCATCCCGCGTCAATATAGATCCCTTTTTTCGAGTTTTTCCTATAAGCAAACAGATGCTCCATGAGCAGGAGGTCCTCCCCGTGCTGCGAAAAGGAAATCTTCATGTCCCGGATATCCTCCAGACAAAGGCGCCTCGGCATCTTCTGAAACGAAGCCATCGTGCCGGAACACAATCTTGCATAGAGTTTTTGTTTTATACTCGTCATTGTCAGATTTACATTGGCTTCCTGGCCTCAAACAAGAAAGGCGGTCAGTTCACTGAAAGCTGGCTCGGAAAGTTTTTAATAAGCGGGCTTGAAGAAACCTCGCCATATCGCTCGACCACGCCCGTCGGCCAAACAACCCAGCTTTCCCGTGCGCCGGATTTTACAAAGCGAAGCCGCTGCTCATGTGCCTGTTGCTGCGACATGTGCATGCTGATGAAGTTCACAACGATATCCGGTGCCGCACTCCATGTCGGTTCGGTCCGCATGGTTTTTAGTCTCGCGTCCGACACCCAGCCGACCTCGGCAACGGAGATTCCATCGCTTGTTTCAACAGGAATATTGAAGACCAACTGCCCGCCCTCCAGATTGCGAACCAGATATTGCGCGATCTCCCCGGCATGGCGGCCTGTCCGGCTTTCAGGAATACCGGAATCCAATTTGTCCGGCATCTTGAGCTGCATGGATTCGAGATAACTTTTTGTGGTTTCCTCCGCCGTGCCATCAGCAAGCACCCGTCCTTCGTGTAGGAGGACTCCTCTCGTGCAGAGCTGCAGCACGCTTTGGGCGGAGTGACTGACAAAAAGCACGGTGACGCCGGAATTTTTGATCTCCGTGATCCTGTTCAGGCATTTCTCCTGAAACTTGGCGTCGCCCACGGCCAGCACCTCATCGAGAATCATGATCTCGGGGTCGAGGTGGGCCGCCACCGCAAAGGCCAGCCGAACCCGCATGCCGCTGGAATAGCGCTTTACGGGAGTGTCCATGAAGTCCGGGATTTCGGCGAACTCCAGAATCCTCTTGTAGCGGTCGTCAATCTCCTTCTGTTTGAGGCCCAGAATGCTTCCATTGAGGTAGACGTTTTCTTTGCCGGTCAGCTCGTAATTGAACCCGGTTCCCACCTCGAGGAGGCTGGCGACACGCCCTTTGATATAGGCGCATCCGCTGGTCGGAGCGGTGATCCGTGAGAGGAGTTTGAGAAGCGTGGATTTTCCCGAGCCATTCCGACCCATGATGCCCACGATGTCACCCCGCCGGATTTCAAAGCTCACATCGTGCAAGGCCCAGAAATCGTAGGGCGTCGGCATCCGGTCGGTGGCGTGCTCAAACACAGAGGCGTGCGGGTCCGGCCTGCCGATTTTGCGGCAAACCCAGCTCTCGATCTGGTCCACCAACATGCGGCGGTTAATAACCCCCAGGCGGTATTTTTTTGAGAGATTTTCTACTTTGATGACGACGTCGGACATGGATGGAGGAGAAAATGCTGAGATTGGAAATTTGAAATGGGAAATCGTTTAGGAGACCACCCGGTTTTTTGTTCGGTTGATCATGCTGGTCATAATGGCTATGAGTTCGCCGGCTTCCATTTCCAATGCTTCGGTATACTGAGGTGGAATCGCACACTCTTCCCTAAGTAGTTCCAGCCAGAGCTGAGACTCATCCGCCTCCTGGGTGCAGCCCCCGAGCTTTGAGGAAAATTCCTGATCCGAGCGCGCCCGAGACGCCTCACGCGTATGCGCCGCAGCGGACGTTCCAGCTCTCAGCATCTGCCTGCCGCAAACCCGCGCCGGTTCATTGTCCCGTGGCAATGATGCATAAAGTCGGATGACCTGCACGGCAAAGCGCTTCGTCCGCTCTCGAAACTCCTCTGTCAATCGCGAGGCCATTATGGATTTCTCATTTCCGATTTCCGCATTTCTGATTTTTCTCAGACCATATCAACGCACGTGCGTTCCATTTTGTTGAACAGGATCAATCCCCAAAAAACGACGACGATGCCGACCGCCATGCTGATGACCAGTTGGATCAGGTAAACGGTTCCCTGTCCCATAAACGCGAACCGGAACGCCTCGATGACGAAGACCATCGGGTTGAGGGAGTAGATCCAGCGATAATTTTCCGGAACGAGGCTCAATGGATAAACGACGCAACTGGCATACATCCAAAGCTGCATGAAGAAGCCGAGCATGATTTGAAGGTCGCGAAACCGTGTCGTGATGGCGGATACCATGCAGCCGACCCCGAGTCCCAAGGCGGCCATTTGAAACAGAAGGACCGGGAGGACGATGATGCGCCACCCCATCTCGATAGGTGCCCCCTGCCAGTAGTAATAGACATAGAATGCGAGGAACAGGACCATCTGCATGCCAAAGCCGATCAGGTTGACGATGAGCTGCGAAATCGGGACAACGAGGCGGGGAAAGTAAACTTTGTCGAAGAGCCCGGCATTCGCGCTGAATGTCGTGGCCGTGTTGGTGACACAGGACTGAAAATACCCCCAGCAGACCGTCCCGGCCATGAAGAACAGCATCGGCGGAATCTGTCCGGTCGAGATTTTTGCGATCTGGTTGAAAACGAGCGTGAACATCAGGCTCGTGAACAGCGGCTGGATCACATACCAGGCGGACCCCAGAACGGTCTGTTTGTAACGCGACACAAAATCGCGATGCACAAGCCGCATCACGAGTTCCCGGTATTCCCAAATTTCACGGAACGGGATGTGAAGGATGTTCGACTGGGTTGTGATGACAGTCGTCCATTGTTCCCTATCAGCCGATGTCTGCGGCGGAGAGGGGCTGGTTGAAGGCACTGTGGAAATGGAATCAGGCATGGGTCGAAGAGGAGAATGAAATCTGAAAATTTGAAACTTGAGGGCTGAATTTATTTGGAGCGGTTTTCTCCGGTTCGTTTCGACATTGTTACAAAAATTGGGATGCGTTCCGTGGCGGCGCGACGGAATCCGGAACGATACGCCCCTCGGTAATCGCCTGTGCACGGTTGACAGGGAACTTCAGCGAGAGGGTTTCGGCCTCCTCGAGCCATTCGAGCTTATCCCGGAAGGTTGTTTGCAGACCAAGGAGGAGCGTTGAAAGGCGCGCGCCCTCGGCGGTGCACCACTCCCACCCCTCCATGTCCGGCAATTTCTTTTTCATGGGCGATAAGGGCCCAGGGCCTGCAGGGCTTCAATGTCCATGAGGTCTTGCGGCCGAATGCGCCAGCGATGCGTTTCAGATGCCCGAATAAAGGCTCGGGAAGTTTGAAAACCCGTTCGGCACGTATGCCAAAGTTGCTTGCATGCTACCCATTCTGTTGCCGGAGCAAGCGATCCTGATACTCCCTAATTTGCCTGACGGTGAAGCTTCCCATGTTCTCACCTCTTTTCCAAGACTGATACCATTCCACTGTCCAGCCAAGTGCGAGATCAAGATCCAACTTCGGATTCCACCCCAAGCGTTGGGCAGCCTTCGAGCAATCTAGTTTTAGTAAAGCGGCTTCGTGCGGCTGTTGGACGGCCTCCACGGTGAACGAGGGCTCTGATCCCCAATGTCGTGAAAGGTTTTTCACGACATTCAGAACAGTGCAAACGTCGCTGTCCCTCGGCCCGAAATTCCAGCCCTCTCCACCATCGAGAATTCCCTTGGCCAACTGTTCCGCGAGTTCAAGATAGCCGCTCAAAGGCTCAAGCACATGCTGCCAAGGGCGTACGGCATCCGGATATCTCAGAGTGACGGGAACGCCTTGCGAAAGCGAGCGGAGCACATCCGGCACCAGGCGGTCAGCCGCCCAATCCCCTCCGCCGATCACGTTGCCAGCGCGTGCTGTCGCGATCCGCGGCAACGCCGGCGCGGAATAAAATGATCGGATGAACGCGGATGTAGCCAACTCCGCGCACCCTTTGCTTCCGGAATAGGGATCACTTCCTCCCATCGGATCACTTTCTCGGCAACTCCGTTCCCATTCCCTGTTTTCATAACATTTGTCGCTGGTCACAACGACTACTGACATCACGGATTTGAGCGGTCTGAGTGCCTCAAGCAGATTGACTGTTCCCATGACGTTGGTCGAAAACGTTCCAACCGGATCTGCATAGGACACCCGGACGAGTGGCTGCGCCGCAAGGTGGAAAACACATTCTGGCTTGATTTCCTTCACGTGGGCTCGCAGGGCATCCAGTTCGCGGATGTCCAAAATACGCGATGTCATGCCTTGTGCAATGCCAGCTATCTCATAAAGATTAGGTCGTTGTGTCGGAACCAAGGCCAAACCGAAGACCTGAGCCCCGAGTGATTGAAGCCAAAGACTAAGCCAACCACCTTTAAAGCCGGTGTGTCCGGTGACAAGAACTCGTCGATTTTTCCAAAAACCAGTTTCCATTAAAGTCAAGTCCCACAGAGGGGATTTCGCAGAGAGAAAGAGAGAGTCGAGACCTGATACTGGAAGGGTTCTTTGTCTTTTTTTTGCGGCTTGTTTTTTCTGGCGACCAGAAAATCACTGATCCCCGACCGAATCATCTCGCCGCCTGGGAGTCCTTCGAGATGGATTGCTTCGCGTTGAGGGCTTTCCCATTCCGCATCCCCGCGCGAGGCCCGGGCAGGCTGCCGCCTTTGGTCATCAGCGGGAATTTTCCACTGGTCCATGCGAATTTTTCAACTTTTTCCTGCTTTTTCACAGGCCTGCGCCGCTTTGGCGCGCTAACTCACGAGAAACTTCAAAACCCAGGGCATCATCTTCTGTCCGCGCTCCAGCCAATGCTTGAGCCGTTCGATGCGGTCGAACGCCGCCTTGCGCTCGCTGGCATCGAGATCGTTGGCCAATGCCTCCATGCGTTCGATGCGTTGGAGCGCGCGTTCCATGCGCGGCTTCAGTTCACCCTTGATGAAGGAGGTCGCAAACCGGCTCAGTTCCAGATCGGCCACGAAATGATCCCGGCGCTCACCGGGCGCATAGACCACCTTCACCGCGCCGAACGACCGCAAGAGCTTCAATCCCTGGCTGGCCGCGCCGAGACTGATCTGCAGGCGATCCATTAAATCGTCCATCGAAAGCGGTTTCGGCGCGACAAAAAGAAGACCGTAGATTTCCCCGACAGATTTCGGCAACCCGATCAACTTCAGAAAGTTGATAAATAGCTCGATGGCCTCGACATCCAAATCGGACAAACGCTCCTGCGCTGGCTTTTCCAAAAGGGCACTCATGTGGCGTGGAAAGAAAATGGCAGAAAATTTTAAACCTTCAATAAAAAATGAAGGAAATGATTCATCCGGAGGGCTGTGCTGTTTGATTTCGGGAAAAACTTGGATTTTTTTGTGCGGTCTGATAGATCCGGCTTCACCGTGAGTGAAGCATCCCCCGTGATCGAAGTTGTCGGCAGCCAGGAGATTCGCACCCTTGAGCATGTGGATCAATACTTGGTGACCGGCAAAGAAGCCAACGCCTCCGATGTGCATCTTGGGGTGAATTCCCAGCCGATCTGGCGGAAATTTGGCGTGCTTGAGCCGATCTGGCGTCAGGCTCCGGTTCTTACTCCGGCGGACACCGAGCGTTTGGCCATGGGTTTTCTCAATGAAAAGCAGCAGGCGCAGCTTGCCGAACGGGGCGATGTGGACTTCGCCTACTCGAACAAGCTCGGGCGTTTCCGCACGAGTGTTGTCCGGCAGCGGCTCGGTTATGATCTTGTTTTCCGCATTATCAACAGCACCGTGCGCTCGATGGATGATCTGGGATTGCCACCGCAGCTCAAGCTTCTCACCCAATACCAGAACGGCCTGGTGCTGGTCACCGGATCGGTCGGCAGCGGAAAAAGCACGACGCTGGCCGCGCTGGTGGATCAGATCAACGGCGAGCGCCAGGATCACATTATCACGCTGGAAGATCCGATCGAATACATCATCGCTTCCAAGGGCTGCCACGTCACGCAGCGCGAGGTGCACACGCACACGCATTCCTTTTCGCACGCGTTGCGGGGGGCGCTGCGCGAAGATCCCGACGTGATCATGGTCGGGGAAATGCGCGATCTGGAGACCATTTCGCTGGCGATCACCGCTTCGGAAACCGGCCACCTTGTCCTCGGCACGCTCCACACCAGCAATGCCGCGCGGACGCTCGACCGCGTGCTCGATGTCTTTCCGACCGACCAGCGGGATCAAATCCGCATCATGGTGAGCGAGTCGCTGCGCGGCATTGTTTCGCAGCAGCTCATCCCGCGCGCCGACGGAACCGGACGCGCGCTCGCCATCGAAATTCTGATGAACACACCGGCCGTCGGGAATGTCATCCGCGAATCCAAGACGTTCATGCTGCCGGGGATCATCCAGACCGGGAAGAAGCTCGGGATGCGGCTCATGGACGACTCGCTCCAGGAGCTTTTTCAAACAGGCATTATTTCCGCCGAGGAAGCGGTGTATCGTGCCGAGCAGAAAACCCAGATGATGCAGATCACGGGAACCATCTGACATGGCCTACATCGATCAATTTTTTCAAGTTCTCATCGAGGCGGGGGCCTCGGATCTCCACCTCGGGGAGGCCCAGCCTCCAAAAGTGCGGCGCCACGGCGAAATCGTCCCGATCCGCGACACGCCGCTCACCCGCGAGGAAATGGGTTTCATGCTCAGCGAAATCTGCAGCCCGGCCCGCTGGCAGAAATTCGAGGAAACCGGCGATCTTGACTTCGCCTACGAGATGGATGAGCACAACCGGTTCCGTTGCAATTACCTCAAGCAAACGAACGGCTACGGCGCAGTGTTCCGGATCATCCCGACAAAAATCAAAACCCTCGAGGAACTCGGGGTGCCTTCGGTGATCAAGACGTTCGGGCACATGCGCGGAGGCATCGTCCTCGTCACGGGCCCGACCGGTTCGGGTAAAAGCACGACGCTCGCCGCCCTCATCGACTACATCAACTCGAATTTTTCGCGGCACATCGTGACGATCGAGGAGCCGATCGAGTTCGTGCACCGCAACAAAAAAAGCATCATCACCCAGCGCGAGGTTCCCGAGCATGCGCTGACCTTTCCGATCGGACTCAAAGCCGCGCTGCGCGAAGATGCCGACATTGTTCTCGTCGGCGAAATGCGCGATCTGGAAACGATCTCGCTCGCGCTCACCGCGGCCGAGACGGGCCTGCTCGTCTTTGGCACGCTCCACACGAACAACTCGCGCAAGACGGTTGACCGCATGATCGACGTCTTCCCGAGCGACCAGCAATCGCAGGTGCGCACGATGCTTGCCGCCTCGCTGCGCGGGGTTGTGGCCCAGTTGCTCATGAAAAAGCAGGACGGCCAGGGGCGGGTTGCCGTCAACGAAATCCTTGTCGTGAACAGCGCGGTCTCGGCGATCGTGCGCGAGGGTGCCACGCAGAAACTTCAGGATGTCATTGTCGGCGGCAAGGGCGAGGGCATGCAATTCATGGACGACGCGATCTGGGAGCAACTCCGGGCAGGCGCCGTCTCGCCCCACGAGGCCTACATGAAATCGATCGACAAGCAGCGTTTCCGTCCCTTTCTCCCTGCCGAGGAAGAGGGGCTTGGAAACGCGGCCGGCGTGCCGGACGATGTCGATCACAGCGAACTCGGAAAAAAACCTCTGAACCTCCGCCCGAAGGGAACTTGATCTTTCTCCGGAAAGCGTGCATTCTCCCGAAATGCAAAAAATTTGTTTTTCCATTGTCATCGTTCTTTCGCTGGGTCTTGGTCTCTCCGCCTGCAACAAGAAAAAGGGCAACATCTACGCCGGAGTGGACGGCGACTACGTGACCGGAACCCCGCTGGGCGAACGGTTCGAGGGGGCGAACTTCTTCGCCAATTCGGTCGCCCGCGGGCAATTTTCTCCGGTCTATTTCGCCTACGACAGCGTTGAAGTCTCGGGGGCCGAACAGGCGAAAGTCCAGCAGGTGGCGACGGCGATGAAGGCGTCGGCCAAAAAGATCATTGTTGCCGGATTCACCGACGACCGCGGTACGGAGGAATACAACCGCGGGCTCGGCGAACGCCGTGCGCTGGCAGTGCGCCAAGCCCTCATCGGAGCCGGAATGGCGGCCGACCATGTGCAGACGGTCAGCTTCGGAAAAGAAATGCCCGCCGATTCCGGCAGTGGCGAATCCGCCTGGGCCAAGAACCGCCGCGCGGAATTCGGCGTTGTCAAATAACGCGCTGCCGTGCGCGTTCCTCTCCTTGATCTGACCCGCCAGCACACGGTGGTGCGCGACGCGGTTGCCGACCGCGTGGCCGCGCTCTTTGAATCGCAGCAGTTCATTCTGGGCCCGGCGGTGGAAGAGTTCGAATCGGCCTTCCGCGATGCCGTCGGATGCGGCCACGCGGTCGGCATGTCTTCGGGCACCGACGCCCAGCTTGCGATCCTCATGGCCCTCGGCATCGGCGCGGGCGATGCCGTCATCACGACTCCCTACACATTTTTCGCGACGGCCGGATGCATCCACCGCACCGGCGCCGAGCCGGTCTTCGTCGATGTCGAGCCGGACACCCTCAACCTCGATCCGGAGAAGCTCCGCGAATTTTTGGAAACCCGCTGCCGGGCCGATGCCGACGGAATCCTCCGCACCCCGCGCGGCAACCGCGTGCGCGCGGTCGTCCCGATCCACCTCTTCGGCACATGCTGCCGCATGGATGAGATCCTCGACATCGCGGAACGCCACCGCCTCGACGTCATCGAGGATGCTGCCCAGGCCGTCGGCGCGGAATATCGTGGACGCCACGGCGTCGTCCGGACCGGCGCGATCGCCACGGCCGCATACTTCAGCTTTTTTCCGACAAAAAACCTCGGCGGTGCCGGCGACGGTGGAATGTCGGTCTGCCGCGATGAGGCGCTGGCGCACCGCCTGCGACTGATGCGCAACCATGGAATGGAACAGCGCTACTTCCACTGCGAGGTCGGTGGAAATTTCCGGCTCGACGCGCTCCAGGCGGCCGTGATCCATGCCAAGCTTTCCTTTCTGCCGGAATGGAATGCCGCCCGCCGCCGCAACGCGCAACTTTATCGGGAACTCTTTGATGCACGGGGGCTCGGGAAATTTGTGACACCTCCCGCGGCCCCGCAGGCGGACATCCCGAACAGCCACATCTACCACCAGTTTGTTGTCCGGGCAAAAGACCGCGACGCGCTCATGGCAAGCTTGCAGGCTGCCGGGATCGGCTGCGCGATTTACTACCCGGTTCCGCTCCACCTCCAGGATTGCTTTGCGTACCTCGGCCACAAAAAAGGCGATTTCCCGGTATCAGAAAGCGCCTCCGGGGACTCCCTCGCACTGCCGATCTTTCCGGAACTTCGCGCCGAGGAAATCGGGGCCGTCGTTGACGCGATCACGGGATTCTACGGCCGCTAGGACACCTTCTTCGCGTGCGCTTCGAGCGCCTCGCGCGTCACGGCGTGCCTGGCCCCGCAGCGCGGGCAGTGGATGCGGATCGTCTGCTCGCTTCCGAAAAGTTCGTCGCCCTGCCGCCGGAAGACAGGAACCAGGAAATCGAGCATCCGCTCGTGATTGCATCCGCAGACAAACCGGTAGCACCGCGTCTCGAGCAGGGCGAGTTCCACGTCCTGGTCAAGCCGCATCACGGCCTCGCGATCAAGTCCGCGAAGCCAGTCGAGAGCGCAGTCCGGCTGGGCCGCCACCATGACGAGATCCTCCTCGCCGTGGCGGAAAAAGCGGGCCGGGCGCTGTTCGCTCCGCGTGTAATACTGCTCGACGGCGTTGAGGACATCGTTCCCTTCAAACGCGGTGGTGCTGCGGCGGGACGCCTTTCCTTCCCCGATCACGTCCGCGTAGAAGATGTTGTTCGGGATTTCGCGGATATTTTCGGTGAAGACGTTGGCCACGACCGAGCCGCTCGCGTTGTCGCCCGCGGCAAAAAGATTCATCCTTGGCGAGGTGATGTGGATCGTCCAGGCGCATGATTCCTTGGGCGGACGGCCCGCGCAGTGAAGCGTCAACGCCGCCAGCGCGTCGCGCGCGCCCTGGTCGCATTCCGGCGGCACGGCAAGCCCGCAATCCATCCGGTGCAGATACCATGCCGCATACAGCCCGGAAAAATCGGCCCGGGCGACGAGGGCATTTTTCCCCCGCGCGAAATACGTTCGGACTTCAATATCGGGATCGTTCGTCATGGGGAGCGGAGCCGGGAGGGTTTCGCGGCAAACAGCTCGCCGCCGATTTCGAGAGCGCGGCGGACGAAATCGTCTTTTCGGGCCCGGGCCGCCTTTTCGGCGTGCGAGCCCGGAAGCCTTTGCGCCAGACGCTCGCAGAGCACCGCCAGATCATGGTGGGCTCCGAGCGCGGACGAAAGATCCTGTGCGCGACGCGCGATCGCTTCCGCCGCCGGAATGACCGCAAGGATCGCGGACTGGTAGAGAAGTTCTTTCACGCGCTTCCTCCATTCGTGAAAAAGCCCGTCGTCCTCTTTGTTTTCCACGCAATGCTTCATGGCCCGTCGCGCGGCACGATAGGTATAAACCCAGGCGGCGCGCACCTCCCTGCCGCGCAGGGCATCCAGGTTCAACCCCTCCGCAAACCCGGCCAGGCTGGAACAGATTTCGACGGCGACGGGATCCATCACGGCTCCGGTTCCGGAGGACGCGGCCGTCAGTCCGAGGCTTTCCGCTGTCTCGGACGCTTCTCTGTTGCCCAAAAGATCCCGCAGAAGCGCGCGGAGAACGTCGTTGTCCCGCGTCGAGGCAAAGTGTTCCTTGAGCTGGCGGGCGAGCTTGTCCGCGCGCATGAGGGATTTTTGGGGAAGGATCGCACCGGCCAGACGCAGCACCGCGCGGAACTTTTTCATGCCCACACGGATGTTGTGCACGCGTTCGTCGGCGCGGGCGGGCAGGGCGTCGATGTCGTGCCGCACCCCGGCGACAAGCCGCACAAGAATCCCCCGCAAGGCAGCGCCGGGGGGGCCGGTTTCGGCAATCGTGTCGCTCATGCCCTCTGGCTTATCAGGGAGGGAATCCCTGCGTCCATGCCGGTTTTAGATTTCTTTGGGCGCGAAAATCGTTCAAGACTGGGGACATGCCCACCCGAGACATCCTGCACCCGGCCGACCGGCTCGTCGCGGCCATGGAACGCATTTACTCCTACCGGATGACGACAACCTCCGGCGGAAACCTTTCGATCCGCGACGAGGAAGGCACGATCTGGATCACTCCCGCCCGCGTGGACAAGGGTTCGCTCCAGCGCGAGGACATTGTCGCCGTGCGGTCGGACGGCTCGATCACCGGACGGCACAAACCGTCGTCGGAATTTCCGTTTCACCGCCGGATCTACGACGCGCGGCCGGATTTGCGCGGCATCGTGCATGCGCATCCCGTGGCGCTCGTCGCGTTCAGCATTTGCGGGCAGGCCCCCGAGACCCGGCTGTTTCCGAAATCGCACGCGATCTGCGGCGGGGTGGGATTCGCCGGCTACGCCCTGCCCGGCAGCGATCTGCTCGGGGAGCGGATTGCGGCGGTTTTTGCCGACGGCCCGAACTGCGTGATGCTCGAGAACCACGGCGTCGTTGTGGGAGGCGAAGATTTTGAACAGGCGTTCACGCGGTTTGAAACCCTCGAGTTCACCGCAAAAACAATCATCAAAGCGCGGGCGCTCGGCACCGTGCGCTTCCTCGACGACGAACGCCTCGCGCTCGCCCGCTCGCGCAAGATCCCCGCGAAATTTTTTCAACCCGGACGCGCGACCTGCCGCGAGCGCGCCCTGCGCCGCGAGCTGTGCGATTTTGTGCGCCGGGGCTACAAGCAACGGCTTCTCATCAGCAGCCAGGGAACATTTTCCGCACGGGTCGCGGGCCATCAATTTCTGATGACCCCCGCCGGAGCCGACCGGGCAAGCCTGCGCCCGGAAGATCTGGTTCTGGCCGGCCCCGACGGCGTTGAGCAAGGCCGCAATGCCAGCCGCGCGTTGCCGGTTCACGCGGCGATCTACCGGACGCTCCCCTCCATCCAGGCCATTGCCATGGCCACGCCGGTCAACGCCACCGCCTTCGCTGTTTCGCACGAAAAACTCGACACCCGGACGATCCCGGAAAGCTACATTTTCCTGCGCGATGTCGGGGTCGTTCCCTTTGAAACGGTCTATGGCGACCCCGAGGCGTTTGCCGCCGGATGCCGTCCGGATGTTCCTGTCAGCCTTCTGGAAAATGACGGCGTCCTGGTGCTCGGCACGTCGCTTCTCGACGCCTTCGACCGTCTTGAGGTTTTGGAATCCACCGCGGAAGCCGTGATCAACAGCCGCCCGCTCGGCCCGGTCCGCCCGATGGATGACGGCGTGATTGCGGAACTCGTTCAGGCGTTTTTAAGCTAACCCGCGCATGTTTCGACGACTGTCCTTTTTCTTTCTGTTTGCTTTGGCAGCGCGGAGCGGCGCCATCGATGCGGGAACCGGCCAACTCGCGCTTTCCCTTGCCGGCGGATGGAACGCCTCCTCCGGGCGCATGCAACTTTTCGAGCGGGACGGCCACGGCTGGCACGCGGTCTCCCCGCCCTGGCGCGTGCTCTACGGAAAAAATGGTCTCGCATGGGGTCGGGGAGAACACGTGATCCCGTCCGCTTCAAGCGCGCCGGTCAAACAGGAACACGACCGCCGCACCCCGGCCGGAATTTTCCGCATCGGGAAAATCTACACCTACGACAGCGCCCTTCCGGCCGGGGCGGATTATCCGTTCCACACGATCGGCGCGGCCGACGCCTGGATCGACGATCCCGCGCTGCCCGGCTACAACAGGCATGTGACCGTGGATCCCGCGAACCCGCCGCCGTGGTTCGCGAAGCAGCGCATGCGCCTGGACGACCCGCCTCACCGGTGGCTCGTGGAGATCCGGCACAATGCCGATCCCCCGGTTCCCGGCGCGGGCAGCGCGATCTTTTTCCATATCCAACGCGGGGCCGATTTCCACTCTTCCGGGTGCACCGTTATGCCGCAGGCCGATATCCGGCGCCTCATCATCTGGCTGCGCGAATCCGCCCGCCCGCGCTATGCTCTCCTTCCCAGAGAAGAATACCTTGCCCGCTGGAAAACCTGGGGACTCCCCTCGCCCACGGAAGCCGCCGGCCTGCTCGCCGACTGATCCCCGCCGTTGCAATCAGCCCGCCGAAAGGGTTTCCCGGAGCTTTTTTGCCACGGGCGGAGGCACAAACGGACTCACGTCGCCCCCGAGCCGCGCGACTTCCTTCACGATGCGCGAACTCAGATACGTGTAGTCTTCCTTGGGTGTCAGAAAGACGGTTTCCAGACGCGCTTCGAGCTTGCGGTTCATGAGCGCCATCTGAAACTCGAACTCAAAATCCGAGACTGCCCGGAGGCCGCGAATGACCGTGAAGACGCCCAGACGCTGCGCGAACTCGACCAGGAGACCGTCCAGCGCCACAATTTCGACAGCGGGGTCCCCCCCCAGACTCGCCTTGAGCATCTCGATGCGCTCGGCCACGGAGAAGAGCGACTTCTTCCCTTCGCCAGTGGCCACGGCAACGATCACCGATCCAAAAAGATGCGACGCCCGTTCGATCACGTCGAGATGCCCGAATGTCACCGGATCGAAACTCCCGGGGTAGATGGCTTGGCTTTGGCTCACCCGCCACGTCGTATCACCAGCCGCCGCCGCCGGCAAGCCCGGGCGCGCGGATTGGGATCAAAAAAAACTGAAACCGCTTCTTGAAGCCAAAGCGAACCCCGTCTAATAACAACCCTCACCACCACTATGGAAATCGCGTCCCGACTCAAAGAACTGACCCCGTCACTCACCCTCGCCATCGACAGCAAAGCCAAAGCCATGAAGGCCGAGGGCATTGACGTCTGCGGATTTGGAGCCGGTGAGCCGGACATGGATACGCCCGAGCACATCAAGGCCGCGGCGATCACCGCCCTCAAGAACGGCCAAACAAAATACACGCCGAGCTCGGGCATCCCGGAACTCCGCAAGGCGATCTCGGAAAAGTTTTCCCGCGACAACGGTCTCGCCTACAAGCCGAGCCAGGTCATCGTGAGCAGCGGCGCGAAGCACTCGTGTTTCAACGCGATTGCCGCCGTCATCAACCCCGGAGACGAAGTGATCATTCCCGCGCCGTTCTGGCTGAGCTACCCGGAAATGGTTCGTCTGGCTGGCGGCGTTCCCGTCCTCGTTCAGACCAAGGAGGAGAACAACTGGAAGATCACGGCCGCGGAGTTTGAAAACGCGATGACCCCCTGCACGAAGATGATCATCATCAACAGCCCCGGCAACCCGACCGGATCGGTCTATACCCGCGAGGAACTCCGCGCGATCTCGGAGGTCGCCGCCGAGGAGGACATCTTCATCCTCTCCGACGAAATTTACGAAAAGCTCACCTACGATGGGGCCGCGCACGTCAGCATCGCCTCGCTGACCCCCGAAGCCTACGACCTCACGATCACCGTGAACGGG
>Ga0209697_10001463_pt1 | contig 36355 bp, 31 predicted proteins | sample AliMusrvi5mmetaG_FD_184115 | JGI IMG/M metagenome (GOLD analysis project Ga0209697, IMG submission 184115) | Freshwater lake bacterial and archeal communities from Alinen Mustajarvi, Finland, to study Microbial Dark Matter (Phase II) - Alinen... | ecosystem: Environmental > Aquatic > Freshwater... | reverse complement strand
TTCGCTCCTTTCCACCGTGCCTGAAAGGAATATAAAACCAGCAACGACGCAGAAGTCAAAAACCAGCTACTGAGTACACTTATCCACAGTTGCCAATTCAAAAGGCAGCTATCCGCCCTGGGTCAATATTGAATCGGCAGGGTGGGTCAATATTCAATCGGCGCCGACAGCCCAAGCTGCAGATTGATGCGTGCCACTAGTTCCTGTAGTGTGCCCACCAGTGCCTTCCCCACACCAGCCAAGCGTCCGCACAATTCACGGCTCAACACCGACAAACTGACGCGCTGTTTCGGTTTGACACTTCCCCAGAGGCAGGCGGGGGTCAATCGAATGCTGACTGAAATTTTGTAAATTCAAATAACAGGGATCACCATGACAAACCAAGCTACACAGCGCAAAGGCATCATCCTCGCAGGCGGATCCGGCACACGGCTGTATCCAGTCACGCAGGCGGTGAGCAAACAGCTCATGCCGATCTACGACAAGCCCATGATCTATTACCCCCTAAGCACGCTGATGCTGGCGGGTATTCGTGAGGTGCTGATCATCTCCACCCCCCAAGATACCCCACGATTTACAGATTTGCTGGGTGATGGCAGAAAGTGGGGCATGTCGATCAGCTACGCGGTGCAACCCAGTCCTGATGGGCTTGCACAGGCCTTCATCATCGGGCGCGAGTTTGTCGGCAACCACCCCAGCGCACTGGTGCTGGGTGACAACATCTTTTACGGCCACGACCTGATCAAGCAACTGGCCAACGCCGATGCCCGTACCAGTGGCGCCAGCGTATTTGCCTACCACGTGACTGACCCCGAACGCTACGGCGTGGTGGCGTTTGACGAACACAAACGCGCCATCAGCATTGTAGAAAAACCAAAACTGCCCAAAAGCAATTACGCCGTCACCGGCCTGTACTTTTACGACAACCAGGTCTGTGACATTGCCGCCAACATTGCACCTTCAGCGCGTGGCGAGTTAGAGATTACCGATGTCAACCGACGCTACCTCGAGCAAGGTCAATTGAATGTCGAGATCATGGGACGGGGCTACGCCTGGTTAGACACCGGCACACACGACAGCCTGCTGGATGCCGCCAGTTTTATCTGCACCCTGCAAAAACGCCAGGGCCTGCAAGTAGCTTGCCCTGAAGAAATTGCCTTTAGCCAGGACTGGATAGATGCCGCCCAAATCCAGAAGCTGGCCGCGCCATTGGTCAAAAATGGCTATGGCCAATATTTGCTGAGTCTTTTGAAATAATCAACTTTGATAGCTGCTTGCGCCCGTTTGATAAGGGCTACGGCCATATTTATGCCATATACCGTTACACCCACCTCGCTACCAGAAGTGTTGATCCTTGAGCCTAAAGTATTTGGAGACGACCGTGGTTTCTTTTTCGAAAGCTTCAATCAGCGCGATTTTGCAACTGTCACCGGCCTTGATGTGCAGTTTGTGCAAGACAACCACAGCCGCTCGGTCAAAGGTGTTTTGCGCGGTCTGCACTACCAAATTCAACACCCACAGGGCAAACTGGTGCGCGTAACGCAGGGCGAAGTGTTTGACGTAGCTGTTGATATGCGCCGCAGCTCTCCTAACTTCGGCAAATGGGACGGTGTGGTGCTGTCCGCCAGCAATCCCACCGCCAGTTGTGGATACCCCCAGGTTTTGCCCATGGCTTTGTGGTCACCAGCGACAGCGCAGAGTTTTTGTACAAAACCACAGACTACTGGTACCCCGAGTTTGAACGCAGTCTTCTTTGGTGCGACCCCACCGTGGGTGTGCAGTGGCCCATTGATGGCCTGCCTCAACTGGCAGCCAAAGATGTTGCGGGCAAAACACTTGATGCGGCTGAGATTTTTATGGATGATTTAGGGGTTTAGCGCACGACTGGCATGCGTGAGTAGCTACTTTGTTTATAGCGTATTCGCGCTATCCGCTCATCTTGACCGCGTAAATCCAGCGCGTTCCCAAGGCCAGATCTCCACGCCAAAACGGTTTTGAATCCTTTGCACCATCACTATGGACAAGTCATCGGTCAGCTCGTTGACAAAGTAAGAGCTGCGTAGCGTAAATGTCTCCCGGCGCACGGCGTCTCGCTCGTAGGTCAACCCTTCATGCTGTTCCATCAGGCTGGCGCGCTCACGCAGTACTACGCTTGAGTTAAACACCCAGTCAACAAAGTCGATCTCTTGCGCTGTCCAGTCACACACTGGCGCGCTCAAGTAGTCGGTCGCCCATTCTGGGCCATAGCGGTTGCTTGCATGCCAGTACAGGTGCTCGTTAATCTTTGTGCGGCCGGTGAGCCCTTCTGCAATGTAGGGGTTGGCCGCAATGCCCCGGCGCACATAGGTGCAGGCGCTCACAAAATCTCCCTCGCGAAACGCAATTTGGCCCGCCTGGTACCAGTGCGCCGGTGAATCTGTGGCTTCTTTCAGATAGCTTTTCATGGCACTTTGGGTGTCACCCGTCATCATGCTGATGTCGCCCTGCAGCATGCGCACGCCCAGGTTGTCCGCAGGGCACCAGGCCAGCAGCTTTTTGGCCAAGGCCTTGGCCGCCTTGCCGTCACCGCGGTGCATCAGTCCCAGCAAATAGCCGTGGGCAATGCGCAAGAAGGAGCGGTTGTCCACCTCCCCCCATGAAATCTGGCCTTTGAAGCCCGGCGGGATGAGGGCAGCAGCCTGCCGGTAGGCTTTTTCGCGCACGTCGGTGGATTCATCGCGCATTTCAAGGCTCCACAGCCGATTGGCGATAAAGTTTTGAATCTCCATCTGGCCGGGGAACTTGATCAGCAACTTTTGGGCGCGCTGCAGGCCTTGTTTGTGGCTGATGCGGCCTGCCTCCAGGCTGTCGATCAGCTGGTCAAGCTCCTCTTCTTCGACCCAATCTCTGGAAAACGTGCCGTATTGAATTGGCTTGTTGGTCTCGGCATCAATATGCTCAACTACCGAAAAGTTAAGCTGAATCGTCATGGCTGGTTTCCTGGGTTGACTGCGTGGATGTGAACACCCGGCCTTGGGATGCGATATTGGGTATTCTGGGACACCGTGACCGGTGATGTCGGCGCCGATTCAATAATGACCACCCGTGCCGATTGAATTTTGACCAGGGGCTAAAGCTGGCAGTTTGAATGCCAACTGTGGATAACTATAGCGGGTAGTCTGCGTTTTCCGTCCCCCTTTGAATTGGAATTTCTGAATTGATCTTCAATGGGGAAAGCTGCGTAGGGCGAAGCCCGAAGCTGCTTTCCCCTGCCTCAGCGGATTTCAGAACGGATCTTCGCCGTCGCTTATCGGTAGTGGTTGGCGTGCGGCGTCCTTTCTGGACTGCTCCCTGGACTTGATGCGTCCCTTGGCTTCTTTGGAACTGTGCCGAAACCGGTAAGACTCATTGCCGGTCTCCACAATGTGGCAATGGTGGGTGAGCCGGTCCAACAAGGCCGTCGTCATCTTGGCATCACCAAATACGCTGGACCATTCGGCGAACATCAGGTTGGTCGTGATCAACACGCTGGTGTGTTCGTACAGCTTGGACAGCAAGTGAAACAGCAAGGCACCACCGGCCTGGCTGAATGGCAAGTACCCCAACTCATCGAGAACAACCAAATCCAGGTGAGTGCGGTCACGAATCCTGATGGCCTTTGGTGCCGTGGCGGTCAAGATGCGTGATGGGAATTGGGTGACCCCCCGCAAGAAACTTGATTAAAAGTTAATTTTGGGGGAGTCTCTTGTTTACTACGACGAGAGACCATTCCAGTGTGCCATGCCCTACTTCAAGACATCAAGTTTTTTCAAATCCTTAGGCGCATAGACGAGGAGTTTGCACAACAGACCCGATCTACCGGGTGTGCCTGTGGCGGCTCCCTCCACCGGGCGAACTACCCGCGCAAACCACGAGGCTGCCCGGCCGAGATCCGCACGGATTTTGAACAGCGGTTGAGCTTTTGCTGCAACGCCTGCCGCAAACGCACTACCTGCATGTCCGTGCGGTTTCTGGGCCGGCGTGTCTATCTCGGCCTGGCCATGGTTCTGATGTCGGCACGGTTGACGCAATCGAGTGCCATCACCACGCGCCTCTCGCAAAGCCTGGGCGTGTCCTTACGCACCCTGCAGCGTTGGCGCCAGTGGTGGCAAGTTCAGTTTCCTCTAAGCGGCCTTTGGCAGGCCATGTGTGCGCGCTTCATGCCGCCCGTGCAAACCGGGCTCCTGCCAAGCAGCTTGATGCAGCGTTTTGGCGATTGCGCTGCACAGCCCATGACCCGACTGCTGGTCTTTCTATCTCCGATCACGGTCCCGCTTTTTTGCACCCAGCCTGAGGGGTGTTGACCACCCGCAGAGGATGCGCCTAGCCAATTCGAGCACAGCTTTTTAGCCTTGTCTCCTATGCATGGACAGCCGTTGTTGGCGCCGCATTACCTGGAGACTTCTTTGAGTTCTATTGTTCAAACGCCCAAGCGCGATCGCTGGGCGCATCTGCGTTTTTCCATCATCGGTGCTTTGCTCGCCGCACCTCCTGCACCGGGGTGCTTGATGGCCTCACTGCAAGCCCTCGCCGCCAAGCCTTGGCGCCATCCTGATACCGGAATGGATATTCGCTTCAGCGCCGCCACGCTGGAGCGCTGGTACTACGCTGCCCGACGCGGCGCCGACCCGGTGGCAGTCCTGCGCGATCGCAAGCGCGACACCGTGGGGCAGTTCCCCAGCCTGAACCCTCAACTCATTGAGGCGCTCACCACCCAGTACCGCGAGCACCCCGGCTGGACAATGCAATTGCATTTCGACAACCTGCTCTCCAAGCTCAAAGGCAGCGACATTGCGGTGGCCTCCTACCCTACGATCCGGCGCTACCTCAAGGCCCATGGCATGTTCCGTAAGGCCTCACCTAAGCGCGCAACGGCCGGGGCGATCGCCGCCCGTGACCGCCTAGAGCAACTCGAGGTGCGCAGCTTTGAGCTCGACCATGTCAACGCACTTTGGCACCTTGATTTCCACCATGGCTCGCGCAAGGTCCTCACCCGCAAAGGCCTGTGGGTCACGCCCATGCTTTTGGGTGTGATCGATGATCGCTCCCGCCTGGTGTGCCATCTGCAGTGGTACCTTGATGAGACCGCGCAGAGTCTGATCCATGCCCTGTGCCAGGCCTTCATGAAGCGCGGCCTGCCACGCGCCCTAATGACCGACAACGGCGCTGCCATGTTGGCCGAAGAGACTACCAGCGGACTGGCCCGCCTAGGTGTCTTGCATCAAACAACGTTGCCATATTCCCCATACCAGAACGCCAAGCAGGAATCCTTTTGGGGACGGGTTGAAGGGCGCCTGATGGCCATGCTGGAGGGCGATGCATCGCTCACGCTGGACGCCCTGAACCTGGCCACGCAGGCCTGGGTGGAGCAGGAGTACCACCGCGCTCACCATTCCGAGATCGGCACCACGCCCTTGAGCCGCTACCTGGCAGGACCCAACGTACGCCGGGAGTGTCCAACTCCCGATGCCCTGGCCAATGCGTTTCGCATCGAGGTCAAGCGCCGCCAGCGCCGCTCCGATGGAACGGTCAGCCTGGGTGGTGCACGCTTTGAGATTCCTGCACGTTACCGCCACCTCGAGGAGATTCACCTGCAGTACGCCCGTTGGGATTTGAGCCGCGTCGATTTGGTGGAGCCGCGCGCCGGCGTGATTCTGTGTGCAGTCAAGCCGCTGGATAAGTCCGTCAATGCCTCTGGCCAGCGCCGTCGGCTCAATCCTGCAGCCATTGATCTGAGCCCATTGCCACCGTCGGGCATGGCTCCCTTGTTGAGCCAGTTGCTGGCCGATTACTCAAGCAGCGGAATGCCTCCGGCCTTCCTGCCTATCGCCCAGAAGGACCCGGCATGAATCACAAACTGCTGGCCCTCTACGGGCTCAAGTTCAATCCCTTCTCGCCAGAGTTGCCCACCAAGGCGATATTCGTGCCGCCAAAGGTCGAGAACTTCTGTTGGCGTATCGAACATGCCCAGGTCCGTGAAGGAGGATTTGCCATGATCCATGGCGATCCCGGTACCGGCAAGAGCGTGGTGCTGCGCCTGCTCGCACAGCGCCTGTCAAACGTGCCCGACATCACCGTGGGCGCCATCAATCACCCGCAGAGCAACCTGGCCGACTTCTACCGCGAGTTGGGTGACATCTTTGGCGTTGGACTGCGCCCCTCCAATCGTTGGGCGGGCTTCAAGGCTTTGCGCGAACGCTGGCTCAGCCACCTGGAGTCCAGCCGCATTCGGGCCGTACTGCTCATTGACGAGGCGCAGGAGATGACGCCCCAAGCGCTGTCCGAACTGCGCTTGCTGTCGAGTGCGCGCTTTGATTCTCAGCCGCTTTTATGCATTGTGTTGGCCGGTGACGCCAGACTAATAGAGAAGCTGCGTCATGATGATTTGGTGCCGCTGGGATCACGCATCCGTACCCGCTTGACCACCGAGTTCGCCAGCCGCCAGGAACTACTGGCTTGCCTGGAGCATCTGCTTGCTGATGCCGGCAATGCCAGCCTGATGACTCCGCAATTGCGCCATACCTTGTGCGACCACGCCGCCGGCAACTACCGCATCCTCACCACCATGGCCGCAGAACTACTGGCCGTGGGTGCACAGCGTGAACTCCCGCAGCTCGATGAGAAGCTGTACCTGGATGTGTTTGCCCAACCCGACTCGGCCCCGAAGCGTCGGGTTGCCCCCACTCGTTGACCATTGAAGGACTGCATCATGAAGAACGTTGACCAACTGCCATTTGGATTCCGTCTGCCCGAACTCGGTGACGAGGTGGCCGTGGAAATCCACAACTTCCTGCAAATCGTCATTCAGATCTATGAGGCCCGGTATGGTGAAGAAATTGACCGCTATTACGAGACCATCTGCGAGGACTACATTGCGGCCACCAGCACAGTGACCACGCTGACAGATCCCCCACGATGAGGCCATCACCAAACTGACCAAAACGCCACCCGCACACACTGCCGGTGGCGTTTTTACTTGGCCCAGTCAGCCATTTGATGCCCATCACGAAACTTGACCAACAGCCCAGCAAATTACGTGACCACACTCATCCAGGCGCATCAGACTCAAGGCAATGCGACCGGCCTTGCCTTGGGCCTTCTCCTGCTCCAAGGCATTGACCAGATCTACCGTGGAATAAAAGCGCACCCGCTTGCCGTGACGCGTCAGCCCCGAGATGCCCAGTGCGGTTGCCAAGTGGGTCTTGCCTGTTCCCGGTCCGCCAATCAGCACGGCATTCTGGGCATCTTCAGTGAACGACAGATCGGCCAGTTTTTGGACCAGGGCTTTGTCAACCTGTGAGACCTCGAAGTCAAACCCAGCCAAGTCCCGATGCACAGGGAAACGTGCGGCCTTCATCTGGTGGGCAATCGAGCGCATGTGCCGGTCAACGTCTTCTGCCTGCAGCAAGTGTTCGATCAGCCAACGCGATGAATCAAGGGAGGCACCACCACCTTGCGCCATCAACTCACCCCACGCACCGGCCATGCCGTGTAAGCGTAGCGCCTTGAGTTCTGCTGGCACGTCACGTTCTTTCTCAATCGGGGTGCTGCTACGCATGGTTCACCTCCAGTGCGTCCTGATGGGTCGGGCGAAGACGGTCATAGCGTGCCGTATCAGCCTTTGGAGCGTCGGTGAGCGTCAGGGCCGTTTCTGCCCGCTCGGGTTGCTCTGGCGCATTGAGCCGCGCCAACACGTTGCGTACGTGTTCGACGCTGATGCTACCGCTGGGTGTGGCACCTTCGAGCACGAGATCCACAGCCACCAACAGCGCCTCAAGACCTGCTTGCGGTACCACCGCCAGTACCTCAGCCATGAGCCGATCCCCGCCCGCATGACGCAACAGCGATTGGCGCAGACGAAGCAGCGGTGCGGGCAGGTCCAGAAACGGCGCGCCGTTTCTCAGTGCGCCGGGCTTGCGTTGCACCAGGTCGATGTAGTGCTGCCAGTCGTAGGTGGTTTGACCGGCACCGGCCATTCTGGAGTGACTGGCCACGATGGTGTCGCTGGCCGCCACCTCAACGCGGTTGGGGTACAGCCGGGTGCTGACCATGTGGCCGGCCCATTCACAGGGCACGGAGTAGCGGTTGCGGGCCACCGCCACCAGGCAAGTGCTGCTCACTCGGGCAACCTTCTCGACGTAGCCGTCAAAGGCTGTTGGCATGGACATCAGATGCGCCCGCTCCAATTCCAGCATCTCGGCCACGGTGAACTGTTTGTGTACCGGGTGCTGGGTGTCTGACCAGATGGCCCGCACGCGCTCACCCAGCCAGGCGTTGAGTTTGTTGAATGCCACCCAGAATTGACCCCCTGAAGGCAGTTTTTTCCATCCAAATTTGACCCCTGTTAGAAGCTCTGTGCGTACGAAGTTATGCACAGGAGAAACAGGAGTGATCAAAGTGGGAACATTGGCAAAGATACGGCGTTTGTACTTTCGGGACAAACAGTCGATCAAAGAAATATGCAGACAGACGGGCCTGTCCCGCAACACGGTACGGACGTGGTTGCGTGAGAGCGAGATGGTGGAGCCCAAATACCCGGTGCGCCGAGTTGTCACCAAACTCGACAACTACGCGGAAACCTTGCGGACGTGGCTCAAGGCAGACAGCACTCGCAACAAGCGTGAGCGACGCACCAAGGGACAGATGTGGCTGGAACTACGTGCGCTGGGCTACACCGGTAGCTACGGCCGCCTGTGTGCCTTTGCCCGAGCCTGGAAAGCAAGTGTTGCTCTGGCGGCTACCAAGGGCGCCTTTATCCCACTGAAGTTTCATCTTGGCGAGGCCTTTCAGTTCGACTGGAGTACCGAATACACATTCATCGCCGGGTTGCGCCGGCGGGTCGAGTTGGCACATACCAAACTGTGCGCCAGTCGTGCGTTCTGGCTGGTGGCCTACCCCGGTCAGGGTCATGAGATGCTGTTTGATGCCCACGCCCGAGCGTTTGAAGCCTTTGGTGGCGTCCCTCAGCGCGGCATCTACGACAACATGAAGACCGCCGTTGATCAAGTCCTGTCTGGCAAGAAGCGCAAGGTCAACAGTCGCTTTGAAGCCATGAGCGGCCACTACCTGTTTGAGCCCGAATTCTGCAACGTCGCCAGCGGCTGGGAGAAGGGCATTGTCGAGAAGAACGTACGCGACCGGCGTACCAGCATCTGGCACCATGCCAAAGAGCGCCGCTGGGCCAGTTGGGATGAACTCAATGCCTGGTTGGCTGAGCAAAGCAGACAAGCCTGGGGTGAGCTCAACCACCCCGAGTACCCGACGCTGAAGGTGGCCGATGTGCTCCAAGATGAGCAAACCCAACTCATGCCCGTGCCCAGAGCGTTTGACGGCTACGTCGAACTACTGGCCCGTGTATCGAGCACCGGCTTGATCCACCTGGAGCGCAATCGCTACAGCGTACCAACCGAGCACGCCAACTCGGCCATCAGTGTGCGCATGTACCACGACCACATCGCTGTGGTGGCCGATGGCCAGCGAGTGGCTAGTCACAGCCGCAGCTTCGAGCGCAGCCAGACCTTTTATGACTGGCAGCACTACATCAGCCTGGTGGAGCGCAAACCCGGCGGTCTTCGCAATGGTGCTCCGTTTGCTGGCATGCCCGAGCCGCTCAAGCAACTCCAGGCCATCCTGTTGCGACGAACTGGCGGCGACAGCGTCATGGCGCAGGTATTGGCTGCGGTTCCGATTCACGGCCTCGAAGCGGTGTTGGTGGCGGTGGAGTTGGCGCTGGAGGCGGGCAAACCCAGCGGCGAACATGTTCTCAATGTGCTGGCTCGACTCAAGGCCAATACGGTTCCGACCAATTTGCACGACGCCCTGGCGGGGCAACTGGCCAGTCACGCAGCGTTGCTACTGCGCGAAGAACCTCTTGCCAACGTCGGTCGCTATGACGACTTGCGCGCAGTCGGGGCAAACAGCCAGTCCGGTGAGGCCAATCCATGAGCGCCCAGATCATTGCCCAACTCAAGACGCTGAGCTTGCACGGCATGGCAGCGAGTTTCCCAGAACTGGCAGCCCAGGCACGGCACACCGAGTTCAATCCGGAATCGTTCATGCAGCAACTCATGGCCGCTGAGTCAGCCCAGCGTGTGGTGCGCTCGACTGCCTACCAGATGGGTGCTGCCAGGTTTCCGGTGCACCGGGATTTGGCCGGCTTCGAGTTTGAACACGCCAGTGTGGATGAAACCTTGGTGCGCAGACTGCACAGCACCGAGTTCACCAGTGCTGCGCACAATGCCGTATTCATTGGTGGTCCTGGCACCGGCAAGACGCATCTGGCCACCGCCATTGGTGTTGAAGCTATCCAGAAACACACCAAGCGGGTGCGCTTCTTCTCCACGGTGGAGTTGGTCAACGCTTTGGAGGCTGAGAAGGCGCATGGCAAGGCCGGTCAGATTGCCTTGAAGCTGATGTATGTCGATCTGGTGATCCTTGATGAGTTGGGCTATCTGCCATTCAGCCAAGCCGGTGGGGCATTGCTGTTTCACCTGCTCTCCAAGCTCTACGAGCACACCAGCGTGCTGATCACAACCAACCTGGGATTTGCCGAGTGGGCGCAGGTATTTGGCGACGTGAAGATGACCGCCGCCCTATTGGACCGCCTGACGCACCACTGTCACATCGTGGAGACGGGCAACCAGAGTTGGCGTTTCAAACACTCCAGTGCCAAAACAAAAAACGCCACCGGGGTTGCAACCCCGGTGAAACAGAATTCAAAAGTCAAACAGCCAACAATCCAAGAAGGAGAAACAACAACTCTTTGAACTTGTCCACAGTCCAATTGCAAGGCTTTAAACTGCAGCAGGTGGGGTCAGTATTGAATGGAAAACCGGGGTCAAGTTTGCGTGGAAATCAACACAGGGCCTTCTGATTCCAGAGCCAGGAACAAACGGAAACAATGGATGGATGGTCCTGAGTCGCCGTGCACGAGCGATATTGGCAAATGGCTCTTTCAAGACTTACGCTCGTAGCGTTGCATTTCCGAAAGCGTTGTTGCACCAATCCATAGCCGAAGCAGTCTGGCTCGACATCGTTCGTGGTGACTTGGAAACCGCGGTTTTCAAGTCATTCCGGGCCGTCGAAGTGGCCGTTCGCGAGGCAGGACATTTCGCTGATACAGACATTGGCACCGCGCTAATGCGTAAGGCATTCGACAAAACGACCGGGCCACTGTCCGACATGCAGCAACCCGAAGCAGAGCGCGAGGCATTGGCGCATTTGTTTGCAGGAGCTATCGGTTCTTACAAGAACCCGGACTCGCACCGCACTGTTGCCATAAACGACGAGACCGAAGCCCAGGAAATGGTCGTTTTGGCGAGCCATTTGCTTCGCATTGTGGACTGCAGGCGGTAGCCCGTTGCGGTACGACCGATCAATGCACCGTATGCAGCGCGTTAAGGCCGTGCAGTGCCCGTGCCTTCAACGTTGAATGACGGGTATTTGTTGGGCAAGTTTCCGCCGGGCGTGCCTCAGCATGCGGATGGAGCGGAGAAGTACGATTGGGGACTCACCCGTGCAAGGGTATTTTTGCCACGAAAATATAGTATTATTTGTTGCAAAATGAGTAAGCATGCCGATTCAATTGACGCCAAAGTGATGCAACGGATCCAGTCGCAGGGGCCAGGCTGGGTGTTTACGCCCGCCGACTTTGCTGATCTTGGCAGCCGCACTGCCGTGGCCACTGCACTCACACGCAGCAAGGCGGCTGGTGCGATTCGACTCCTGGGGCGTGGCCTGTACGACGTGCCAGTGGTCCACCCGGTTTTGGGTTTGCTTTGGCCAGCCATTGAATCGGTGGCAAAGGCGCTGGAGCGCAAAGAGGGCATCCGGCTGCAACCATCGGGTGTGTACGCGGCGAATCTGTTGGGTTTGTCTGAGCAGGTACCTGCCCAGGTGGTGTTTTTGACAGACGGAGCTACGCGTACGGTGAAGGTAGGGCCTACCCAGATCAGCCTTAAGCGGACGACACCGCGCAATATGGCGGCGGGCCAGTTGAGCGCCATGCTGATTCAGGCGTTTCGAAGTCTTGGCGCGGCCAATATCACGCCGCAACGCATTGCGCGCTTGCGTGAGTCGTTGCCGGCTGTGGAACGCGCCAAATTGTTGCAAGACATTGCGTTGGCACCCGAGTGGATGCGCGCCTATTTGCGTGAGGTAGCTCGACCATGAGCAACCGATTCCTGGCCCTGTCGACCCAGGACCGCAAGCTGGCGTTTGATAACGCAGCCCTCAGCTTGCACCTCAATGCCGTGATCCTGGAAAAGGATTTCTGGGTGTCGTGGTTGCTGGGCTTGTTGTTCGCACAACCAGAGTTGGCACCGTTTTTGGTGTTCAAAGGTGGTACGTCCTTGTCCAAAGTGTTTGGGGTGATTGACCGGTTCTCGGAGGACATTGACCTGTGCCTGGTGCCGGAATTTGTAGGCGCCGATGCGTCGGGTTTTGATGCCCTGACCAGCCGGGTGAAGCGCGATGCCGCCGTGCTGGAGATGCAGCGCCTGTGTGCCGACAAGGTGCAGCAGGTGCTTTTGCCCGTGCTGGAGGGGGCGATCATCGATGTCTTGGGCACCGCGCCTGCAGGCAAATGGCTGCATTACGAGCTGGATGTGGATGCCAAGTCGCCTATTCTGTACTTTCGCTATCCCACGTCGCAGGGGCATGGCATTGACTACGTGCGCCGCGAAGTCAAACTGGAGATGGGTACGCTGACCGACCAACAACCCACCGGACGCTACCCCATTGCGCCGATGGTGGCCAGTGTGTTTGTGCCCCTGTTTAGCGACTGGCAATGTGAAGTGGTGGCGTTGGAGTTGCAGCGCACTTTTTGGGAGAAAGCGACCATACTGCATGCGGAGTACCACCGACCACATGATTCACCCACACCAGACCGGTATGCACGACACTATTTCGACATGGTCAGGTTGTTGGCGCACGCCGATGCACAGCAATTTCTAGCGGACCAGGCGCAATGCGAGCGCGTGGTGGACTGGAAAAGCCGCGTGTTTGCCCGAGGCTGGGCGCGTTACGATTTGGCCCGCCACGGCACGTTTCGGCTGGTGCCGCCTGCGGCACGGCAGGCTGATTTGGCGCGCGATTACGCGACGATGCGCCCCATGTTCATGACCGAGCCACCAAGCTTTGACGTGTTGCTGCGAGAACTACAGAATGCTGAAAACACCATCAATACTTAGTTTTCAGCGATAGCCACAAGGCATGTCTGATCTTCTTGCCGTGGTCGAAAAGGTTCCCTGGACAACCAGCAACCACTCAGAAGAACGCCTTGCCAATCACACAATCCATCAATGACTTCTTCACGCCAGAATCTCGCTCGCCTGATGGCGGTGTTCAGATGATGGAGCAATGCCCGGTATCGCGAAAGCGCCTGTACCTTGTCAATCAGCACGGTCGCAAGTTGCTGCAGTTGGTGGTGAAAGACGAGCAGACTCGTGTTGCTGCCGTGCGGCACGCCCAGCTCAAAATCATTCCCTACGGCACGCGCCGTGCTCGCGTGTACCAGGACAAACCTAGTGACCCGGGCATTGAGGTAATACGCAGCGGTGTCGAGTTCACCTACCACGGTGGCAGTGCTGGCGACAAAGCCCCCAAGGTGCATCTCAAGGCTGTCACCGGTTACCGAACCTTGGTGGACAGCAGTTTGGCTTTACCCAGCGATACAGTTCACCCGGTGCCCTTGTTTACCCTGGAGCCGGGTCATGATGCCGATAAGCCGAAGTCTGCGGACGACTTGATCAGCAAAGGCGCCCATGTTGCCAACGCTGGTCACAACCAACCGGTGCGTTTTGACTTGTATTTGGCGGGTGCTGGCTTTGACTTGGGTGCCTTTGTGAACTCGGTGTATTTCTTCAACCTGTTTTCGCCGCTCGACTACCTGATACGGGCGCAAAATTGCCCATTAAACAGCGACCAAATCGTGGCGCCCATGATGTTTTACCCGATGGGGGCGTACACCTTGCTGGTACGCCGATCGCTATCACGCCACCATGGCAGGCCGTATTTGCAGTTTTATAACAATGCAGGGTATTACGACAAGATCATGAACCGGCCTACTGCCTGGATGGGTGCTGATGGCGAACTGCAGTGGTCAACCATGGCGCAAGATGAAGCCGCCCTGAGCCGTTCTTCAGTTTCGAAACCAACCGGTACCGCTGAAGTAGGCAATGCTGGTCAGACGTAGCCTCTGGTCGCTAGCCCATCTTCGCGGCCAATTTTTCAGCTTGCAGGTGGGTGTACTTCTTCAGCATTTGCAGTGTTTTGTGGCCGGAGATGGAGGCGAGCTCAAGAATCGAAAAATCGCCACGTTCGGCATATCTTGAAATTGATTCGTGTCTCAAGTCGTGCCATGTGAAGTCTTCAATCTTTGCCCGTTTGCAAGCCGTTTTGAAAACCGAATGCAGGCCTTGTTTTTGAACCAGGAGGACTCTGTTCCCATCGGAGCGAGGAATTGATTGAAGCAATTCAATTGCGCGCCCCGATAGTGGCACAGCGCGCGCGTCACCGTTCTTGGTGACTTTTAAAAAGGCAATGCGCTTTTCAAGGTTCACATTGTCCCAATTCAGGGCGAGGAGCTCGCCCTGACGCATTGCGGTTTCAACACTCAAGAGCAGGGCTGGCTTGAGCCAGCGATTTGTGGATCGATCACAGGCTGCTACGAGTTTGTCAAATTCCTCAGCCGTCAACCGCCTTTCACGAGATGGATTGTTTGCCGGCTTACGGATCAACGCTACGGCGTTGCCAGTTGGTAGGGTCATTCTGAATTCTTTGCTCGCCACGTCCAGGACTTTTGAAAGCAAATCCAATTCGGTCTTGACGGTGGCGCCGGAAATTCTTGGTGCTTTTTTGGCATCAGAAAATCGCGGGTCAGGGTCGGTGAGTCGCTGATCGCGATAGAGTGCAATCTTGTCAGCTGTCAATGAGGCAACTGAATGGTTGCCAAAGCGATCTACGAGGTGAGCCAGTTTGTGTTTCCAGCCCATGCCACGGTAGTGAAACGCTGCAAATTCTGTGCTGAACCGTGCAGCCAGTTCTTTGAACAAAGTGTTTTCCGCCGCAGCGGTTGAAACGTGTGTGCCTTTGTCAATTCCAGAATCAATGCCACGCGCCCACACTTGGGCTTCAAGTTTGGTACGGAAAGTTTTTGACTGCGAAGGGAAGCCTTTTCGCCTGATTTTTGCCTGCCACCAGCCCGACTCACGTTGTTCAAAAACTGCCATATTTGAAGCCCTCCAGCGAAATAAATGTCCCCGTTTTGTCCCCGAAAGTCATTTTTAATGACTAAAATCATTCTAACACTATGATTTTAAAGAAGAAAAAGAGAATAAATATTGCCCCTGCTAAGGGAGTATGGGGTGTAGAGCCTCATCGAGGGTTCGAATCCCTCCGTTTCCGCCAAACAAAGCCCCAAAGGATCAGTCGATTTGGGGCTTTTTTTTCGAATGCCTGCATAGCGTGAGTGAAACGGTCGAAGGCCGATGCAGGGTTGTATGATCGAGCGCGCTTTCCAAGGCGCCATGGCGGGCCCGCCGCCGCGATGGCATCCGCAACGATACAAGGAGCAAACATGAAATTCATTTCCCGCACTTTGACCGGTCTGGCGTGCGCCGCCGGCCTGGCATTCGGCTTGCCGGCCCAGGCGGCCGAAAAGGTCAATATCGGCATCGTCACCGCACCGAATTTTGTCCATACCATTGCGGCCCTGAAATTCAAGGAAGAACTCGACAAGGCCTTGCCGGGCAAGTACGACGTCATCGTGCACCACTCGGCCGCCCTCGGCAGCGAGACCCAGGTGCTGCAGCAACTGCAGTTGGGCACCGTGCAGATGAGCGTCTGCACGACCGGTCCAGTGGAGTCCTTTGTACCGGAGATCAAGGCGCTCGAGATGCCTTTCCTGTTCAGTTCCTATGAGGCCTCGGACAAGGTGCTCGACGGCCCGATCGGCCAGGATCTGCTCAAGCGTTTCGAGAAGGTCGGTCTTGTCGGCATGCACTTTCTCGACAACGGCTTTCGCAATGTCACGAATTCCAAGCGCGCGGTCACCGGCCCGGACGATCTCAAGGGCATGAAGATCCGCACCATGGAGTCGCCCACCCACCTGGCGATTTGGCGCGCCATTGGCGCGAACCCGACACCGATGGCATGGCCCATCACCACGCAACTGCAGCAGGGCGTGCTCGACGGTCAGGAAAATCCGATCTCCGTGATTTCCGCCGGCAAGCTCAATGAAGCGGGCCAGAAGTACCTGACTATGAGCCGGCACGTCTATTCGGCGCTCGTGTTTGTCGGCAGCAAGGCATTCATGGACAAATTGCCCGCCGCGGACCGCAAGGCTTTCATGGACGCAGCTCAGGTTGCATCGATTGCCGGTCGCCGTTACGTGCGTGACAACGAAGCCAGTCAACTGGCCGCCTTGAAGGCTGCCGGCATGCAGGTTGTCGATGTCCCGGACCTGGCCGCCTTCCGCGCCAAGACGGAACCGGTGTATGCCTCCCTGAGTGGCGACACCAAGAAGATCGTCGACGAGATCCGCAAGACCGTCAAGTAAGTCCGGCGCGTTTCGATCCGGCGTGACCTTTTCTGTCACGCCGATTCCGATTGTTTGGAGAAACCATGAGTGTTCACCTTGGCTTGATGTCGCTCAGTGAGCGGGTCAATGGCCTGGTCGAGAAGTTGTTGCTGGTGGCGGGGGTTGTAATCTCGGTCGTCCTGTTCATCCAGGTACTGGCGCGCTACTTCGGCCATTCGCTGAGCTGGTCGGAAGAAGTCGGTCGCTACCTGCTGGTGGCCACCACCTTCTTAGGCGCCACGGTGGCCTACAAGCGGGCGCACTTCATCGGTCTGGCCGGCTTCGGCGCGCGCTTCGGCCTGGTGTTCGAGCAGCTCGTCCTGCGCGGTCTGCAGTTGCTGAACCTGGGCTGCTTCGGCTTGATCACCTGGTACGGCGCCAAATACACCGTGAACGCCTGGGAGCAGGCGTCGACCGCGATGCAGATGCCGATGTCGATCCCGATCTCGGTTGTGCCGCTGTCGGGCGCGATCTTCGTGCTGCACATTCTGGCCGACATGACCAAGAGCAGGCAGGTCGCGCCATGATCATCATCCTGCAATTCGTATTGATGTTCCTGCTGATGGCGCTGGGGCTGCCGATCGCGCTGTCGATCGGCCTGCCGGCCATCGGGCTCATCGTGACACCCGGCGTTTTTCCCGATGCAGTCACGCTGGCCGCGCTCGGTCAGACCGTGGTGCAGCAACTGTTTTCCGGCGTCGATTCATTCGATCTGCTGGCGGTGCCCCTGTTCATGATCGCCGGCTCCATCATGGAGGTCGGCGGCATCTCGAGGCGCCTGATTGATTTCTGCAACAGCCTGGTCGGCTGGGCCCCCGGTGGCTTGGCCGCCGCGGCGATCGTGGCTTCAATGATTATTGCCGGCATTTCCGGCTCGGCCGCGGCCGATACCGCGGCGATCGGCGGCGTGGTCATCCCCGCGATGATCCGCCAGGGCTATCCGCCGGCGTTTGCGGCCGCCGTGGTGGCAGCGGGCGGCTCCATCGGCATCATCATTCCGCCCTCGATCCCGATGGTCATCTTCGGCTTCATGACCAACATCTCGATCTCGCAACTGTTTGCCGGCGGCATGCTGGTGGGCGTGCTGCTCGGGCTGTCCTTCCTGACCGTGGCGGTCTGGATCTCGTGGCGCAAGGGTTACGGCGAGCGCGAGCCCTTCAGCTGGAAAAAGGTGTTGCAAACCGGCAAGGCTGCGTTCTGGTCGATGGGTGCGCCGATTGTCGTGCTAGGCGGCATCTTGACCGGCATCGTGACCGTGACTGAAGCGGCGGCACTGGCGGTGTTTTACGCGCTGCTGGTGGGCACCGTGATCAACCGCGAACTGGCCTGGAAGGAGTTGCCGGGGCTCATCATGCGCTCGCAGGTTGCCGCCGGCGGCATCCTCTTCATCATCGCCATGGCCAAGATCTTTGGCTGGTTGCTGGCCATGCAGCAGGGCGCGCATCTGCTCGACGTTTTCGTCAATTCGCTGTCCTTGCCGCCCGTCGGTTTGCTGCTGCTGGTGATGGGTTTGTTGCTGGTCGTTGGTTGCGTCATGGAAACCACGGCCGCATTGCTGTTGCTGGTGCCGGTGCTGGCCTTGCTGACGCCGCAGATGCAGGTCGACCCGGTTCAGTTCGGCGTACTGGTTGTCGTCAATCTGGCGATCGGCATGCTGACGCCGCCGGTGGGCATCTGCCTGTTCGTGGCTTGCGGCATCGCCGACGTCTCGCTCGGCAAGATCTCGCGCGCCGTCATGCCGCTGGTGATCGTGTCGCTGATTGACCTGTTGATTGCCGCGCTGTGGCCGCCACTGACCATGTGGCTGCCGACGCTGTTCTACCGCTAGCTGGCGCAACGGTCAGTCGGAGCGATCGCCGTTGTGTTCGCATTCCGGTGGCTCGCCGTAGCCGGCCGAACGCACCGCATGTTCGAGTGACAGCTCGACCTGGAACCAGCGGCAATCATTGTTCTCGTAACGGTAGCTCCAGACCACGCCGCGCGAGCGCCCCAGCAGCCGCACATCGCCGGGTCGCCCGAGCAGGGTCAGCACCTCGTCCTGCGTCATGCCAGGGTTGATGCGTGTGAAGTTCTCCGGGGTCAGGACCTGCTCGGCGTGCTTGGCGCGGCCGGCCGCATCGAAATAGACAAACCAGGTATGGCGGCCGTAGGGTGCGCGCGGAAACTCCAGTCGGCTGCCGTCGTCGAGCGATCGTTCCCGGTCGGGTTGACCCATCTGCGCGATCACCGCAGCACGCTCCATGCCGACGAAGGCAGCGGGGGGCGCGTAGCCCGCGCAGCCCGACAGGGCCAGACAGAGCAGGAGCCAGTAGCCAGGGGAGAGACGATGCTGCATGAGGAATGCTCCTGATCGGTGTCCGCCACGCGGCGGCAGTCAGGGCATTGTATTTTCGTCCGCTTCGCGCAAGCGAGCGGCGTGCGGCGAAGCCACTGCCGCGGCAATGGATTCGCCGCGCGGGTTCTTAACGCGCTGGAACAATGACGACGGTGTCGCCAGTGGTGGTGCCCTTGGCGCCGGTGCGTCCGGTTGCGCCCGTGCTGCCGGTGTCTCCGGTCGCGCCGGTGTAGCCGGTGGCGCCCGTGTCACCGGTCGCGCCTGTCGCGCCCGTGCCGCCGGTTGCGCCGGTGTAGCCCGTGGCACCCGTGCCGCCAGTCGCGCCAGTGTAGCCCGTGGCGCCGGTATTGCCCGTGTTGCCGGTGCGGCCGGTGGCGCCGGTGTAGCCGGTCTCACCCTGTGGACCGGCAGGGCCGGCTGGCGCCGAGATGCAACCCGCCAACGCGGTCGATACAGCTGCGGCCAAAAGCAGTTTTGAATATTTCATGATGGTTCCTTTGAATGGACTGACGGGCAGTCACACCGTGCGGTGCGAACAGGCCCAGAATTGATCAGTTTCTGGCGACAGGATCAGCGCTGGCAGATCAGGCCTGCGCCGTGTAAGCCGCATTCGCGATCAACCTGCTGGTGTCGCCCCGAAAGACGATATCTGCAGTCGTTGCGCCACGACTGCACCGAAGGTAACCCGGGCCCTTGGCGCTGTCGGTGCGCTGCCCCACCAAAGTTGGTCGCGACCTGTCCGCAAGGGCTGCAGTCTGTCGCATGGTGCTGCAGCGCATCGCCTGCGGCTGGCCGTCCGGCCGGGGGATTGCGTACAGTAGCGCCATGGAACCTCACGCAACACCGAAAGCCGACATGGGCAAGGAATCAAGCAATCAGGGCGCAGGCAGCCGATGGAGTCGCGTCTCCGCTGCCGCCCTGAAGACGTATCACGCTTATGCAGGTTGGCTGGTCAGCATCTCGTGGTGGCGATTCTTTGGCTATTCGCTGTTGCTGATCGTTGCCATGGGCATTCTTCACGATATCCCGCCTCTGAGCTGGACCTATTCCGAAACCTTGAGCGATGCCGGGACCAGCACGCATGCCGGCAAGACGCGGGCACCAGCGAAGCCCGGTGTGCAGCACAAGGGTTCAGGCGACGGCGTCGACATTTCGATCGACGAACGCGGTGTTCACATCAGCACGCGCAGCGCAGCGCCGGCCGCGGCAGCGTCGGCCCCTGCGACGCCATCATCCGAAGCCGCGCCGGCCGTGCCAGCGCTGCCGGCGTTGCCGTCGGTGCCGGGTGTGACGATCAAGCTGCCGCCGGGGGCGGACGCGCAGACGGTCAAGGACGCAGTCGAGGAGGCGCGCCAGGAATTGCTCGATGCGCTCGAAGGCGCGCGACAGGAGGCGCAGGACGCCGCCGATGCGCAGCGCCCGCGCGTGGTCCGGCACAAGCTCGGCGAGCCGCTGATGCCGCTGACGATGTGGTTCATCCTGTTTTCCATCATCATCAAGCTCAGCTACAAGGGCAAGGTCCAGGCCGAGGCCAAGGCGGCGCAGGCCACCGAGGTGGCCGAAGCCGAGTCCCTCAAGCGCCAGGTGATCGAGGCGCGCATGGCTGCGATGCAGGCGCAGGTGGAACCGCATTTCCTGTTCAACACGCTGGCCAGCATCGAGCATCTCATCGAAACCGACCCGGTGCGCGCCGGCAAGATGCAGAGAAACCTGATTGCCCTGTTGCGCGCCACCATGCCCACCATGCGCGAAGCCAATGCCCAGGGCACGCGTGATCTCGGGCGAGAACTGGCGGTGATCCGTCCGTATTTGGAGATCCTCAAGGTGCGCATGGAAGAACGCCTGCAGACCGAGATCAATGTGCCCGACGGCCTGCTCTCGGCTGAATTCCCGCCCATGATGCTGCAAAGCCTGGTGGAAAACGCCATCAAGCACGGGCTCGAGCCCAAGGCCGATGGCGGCTTGTTGCGCGTGAGCGCCGAAGTCCAGCATGGCAAGCTCGCCGTGACCGTGGCCGACACCGGCCTGGGTTTCGGCAAGTCCGCCACCGCCGGCACCGGCATCGGTTTGAGTAACATCCATGAGCGCCTGGCCCTGTTGTACGGCGACAAGGCCAGCCTGACGGTGGCGGAGACTGCTGGCGGCGGTACTTCGGTCACGATCACCGTGCCCTATGTGGCACGCCCCAACACGGAGGCCTGAGATGCCAACTGCCCTGATTGCGGATGACGAACGCCTGATGCGCGAGCAACTGCGCGCGCGCCTGCGCGAGGTCTGGCCGGACCTGGAGATCGTGGCCGAAGCCCGCAATGGCGAGGAAGCGGTGGCACTGACCGCGCAGCACCATCCGGACGTGGTCTTCCTCGACATCCGCATGCCGGTGCTGACCGGCGTCGATGCCGCGCGCCGGATTGCCCAGCTGCCCACTTTCGAGGATGCCGGTGGCTGGCCCGGTTGCGAGATTGTCTTCATCACTGCGTACGACCAGTACGCGGTGCAGGCCTTCGAGCAGGGCGTGGTCGATTACGTGCTCAAGCCGGCCGAGCGCGAGCGACTGAAATTGACGGTGGAGCGCGTGCGCCAGCGCATCAATGATCGTGCGCCGCATGGCGCAGGCGGCGCTGGTGCGTCGGTTGATGCACCGCTGGCGGCGCACACGCCGCAAATGCAGCAACTGCTGCAGCAGCTCGCGGCACAGATCAACCCGCAACAGCCGCCCAAGCTGCAGTGGATCCAGGCCACGGTGCGCCAGGCGATCCAGATGATCCCGCTTGAGGACATTTTGTTTTTCATCTCGGACGAAAAATACACACGAGTCCAGACGGCCAACATGGAGGCACTGATCCGCAAGCCGATCAAGGAACTGGTCGAAGAAATCGACATGCGCCTGTTCTGGCAAATCCACCGCTCGACGCTGGTCAATATCAAGGCCATTGCCGGCGTCAGCCGCGACGCGCGCGGCCGGCAACTGGTGAGCGTGCGCGGCCATCCGGAGAAGCTCGAGGTCAGCCGCAGCTACGCGGGCCTGTTCAAGGGCATGTGATTTTCTTTCCGGCTCTTGCTTGATGCACATCAACAGATGGCGCATGGTAAAAGCGCCTATCACATGGTGGTGCTATACGATTAATTCACCAAAAAATTCGAGTGCCAAGAGCGCTCGATTGCCCATTTGGGGTGAGTGTTAAGCCGCTTACCTGTCTGTGGCCGGAACGTGTTCGACCAAGCTGCGAGTTCATCCAGGGTGGGCCTTGAGATCAACCGATAACTCATGGACGTAGCACGATGAAAACCAAGTCAGTCAAATACCCCGGCATTCCCAGCGTCATCCACGGCAACGGCGCCGTGGCCCATGTCATGAACAACGTCTGCGGCGGTGTCATCGGTTACCCGATCACGCCGTCGACCGAGATTGCCGAAATCTACGAGGCGTTTCGCGCCGAGGGCGGCGTCAATGTCTGGGGCAAGCACCCGTTTTTCTTCGGTCCTGAAGGCGAGCACTCGGCGCAGAGCGGCGCGCTCGGCGCGGCGCTCACGGGTGGCCAGTTCATTTCCAACGCTTCATCGAGCCAGGGCATCCTGTACGCGCTCGAATCGCACTACGTCACCGTTGGCAAAAAGGTTGGCGGCTTTGTGCTGCAGGTCGCTGCGCGCGTGGTCTCCAAGCATTCGCTCAACGTGATGGCCGGTCACGACGACGTCTACGCGCTGCTGTCTTCGGGCTACACGATCCTGTTCGGCGCCAACCCGCAGGAGGCGGCCGACCTTGCAGCCATCTCCTACCGCGTGGCTTCGCTGTCGCTGATTCCGGTGGCCAATGCGATGGACGGCTTTGCCACCAGCCATATGCTGAGCGAGGCCTTGATGCCCGAGCCGGCCCTGCTGGCCGAGTTCCTCGGTGACCCGGCCGGGCGCATCAAGGCGCCGACGCTGGCGCAGGAGATGCTGTACGGTGCCAAGGGGCGCGTTGTCCAGTTGCAGCAGTATCTGGCGCGCCAGCAGGCAGACCTGACGCCCGAGCAAACGGCCACGCTGCAGGCCTGGCTCGACAAGAACGCGGCCAAGGTCGAAGCCGATAACGCCGGCATACTGGTCGCCAAGACGCTGCCCTGGTTGCCCGAGGAATTGCACGCGCCGTGGCAGCGCCAGTGGCGCAATGCCGCCGAAAAGGGCACGCGCCAACTGGTGCCTGCGCTGGTCGATGTGAACAACCCGGGCCTGACCGGTGCGGTGCAGAACCAGCCCGACTTCCAGGCCGGGGCAGTCGATCATCGCACCCATTTCGCCAGTGCCGTGCCGGCTTTCGTGCGCCAGGCCATGGACGAATATGCGGCGCTGACCGGGCGCAGCTACCAGCCGGTGCAGACCTTCCAGTGCGACGACGCCGACTACGTGATGGTCGGCCTGGGCTCGGTCACCGACGACGTGGAAGCGGTGGTGAGTTACCTGCGCGGTCAGGGCAAGAAGGTTGGCCTGGTGGCCGTCAAATTGCTGCAGCCATTCCCGGAAGCCGAACTGGTGGCTGCGCTCAAAGGCAAGAAAGCGGTCACGGTGCTGGAACGCTCCGACCAGACCATGCTCACAAGCCTGGTGACGCAGGCGCTGTTCAAGGCGCGCGAGAACGCCGGCCAGATGCGCCACGCCGGCATCCCGGCCCTGAAAGACAGCCCGATGCTGACCACTGCTATCTTCGGCCTCGGCGGGCACGACCTGCAGCCACGTCATCTGATCGCTGCGTTCAAGAATATGGAAGACGGCAAACTGGTGCCGCTGATTTATCTTGGCTCCCAGTTCTTCTCGGACAGCGCAACGCCGCGCGTGGCCGAAATGCTGGCGCGGCTCAAGACCGCCTATCCCGAGACCGAGCCAATGGCGCTGCGGACGCAGCCCAATCCGAAGCTGCTGCCGGATGCGGGCTTTCGCGTGCGCTTCCACTCGATTGGCGGCTACGGCACGATCGCATCGGGCAAGCTGCTGACCGACATCCTGGCCGGCGTGCTGGGCATGCACTCGAAGTCGGCGCCGAAATACGGCTCCGAGAAGAGCGGCGCGCCGACCAACTACTACATCACGCTGAGCCCCGAACCGGTCAAGATCACCAATGCCGAGCTGGAAGACGTCGAAGTCGTCGTCGCGCCCGACCACAAGGTTTTCAGCCACACCAATCCGCTGCTCGGGCTGGCGGCCGGCGGCACGTTCATCCTGCAGTCAAACGCCAGCGCCGAGGAAGTCTGGCAGGAACTGCCGGCCAAGGCGCGCCAGACGATCCGCGAACGCAAGATCCGCTTCCTGATCATCGATGCATTCGCTGTCGCCAAGAAGCATGCGCCGACGCCCGAGCTGGCCACGCGCATGATGGGCATCGCCTTTATCGGCGCCGTCGCCGGGCACGTGCCGCAGGTTGCGGGTGGCGCCAGCGAAGAAGCGATCCTGGCGAAAGTCCGCCAGCAGATTGCCAAGAAGTTCGGCGGCAAGGGTGGTGCCGTGACCGACGGCAACATGGCCGTGATCCGCGAGGGCATCGAGGCCACGCAGAAGGTTGACTACGAGTCCGTCGCCTTTGCTCTGATCGACGCCAAGCCGGCGCCGATCCAGATCTACAGTTCATCGCTGTCGGCCGCGCAATGCCAGAGCGCCGGCCCGTCGGGTTGCGCCGGCATGTTCGATGCGCAGTACTACGACGACATGGTCCTCAAGCCGTTCCGCGAAGGCGGCATCGGCGAAGCGCCGGTGCTGCCCGGCACAGGCTTGTTCATGCCGGCCGGCAGCGCCGGCGCCAAGGACAAGGGCTTGTTCCGCCGCACCGTGCCCGAGTTCAAGGCCGACCGGTGCACCGGTTGCATGGAATGTGCGCTGGTCTGCCCGGACGCCGCGATTCCGAACGTGGTGCACGAGATCCACGAACTAATGCTCGGCGGCATCAAGCAACTCGACATCACGCCGACGCAGGCCGAGGCCATGCGCAGCCACGTCTATGCGCTGGCCGAAGCCGTGCGCGAGGACTACCGCCAGAGCAAGGAGGCGCGGCCCTTCCATGAAGTCGTCGCCGCCGCAGCGACCCATCTGGAAACCGACAACGTCACACTGCTGCGCCATTTCAACAAGCTGATCGAGGTGCTGGCCTTGTACCCGGTGGCGCGCACGCGGCCCTTCTTCGACGCGATGGAGAAGAGCAGGGCGGGGACGGGCGGGCTTTATGCGGCCAATGTCGATCCCTGGAAATGCACCGGCTGCCTGGAGTGCGTCGAGGTCTGCGGCCCCGGCGCGCTGGTGGCGCGCGAGCAGGACGCGGCGGTGCTGCAGGTGTTGCAACAGCGCTTTGATTTCATGGGCAAGCTGCCCGACACGCCGGTGCGTTTCGTCGATGGCGCGATCAAGCCCGACGGTGAGGTCAAGCGCCTGCTGCTGGACCGCTCCAACTACTACTCGACCACCGGCGGCCACGGCGCCTGCCGCGGTTGCGGCGAGGTCACGGCGATCCGTCTCGTCATGGCGACGAACCATGCGATCACGTCCAAGCGCCAGCGCGACCATGTGCGCGAACTCGAGAACCTGATTGCCGACCTGCAGGCCAAGCAGGCAGCGCTGGCACCGGCCGAGAGCGCGCGCCAGCAGCGCCTGGGCGCATTGATCGACACACTGGAAAAGCGGCTTTACCTGTTCGAGAGCGGCCCCACTGGCAACGGCCCGGCCGGTGCCGTGGTCGCCAACTCCACCGGCTGCAGCAGCGTTTACGCCTCGACCTTCCCGTACAACTGCTACAACGATCCCTGGGTCAACAGCCTGTTCCAGGATGCGCAGCCGCTGGCCAAGGGGATCTTCGAAGGCATCGCGGCGCAGACCGTGGCCGACGTGCGCGCACAGCGACTGGCGCGGCTGGAACTCTCCGACACCTACGACGCCAGCGCGCACGACCCGGAACTGCGCATGCTGTCCTGGGAACAGTTCAGCGTCGCCGAGCTCGGCCTGATGCCGACCGTGATCACGGTCGGCGGCGACGGCGCCACCTACGACATCGGCTTTGGCGCGCTGTCGCGCATCCTGATGAGCGGCACGCCGCTCAAGGTGCTGGTGCTCAACACCGGTTCCTATTCCAATACCGGCGGCCAGGCCTCGACCTCGAGCTTCATCGGACAGGACTCGGACCTCGCGCGCATCGGCAGCGAGTCCAGCGGCAAGCACGAGTCGCGCAAGGAGCTCGGCCTGATCGCCGCCTTCCACTCCAATGTCTTCGTCTGCGCCACCAGCACCTCGCTGCAGGGACACTTCCTGAAGAACACGATGGAATGCCTGAGCTATACCGACGGCCCGGCGTTGCTCGACGTCTACACGCCGTGCCAGGGCGAGCACGGCATTGCGGATGCGGCTTCTTCCGAGCGCTCGCGCCTGGCGGTGCACAGCCGCATGAACCCGGTCTTTGTGCACGACCCGCGCCGCGGCACCAATCTGCACGACTGGTTCTCGCTCGAAGGCAACCCCGATATCGAGAAGACCTGGGCCAGCAGCACGCTTGAATACATCGACGATGCGGGCGCGCTCAAGCTGCTCGGCACGGCGCTCACGCCGGCGCACTTCGCCCTGGGCGAGATACGCTTCAAGAAGCAGTTCCACAAGCTCGCGGCCGATGTTGTCAACGCGCTGCCGGTGGAAGACTTCGTCGAATTGCCCAAGGCCGAGCGAGTCGGCAAGACCGCCTTCATCTGGTCTACTGATGCCAAGAAGCGGCTGCAAAAGATTGCCGTCGGCGAGGCCATCGTCGCCTTGGTCGAGGAGCGGCGCAAGTACTGGCATCTGCTGCAGTACCTCGACGGCCAGCACGTTGTCAAGCTCGACGAAGACCATCGCCTGGGCATGGAGACGCTGCAGGCGCAGTACCGCGATTCGGTCACGCAGCGCGATTCCTCGCTCGATGCCTTCGCGCGCGCCATGTCGGAGCTCGCGGCTTCGAGCAGGGCGCCGGTCGGCGCGGCGCGCGTGATCCCGATCGCAGCGGTGCCGGGCGGCCCGGCTGCTCCGGCCGGCGCGGCCACCGCGGTAGCCGATGCGCTGGTGAGCTATGACGTTGCCGATCAGGTCAACTGCACGGACTGCAAGACCTGCTACCAGGACTTGCCCGAACTGTTTGAGAAGACGCGCATCGTGGTCGACGGCGTATCGCGTGATGTGGCGCAAATGATTCCGGGTGCGCTTGAGAAGCTCAAGGTCACGCCCGAACTGAAGGCGCGCATCAAGCGCGTGTCGGCCAACTGTGACGCGGAGATCATTCGATGAGCAGCGATAATCTGGCCGCCGCCGGCGGCGACGAACTCAACCGCTACCTGAGCGCCAGCAGCACGCTGGCGGCGACGCGCTCGCAGCTTGAAGCGCTGGAACAGACCGAGGCCGTGGAGACCTTCCACAGCCAGCTTGCGCTGTTGCGCCGGCGCCTGCTCAATGAGCCGCAGGCCTTTCGCGACATGTTCATTGCCGACGGCACGAACGCCATGATCTGGGAGTTCCAGCAGGACGAGCTGAGCCCGGAATTCACGCGCACCTTCTGGAGCCTGCTGCTGCGCGACGACGACACCTCCAAGGTGCTGATGCGCTTTGTCTGGAACGTGCCTCTCGGGCTCAAGCGCAAGTTCGTACGCGCCATCGACAAGCACCTGTCGGAGCGCTACCCGATGTTCAAGGGCCTCTCACAAGGCTGGCCGGCCGAGAACGCGATCCCGCCCTACATGCGCGATGCGGTGGAACGATCGCATGACTTCGGCCTCGTCAACCAGGGTTACCTCGGCTACATGAACCTGGGCTACAACGCGCGCGAAGTCGAGCTTTTCGTCTGGCTTGAGGCGCTGCGCGACAAGCAGTGCGAAGACAAGCCCTGCGAAATCGGCGTGCGCGTGGCCGGCAAGTTCGAGCCCAAGGGCGGCTGCCCGGTCAAGATTCACATTCCTCAAATGCTCGAACTGCTCGGCACGGGGCGTTTCCGCGAGGCCATGGAGCTGATCGAGAACTGCAATCCGTTGCCCAACGTGACGGGGCGTGTCTGCCCGCAGGAATTGCAATGTCAGGGCGTTTGCACGCACCAGAAGCGGCCGATCGAGATCGGCCAGATCGAGTGGTATCTGCCGCAGCGCGAGAAGCTCGTCAACGCCGAGGGCATCGCCGAGCGCTTTGCCGGCCTGCCCGATCCCTGGACCAAGGCCGACAAGCCGCCGGTGGCGGTGGTTGGCTCCGGCCCGGCCGGTCTGATCAATGCTTACCTGCTGGCCTCCGAGGGCTTCCCGGTGACGGTGTTCGAAGCCTTTCACGCGCTCGGCGGCGTGCTGCGCTATGGCATCCCCGAGTTCCGCCTGCCCAATGAACTGATCGACGATGTGGTCGGCAAGATCAAGCTGCTTGGCGGCAAGTTCGTGGCCAACTTCGTGGTCGGCAAGACCGCGACGATCGAGGACTTGAAGAAAGCCGGCTTCTGGAAGGTGTTCATCGGCACCGGCGCCGGCCTGCCGCGCTTCATGAACGTGGCGGGCGAGCATCTGCTCAACGTCATGTCGGCCAACGAGTTCCTGACGCGCGTGAACCTGATGCAGGGTCTGCACCAGGACTACGAGACGCCGCTGCCCGAGACCCGCGGCAAGCGCGTCATCGTCATCGGTGGCGGCAACACGGCGATGGACGCGGCGCGCACGGCACGGCGCCTGGGCGGCCTGGTCACCATCGTCTACCGGCGCACGCAATCCGAAATGCCGGTGCGCGTCGAAGAACTGCACCACGCGCTCGAAGAGGGCATTGAACTCAAGGAACTGCGCGCGCCGACCGAATTCATCGGTGACGACAAGACCCACTTCGTGACGCGCGCCAAGCTCGATGTCATCGCGCTCGGCGAGCCCGACGCCAGTGGCCGACGCAGCCCGGTCAGCACGGGTCAGGTCGAAGACATGGAGGTGGACCTCGTCATCATGGCGCTGGGCAACACGCCCAATCCCATCATCCGCGAATCCGAGCCGAGCCTGAAGACCACCAAGTGGGGCACCATCGATGTCGGCGACGGCTCGCAGCAGACCTCGCTCGAAGGTGTCTACTCAGGGGGCGACGCCACGCGCGGCGGCTCCACGGCGATCCGCGCCGCGGGCGACGGCCAGGCCGCCGCACGCGAGATCGTGGGCGACATCCATCTCACGGCGGACGAGATTTCCACCATGGTGCGCGCGGCCCGGTATTACACAGGCCTCGGTGCCGCGCCGCAGACGATCCTGGAGAAGATCGAACTCGCCGACGGCATCGTCGAATTCATCGTGCACTCGCCGCTGGTGGCCAAAGCCGCGCAGGCCGGGCAGTTCGTGCGCGTGCTGCCATGGGAAAAGGGCGAACTGATTCCGCTGACGCTGGCCGACTGGGATGCGAAGAAGGGCACGATCTGCCTGGTTGTGCAAGCCATGGGCAGCAGCAGTATTGCCATCAACAACATGAGCGTCGGCGACGCGTTCACCGGCATCGCGGGACCGCTCGGTTTGCCCAGCGATCTGCACCGCTACGAAGGCCGGCAGACCGTGGTGTTCACGGCTGGCGGCCTGGGCCTGCCGCCCGTGTATCCGATCATGCGCGCGCATCTGCAGCGCGGCAACCATGTGACGCTGATCGCGGGCTTCCGCAACTCGGGTCTGCTGTTCTGGGTCAAGGACGGCGAGCGCGTCTCCGCCTTGAAGGCCGAGTTCGGCGACCAGCTCGATGTCATCTACACCAGCAACGACGGCAGCTTTGGCGAAAAAGGCTTTGTCACGACGCCGCTCGAAGCCATGCTCAAGGACAACATGACGAGCAAGGGCCGAAAAATTGCCGAAGTCGTCACCATCGGCCCGCCGCTGATGATGCGCGCGGTGAGCGACCTGACCAAGCCGTACGGCGTCAGGACCGTGGCCAGTTTGAATTCCATCATGGTCGACGCCACCGGCATGTGCGGCGCCTGCATGGTGCCGGTGACGATCGCGGGCAAGATGGTGCGCAAGCACGCCTGCGTTGACGGCCCCGAGCTCGACAGCCACATCATCGACTGGGACAAGTTCCTGCCGCGCTTCAATCAGTTCAAGTCGCAGGAGCAGGAGAGCCGGGTCGCGCACGGGTTTGCCTGAGAGGCGCAAGGTCTCTCAGCGTCATTGCGGGCTCCGACCCGCAATCCATGCCTTCGGTATGGCGGCCGTCGTGCAGCGCCACTAATTCGGCTGCATCGCCGACAGGCTTGAGACGGGGCGGCGCAGCGTCGGATCGAAGGGGTTGATCTTCGGGCTGATGAGTTGCGCCTCGCGCTTGAGCATTTCCACCACGGTGGGCAGCCGCTCCGGGCTCAGGCGCGCCGAGATCGTGCCGACACTCAGGGCGGCAAGGGCGCGGCCGTCGCGGTCGCAGATCGGCACGGCCACACCGGCCATGCCTTCAAGCAGCCCGGTATTGCGCGCGGCGTAGCCGAGTTCACGCACGTTATCGATCTCGGTGCGCAGATAGACCTCGTCGAAGACACCGAGTTCACGCACGCGCGGCAGGTTGAAGCGGATCACTTCCTCGCGCTCGGTCTCGGGCAGAAACGCCAGTATCGCCAGGCTGCCCTGGCCGATCCCGAGCGCGACGCGCCCGCCGATGTCGCCGGTGAAGGAGCGAATCGGAAACGGTCCCTCGCTGCGGTCCAGGCAGACCGCGTCAAAGCCGCTGCGCGCCAGCAGGAACAGGGTGTCACCGAGACTGGCGCACAGGCGCAGCAGCGTCGGTCGACACAGCTCGCGCAGGTTGACCGGGTTGCCGGCACGGGCCGCCAGCACAAAGAATTCGATGCTCAGTCGGTAATGCTTGCTGCGCTGGTCCTGCTCGACAACATCCTGCTTGATCAGGGCCTGCAGCGTGCGGTGCACGGTGGCCTGCGTCAGGCCAACCGCCTGTGCAATCTGCGTCACGCGCGCGCCCTGCGCTTTTGCGTCGGCAAGCACGCGGATGATGGCGAAGGCGCGCTCCAGCGCGCCGACCCCCGGACTTTGATTGGTTGTCGTGTCGTTTGATGGAAGCATGCGAATATTATCGTTTCAAGTATTCTGTTGAATGGAACAAATTACATATTTATGTCGTTTGATGGAATACCCTGTTGACGCCCGAATGGCTTTCAAAGATTATTTGCCTTGACTCTTCCTGCGGCGCCGTGCCTTCAGGACCCGTGGGCAGTGCAATGACAAGGAGTGGTGGATGTCTTTCTTGACGCTTTCGGATGTATCGAAGCTGTATGGCGCGAACTGTGTCGTGTCGCATCTGAGCCTGAGCGTCGCCAAGGGAGAATTTGTTTCCCTGCTGGGTCCGTCGGGCTGCGGCAAGACGACGACGCTGCAGATGATTGCCGGGTTCACCGAAGTCAGCAGCGGGCGCATCCTGCTCGACGGCAAGGACATCACCGACACCAAACCGAACTCGCGCGGTCTTGGCATCGTGTTTCAGAGCTACGCGCTGTTTCCGCACATGACGGTGTTCGACAACGTCAGCTTCGGCCTCGAGATGCGGCGCGTGTCCCGCGCCGAGCGCATAGACCGCGTCAACCGGGCGTTGGCCCTGGTGCATCTTGGGGAACTCGCCGACCGTTATCCGCGCGAGCTGTCGGGCGGCCAGCGCCAGCGCGTGGCCCTGGCGCGCGCGCTGGTGATCGAGCCCGCCGTGCTGCTGCTTGATGAACCGCTGTCGAATCTGGATGCCAAGCTGCGCGAGGAGATGCAGTTCGAATTGCGCCAGATCCAGCGCAAGGTCGGCACCACCACCATCATGGTCACGCACGACCAGACCGAGGCGATGTCGATCAGCGACCGCGTGGTCGTGATGCAGGCCGGTCGCGTGACGCAGATCGATGCGCCGTTCAAACTGTACGAGCAGCCGCAGACGCGCTTCATCTCGACCTTCGTCGGCAAGGCCAATCTGCTGACGGGCCGGGTCGCGCTGGCCGGCGCGCTCGCGCGCGTCGATCTCGGCGCGATTACGGTGGAGGTTGATGGCGCGGGCCTGAGCGAGGGCGCCGAAGCGGTGCTGAGCCTGCGGCCGGAAAAGATCAGCTTTGTTCCGCCTGGGCAGGGCCAGCTTGATGGTGTGGTCACGGCGCGCTTCTTTCTCGGCAGCCAGTGGCTTTATCACGTCGCAACCGCGCTCGGCGAGTTGCAGGTGGCCTGTCCGAACGGCGATGTGCTGCCGCCCGAGGAGCAGAGCCGCACCGGTCTGGCCTGGGACGCAAACTCCTTGCGCGTGCTGTCATGAAACTGCGCCGCCACACCACGCCCTGGGCGCTGTCGGCGCCGGCCATGCTGCTGTTCGGCTGTCTGCTGCTGGTGCCGCTGGGCCTGACGGCGGTGCTGTCATTCAACGTCTTCGATTACACGACCGGCGTCAAGAATGAATTCACGCTGGCGCATTACCTTGCCGTGCTGGGCGACGAGTATTACTACGGCATCTTCTGGCGCACCTTTTGGATCTCGGGCCTCACGACGCTGATCTGCCTGGCCGTTGGCGCGCCCGAGGCCTATGTGCTCAGCCGCATGGGCAATCCGTGGCGCTCGATCTTCCTGCTGGTGGTGCTCGCGCCGCTGCTGGTGTCGGTGGTGGTGCGCGCTTTCGGCTGGAGCATGCTGCTCGGGCCGCAAGGCGTCGTCAACCATGCGCTGCAGGTGCTCGGGCTGGGACCGGTGCGCATCCTGTACACCGAGTGGGCGGTGGTCATCGCCCTGGTCCACGTGATGCTGCCCTTCATGGTGATCCCGGTCTGGACCTCGCTGCAAAAGCTCGACGCCGGTGTCGAGAACGCAGCGCTGTCGCTGTCGGCCTCGCATTTCACGACGTTGCGCCGCATCGTGCTGCCGCAGGTGCTGCCGGGCATCCTGTCGGGCAGCCTGATCGTCTTCGGCCTGAGCGCGAGCGCCTTCGCCATTCCCGGCCTGCTCGGCGGGCGCCGGCTCAAGATGGTGGCCACGGTGGTCTACGACGAGTACCTGCACGAGCTCAACTGGCCACTCGGCGCGGCGCTGGCGCTGATCCTGCTGGTGGCCAACCTGCTCGTGATGCTGAGCTACAACCGCGTGCTCGAAGGCCGCTACAAGAAGTCGCTGGGCTAGCCATGTCAAAGAACGGACCCCTGGCCCTGCTGTTCAACGCGCTGGTCATCAGCTTCATGCTGGCGCCGCTGCTGATCGTCTGCATCGTCGCCTTCACGCCGGCCAACACGCTGACGATTCCGACCACGCAGTTCTCGCTGCGCTGGTTCAAGGCGGTGTTCGCGCATCCGGATTTCGTCACCTCGTTCTGGAACAGCCTGTGGCTGGCCTTGTCTTCGGCGACGCTGGCAACGCTGATCGCCATTCCCGCCGGTCTGGCGCTGACGCGCTTCAACTTTGCCGGACGCGAGGCGCTGAACGCGCTGTTCCTGTCGCCTCTGATCATTCCGCATCTGGTGCTGGGCGTGGCCCTGCTGCGCCTGTTCTCGCTGATCGGCGCCACCGGCAGTTTCTTCTGGCTGGTGCTGGCCCATGTGGTGGTGATCACGCCCTACGTGCTGCGGCTGGTGGTGGCCGCCTCGGTTGGCGCTGATCGCAGCTGCGAGCAGGCCGCGCTTTCGCTTGGCGCCAGCGGCGCGACGGTGTTTCGCCGCGTCACCCTGCCGATGATCCTGCCGGGCGTGACGGGCGGCTGGCTGCTGGCCTTCATCAACAGCTTCGATGAAGTGACGATGTCGATCTTCGTCACCGCACCCGCCACCGTGACGCTGCCGGTGCGCATGTACATGTACGCGACCGAATCGATCGACCCGCTGATGGCCGCCGCCTCGGCCCTGATGGTGGCCTTTACCGCGGCCGTCATGCTGCTGCTGGACCGGCTCTACGGCTTGGACAAGATTCTGGTGGGAGAAAAATGAGCGACCCTGCTGCAAGCCCGGCTCAGTTCCGGCGCCTGGGCGAGACCGGGCGCGAACGCATCGCCTTTACGCTTGATGGCGAGGAGTTGCACGCCATGCTGGGCGACACCATCATGACGGCGGTGCTGACGCACCGGAGCCAGTTGCGCCAGTCTGATTTGAGCGCCAGCGCGCGTGCCGGCTTCTGCCTGATGGGCGCTTGCCAGGATTGCTGGATCGAGAGCGAATTCGGTGCGCGCTATCGCGCCTGCTCGACCCTGCTTGTGCCCGGCATGCGTCTGCTCACAAACGTGGAGCGCCCGGCGTGAGCAGCAACCTGCAACCCGTCATCGTGGGCGCCGGGCCCGCCGGCATTCGCGCCGCGCAGACCCTGGTTCGCCATGGCCTTTGCCCGATCGTGCTCGATGAGGCCAGCGCTTGTGGCGGCCAGATCTATCGGCAGTCACCTGCCGGCTTTGAGCGCAGCGCCAAGGCGCTCTATGGCTTCGAAGCAACGCGTGCCGCTTCGGTTCACGCGGCGATGAACGCCATCGCAGATCATGTGGACTACCGTGGCGGCACACTGGTCTGGAATGCGGAAGGCGGTGAGCTCGACCTGCTGCAGGGCAGCCGGACCACGACCGTGGCCTATGCGCAGCTGATCGTCGCCACCGGTGCCACCGATCGCGTGCTGCCGTTTGCGGGCTGGACGCTGCCCGGTGTCTACAGCCTGGGTGGCGCCCAGGTGGCGCTCAAGTTCCAGGCCTGCAGTGTCGGGGAACGGGTGGCGTTCGTGGGCACCGGGCCCTTGCTCTACCTGGTCGCCTACCAGTACGCGAAGGCCGGTGCCAAGGTGCTGGCCGTGCTCGACAGCGCCGGCCTGGGTGACCAGATCGCCGCCTTGCCGGCGTTGCTGCAGCAACCTGCCGTGCTGGCCAAGGGTCTGTACTACATCGCCTGGCTTCGCGCCCATGGCGTGCCTGTGCACGCCGGCGTTCGACCCGTGCGCGCCGTGGGGCAGACGCGGGTGACGGCGCTGGAATGGCGCGACGCGCGCGGCGCGCACAGTCTGGCCTGCGATGCGATTGCATTCGGCTACGGATTGCGCTCGGAAACACAGCTGGCCGACATCCTGGGCTGCCGTTTTGTCTTCGATGACTTGCAGCGTGCCTGGCTGCCCGAGCGCGACAGCGCCGGGCGCGCCAGCGTCGGCGGGGTCTACCTGGCGGGCGACGGCGCCGGCATCCTGGGCGCGGACGCGGCCGAGTGGGCCGGCGAGCGCGCCGCGCTGGCGCTGCTGGAGGATCGCGGCCTTGCCCTCGACCCGGATCAGCGCGTGCGCGCCGCGCTGCTGGAAGAAAAACTGGCACGCCAGCGGCGCTTGCGGGGCGGCCTGGAGCGCGCCTTCCCGCTGCCGTCCGACTGGGCGGCGCAGGCGCTGGACGAGCTTGTGATCTGCCGCTGCGAGGAGGTCACGGCCGGTGATTTGCGCGCCACGGTGCGCGCCAGCGGCGCCACGGAAATCAACCGCCTCAAGGCCTTGTCGCGTGTCGGCATGGGACGCTGCCAGGGTCGCATGTGTTCGGCTGCGGCCACGGAGATCCTGGCGCAGTGCACGGGACAGCCGATCGCGCAGAGCGGTCGTCTGCGCGCGCAGGCGCCGGTCAAGCCGATTCCGTTCGCACTGGCCGAGCCGGAGGAATCGAGGTGACGCAGCCTCTGCGCAGCGACGTGGCCATTGTGGGCGGCGGCATCGTGGGCGCGTCGGCGGCGCTGGCGCTGCGGCGCCTGGGCCTGTCGGTCACCCTGCTGGAGCGCGATTTCTGCGGCTCGCGCTCCAGCGGTGTCAATTACGGTGGCGTGCGCCGGCAAGGCCGCTCGCTCGCGCAACTGCCGCTGGCCCAGCGTGCGCACGGCATCTGGGCGCGCTTGCCCGAACTGATCGGACAGGGCGGCGAATACATCCGCTGCGGACACCTGAAGATCGCGCGCAGCCAGGCCGATCTGGCTTCGCTGGAGGCCTACCGCGAACGAAGCCGGGGCTTCGGCATGGACTTGCAGATGCTGGACGGCCGCACCCTGCGCGAACGCTATCCCTGGCTTGGCGCGCACGCCGTCGGCGGCTCGCTGTGCCCGCAGGACGGGCACGCCAATCCGCGCCTGGTGTCACCGGCCATTGCCCGCGCTGCGGCGCGGCTTGGCGCCGTGATCCACGAACAATGCCGGGTCGACGGGATCGCGCACGACGGCAGCGTCTTCGTCCTGACGACGGCCACCGGCCTGGAGCTGCGCGCGCCGTTCTTGCTGAACTGCGCGGGCGCCTGGTCTGGCGCCATCGCCGCGCAATTCGGCGAGCCGGTGCCGATGGTACCGGCGCATCCTGTGATGGCCGTGACGGAGCCGCTGCCCCTGTTCATGTGAAGTGGACCCCAGAGTCCGGACAGACTTGAAGGTAGTTTAAGTTGCACTCGACTTCTCGCAGCTGGACGGCGCTGCCCCGGTTTTTGCAATTGGTATTGCTGGCTCACTCTCAATCCTGACTTCC
>Ga0209697_10001456_pt1 | contig 36486 bp, 31 predicted proteins | sample AliMusrvi5mmetaG_FD_184115 | JGI IMG/M metagenome (GOLD analysis project Ga0209697, IMG submission 184115) | Freshwater lake bacterial and archeal communities from Alinen Mustajarvi, Finland, to study Microbial Dark Matter (Phase II) - Alinen... | ecosystem: Environmental > Aquatic > Freshwater... | reverse complement strand
ATCTCCTCCAGGCGCGTCCTCTGATTTTCAGTGAGTTCTACTCGCCCAGCATGTGCCATGTCGCCCCTCATTATCAGGTGCGACATGGTGAACAATAGTTACCTGTATTTTTGGCGGACTACACTAGCAGATGCGGGGCAGCTGCTCCCCTGAGGGCAGGTCCAGGATACGCTCTGTGCCCAGGCGCGTGCGGAGGGTCACCGGGACCGTGCCAGCGTCGAGGACCCGCCCGATGATCGCCGCACCCCGGCCTTCCGGGAGCTGGTGCAGGGCCGCCAGGGCGGCCTCGGCCTGGGTTCCGGGCACGAAGGCGACCAGGCGCCCCTCGCAGGCCACCTGGAGCGGGTCCAGGCCCAGCAGCTCGCAAGCAGCGGCCACGGCCGGGGCCACAGGAATATCCTGCTCCCGCACCTCCAGGCTCAGGCCCCCGTCCAGGCCGATCTCGTTGAGCACGGCGCCCAGGCCGCCCCGGGTGGGGTCTCGCAGGCAATGGACCGAGATGCCCGCAGTCCAGAGGGCCTCGGCCAGGTGGTGAATGGGGGCGCAGTCGCTGAGGATGGGCGTCTCGAAGGCCAGGCCCTCGCGTACGGAGAGCACCGCCACGCCGTGGCGGCCGAGGTCGCCCGAGACCAGGATGGCGTCGCCGGGGCGCACCTGACGGGGGCCCAGCACTCGGCCTTCGGGCACGAGGCCAAGCCCCGTGGTGTTGATGTAGAGTCCATCGCCGCGGCCCCGGTCCACCACCTTGGTGTCTCCAGTAACAATGGTCACGCCGCAGCGGGTGGCAGCCCGCTGCATGGAGGCCACCAGGGTCGCCAGCTCCGCCAGGGGCAGGCCTTCTTCCAGGATGAGGGCGCAGCTGAGGAAGCGGGGCAGGGCGCCGCCGCAGGCCAGGTCGTTCACGGTGCCGTAGATGGCCAGCTCACCGATGTCACCGCCGGGAAAGCTGCGGGGGGTCACCACGAAGCTGTCTGTGGTGTAGGCCAGGCGGGCCCCGCCCAGCTCCAGCAGGGCTGCATCGTGGCGGGCCTCCAGGGCCGGGTTGGCGAAGGCGGGCAGCAGCAGGGACTCAAGCAGGTTGCGCATGACCCGGCCGCCGCCGCCGTGGGCCATCTGGACCGTTTCCAGGGGCAGGGGTACCGGGCACTGCAGGTTGAACTCGGGCATCAGGCTTCTCCCGGACGGCGGTAGCGGTAGTGGGCGGCGCAGGCTCCTTCGGTGCTCACCATGGTGGCGCCCAGGGGATGTTCGGGAGTGCAGGTGGTGCCGAAGGCCGGGCAGTCCGTGGGCCAGAGCAGCCCCTGCAGCACCTCGCCACTGCGGCAGTCCGGCGACTCCACGCCGCCGATCTCCGCCACGTCGAAGCGGAGCTCGGCGTCCAGGTCCGCGAATTCCTCCCGCAGGGCGAAGCCACTGCGCGGGATGAGGCCCAGGCCCCGCCAGCAGCGGTCCACCACCTGAAAGACCTCGGCCAGCAGGGTCTGGGCCACGGCATTGCCGCGGGGGGCCACCACCCGCTCGTAGGCGTTGCTCACCTCGGCGCGGCCCTCCTCCAGCTGGGTGACGCAGTCCAGAATGCCCCGCAGTAGGTCCACGGGCTCGAAGCCGGTGACCACGATGGGCACGTGGTGGCGGGCCGTGAGGGGGAGGTATTCCTCGGTGCCCATGATGGCGCAGACATGGCCCGCGGCCAGGAAGGCGTCCACCTGGGCCCGGCCAGAGGCCAGCAGCAGCTCCAGGGCCGGGGGCACCCGCACGTGACTGACCAGCAGGCTGAAGTTGGCCAGGCCCAGGCGCCGCGCCTCCCGCACTGCCAGGGCGTTGGCCGGGGCTGTGGTCTCAAAGCCCACGGCGAAGAACACCACTTCCCGGTCGGGCAGGCGTGCGGCCAGCTGCACCGCGTCCAGGGCTGAGTAGACGATGCGCACATCGCCGCCCCGGGACTTCACGCGCAGCAGGTCCTCCGCGGAGCCGGGCACCCGCAGCATGTCGCCGAAGGAACAGAACACCACGCCGGGCTGGGCGGCGATGGCCAGGGCCTTGTCGATGAAGGCCACGGGGGTCACGCAGACCGGACAGCCGGGGCCGTGGATGAGGCGGAGCTTCGCAGGCAGCAGGTGGTCGATGCCGAAGCGGATGATGCTGTGGGTCTGGCCGCCGCAGACCTCCATGAGGGTCCAGGGCCGGGTCACGCGCTGCTGGATGGCCGCCACCAGGGGCTGGACCGCCTCGGCTTCCCGGTATTCGTCCAGGAACCTCATGGGGTCTCCTCCCCGAAGGGCCGCAGCTGCGCCAGGGCTTCCCAGGTGCGGGCCGCGGCGGCCTCGTCGATCACCTCCAGGGCGGTGCCCGCGTGGACGATCACGTAGTCGCCCGGCTGAGCGTCGGGCACCAGGGCCAGGCTGAGCTGTTTCACCACCTCACCGAAGGCCACGTGGCCGAAGTGGAGGGGGGCTTCCCCCAGGTCCAGGATGCGTCCAGGTACGCCAAGGCACATATCAGCGCTCCATGAAAAGACGAGAGGCCACCCAGGCCTGGCCGAGAGAGAGGGCGCCGTCGTTGGCAGGATAGAGGGCGGGGCGGAAGACCTGGAAGCCGCCCTGGCCCAGGCGGGCCTCACAGAGTTCCGAGAGCAGCTGGTTCTGGAAGCAGCCGCCCGAGAGCACGACCTGCTCCAGGCCAGCGGCCTGGGCGAAGGCCAGCGCCAGGTCCGCCAGCGCCGCGTGGAAGCGGAAGGCCATGGCAGGCATGGCCGCGCCCCGGCGCAGATCCTCTGCGAGGGCCTCCAGCAGCAGCGTGGGATCGGCCTGTCCGCTGCGCAGAAGGATCGGGTAGGTGCCGGCGCCACGTTCGCGTCGGGCCTGGAACTCAAGGGCCATGGCCGCCTGGCCCTCGAAGTCAGAGCGGCTGCGCAGGCCCACCAGGCTGGCCACGGCGTCAAAGAGGCGGCCGATGCTGGAGGTGAGCGGGGTGTTGAGGCTGCGTGCGACCATCTGGCTGAGGAGGGCCACCTCGTCGAGGGTGAAGGCGTCGGCGGCGGGGCCGACGGTCCCGAGGCAGGCCAGGCAGAAACCCAGGGCCGAGCGGCGGGGCTCGCGCACGGCCCGCTCGCCGCCGGGCAGGGGGAAGGGGCGCAGGTGCCCCACCCGGCGGAAGCCGCTCCCATCCACCACCAGGGCCTCGCCGCCCCACACGGTGCCATCAGGGCCCCAGCCGGAGCCGTCCCAGGCCAGGCCCAGCACTGGACCGTCCAGGCCGTGCTCAGCCATCACGGCGGCCACGTGGGCGTGGTGATGTTGGACCCGGCTCAGGGGCAGGGTCAGGCGCCGTGCCAGGGCCGCGGCTGCGTGGGTGCTGCCGTAGTCGGGGTGCAGGTCGCAGGCGATGCGTTGGGGGTTCGCCTCCAGGAAGGCCAAAAGGTCCGCCACGGTACTGTCCAGCAGGGCCAGGCCCTGGGGGCTGTCCAGATCTCCCAGGTGCTGGCTCACCACGGCCTGCCCCCCAGCCAGGAGGGTGACGCTGCCCTTGGTGTGGCCACCCAGGGCCAGCACTGAGGGGCCCTCCAGGGCCAGGGGCAGGGGAGCGAAGCCCCGGGCCCGGCGCAGCAGGCGCAGGACGCCTCCTTCCATGCGGCCCACGGAGTCGTCGAGGGGGCGCAGCACCGGACGATCGTGATGCAGGAAGCCATCAGCGATATCGCCCAGCCGGGCCAGGGCCTCGGCATTGCCGATGACCATGGGCTCCTCGGAGCGGTTCCCGCTGGTGCAGACCAGGGGGCCGCCGAAGCTGTCCAGCAGGAGCCGGTGCAGCGGCGTGGAGGGCAGGAAGGCGCCCAGGTCCGGGTTCTCCGGCGCCACGGCCGGCGCTATGGCGGCGCCCTCGCGCCTGGGTAGCAGCAGGATGGGGGCGGCGGGGCCTTCGAGCACGGCCAGGGCGGCGGCGTCCACCTCGCAGGCGGCCCCCAGGGCCGCGCGGTCCGGGAACATGACGGCGAAGGGTTTCTCGGCCCGGCCCTTGCGATCCCTGAGCCACTGCACCGCTGGCTGCGAGCCCGCGTCCACCAGGAACTGGAAACCACCCAACCCCTTGAGGGCCAGGATGCCGCCCCGTTGCAAGAGAGCCACTCCGGCCGCCAGGGCCTCCCCAGCTTCGGCCTCCAGCTCACCCCCGGGACCGCTGAAGCCCAGCCTGGGTCCACAGCGGGGGCAGGCCACGGGCTGAGCATGGAAGCGCCGGTCTCGGGGGTTCTCGAATTCCCGGCGGCACTCTGGGCAGAGGGGGAAGGCCGCCATGGCCGTGCGGGGCCGGTCATAGGGCAGGGCTGCGATGATGGAGTAGCGGGGCCCGCAGGTGGTGCAGTTGGTGAAGGGGTAGCGGAAGCGGCGGGCCTTGGGATCCAGGATCTCCCGCTCGCAGTCGGGGCAGATGGCGAGGTCTGCTGGAATGCTGGGCAGGCGGTCCCCGCGGCTTTCGCTGGTCAGGATTTCGAAGGGGGCCGCTTCGACTTCGGGCAGGGCTTCGCTGCGGATGGCGGTGATGGCCGCTGCCCGGGGGGCCTCGCTGCGGAGCCGGTGCAGGAAATCCTCCTGGGCTGAGGCCGGTCCCTGCACCTCGATGCGGATGCCCTCGGGGCGGTTCTGCACCCAGCCGCCCAGGCGAAGCTCCCGGGCCAGCCGGTACACAAAGGGACGGAAGCCGACACCCTGCACAACGCCTTGGACCTGGATGCGGAGGCGGGGCACGGGATCAGCGGACCAGGGCCGCGCTTCGCGCCAGGAGCCAATCGATCCAGGCCTGCAGGCCCTCGCCACTGCGGGCGCTGGTGCGCAGGATCTCCAGGCGCGGATTGACTTGGAGGGCATAGCCCAGGCAGGCGGCCTCATCGAAGTCCACATGGGGCAGGAGGTCCACCTTGTTCAGCAGCATGAGGTCCGCGGCGGCGAACATGTCCGGGTATTTGAGGGGCTTGTCCTCGCCTTCTGTGACTGAGAGGATCACCACCTTGTGGGCCTCGCCGAGGTCGAACGGGGCGGGGCAGACCAGGTTGCCCACGTTCTCGATGAAGACCAGGGCTCCCGGCGGCGGCGCCAACTCGAGGATCGCGTGCTCCACACTGTGGGCATCCAGATGGCAGCCCTTGCCCGTGTTGATCTGGAGTGCCGGGGCTCCGGCAGCGCGGATGCGGTCCGCATCGCGACTGGTCTGCTGGTCACCCTCCACCACCGCCGCCGAGTGGGCGCTGCCCAGCCGCTCCAGGGTGGCTACCAGGAGGCTCGTCTTGCCAGAGCCAGGACTGGAGACGAGGTTCAGGGCCAGGATCCCTCGTGCTTCGAAGTAGCTGCGGTTCCGGGCGGCAAAGGCATCGTTCTTGGCCAGGAGGTTCTTTTCCATTGAGACCCGCCGGCGCCCGCCAGGTTCAGGGTGGGTGTGGGTGTGATCCTCGCAACCACAGGTGGTGCACATGGCGACTCCGGGGTCCGGCTGGGCAGGTGAGAAGAGTTGGGGATGAGAAGAATACTGGCGAGGATGGGCGGAGACGCAAGCGGAATGTGCCCTAATCCACGTCCAGGGCCACCACCCGCAGTTCGCGCCCCGCGATGAGTTCCTGGGGCATCTGCCCGCAGGCGGCGCAGGGATCGTAGAAGGCCTGGACCGTGGCCTCTCGCCCGCAGGCTGGACAGCGGGCGCGGCCCTCGGGCTCTTCGATGAGCAGTTCGGCCCCCTGGGCCACGGAATCCTCGGTGCTTACATCGAAGGCGAAGCGCAGGGCCTCGGCATCCACGCCCGCCAGCTTGCCGACTTCCAGAATGACCCGTGTGACCCGCTGGAACCCCTCGGCGCGGGCCTGGTCCTGGATGATGTCCAGCATGCTGGCCATGAGGCTCATCTCGTGCACTGGACCGCCCCCTAGGTGTGGAGCAGGAGGTAGAGGCCCACAGCCACGTTGCCCAGGCCGGAGAGGGCATAGAGGCTGCGGCGGAAGGACAGCTGGGTGCCCAGGTGGGCGACCAGCCAGCCGGACGCGGCGCTGAGCAGGGTAAACATCACCGTGATGCCTAGGCCGAAGAGCAGAAGGGCCTCCAGGAACTGTAGCTGCCCGCTGATGCCTGCGTTCCGCATGAGGGTCGTGAAGCCCCGCACGCCACCCAAGCCGAAGAAGGCGCCCAGCCATGCGGCGGAGTGGTGGAAGCTGTGGGTTGAGGCGCCACGGGTGTGCTGGCGCGCAGGGCGCTGGGCCAGGGGCTGGAGGATGGTGGCGCGGCTGCCGAGGCGGGTGGCGGCCTGGGTGGGCCGGGGCCGGTGGACCCGGTGGGTGGGTAGGCGCCCCGCACCGCAGGCGTGGGGATGCGGGTGGGCGTGGGTGAGGGGACCGTGGTGGTGGGCGTGGCTGTGCAGCGAGATGGCACGCAGGCCTCTGGCGGCAGCGAGGTTCCAGAAGCCCAGCAGCAGCACCAGGGTCCAGGCCAGGCGGTCCATCCAGACAAAGAAACCATCCCCCAGGAAGGTCCGCCCCAGGAAGGTGGCACCCACGGCCAGCAACGCCACGGCCAGCATGTGCGACACGCCAAAGGCCAGGCCCACCTTCCAGGCACCGCGCCGCTCGCCGCTCAGGGACACACCGGTCACCACCGCGACGTGGTCAGGCTCCATGGCGTGCAGCACGCCGAGGTAGAGGGGCAGGAACATGGGCAGAGCATAGCCTGGGAGCGGGGCCCTGGGGGGCTTGGCTCAGGGGAAGCCGAAAATGACCTTGGCATCGTGTTAACTTGTCGAAATTTTGCAACTCTTGACAAGAGAACAGGGGCTCCTAGGCTAGGTTTAATAAACACCCCATAAGTCTTTTTTAAGACGCAGTCTCAACCAAGGCTCGAGCAGCCAAGGAGGGAGCATGTCAGGTGGGCAACCAACCCTGTGGAAGGTGATGCAGGACAAGGGCTACGATCGGCGGGATTTCCTGCAGTTCTGCACCTTCGCCGCGGCTGCGGCGGGACTGGGCCCCGATGCCTCGGCGGAGGTGGCCAAGGCCTTCGAGAAGAAGGCCCGACCCCCGGTCGTGTGGTTGCACTTCCAGGAGTGCACCTGCTGCAGTGAGTCCTTCATCCGGGCCTCCCATCCCATCGTGGCGGATGTGCTGCTGGATGCCATCTCCCTGGACTACAGCGAGACGCTGCAGGCGGCGGCCGGCCATCAGGCGGAGAAGTGCAAGGCCGATACCATGAAGGCCTACGCCGGGAAATACATCCTGCTGGTGGAGGGCTCCGTGCCCACCGGCGAGCATGGCGTCTACTGCACCATCGGGGGACGCACGGCCGAAGATCTGTGGCAGGAAGCCGCGGCTGGCGCCGCTGCCATCGTGGCCTGGGGCAATTGCGCCTCCTATGGCTGTGTGCAGGCGGCCAAGCCCAATCCCACCGGGGCCACGCCCATTCAGAAGCTGGTGGGCAAGTCCGTCATCAATGTGCCCGGTTGTCCGCCCATCGCGGATGTCATGGTGGCGCTGGTGACGCACCTCCTGATGTTCGGTCGGGCGCCGGAACTGGACGCCCAGGGAAGGCTCAAGGAGTTCTACTCCCGCCGCGTCCACGACACCTGCTATCGCCGGCCCTACTATGACGCCGGCCTCTTCGTGGAATCCTTCGACGATGAGCACGCCCGGAAGGGCTACTGCCTCTACAAGATGGGCTGCCGCGGACCGCTCACCTACAACGCCTGTCTCACCTACAACGCCTGTGCCCTCACCAAGTGGAACGGTGGGACCAGCTACCCGATCCAGTCCGGCCACGGCTGTCTGGGCTGCAGCGAGAATGGCTTCTGGGACAACGGGCCCTTCTACCGGCACCTGCCCGCCTTCCCGGGCTTCGGCATCGAGTCCACAGCGGATTCCGTGGGCCTGGCCCTGGGCGCCGCCACCGCGGTGGGTGTGGCAGCCCACGCGATCTCCACGAACATCCGCAAGCGCCAGGTGATCCATGATCAGGTGGCCGAGGACGTCAAGAACACGCCCAAGAGCGAGAAGGTGGACTGATGAGCAACCGCATCGTCATTGATCCCGTCACCCGCATCGAAGGTCACCTCCGCATCGAGGCGGTGGTGGAGAACGGCGTTGTCACGGACGCCTTCAGCGCCGGCACCATGGTCCGGGGCATCGAGAAGATTCTCAAGGGCCGTGACCCCCGGGACGCCTGGGCTTTCACGGAGCGGGTCTGCGGCGTCTGCACCACGGTGCACGCCCTGGCCAGCTGCCGCAGCGTGGAGGATGCCCTGGGCATCGCCGTGCCCAAAAACGCCGAGCTGGTGCGGAACCTCATGTTCTGCGCCCAGTATGTGCAGGATCACGTGGTGCACTTCTACCACCTGCATGCCCTCGACTGGGTGGACGTGGTCAGCATGCTGAAGGCCGATCCTGTGGCCACCTCGAAGCTGGCCCAGTCCCTGTCCCCCTGGCCCAAGTCCAACCCTGGCCATTTCGCCGCCGTGCAGAAGCGGCTCAAGGGCTTCGTGGAAAGCGGGCAGTTGGGGATCTTCGCCAACGGGTACTGGGGCCACAAGGCCTACAAGCTGCCCCCGGAAGTGAACCTGTTGGCGGTGTCCCACTACCTGGATGCCCTGGAGTGGCAGAAGGAAATCGTGAAGATCCACGCCATTTTCGGTGGCAAGAACCCCCACCCCAACTACCTGGTGGGCGGCGTGCCCTGCTCCTTCAACCTGGAGGAGCTGAACGCCATCAATACCGAGCGGCTCAACCACGTGGGCAGCCTCATCAAGGACGCCATCACCTTCGTGGAGCAGGTCTACATCCCCGATCTGCTGGCCATCGCCAGCTTCTACAAGGACTGGGCGGCCATCGGCGGTGGTCTCCAGAACTACCTGGCCTACGGCGACCTGCCCACCAAGGGCTACAACGATCCCTCGTCCTTCCTGCTGCCCCGGGGCGCCATCCTGAACCGGAACCTCAATGAGATCCATGAGGTGAGTGGCAAGGACGCCAACGAGATCAAGGAATACATCAGCCACTCCTGGTACCAGTACAGCGGCGGCGACGGCGTGGGGCTTCACCCCTTCAAGGGCGAGACCGAGTTCAACTACACCGGCCCAAAGCCTCCATACGACCATCTGAACGTGGAGGGCAAATACTCCTGGCTGAAGACGCCGCGCTGGAAGGACCATCCCATGGAAGTGGGCCCCCTCTCCCGCATGCTGGTGGCCTACGCCAAAGGCAACACCGACGTGAAGGAGCTGGTGGGCGTGGTGCTGAAGAAGCTCGACGTGCCCATCACGGCCCTCTTCTCGACCCTGGGCCGCACTGCGGGCCGGGGCGTGGAGACCCAGGTGGTGGCCCACTGGATGAAGGGCTTCTATGACGACCTCATCACCAACCTGAAGAACGGCGACACCAAGACCTTCAACCCCGTCCACTGGGAGCCGGACACCTGGCCCGCCACCGCCGAGGGCGTGGGCATGACGGAAGCCCCCCGGGGGGCCCTGGCTCATTGGGTGAGCATCAAGGATCGGGTCATCGACAACTACCAGCTGGTGGTCCCAAGCACCTGGAACGCCTCGCCCCGGGACACCAAGGGCCAGCGCTCCGCTTACGAGGAGGCCCTCATCGGCACGCCCGTGGCCAACGTGGAGCAGCCCGTGGAGGTCCTGCGGACCATCCACTCCTTCGATCCCTGCCTCGCCTGCGCGGTGCACCTCTATGATCCCGACGGCAAGCAGGTCCACCAGGTCCAGTTCAGCTGAGGGGAGCTGCCATGCCATCGCCTCAAGCCTATCGCCGCATCTACGTCTGGGAGCTGCCGGTCCGGGCTTTCCACTGGCTCAACGCCTTGGCCATCGTAACCCTGGGCGTCACGGGCCTGCTCATCGGGAAGCCCTTCTCCGTCTCCTACACCCAGGAGGCCTCTTTCCAATACTGGTTCGGCACCGTGCGCTTCATTCACTTCACCGCCGGCTACGTCTTCCTCTTCAACATGATCTTCCGCACCTACTGGGGCTTCGTGGGCAACCGCTACGCCCGCTGGGACACCTTCATTCCCACGACGAAGGCGGCCTTCGAGGAGATCGTGGAGGTGCTCAAGATCGACATTCTCCAGACCCGGGTGAAAGGGCTCATCCATATCGGCCATAACCGTCTGGCGGGGCTCATCTATTTCGTCACCACCTTCATCTTCTTCTTCCAGGCTCTGACGGGCTTCGCCCTCTATGGCCCCATGAGCCGCTCGATCCTGGGGAAGCTGGCGGCCTGGGTGGTGCCTCTCATGGGCAGCGAAATGGTGGTCCGCCAGTGGCACCACGCCATGCTCTGGTTCTACGTCCTCTTCACCCTGGTGCACGTCTACCTGGTCTTCTACCACGATTACGTTGAAGGCCGTGGCACCACCTCCTCCATGGTGGGCGGCTGGAAATTCGAGCGGGAAGACCTGCTTGACCACTGACCGCAAGGCCATCCTTGTCCTCGGCATCGGCAATATCCTCCTCGGCGATGAGGGGGTGGGCGTGGCCGTGGTCGATTACCTCCGGGACCATGGCGGCGCCCCCGAGGGCGTGGACCTCCTGGATGGCGGTACCGGCAGCATGGTGCTGCTGGAACCCATGCGCGAGTCCCGCCGCATGATCCTTGTAGATGCCACGGCGGACGGCGCGGCACCGGGCACCCTGCAGCGCCTGGTCCCGCGTTTCTCATCGGACTTTCCGCCCAGCCTCTCAGCCCACGACATCGGCCTCCGGGACCTGCTGGACACGTTCTACCTCCTGGGTGAGACGCCGGAGGTGGTGCTCTACGCCATCTCCATTCGGTTCCCCCAGGAGATCCACTTCGGCCTGAGCGCCGAGGTCGCCGCCGCCGTGCCCAGGGTGGCGGAACAGATTCGCAAGGAGCTGCAGGAAGGCTGAAGCGAAGCTTCCCCTGCTCAGCGCAACTCGGTTTCAGGCGCCGGTCTTCCGGGCCAGGGCGCGGGCGCAGCTGTTCAGGTGGGCGAGGTCCTCGGTCGCCACGGCGCCGGGGTTCCGCTTCTCGGCGAGGGTGGTCTGGATGAGGGCGATGGCTTCGGTGAAGATCTCTGAATCCTCGGCCTGGAGCAGGAGCAGGGCGTCGGCCAGACGGCGGCGCAGGGGCCAGGGTTGGCGATCGGACCAACCGGTCCGCAGGGCCTGCAGGAAGATCGGGCAGCTGCTTGCCGGAAGGGGGTTGGCCGGATCCCCGTGGGCCTTGGCGAAGGCTTCCACGGCCTGGGTGTGAAGGGTCGGGGAGCGCATTTCCTGGGCCTTCGAGGCCAGGGCCAGGGCTGCGGCGGGGCTCCCCAGGCCGCGGATGGCTTCGCCGAGGGCCACCTGGATCCGGGGCCCCTGGCCGGAGTGCAGCAGGGCCAGCAGGGGCTCCAGGGACTCGGGGGCTCCCAGCTCGCCCAGTGTGTGCAGCGTGGCCGTGAGCACCGCCTCCCGGCTCTCCTGTTCCGCCAGGGCCAGCAGGTCTGGCACCAGGGCCAGCAGCCGGTGCATGGCCACGAAGCGCAGCCCCACCTGCAGTTCATCGGGATCTGGATTGGCCAGGAAGCGGCGGGCATTGCCTTCCGCATCCGGCAGCTGGCCGAGATGCCAGAGGCTTCGGTCGGCGATTTCGGCGATGGGATCCCGGCGCAGGCGCAGGAAGGCGGGAAGGAACGCTGGCTCCCGGCGCTGGCCCAATACTTCCACGGCGGCGCTGCGCAGGACGCCCTCCGCCTGGGTCACCAGCAACTCCAGCGAGGCTTCGTCCCCAGGTGGCAGGAGGCGGGCCAGGGCTGCGGCCACGCCCGCATTGCCGGTGCTTTCGCGCAGGGAAGCCGCGAGGGCGGGGCGCACCCGCTCGCCATCGATGTGACCCGCCTGCGCCAGGCTGGCCAGGCCCTGAGCGCTGATGTCCAGCACGAAGTCGATGCGGCGGGTGCGCTGCTGGGCCTCGTCGCCGGCTTGGGTGAGGAACTTGGCCAGGTGGGTGGGCTTCTCCACCAGGGCTGCCTGGTAGGTGTCGAGGAGGAAGGTGTCCAATAGTCCGGTGGCGCTGGCACGCAAGGCTTCAATCCCCTGTTTCTGCGCCGCCGCCTGGCCGGATTCCAGGAGGGCCAGGGCCTCGGGAGCCTTCGCCAGCCAGCGGGCCGAGAGGGCCTGGAGGGCCTTGGCCTGGACTTCAGGGTGGGGCAGGGCACGGGCCCCGTTCAGCAGCAACCGGGCCTCGCGGTTGTCGAGGGCGTCGCGATGAGTGCTCTCGAAGCAGTCCAGCAGGTACTCTGCGGTTGCCGCCGAAGGGATCTGGCAAATCAGGCGCAGGGCATGACGGAATACCATGGGATCCGGGTGGCTGACGCAGGCCTTGAGGGGCTCGAGGCTCTCCGCGTTCAGCAGTCCGGCCAGCTGGTGGGCGCCTTCGTTGGCCTCCTCTGGTTGGGCGCTGCCCTTCAATAGCCGCGAGAAGTGGTGCTCGAAGGCCTCGGCTGGATCTGTTTCCTGGAGCACCTGGGCTAGGATCTCCCGGAAGCCCGGCGTGGCCCGGCTCAGGGACAGGGAGCGCAGGGCCTCCAGCGATTCAGGTGTCCGCATGCGACCCAGAGCCCGCACTCCGGTCTCGAAGAGGGCCAGCTCCTTCTCGTGCTTGAGGAGGCGATCCACCAGGGGGACCCATTCAGGCCAAGGGTAGTAGTAGCTGAACTCCAGGGCCAGTTGTCGCAGGGCCAGGGGACAGGAGACACGCTGGATCCGGCTGCCCACTTCGCTCAGCCCCTCGGGGCCCGTGGCAGCCAATACACGGAAGAAGGCCAGCTGATCCTGGCGTTGGCTGGGGTCCAGGCGGTCCAGAAACATGTCGAAGGCGGCGTGCCTCATGACTCACCAAGCTGGGTGTCCACGTGCACCGCGATGAGTTCTCGTAGGAAGGGTGTGAGGGCCTCGAATTCCACGCCCAGCAGGATGTAGCCGCTGGTCTTGCCGGGCACCTTGCCAAGGATGCGCAGGATCACCGCCGAGAGGGGCACCAGCGGCAAGTCCGGATGATCCAGGAAGAGCTCCTCCAGCACCATGCCGACCTCCAGGCTGCGGGCCTGTGCGATCTGCACTTCCAGGCCGCAGCCACCGGCGCTGAGGTTGACCAGGCGGGTGTCGAGGATCGCACTGCCCTGGATCTGGAAGCGGACCTCGTAGGTCTGCCCGCTGATGCTAAGGCGGGGATACTTCCTTTGATCGGGTTGATTCGACATGCGCGACTGCGCTCCATTGCCTGGATGAAACGGAGGAATTCAACTTCAGTGTATGCACCCATCCTGGTGGGTGCATAGACAGTGACGACGACCCGTGATCCCTGCCGCTCTGCCCTGCAGCATTCGCCCAGTCTCGATGCCGAACAGCAGGTCTGTTCCTCTGGATGCACGAGGCAGGAAGCGCCCCGTACTGACGCAATTCTCAGGGCCCGGGGGTGGGGCACCGAAACAGTAATGAAGCTCTTGCTGATGGAAGCTCATGATCCGCCAATTCCTACGGGCCCTTTGTCTGCTCCTGCTGGCCCATTGCGGCCTGCGGGCCGAGGCGCCCTTCGAGATTGCGCGGCCAGCACTGCGCATCTACGGCATGGAGGACGGGCTGCCCAGCGGCACCGTGTACTGCTTCGCCCGGGACTCCAAGGGGCGGCTCTGGGCGGGCTCCGTGGACGGCGCTGCCTACTACACAGGGCACGGCTGGGTCTCCGTGCGGATGCCCCAGGAGAGCGCATCCCAATACATCCGCAGCATCCTGGCCTCCAAGGATGGCAGCCTTTGGTTCGGCACCCAGGACGGTGGCGTGTGGCGCCTCCAGGAAGGCCTCTGGACGCACTTCCGAGGCGGCCATGAACTGCCCTCGGACCACGTGTTCTCGCTGGCGGAAACCCAGGATGCCCAGGGCCACCTCACCCGCTGGGTTGGCACCGGAGACCGGGGCATTGCAGCCTTCAAGGAGGGCCAGTGGCGGGCCTGGGGTCCCCAGGAGGGCCTGCCCGCCGGGACCGTCTGGAAGATCCGCGAGATCCACGAGCCAAATGGTTCCGTACGGGTCTGGGCCGCCACCGAAAGGGGGCTCTGTGTGCTGGAAGGCGAACGCTGGCGTGCCCTGGGTGTCAAGGATGGCTTCCTGGGCGGGGATGCCAACGATGTCATGGAGGTGGAGGAGGCCGATGGCAGCCGCAGCATGTGGGTGTCCATCTGGGCCCTTGGCCTGGCTCGCTTTGACGGACGCAACTGGACCTATTTTCGAGTGGGGAAGGAATTCCCGGCCCGCTTTCCCACCTCGAGCCTGTGTTCCACGCGGGAGCCCTCGGGGCGGACCACAGTATGGGTGGGCACCCTGAACATGGGCCTCTGGTGGTACCGGGATGGCTGCTGGCAATCCCTGGGCAAGAGCCAGGGCTTCAATACCGCGGGCGTACTCAGCGTGCTGCCCGTGCCCGAAGGCAAGCCCACGCTCTGGGTGGGCACGCGCGGTGGGGGCGTGGCCAGCCTCGACCTGGGAGGGTGGCGCACGCTGGACGAGGCCTTTGGGCTGCCGGATCTGGAGGTGACCTGCTTTGCCGAGCGCACGGATCCCCTCGACCGGGCGGGCTTCTGGGTGGGCACCTCCAACGGCCTGGTCTGCTACCGGCCCGGCCGCCCTCTGGAACGCGTCCCATCTGCGGCGCTGCCCAGCGACTACATCATCTCCATCCTGGTCTCCGGCGAGGAACTCTGGGTGGCCACGCTCAAGGGGTTGGCCCACAAGGACGCTAGCGGGTGGCACCACGAAAATGGGCAGGGAGTTCTGCCCGAGGGCATGGTGATCTGCCTGTACGAGACCTACACCCGGCAGCGGGGGCGCGCCCTCTGGGTGGGGACGACCCATGGGCTGGGCTGTTTCGAACAGGGCCGCTGGCACCTGCTCACGCGCAAGGATGGCCTGCCCCAGGATTACATCTCATCGCTCTGCTCAGTGACCGGATCGGACGGCGAGCCAGTCCTCTGGGTTGGTACCCGGGGCGGCGGTGTGGCCCGACTGGAGCGGGGCATCTGGACCACCTTCGGCCTGGATGCGGGGCTGCCCAACGGCACAGTGTACGCCCTGCATGTGTCCACGGGGCCCAAGGGCCAGCGCTGGCTCTGGGCCGGCACCCTGGGCGGCGGCTTGGCCCGCCTGACCCTGGCCACCCCCTCGCGCTGGGACGCCTTCACCCGGGACAACCTGCCGGGCCTGGCCAGCAACTACATCCAGCGCATTGAGGAGGACCGCCGGGGGCGGCTCTACCTGTCCACCTCCACTGGCGTAACCCGAATCCACTTGAACTGGGCGGGGGGCGTGCCTCGGCCCGATGGCCTTGATTCCTTCACCCTGGGCGACGGCCTGCCCAGCCAGAATGGCAACCTGGGGGCCTCCCTGGTGGACGCCCAGGGCCGGGTCTGGATCGGCACTTCCCGGGGAGCCGCGGTGCTGGATCCCGCCCAGGAGACCTTCCCGCCCCTGCCGCCCCTGCCGGTGCTGGAGCGGGTCAGTGTCGCTGACCCGGAGCGGAACCTGGTCCAGGGTCAGCGTCTGAGCTTCCGGGACCACCACCTCCGCTTCGAATTCTCCCTGCCTGTGTTCCACCGGAAGGAGGACACTCGCTATCAGACGCAGCTCCTGGGTCTGGAAGCTGAGCCCCGCCCCTGGCATCCAGAAGCTTGGCGGGAATTCACGACCCTCCCCGCAGGCCGCTACGTCCTGCGGATCTGGGCCCGCACCTTCGACGGCCGGGTTTCGGGCCCTGTGGAATTCCCCTTCCAGGTGGCATCCGCCCCCTGGTTCCACCCCCTGGCCTTCCTGCTCTATGTTCTGGCGGCCCTGGGGGGACTGCTTGGAATTCTGCGCCTCCGCACCCGCATTCTGAAGGAGCGCACCGTGGCCCTGGGGCAGGCCGTCCTGGACCGGACCCGCATCATCGAGCAGCAGTCCCGCGACCTGGCCACCTCCCTTGAGGATCTGCAGCAGGCGAACCTGGAGCTGACTCGGCTCTCCTCCACAGACCGGCTCACCCAGATTTGCAATCGGGTAAAGCTGGATGCGGTCCTCTCCGAGGAAGTCGCCCGCGCCACCCGCTATCGGTCGAAGTTCTCTGTGAGCCTTATGGATATCGATCACTTCAAGCAGGTGAACGACAGCCATGGCCACCTCATCGGGGACGCAGTGCTGGTGAGGATCGCGGGGATCCTCCGGGAGAACGTCCGCAAGTCCGACACCCTGGGGCGCTGGGGAGGCGAGGAATTCCTGCTGATCCTGCCAGAGACGGACCTGGAGCAGGCCTGTCTGCTGGCCGAAAAACTGCGGCAATCCATCGCGGCGGAGCACTTCCCCGTGGTGGGCCCCAAGACCTGCAGCTTCGGGGTGGCCTCCTTCCAGCCCGGGGACACTGGGGATCGCCTTCTGGCCCGAGCCGATGAGGCCCTCTACGAGGCCAAGCACGCCGGCCGTAACCGGATCCAAGCCAAGCCCCTGGAAATTTAAGAGTTCAGGCCCCTGGAGATCGCTGTGGCCTTGGGAATAAGCGAAAAATCAATCAAATTGGCCTATTATGAATTTGAGAGGATCACAAAAGAGACTCTTATGGGAGACGTTATATGCCGAATATTGCATCCGTCCTGAAGGAGGAGATCGCTCGCCTGGCTCGGAAAGAAGTGCGCGGCGAAGTGGAAGGGCTCAAGAAGGCTTCGGCCCAGTACCGGGCTGACCTGTCGAGCCTCAAGAAGCGCATGACCACTCTGGAGAAGCAGGTCGCCCGTTTAGCTGGCAGGCCCGCCGCCAAGGGCGCCGAGGCCGCTGGAGAGGAAGCGCCCACCCGCACTCGTTTCAGCGCCAAGGGCCTGGCCACCCACCGCTCCCGCCTGGGCCTCACGGCCGCGGACATGGGGGCCCTCCTGGGGGTTTCGGCCCAGACGGTTTACAACTGGGAGGCCGGCAAGGCCAAGCCTCGGAAGCAGCAGCTGGCTGCCATCGCCAACTTGCGCACCCTGGGCAAACGGAAGGTCAAGGCCGAGTTGGAGAAATTGAGGGCTCAAGCCTAGGCCGTCCCTGGAGCGCACCCTGCGCCTGATCATCGCCGAGAAACCCAGCATGGGCCGCGCTCTAGCGGAGGCTCTGGGCCTGCCTGGTCGGGGCCGCAGCCTGATCGAAGGCAACGGCCTCGTGGTGACTTGGTGTGTCGGGCATCTTGTGGAGGCCCTCAACCCTGAGGGCTATGACCCCGCCTGGAAGGCCTGGCGCTGGGACCGGCTGCCCATCTTCCCGGAGCCCTTCCGCTACGCCGCCATCCCCCAGACGAAAGAGCAGTTCGACGTGGTGGCCCGCCTGCTGAACCGGGCCGATATCACCGAGGTGGTGAACGCTACGGACGCCGGGCGGGAAGGGGAGCTCATCTTTGATCTGGTCTACCGCTTGGCCGACTGTCATAAGCCCGTGCTGCGCTTCTGGACCTCCAGCCTGACGCCGGAAGCCATCCAGGCGGCCTACGGTCAGATGAAGCCCGGCGCAGCCTACGAGGGCCTGCGGGAGGCCGCCCGCAGCCGCCAGGAGGCGGACTGGTTGGTCGGCATTAACGCCACCCGCGCCCAGACCCTGCGCATGCGTCGGGCTGGGGCCGAGGACGGCGTCTGGAGCGTGGGCCGGGTGCAGACGCCCACCCTGGCTCTGCTGGTGCGCCGGGAACTGGAGATCCGGGACTTCAGGCCCCAGTCCTTCTGGACCCTGCGGGCCCGCTTCGCCCACCCCAACGGAAACTACGAGGGCCGCTGGTTCAAGGAACTGGGCGATCAGGTCACGGAGCGCTTCGCCACGGAGGCTGAGGCCCTGGAGCTGGCCGCGAAGCTGAAGGACAAGCCCGGGAAGATCCGCAGTGCCACGGGGCGCACCGAAAAAAAGAAGCCCGAGCTGCTCTACGACCTCACGGCCCTTCAGAAAGAGGCCAACAAGCGTTTCGGCTTCACCGCCGAAGGCACCCTGGGGCTGGCCCAGACCCTCTACGAGAAGCAGCTGATCTCTTATCCCCGCACCAACAGCCGCCACCTCACCGAGGCGGATGCCCTCAAGGCGCCGGGCTGGATTAAAGCTCTAGCCCAGGGGCAACTCACGGAGCTGCAACCCTTCCTGGACGAACTGCGCAAGCGCTGGCCCGTGAAGCTGGACAAGCGCTTCGTGAACGACAAGGAAGTGGAGGACCACGCGGCCCTGGTGCCCACGGAAAAGCCCGCCCGGGGCCTGGCCGGCGACGAGTTGCGGATCTACGAGCTCATCGCCCGTCGCTTCCTGGGCGCCTACTTCCCGGACCGTGTGGAGGCCAAGACCACCATCATCACGGAGGTTGAGGCCGAGACCTTCAAGACCAACGGCACGGTGGTGAAGGAGGAGGGCTGGTCCGCGGTGGATCCTCCCCACCGTCGAAAGAAAGTGGAGAAGGTCACCGATCCCGCCGAGGCCGAAGAGGAGGCCGACGACGAGGTGGAGGGCGGCCTGCCCGCGGTCAAAAAGGGCGAAGCCGTGGAGACGGCGTCCCTGCACCCCAAGGAGGGCAAGACCACACCGCCCAAGCGCATGAGCGAGGGCGACCTGCTTTCGGCCATGCAGGGGGCGGGCAAAGAGTTGGACGACGAAGCCTTGCGCGGCGCCATGCGCGACTGCGGCCTGGGCACCCCCGCCACCCGCGCCAACATGATCGAGACTCTCATCAAGCGGGCCTACATCGAGCGCAAGCGCAACATCCTGCTGCCGACGGATAAGGGCATTCGGCTCATCCAGGGCCTCCCTGCCGAGGCCCTGCGCAGCGCCGAGCTGACTGGCAGCTGGGAGGCGCGCCTGGAGCGCATGCGCCGCGGCGAGGAAAGCCGCGGTACCTTCATGGCCGACATCCGGGGCTTCGTGTCTGGGGTGGTGGCCGAGTTGCAGGATGCCCCAGCCCCCCAGGCCCACGGCATTCCCTGTCCCACCTGCACCAAGCCCATGCGCATCATCCCCAGCACACGTCGCGGCGAGTTCTTCCACCGGTGTTCCGAGTGCAACCTCACCCAGGCGGTGGTGAAGGCCTGATTGACCACATTTGAACAATCATGCAAATGAAAGGGTTCGCGTTCTGACTGGATGATTGTCCAAAGCCCGCGAAGGGCCGTCGCGAATCCTAGGGCTTAAAAAGGAAGTAGCCACAAAGAACACAAAGGTCACAAATGCGACCCTGCAGCTCCATGAGCTTTTCTTTGTGTTCTTTGTGTTCTTTGTGGTTAAAACTGCTCTATCTTTTGTGGTTGCAATCCAACCTCAGTTCTTGGCATTTGGTGAAGTTGTTCTAGCCTGAGGCATGCGGATCCTCCTCCTACTGTTCTCTGCGGCCCTTCTCAGCGCCCAGGCTTTCGATGTCCAAGGGCTGGCTGAGGTGCGGGCGGCGCTGGATGGCGCCATGGCGCAAAAGAACATCCCCGGGGCCGTGTACTGGCTGGAGCATGGCCCGGAGGTACGGCACTGGGCCCAGGGCCAGCGCAGCCTGGAACCCAACCGCGAGCCCATGACCGAGGACACGTTGTTTGATGTGGCCTCCCTCACCAAGGTGGTGGCCACCCTGCCCTCGGTCCTGCTCCTGCTGGAGCGGGGTCGGCTGCACCTGGAAGCCCCAGTCCAGGCCTACCTGCCGGAGTTCCGCCAGCCGGGCATCACGGTCCGTCACCTGCTTACCCACACCTCGGGCCTGCCCGCCAGCCTCCCGGCGGACTCGGCCCACCCGGACTGGCGCGGCTACGAGGAGGGAATCCAGCGGGCCTGCGCCTGCCAACCGAATCCGCCTCCAGGACGGCTGTTCCGATACAGCGATGTGAACTTCATCCTGCTGGGGGAGATTGTCCACCGCCTCAGCGGCAGGCCCCTGAATGTATTTGCTGAACAGGAAGTATTCACCCCCCTGGGTATGACCGCCACGCGTTTCCTGCCGGACTTCCAGCACCTGGAGCGCATCGCCCCCACGGAGCGCAACGAACGGGGTCAGCCCCTGCGCGGCGTGGTCCACGATCCGACGAGCCGACGCATGGGTGGCGTGGCGGGGCACGCGGGCCTCTTCAGCACAGCGGCCGACCTGGCCCGCTACGCGCGCTTCATGCTCCGGGGTGGTCCTCTGCTCAAACCGGAGACCCTGGCCCTCATGCGCACCGTGCAGACCCCACCCACGATACGGGATCGCCGGGGTCTGGGCTGGGACCTGGACTCCGCCTTCAGTCGGGTGCGGGGCAGCCTCTTCGGGCTGGGCTCCTTCGGTCACACGGGCTTCACGGGTACGGCCCTCTGGCTGGATCCCGCCACAGACAGCTTCTTCATCCTGCTCACCAACCGCCTGCACCCGGACGGCAAGGGCCAGACCAAGGAGCTCTATCCAGTGATCGGCACCCTCAGCGCCAAGGCCATCGGCCTCAAGGTGCGGCGCGACACGATCCTGATGCCTCGGAGCGAGTAGTTCAGACTCCGTGGTGGATCAGTTGCTTTTCGCTCTTCCCTCAGCCAACACCTTCATCTGGAGGTTGAACAGGATCTTGCGGTCATGCTCGTCGAGGTCGGTGGTTTCGGTGTGGTGGTAGTGGAGGTGGAAGGCGCGCAGGGTGGCGGCTGGGTCTTTCAGGGAATAGCCGATGAGGCGCAGTGCCGCCCAGCCATCGAAGGCTGGCGGGGGATCTGCGAGGACCGGGTCGGGCCAGAGGCCGAAGCCCTTATCGGCGAGGCGCTGCCAGGGGAAGAAGCCGCTGGGGTCCTGCTTGCGGATGGGGTCCACGTCCGCGTGGGCGACCACCTGGGTACGGGGAATATTGAAGCGCTTGGTGATGTCCTCCAGCAGCAACAGGAGCCGGTCGATCTGGGCGTCGGCGAAGGGCTCGAAGCCGGTGTTGTCCAGCTCGATGCCGATGGAGAGGGAGTTCAGGTCCCGATAGGGGCCCCAGGTGCCACCCCCCGCGTGGTAGGCGCGGTGGTCATCGGAGACCAGCTGGGCCAGGCGCCCATCGCGGCCGATGAGGTAGTGGGAGCTGACCGGGCCACCGCTGTTCTGCGTCTGGAGCACCTTCAGGGAGATGTCGAAGGACTTTTCGGCTGTGTGATGGATCACGATCAGCTGAGGCCGCCGGGCGTTGTGATTGGGCGATGGCAGCCACTCGGCCATGGGATTGCGTGGGGGATGGCAGGCGAGGCCCCCCAGCAGCAAGGCTGCGAGGGCCAGGCCGGTGAGGCGTTGATGGCGGGTGCTCCCCATGACTACTTCGCGCTGGTGGCGGTGCGGAAGAGCTCCGGGAAGTCCGCGCGGCGGCGGATGACCCGTACGGCATCGCCGTCCACCAGAACCTCTTCAGGCAGGGGCCGTGCGTTGTACTCGCTGGCCATGGAGAAGCCGTAGGCCCCGGCGTCGAGGATCACCACCAGGTCTCCGGCCTTGGCCTTGGGCAGCAGGCGCGCTTCTGCAAGGATGTCGCCGGTTTCGCAAACATCCCCGGCGATATCCACCTTCTGCACGTCCTGGGTCCTGCCGATGACACGGACACGGTGGTAGGCCTGGTACATGACCGGGCGCATGAGGGTGTTGAAGCCCGCATCCACGTTCACGAAGGTCTTGATGGGCGTCTCCTTCACGGTGTTCACGCGGGTCAGCAGGAAACCCGAGCCGCCCACGAAGAAGCGGCCCGGCTCCAGCCACAGGGTGGGCTCATAGCCCAGAGTGGCCACGCCGGCCTTCCACACAGGCTCCAGGGCCTTGGCGAGGTCCTCCGGAGACATGAGGGTCTGCCCGTCCGTGTAGGGGATGCCCAGGCCGCCGCCCAGGTCCACGAAGTCCAGCTTGAGGCCCAGCTTCTCTTTCAACTCTTTCACGAAGGTCATCATCTTGGTGGCCGTGAGGGTGTAGCCCTCGGTTTCCGTGATCTGGGAGCCGATGTGGCAGTGGACGCCTTCAATGCGGATCTCCGGCATGGCCTTGGCGGCTGCGTAGGCCTTGAAGGCCAACCCGCCCTGGAGGTGGAGGCCAAACTTCGACTCGGCGATGCCGGTGTTGATCTGGTGGATGGTGTGGGGATCCACGCCGGGGTTCACCCGGAAGGAGATGCGGGCCTGCTTCAGCTGGCGGCGAGCCTCGGCCTGGACCTGCCCCAACTCATCCATGGAGTCCACATTCAGCACGGTGCCCAGTTCGATGGCGCGCCGGATCTCCGCTGGGTTCTTGGAGGACGAGGTGAACATGATCTCGGTGCCCTGGTAACCCACCTTGAGCGCGGTCTCGATCTCGCCCTGGGAGACCACCTCGGCGCCAATGCCCTCGGCGCGGAGCAGGCCGATCACTGCGGGGTTGGTGTTGGCCTTGAGGGCGTAGAGGATGCGCAGCTTGGGGAAGCGGGGCGCGAAGGCCGAGCGCAGGGCCGCTGCCTGCCCCTGGATATAGCGCTGGTCGTAGATGTAGAGGGGCGTCCCGTGCTCCTTGGCCAGTTGCTGGAAGGCCGCGGCTACGGCAGGCTCCCCGGCCCGATCGGCTCGGGCAGCCAGGAGGGCGTCGTGCAGGGTGGTCGTGGTGACCTGGGCCTGCAGCGCGGGTACAAGCAGGAGGGCGAGACCGAAATGGCGGATGGACACGGGTAGCTCCGAAGCAGAGGGGATCTCTCAACCTTAGGGGTTGTTGCGGAATAGTCAGAGCATTTTATTGCCATTCCGTTACAGGCCCTTATGTCGCCGGTGCCTCAGAATGAAACAGTTGTTTTTGGACCGCGACGAAGCGTGAGGTGGGTGACTTGTCGCCTGGGTTCAATGCCCGCCGATGGCCTCGAAGGCCAGGTTCAGCACGCCATACTCAGGACTGGAGGCATGGTCGTAGTGCCACCACTCCTCGGCCAGAGCCTTGAAGCCCTGGGCCTCCATGGCGGTCCGAAGCAAGTCCCGGTGCTGCCGCGCCTCGGCGGGGCCGCCCTGGTAGTCCTGGTGGGAACGCTGGGACATCTCGTCGTAGTCGCCGGGCATGGAGACGAGTTGGCCGTCCGCCAGGTTGACGAGATCAAGATCCACGGCGCAACCCCGGTTGTGGATGGAGCCCCGGGCTGGATCTGCCACATAGGCGCGGCTGGCAGGGGGCGTGGCGTCCCAGAAGACTTTGGTGACCCACCAGGGGCGGTAGGCATCGTGGATGCGGAGCACGTAGCCCCGGGCCTTCAGATCCCGGTTCACGCGCACCAGGGCCTCGGCGGCGGGGCGTTGCAGGAAGGCCTTCGCCTGCGTGTAGACCTGGGCATGCAGGAAGTTGTCTGCGGTGGCGTAGCGGATGTCCAGGCAGAGGCTGGGATCCAGACGGGTGACGTCCACCAGGTCGGGGGCGCGGCGGGGCTGGGGCAGGACCGGCGGTGCGGCGGCCCGGGCCTGAGCGATGATCCTCGGCAAGTCGGCGCTCTGGGCCCCCAGGGGCAGGGCAGCGACTAGGAGGAGGGAGCGCAGGGAGCGGAGCAGTGGCATGGGCATCTCGGATGGGCCCAGCTTAACGTGGGTCCGCAGATGGCTGGGGCAGGACTGATACCGTGGAGAGCGGAGGCACCCATGCTACGTCCGGCCCATGTCCTGCTCCCCTGTCTCGTGGCGGCGGGCCTGGTCGCCCAGTCTGGTCCCAAGGCTGCCCCCGCCATGCCTGCTGCCCTCTGGACGCGCATGACTGAGGACCTCACGCGCATGGCCAATGAGGTCGATGGCCGCGTGGGCATCTTCATCCAGGGCCTCGATTCGCCTGAGACTTTCTCCCTGCGCGGCGACGAGGTTTTCCCCACGGCCAGCACCATCAAGGTGGCCATCCTGCTGGAGCTGTACCGGCAGGCGGAGGCGGGGCGGCTTCGCCTGACGGACGTCTGTGAGGTGCAGTCCCGTGATCTGGTGGAGGGCAGCGCCGTTCTGGGCAACCTCGCGCCGGGCACGAAGCTCAGCCTGCGGGATCTGGCCCTCTTCATGGTGGTGGTCAGCGACAACAGCGCTGCCAACCTGCTCATGGACCGGGTGGGCGTGGAGCAAGTGAACACCACCCTGCGTAGCCTTGGCCTGGAAAAGACTCAGCTGCGCCGGAAGATGATGGACCTTCCTGCGGCCCAGGCGGGCCGCGAGAACCTCAGCAGCCCCCGGAACCTGGGCGAGCTGCTGACCTTCATCCACGGCGGGAAAGTGGTGAGCGAGGCCTCCCGTGCAGATCTGCTGCGCCTGCTGGTCACGCCCAAAGACGGCTTCCTCACGCGGCTGCTGCCGGAAGATCTTGAAGTGGCCAACAAACCCGGCACCCTGGCTGGGGTGCGCAACGATGTGGGCATCCTTTTCGTGAAGGGCCGTCCCTTCGTCCTCGCCATCATGTGCTCCCACCTGCGGGATGAGCGCCAGGCCGAAGCGGCCATTGCCCGCATGGCGCGCCGCGCCGCTGCCTGTTTTGAATTGGCCGCTGCCACCTCGCACGAAGGCCGGGTCTTCGGTCCGCTTCTAGTTCACTGAGCCTTCTGCGACCATGGGGTTTCCCCAGCCGAGGCACCCCGCATGCGCTTGTTCCGATTCCGTTTCCTCCTAGCTGCGTTGCTGCTGGCTCTCGGCGGATCGCTGTGGGCCAAGGAACCTGTGGCCTTCGTGGTGATGCGGCCCGTCATTAACTTCCACTCTGGACCCCGGGAGGATGCGGATGTGGTCTCACAGGCCCTGCTGGGCGCACGCCTGATCGAGGTAGAGCGCCGGGAGGGCTGGGTCCGGGTGAAGGGCGATGACGACTATCCGGGCTGGGCTCAACTCGCAGTTCTGCGCGAGCTGGTAGGCGCGGAGCATTACCCTTCCGAACCCAGCCGCAGCATCGAGGTGGAAGCTCTGGGTGCGAATGTCTACCTGGAACCCGACGTGACCAAGCATGCACCCCTGCTCATGGCCCCCTACGGCACCCGTCTGGAGCGCCTGAATCGTGGCAAGGACGATGCGCGCTGGCTGGAAGTGCGCCTGCCGGACCAGCGCCAGGCCTGGGTCCAGTGGGGCGATGTGCGCAGCGATGCCAAGCCCCTCAGCATCGAGGCCTCCCTGGCCCTGGCGAAGCGATTCCTGGGCATCACCTACACCTGGGGCGGCAACTCCACCCAGGGCTTTGACTGCTCGGGCTTCACGCAGGCCATCGTCCGCCGGCGGGGGAAGATCATGCCCCGGGACGCCAATATCCAGGCGGAGTGGACGGGCCTCAGCTCGGTGGCCAGCCGCGCTGAGCTGCAGCCCGGCGACCTCCTCTTCTTCGGCAAGGATGCCGCTCATATCACCCACACCGGGATGTATCTGGGCCAGGGCACCTTCATCCACGACACACCCAAGGACCACCCCGGCGTCCAGGTCTCCGAACTCGGGGATCCCACCTGGACCAAGCTGCTGGTGGCCATGCGGAGGCTGAAATGAAGCGACGGGAACTCCTCCAGGCCCTGGCTGTGGCCACGGCGGGCACGGCCCTGCTGCGGGGAGAAGGGGCCGCCCCCGGCGCCGCGCCCCGGGGCGTGACCACCTTCACCACGGAAGTGAAGCGGCTGGAACTGCGCCATACCTGGACCACCACCATGTCCTCCAGTGCCTACCGGGACACCCTGCACGTGCGCTTCACGCGGGACGGCATCACCGGCTACGGCGAAGGCGCGGGCATTGTCCGCTACAACCAGAGCGCCCTGGGCGGCCAGAAGGCCCTGGCTGGCGTGGAGTCTCTCATCACGGGTACGGATCCCTGGCACTTCGACAAGCTCATCACCGAGCTGGACCGCCGCCTGCCGGGCCAGCGGGCCGCTGTGGCCGCCGTGGACCTGGCCCTCTTCGACTGGACCTGCAAGAAGCTGGGCGTGCCGCTCTACCGCCACTTCGGCCTGGATCCTGCCGACGCCGCGGAGACGAACATGTCCATCGGCATCGATACGCCCGAGATCACGCGCCAGAAGGTGAAGGAGGCTGAGGACTTCTCCGTGCTGAAAGTTAAAGTGGGGCTGGCCACGGATGAGGCCACCCTCGAAGCCGTGCGCAGCGTCACGAAGAAGACCATTCGCGTGGATGCCAATGAGGGCTGGACTAGCAAGGAGGAGGCCGCCCGAAAGATCAACTGGCTGGAGACCCAGGGCGTGCAGTTCATCGAGCAGCCCCTGCCGGCCCACATGTTCGAAGAGACCAAGTGGATCCGCGCCCATGTGCACATGCCCATTTTCGCCGACGAGGCCTGCCACTCCGCCCACGAGATCCCCAAGCTGCGCGAGGCCTATGACGGCGTGGTGGTGAAGCTGGACAAGTCCGGAGGCATTCTGGAGGCCATCCGCCAGCTGACGGTCGCGAAGGCCCTGGGGATGAAGACCATGCTGGGCTGCATGGTGTCGAGTTCCTGCACCATCACCGCCGCGGCCCACCTGTCCCCCTTGGCGGACTACGCGGACCTGGACGGCGCCCTGCTCATCGGCAACGATCCCTACCTCGGGGTCACCGTGGCCAAGGGCAAGCTCATCCTGCCCCAGGCCCCGGGCCTGGGCCTGCGCCTGAGGTCCTGACGATGCGCCGACCCCTCCTCTCGAATCTGGTCAAGGCCCTCGCACTGGGATTAATGCTGGGCCTGAGCCTTCTCGCCCAGGCCCCAGAGCGCTTCCTGGACCAGCCCCGCCCAGCCGGGGACGGTGTGCGCCTGGTGGTCTTCAACCCCATCGTCTACAACCTCAAGGGCCTCGTGGCCCTGCGGGAGAAGGGCATCCTCGCGGTGCCCGGCCTCCGGGTGGTGGGCGTCTTCCACGCGCGCCAGAGGGAGGACTTCGAGCTCTCCCGGAAGTTCGTGGCGGACAACCACCTGGACTGGATCCAGTTCCACACCGTCGTCGCACCCATCAGCGAAGCCGAGGTCTACCAGAGGAATGCCTGCACCCCGGACATTGAAGCCATCCTGAAGCAGGCGGATGGCGTGATATTCTTCGGCGGCTCGGACATTCCCGCGGCCCTCTTCGGTCAGAAGACCAACCTGCTCTCGGAGGTGGAGGATCCCTTCCGCAACTACCTGGAGCTGTCGGCCATCTTCCAGCTGCTGGGCGGTTCCCAGGCACCTGCGGCCAAGGGCCTGCTGGAGACCCGGCCAGGCTTCCCCATCCTGGGTATCTGCCTGGGCTTCCAGAGCCTGAACGTGGGCACCGGCGGCAGCCTCCAGCAGGACATTTGGAGCGGCACCTACCGGAAGCAGAGCGTGGAGGACGTCATCGCCCTCGGTCCCGAGCAGTGGCACAACAATCCCTACAAGCGCCTCTACCCCATGGACAAGCTCATGCCCTACAACTTCCACACCCTGCTGCTGAAGCCCAAGGGGAAGTTCACCGAGGCCATGGGCTTCAAGAGCACGGACCATCCCCGCGTCCTCAGCTCCCACCACCAGTCCCTGGCCAAGCTGGGTCGCGGCTGGAAGACCATCGCCACCTCCCGGGACGGCAAGGTGGTGGAGGGCATTGAACACACGCGCTATCCCAACGTGCTGGGCATCCAGTTCCACACGGAGCACCCGATGCTGTGGGACACGGAACCCCGCTTCCGCCAGAAGCCCGGCGACCCCCTCACCAGCTACAACGCCATCCTCGCGGGGACCCCCACCAGCCTGGAATTCAACAAAGGCATCTGGACCTGGTTCGGCAAGTGCCTGGTGGCGAGTCGCGGCAACTAGGACCAGCAAAGAAAAACCCCACGCGATCACGTGGGGTTTTCCTTTGTCAGTTTTTGCTCAGGCTCCTGCGCTCTCCAGGGCGCTCAATTCGGAATCGGAAAGCAGCTGGTCCAGATCCAGGAGGATCAGCATGGCATCAGCCCCGGTGTCCTGGGGCAGGGTGGCCAGGCCCGCGATGAATTCGCGGCCCATGCCACTTTGCGTGCCCAGCTCCGGAGCGGGGCGGATGGCGGCGGAATCCAGGTCCAGCACATCGGACACGGAATCGACCCGGATGCCCAGGGTACGGCCCTGGACCTCGACGATGATGATGACCGGGCGGGTGTCCTCAGGGGCTTCGCCAAGGGCGAAGCGATGGCGCAGCTCCAGGATCGGCACGATGGCACCGCGCAGGTTGATGACGCCCGGCATGTAAGGCGGGGCCTTGGGAATGCGGGTAATGGTGGCCTGGGCCTGGATCTCCCGGACCTTCAGGATGGGTAGGGCATAGGCTTCGCCGGCGAGGGCGAAGCAGAGAACCTGCTGAATGGCCTGGGAACTGGCCTCGGCGGCGACCATGGGAGACTCCTCCCCGGCCTGCCTGAGCAGGCCGGGATGTCATGCAGTGGATGAGAAAAAGCTGGAGTGGGTTCGGGGCGGGCTGGTTCAGCCTCGCCTAGAAGGATTCCCACTCGCCGTCATCAGTGCCCTTGGGAGTCTGGACCGGGGGCTTGGCGGAGGCGAGCTCAGGCATAGCCGTTGTGCCTCTGGTGTTCCTGGTGCTCCTGGTCGGGGTGGGTGGTGCCACCATCTTGCGGGTCGAGAGCGTCTTCTTGGCAGCCCCTGGGTGGATGGCATGGGGCGCCGTCCGTGCGACTTCAGTGCGACGGGTTTCTGCACCGGTCTTGAAGCGCGAGACGACCTCGGCCAGGGTGTGGGCCTGACTGTCGAGGGTATCTGCGGCGGCTGCCGCTTGTTCCACCAGGGCCGCATTCTGCTGCGTGACTTCGTCCATCTGGACCACGGCCTTGTTCAGTTCGATGAGGCCTGTGCTCTGCTCCTGGGTGGCGTTGGCGATCTCGCCCACCAGTGCCGTGACGCGCTGGACATTGGACACCACTTCCTGGATGGTTTCGCCGGCATGGGCGGCCACCTTGCTGCCGTCCACGGACTTGGCCACACTCTCGCGAATGAGGACCTTGATCTCCTTGGCGGCATCGGCACTGCGCTTGGCCAGGTTGCGGACTTCGGCGGCGACTACTGCGAAGCCGCGACCCTGTTCTCCAGCCCGGGCGGCCTCCACTGCGGCATTGAGGGCCAACAGGTTGGTCTGGAAGGCGATCTCGTCCACGACGCCGATGATCTCATTGATCTTGGCAGAACTCTGGTTGATGGACTCCATCGCGGCGATGACCTGGGCGACGGCGGTGCCACCGTCCTGGGCCACCTGGCGGGCCTTGACGGCCTCCTGGTTGGCCGATTGGGCATTTTCGGCGGTCAGGTTCACATTGCTGGTGATCTGTTCGAGGCCACTGGCGGTCTCTTCCAGGTTGGCGGCCTGCTCTTCCGTCCGGCTGCTCAGGTCCTGGTTGCCCATGGCGATCTCGCCGGAAGCCGAGGCGATGGAAACGGCCCCATCCTGGACCTGGATCAAGGCTTCGCGCATCTGCTTGATTGTTTCGTTGATGGCCTTGCCCAGCTCGGCGAAGACGCCCTGGTAGTTGCCCCTGATCGCAGAGGTGAAATCATTCTGCGACATCAACTGGATGACGTTGTTGGCTTCGACCAGGCCCTGGAGCCCGTCGACACAGGCGTTGATGTTGTTCTTGATGGTGTTGAAGTCGCCGTTGTAGGTATCGGTGATCTTCGCGGGCACCTCGCCCTTGCCGATGAGGTCGATGTAGCCCGCAGCCACATTCAGAGGCCCGATGACCGCGTCGAGGGTGTCGTTCACGCCCTGCACGACCTTGCGGAAATCACCCTGGTGCCGGGTGGCGTCGGCCCGCGTCTTGAGCTTGCCTTCCACACCCGCCGTGGCGAGCATGCCGGCGTCCCCGACCAGGGCATTCATGGCATCAATGCACTGGTTCAGGTTGTTCTTGATCTCATTGAAGTCGCCATTGTAGATGTCCGTGATCTTGGGCGGGATGTCACCCTTGGAGATGCGGTCCACATAACCGGCTGACACGTTGAGCGGGCCAATGACCGCGTCGAGGGTCTTGTTGACCCCGTCCACCAGCTGGAACCAGCCGCCCACGAACTTCGAGGCAGTGGCGCGGGTCGAGAGACGACCGCCGACGGCAGCCTGCACCAATCCATCGGTTTCCGACAGCAGTTCCGTCATCATGGCGACCATGTTGTTGAGGTTGCCCTTGATGACGTTGTACTGGCCCTTGTATTCAGTGGTGATGGTGGGGGGGATGACACCCTTGGCCACCTTGTCCACGTAGTCGGCGGTGACGTTCATGGGATCAACAATGTTGGTGATGGCCTGGTTGACGCCCTTGACCAGCTGGTTCCAGCCGCCCACGAACATATCGGCGTTGGCGCGCTTGTCGAGCTCTCCGTTGGCGGCACCCTGGATGATGATGTCGGTCTGGGCGAGCAGGTCGCTCATCATCTTGACCATGTTGTTGAGATTGACCTTGATGACGTTGTACTGGCCCTTGTACTCGGTGGTGATGGTGGGCGGGATGATGCCCTTGGCCACCTTGTCCACGTAGTCGGCGGTGACGTTCATGGGATCGACGATGTTGGTGATGGCCTGGTTGACGCCCGTGACCAGCTGGTTCCAGCCGCCCACGAACATGTCGGCGTTGGCGCGCTTGTCGAGCTCCCCGTTGGCGGCGCCCTGGATGATGATGTCGGTCTGGGCGAGCAGGTCGCTCATCATCTTGACCATGTTGTTGAGATTGGTCTTGATGATGTTGAAGTCGCCGTTGTAGTTGTCAGTGATGATCGGAGGAATGACGCCCTTCGAGATCTTGTCCACGTAGTCAGCGGTGACGTTGAGGGGCCCGATGACGGCGTCGAGGCAGTCGTCCACGCCCTGCACGATCTTGCGGAAGTCACCCTGGTGCTTGGTGGCATCGGCGCGGGTGGCCAGCTTGCCGTCCACGGCGGCAGTGGCGAGCATGGCGGCGTCCGCCACCAGGGCGTTCACGGCATCCACACACTGGTTGAGGTTGTTCTTGATCTCGTTGAAGTCGCCGTTGTATTTGTCGGTGATCTTGGGGGGAATGTCGCCCTTGGAGATGCGGTCCACATAGCCGGCGGCCACGTTGAGGGGCCCGATGACGGCGTCGAGGCAGTCGTCCACGCCCTGCACGATCTTGCGGAAGTCACCCTGGTGCTTGGTGGCGTCGGCGCGGGTGGCCAGCTTGCCGTCCACGGCGGCAGTGGCGAGCATGGCGGCGTCGGCCACGAGAGCATTGACGGCATCCACGCACTGGTTGAGGTTGTTCTTAATCTCGTTGAAGTCGCCGTTGTATTTGTCGGTGATCTTGGGGGGGATATCGCCCTTGGAGATGCGGTCCACATAGCCGGCGGCCACATTGAGGGGGCCGATGACGGCATCCAGGCAGTCATTCACGCCCTGTACGATCTTCCGGTAGTCGCCTTGGTGCTTGGTGGCGTCGGCGCGGGTGGCCAGCTTGCCTTCGACGGCGGCCTGGTTGAGCATGGCGGCATCAGTGACCAGCGCCTGCAGGTTGGTGCGGACCTGCTTCAGGGCAGGGTTGATCTCGTCCTGGGCATCAGCAGCTACCCAGTCACGGCTCAGGTCGCCCTTGGCGATCTCCTGCAGGCCTCCCACGATGCCCTGGAGGTTGTCTGTGAAGCCGTCCATGGCCTTGGCCAGGTCGCCGATCTCATCGGTGCGCTCCATCTTGAGGCGCGTGCCCAGGTGGCCCTTGGCCATCTCCTTCATCATCTCCACGCCTTGGCCCAGGGGGCCGGTGATGGACTTGGTGAGGATCCAGCCGATGCCCACGGAGAAGACTACGGCAATGCCCATGATGATGTACATCAGGCGACTGGCCCCATCAGCCATGATGGTGTTGGATTCAACCGTCTTCTTGGCGAGCGACAGCTTCATTTTCTGCAGAGTATCCAGGGCACTGTTTACTTCAGCGGTTGCCTTGGCACCATCGCCCCTCAAAATGGCTTCTGCCTCTTTCGATTTTCCGGCCTGGGCCAAGGCCAAAATCTTGATCGAGGCTTGATCATATTTTGAATTGGCATCCTTGTAGATTTTGAACGCAGCCTTGCCCTCATCGGTCAGGAGGGTCTTTTGAAAGGACTCTTCTAGCGCCGTCAACTCTGCCTCGAGTTCCTTGATCCGACCCCCAAATTTTTCGGAATCTCCCGTCATGATGGCGTCTCGCAAATTGACTCGCTGGCGCTGGAAGGCCTGTCGGATGTCCCCCATCTCACCGAGCGGGACGGTCATCTTGAGATAGAGGTCGGCGTCAGCTGCCTCAATGCTCTGGATCTTGTTGCTGCCCAGGAGCCCCATGCCCACCAACAGCGCGGCCACAAGCATGAAGGCCCCGATGAGTTTGGGTCCCATCTTGGTGTTGTCGAGGAATCGCATGGAGCATCTCCTTGAAGAGGGTGTGGAAATGTAATGGGCGTGAAAGGTTCACTTTCAGACAGGACGGGTTGCCTTCCCTCAATCGATTCTTGCCTCGTTTATCATTAATCTGGACATTAAGCACCCAGGCTTGTGGCTGACAATCAAGGTCAGCACACCCTTACCTAAGAGCCGCATATACAGTTGTGACGGCTGATCTCGGAGAGTCGAATCAGGCAGTGGATGTTTGTTTGCCTGGTAAAAAAATGCCTGAATCCAGGCCACTGAACTGCTCTGACAAGGCCTGGTCACAACCTTGATTCCACCCCGGGGATCGGGTTTTCGATGGACTACACTGCCAGGGAAGCGCACTTCCGTTCCCACCCGTGTCTTTGACCGTCCACCGAGAAAGCTCAGTCAGCCATGGCCTACACCTCCTTTTTTAGAGACACAGATGCCCTGAATGCCATCAGTGACATCGTTATTCCCGCCATCAGCCACTCGAGAACGATCCGGGTCTGGGATGCGGGCTGCGCCTCGGGTGAGGAACCCTTCACGATCGCCATTCTCTTTGCCGCGAAGCTGGGCGCTTTCCACTTCCGCAACCTGGACGTCCTCGCCACGGATTACGAGGAGAGCAACTACGCCCAGTTCGCGGACCGGATCCGCGCGGCCGAATACAGCCGGCAGGACATCTTCTGGGTGCCCGCGCCGCACCGGGAGCAGTATTTCGAGGCCACGGACAACCCGGAGGTCTTCCGGTTGACCGACGCAATCCGCGAGCGGGTGCGCTACCTCCAGCACGATCTGCTGACCTTGGAGGCGCCGGAGATCGGGCACTCCCTCATCGTCTGCAAGAACGTGCTGATGCACTTCTCTCCCGAGGACCAGGTGAAGGTGCTCGACATGTTCTACCTGGCCCTCGTGCCAGGGGGCTACCTGGCCCTGGACGGCAACCAGCTCATGCCAAGGGCCTTCGCGACCCGGTTCATCCAGGTGGAGCGGGGCACCCCGCTCTTCCAGAAACCTGTGGTCTGAGCCATGCGCGTCCTGCCCCTGCACCGGGACGACCCCCACGACTACTCCTGTGTCTCCTACTGGGTGCTGGGCGAGAACAACACGGCCACCGACCGCAACACGCTCATCGACACGGGCAGTACCGATCCAGGGAACCTCTGGTACTTCCTGAAGGAGATGGCCCGTCAGCCAAAGGGCATCGGCAAACAGGCTGTGGAGCAGGTGATCCTCACGCATTGCCACTTCGACCATATCGGCGGGCTGCCGGCCATCGATCAGCAGTTCGGTCCGGAAACCTATGCCTGGATTCCCGCAGGGCAGAGACCCATGCCCACGCATGATCATCAGGCCGTGATGGTGGGCGACCAGGCAGGCCTCATCCTTTACACGCCCGGCCACTCGGACGATTCCATCTGCCTGTTTCTGCCTGAGACGGGAATCCTCTTTTCCGGAGACACCCTGTACCGGATCAACGATCACTTGGGCGCCTACCCCAAGGCCTACGTGAGCACGCTTGAACGGCTGGCTGGGCTGCAGGTGCAAGCCATCTATCCAGGCCATGGCAGCCCCATTCTCCAGAATGCGACAGAGTTCATCCGCACCTGCCTGGACAACGTCCACCAGTCGCTCATTCAGGAGTGAGGCGCCATGAAGGTGGTCTACGATACGCGCTTCGAGGATCCCACCTACGCCCCCGACAACGCCGGGTTGGCGGGCCGGATGGAAGTTGCCATGAGTGGACTGGCCTCAGTCTGGGAGACCATCGCCCCTTCGCCAGCGCCACTGGAGCAGCTGCTGCTGGGCCACGATGAGGCCTATCTGCAGACGGTGAGGGCGGACCAGCCCCGGTTCGCCATGGCCAGCCTGGCCGCCGGCGGCGCAATTCTGGCAGGCCGTTTGGCCCACGGAGGGGATCCTGCCTTCGCCTGCGTACGCCCGCCGGGACACCACGCCTCGCGCCTGAGCGCCTGGGGCCACTGCACCTTCAGCAATGTCGCCTTGGCTCTGCTGGTGCTGCGGGAGGAGCGGCGCATTGAGCGCGCCTTTGTCATCGACATCGACGCCCACACAGGAGACGGGACCCGGGAGGTGCTTGCCCACTGGCCCCAGGCGGAGATCTTCAACCCCTTCGCGGCCACGGCCTGGGAATACCTGGAAGTGGTGGAGACGCGTCTGGCAGAGCTCGGGCCGACGGACATCATCGCTGTCTCCGCAGGGTTCGACGGCTACCGGCATGATGTAGGGCACAAGCTCGATACGCCGGATTTCCAGAGCCTTGGAGCCCTGATCGGAGCAGCGTCCCGGCGGGTCTGCCGCGGGCGCCGCTTCGCCGTGCTGGAAGGTGGCTACTACCTGAAGGACCTGGGGGCCAACGTGCTCGCCTTCTGTCAAGGATTCGCCCAATGATCCAGACCATCGGACCCGACCTGGCCCTGATCCAGCAGCCACGCTCTCCGGGGCTTGGCGATTACGACTGGTTCGACATCGAACAGGCGGGCACGCAGGTCGGAAAGTCCCGGTGCCGCATTGAGACCACTCAGTTCACCGTGTTCTCCATCATGATCTACCCGGAATTCGAAGGTCAGGGCATCGCCCGGGCAGTCATCGACCACTTAAAGCGGAACCACGCCTTCATCATCGCCGACCGGGTCCGCTTCACCGCCCGTGCCTTCTGGCTCAAGGTGGATTTCCAGCCCGAGACCATCGATCGCTACGTGTGGCGGCGCGGCTAGGTTGGAAGCTATCTTGGTGCGGGTTCTGGCGCCAGGCTGCCCATGTCCTCTTCGACCACCAGGGGCGCGGGATCCTTGGGGAACATGGTGCGGACCAGGTCCCGGGTGACGGCGCCATTCTGGCCGCTGATGGTGATGCTGGCGCGGGCGGTGTCCACCAGGGCCTGCAGGGCCTGCGCGTCCACCGGGGCCTTGCGCTGGCGGCCCTTGAGGCGCGCCTCAGCCATGGTCTTGAAGAGGTCTGCCATGAGCGCGCCCTGGGAGATGTAGCTGGTGGACCTGGCGACAGGGCACTGGGCGGTCATCTCCGAGCGGATGGTGGCGTCGAAGATCGGATAGTGGGTGCAGAAATAGCCAACCACGTCTGGGGCCGCATCCTTGGGCAGCTGAGGTAGGAGCAAGGCCAAGTCCCGGCGCACGGCCACCTGCTTGGCCTGGGCGTCACCGCCGTGCTCGATGAGCTCCACCCAGTTGGCTGGAGCTAACTGGAAGACCTCGATGTGGCGGCCACCGGACAGGGTGATGACGCTCTTCTGGGTGAGGCTGGTGATGCTGAGACCGTTGGCCGTGTACCAGCGGGCCTGGTGGAAGCTGCGGGCACCCTCCTCCGCCAAGGTCGTGCCGTAGAGGGCCGCCAGCTGTCGCGGATAGACCATGCTCTTCACAGTGGCGGGGGTGGCCAGAATGGCGAGGATGGCCGTGGGCCGCTGCTGCAGTGTCAGGTCCAGGCGTCGCTTGGCCTCCTGGGCCGAGGCCTCGATGATGGAGACCACGGGCTTGTCCTGGCCGGGGTAGGCGGCATCCACAGCTTGGCGGATGCGGGCGTACTGGGTGGAGGCCGTGTTGCAGGCGATGAAGACCATGTCCGCCCCCTGCTCGAAGGCCCGCAGCACGCCGGCGCTGCCCAGGGTGGCGATCTGGCCCGGCGACTTCTCGCCGTAGGGCAGGTTCTTGGTGTCCCCGTAGTGATGGATGGTGATGGTGGTGTCGTAGTCCCGCAGGAGGGTGGTCGCCGTGCCTTCGATGCTCTTGGCCGTGAGGTAGCCCCCGAAGCCCGAGTCGAAGGTGGCCACGTGGACCGGTGCTGCCGGGGCAGTCTGGGCAAGCAGGGACAGGACGGGCGTGAGCGCCAGCAGGGTGCCGACGAGGAGGGCGCGCAGGAAGCTGCCAGAACCCTTGGCCCTCTCCTGCCCTGGGACAGTTGCCGTCTCGCGCATGGGGACTCCTGAAGCTGTGATCACCCGCCTAGCCCGGTGATCAGCCATGGTGCCAGCCTTCGGCCGTCGCGTGGCTGCGTGATCTTTGGGGGCCTCTTTGAAAAATCATTCCTGATTACCAACCATCCTCAGCCTTCACCTTCAAGCTGGGGGTGAGCGCAACCAGCTGTTCGACAGTGGGTTGAGGCGATTGGACAGGATATGTCGGTCTTTTAGACCGAGCCTTGGGTGCCTTTCGGGGTGACCAAGGAGATGGATATGACC
>Ga0209697_10001455_pt1 | contig 36511 bp, 57 predicted proteins | sample AliMusrvi5mmetaG_FD_184115 | JGI IMG/M metagenome (GOLD analysis project Ga0209697, IMG submission 184115) | Freshwater lake bacterial and archeal communities from Alinen Mustajarvi, Finland, to study Microbial Dark Matter (Phase II) - Alinen... | ecosystem: Environmental > Aquatic > Freshwater... | reverse complement strand
GTGTATGAAGGAATATATGCTTGTATGTTGTTTCCTGTTGTTCCTACATTCTGACCGACATAAAAATTAAATGTGTAGTAATTACTCTTTCTTATCACTATTGGGTATGGTTGTCCGTATCCATATGTAGTAGGCAACGTTCCTGAAAGAACACTAGTTGTGGTTCCTGCAATATTTTTTTCAACACTGTATGACCAATTACTCGCATCGTTGTTGCAATATATTTTTAATCTAATCCAATTGGAACCATCTTGATAAAATGAATACATAACGAGATATACTGTAGACGCTTGATTGGGTGCGGGAAGTAAACATTGACAATTAAATATTGAGTTTGATTTTTGTATAGATTGTTTCGAAAGTAGTAGTGTGTAATCAACTCCAGAATCATACGTTGCTCCATTTCCTACTGTTGTCCAAGCGTTGTTTGATTGTTTCCAAGTTCCAACTGCTTGATTCCAATTTGAAACTGTAGAGCCATCCATAATATCGTTGTAAGCTGAAACACCTTGATAGTTATATGAAAATCTGCTGATTGTAGTTGTTAAATATTTATAAAAGTCTCTGCCTTGAAGCGTAAGTGCATTGTTATTCGCAGTTACATTTTGTTGTATGTCATCAATATAGAAAATGTTTCTAGGCACAACTTCTGGAACTCCCGATGCATTGTAATATCCTAAATCAAGCAGTATTTTTCTATCCTTTGCTATTGCTGATGCATTTACTCCAGTAGGAGATGCTCCAACCCATTGTCCATTTTGATTTCCGACTGTAACTGCTATCGAACTGTTTGATGAGCCCTGCTCTTGAACTGTAACTGCTATGACGTCTTGTGATACATCTGCTATGATGTTGTTTTGAGTGTATTGCCATAATTTTCCATTTCCTGAAATGAAATAGTAGTTTCCTTGATTAAAGAAGTTGTTAGCACTAGTGTCTGTAAATATTGTTCCATCAGTAAACATTGCAGATGTTGGATATGTAAAATTTTTGAAATCTATAGACTTACTGAGATAATAGTTTGTTGAAGTGCTTACTATTTTTGTCAGTTGTGTAGGATCTGATGATGCTGTTGAAATTGCACTTACTACTTTTGCATTATATAAAAGCCACAATGATGTGCCATCAAAGTTTAATTTTGGATATGTAAAACTGTTTTGATTTGTAACAGTGGAAGATAAAGAAGAGATAATTTCAGTTGGTATACTCCAAATATTATTTGCTATATTTTCTAGTCTTGTTAAATACAAACTGTAGTTTGAATTGCTTGTCTCAAGATACTTGTGATATGCTGAAAATACTACATAATAGATTCCATCTTTGTAAACAGTATCAAGACTATGAATATTCCAGTCATATGAATCTACTGTGTTGTCCCAAACTTTTGAAGCCCATGAGCCACTTAAATTATTATAAACTCTGATTGTAGAGCCATTTGTTATAAAAACAGACGACTGTATGTTTCCACTAATATCCTGATATGGTTTTCCTGATGCTATATAAGCATAGTTAGTAGAAAATATTCCAGGGTATGGCAGTGTCTCTCCTGTCCAAGTAGTTCCTCCATTATTTGAATAGTGATGTTGTATCATCCATACTCCTGTAGAAGCATATAAGAAGTATACATCAATTCTATAAGTTCCTGCTATAAATTCTGAAACTGAGATACACACGTTTTGCATACTAGTGATTCCAACTCCAGTATTTAGAACAGTAGTTGGAGTTCCCCACTGTGAAATTTGCGTAGCATCTGTTATTTTCCAAAAAGATACATAGCCATTTGAATCAAGTCCTGCTGCTAGGACATTACTATCTGGTGCAGTGACTACTGAGCCACTAGTTGGATAAATAGAAGTTGAAAGTATTGCAGTTGGAACAATTTTATCGTCTTTGATTTTACATGTAAAGTAGGGTCTAACTGCTGGATATTTTTGAGCAGTCAAAAGTGTTTGTGTGAGCCATTTATAAGAAGAAGAAACTATTGAACAAAGTAAATCTGAAACATAGATTGCTGATAGTGCTACTGATGCAAATCTGCTTTTTGCATTCATCATTGCATCTGATAATTTTAATACTACATTCGTAGTCAAACTCGCGACTCTTGATGCACCATTCATAATCGAATCTGAAAGTGATAACATAGCAACTTCAAATGTTCCGCTTGCTGTAAAGGTGTGAATAGTATAACTTCCAGATGTAGTTTTTGTTCCGCCATTAGCAGTTAGAGTACCAGTAAGATATCTAATGATAACAATGCCATTTCCGCCGTTTGAACCTGCATTGTTGCCACTTCCTCCACCACCGCCACCGCCCAATCCATCAGTTCCTGCTACACCATTGTTGTAGTTGCCGCCTGCACCTCCACCGCCTAGACCCCCGCTAGCAGAGCCGCCACCATACGAGCTACCTCCTCCACCACCACCTGCATAGTAAATAGCAGAGCCAGTTATAGAGTTAGATACTCCGTTTGCTCCATTAGGTGTTGAGACCGCTGCACCACCCGCACCACCGCCACCTCCTCCATATGTTCCACCTGAATATGCACCAGCATATCCTTGACCATCAGTGCCTGCTCCTCCATTACGTGTTCCTCCGCCACCACCGCCTGAACCTCCTGAATTTCCATCAGTAAGTCCGCCTTGTCCTCCTCCACCACCGCCATAACAGTGTAGTGTGGAAAAAATTGAATCATTGCCTTGTCCTCCTCCGCTTGCTCCGCCTGCTCCTACTGTAACTGAGTAAATAAGTGTAGACAGTGAAAAAGAAGTGGCATATAAAAGACCACCAGCACCTCCTCCTCCACCACCGTAGTACGCATTGTAGTTTCCATAAGCACCACCACCACCACCTGCTACTACTAAAACATCTACATTATACGCCATATTTATATATTAATTGTCCAATTAACTGTCATTGAATACAAATTAGCTATCGAATATGAAGAAGTGAAATTTCCTTCAACATACATATTTCCACTAGAAGCCGCATCAAATATTCCTGCTCCATATACTGTTACTGAGCCACCTGAAGAGTTTGTAAATGATTTACTAAGAATAAAAGATGCTACTCCATCTAAAGCTGTTGCTGCTGTCCAAGTTCCTGCTGTTGCTAATGCTCGTGTTAATCCTGCTGCAACACATTCATGTGAAAGTGTCGTGTCTGTATGTGCAGGTGACAACACACCGGTGTCTTGCAATGCTATGTATTTTGCATAGTTTGGAGAAGATAAACTACCTAAGTTTGTTCCACATTGAAGATAAGCACACAATGCTGCTCCTACATCTACTCTTGAATTGTACGAGTGTCCTACTTTTTTAACCTTGCCATTCTCATCTGTAAGAACTACGTCAATTCTGTTGTATCCTGACACTCCCAAATTGTATCCTAAAAATGCACCTATTTTTGTGTGCAAAATCTTTTTAATAAATCCGCCCCACTTCGTATATTGTTTTTGTTTATTTGTTTCCATAATTATTTTTTAAATCCTGTTATCTGCCCTAGTTGACCATCTAAGTACAGTTCCTGAACCACTACTCCGTCCTTCACGATGCCCACAAAACGTCCAATTATCTTACTATTAGTAATTCCATCATATACCTCTGATATTGAGCGTATTGATTGATATACTTGACAGTCAGTAGGTATCTTCATTTCATATTCTAACTCGTGATGTTTCATTTTTATTGATAATGCTGGCAAGTTGCACAATTTAACTACCTTTTTTGTATCTCTATAAATGACTAACTTCTCTGTTGAAAAATCTCTAAAACTATAATCATTCTCATTGATAGTTTCTCCAGTGTCTAAAGTTAGAATAAAGTAGCTTTCTTTATCTATATGGTCTGCTCTTGTTTTCAAATGTTCTTTATGTTTCATATTATTAAAATTTACGACACCCATTCATAGAGTAGTGTAATTACGAATGACGACTGAGTCATTGCTGCATTGTCAGGCAACTCTGCCGTACTTCTTACTTCTAAAAATCCACAACCATTATAATATGTTCCTGCTCTAATAATCGGACTTACTGAACCATCACTGCCTTTATCTTGAACAAAAGTATCGTAGAAGCCGCCTACTGGAAGTTCATCTGATTTCCAATATGTATAAGGTGCAGGAGCACCCGAACTTTCCCCAAAACCCATTTGCTGAAGTTTAATCCATTTCTGTGAGATAACTGATTTTGCAGCAGTATGAGATGACGCACTCGAGCCATCGTATGTTGTTAATTTGCAATTTAGTGCAGATGCTATTCCTACTGTTAGAGTATAATTGTTATAGACTCTGAACTGTAAGTAGTTAGATTCTTCTCCTGCTAATACTGGAAGAACTGCTCCTGAGGGTGCAGATTGAATATATGCAAGAGTTGATAGTGCATTATAGGGCGACTGATTATTACGAAATGAAATTATGGGTTGTAGCATTTTAAATTGTTGTTCCAGATGCTTCTTGTAAAGTTATATCACATAGTACGTAAGGTTTTTTATCTGTAGCATAATTCGGAACTCTAATAATCATATCTGTAAAATATACTCCTACATTTAGTGTTGGTGGATTTCCAAAAGGGTCTAAAAATTCTAATGGTGTAGCAATTTTCTTGTATGATGTTTCTAAATCAGACAACTGAGAAAGTGCACTTGATGTAATTCCTGCTTGATATGGAAGACTAGAAGAATCCCAATTTGCAAGAATTAGTGTCATTGTATATGTTTTTATTCCAGGACCTCTATCAACATAATTTATTCTAATAATGTTTGCTACGGGTTGAGAAGAAAAGAATCTAGCCCAATCTCTAACATATGAGCCAGACGCTATTGCATATAGCTTATTATCAATCGTTACGTATGTGTATAATTGTGTTGTCATGTTTTTTAAAAAGGCGTTAATGAAGAACTCCCTTGTGGAGACCCGTATGAATCAGCATTTAACACTGATGATATTTTATTTGCTATTTTAACTGCCTTTGAATCATTACCATCAACCGTTACTTTTATGTTTGTGGCATTATTGTTTGTAGTTGAGGTATTATTGTTAGTTGCATTTTTAGCACCACCTCCAATTCCTTGTGCGAAAGGAAGAAATACGGCTTCTAATGCCATCTTGATTGCATCTCCAAAACCACCTAAAACATTTCCACTTTCTATGTTTGAGTTGAGATCTGAACTCGTGTCTGAGAAAACCTTTTTGAAATCTGAACCACCCAACTTGTTTAAAGTATCAAGAACTCCTGTAATTTGTGATATTATTGGAATACCAATATTTTGAGTGATATGAGAAACAAATATACTCCAAGCATCTCCCAACTCTTTTGTATCTGATGAAGTTTTTTTAACTATACCTGAAGTTGGCTCTAATGTTTTTAACCAAGTTTCGACATCTGTTTTCATAGCATCAAAAGTAGTTGCGGTTATGATACCTAAATGTTGAACGTCTGTAGTTGAGATGCCTAAATCTCCAGCCAACACATCTGAAACACCTTTAAAGGTCGTATTTGCTAAGTCTGATATAGTATTAAATACACCAACTAAACCTGTTGAAGATAATCCTTTTGTAATTCCTTCTAAAATAGCAGAGCCGTCTTGAGTTCCTGCATTAGTAAAGGCAGATCTTGCAGTATCAAGAACAGTTTGTTTAGGAACATAATTTGACAAATCTTGCATTGCTAGTGCAAAACTCGTGATACTTTGTCCGTTTTGTGCAGCAACATTTGCTTGTGATATTGCAGTTGCTAAATCGGTAATTTGAAACCCTCCTTTTCCTGCAGCATTTGCAAGTCCTGTTATAGCGTCCTTTACTTGCGGAACTGTATTTATCCCCCAATCTTGAAATAGAGGAATTAGTGTTGAAACAACAGTTCCAAGGTCTACACCTTGTATCTTTGCCAATTGAATTGCACCAGCTAGTGCTGCTGTTGCAGTTGGTCCTGTCATTCCCAAGTTTTCAAACAATTGTGTGTATTGTGCAGACGTTTCACTTAAACTAGCTCCTGATGTTCCAAACTGATCTACAACATTGTTTACGTTTGACATTCCATTTGATACAGCACTCAAGCCACCCGCAGTGGCGCCTAATCCTGACATCGCCTCTTGCATCTGTAGTGCTTGTGTAATTGCCAATGCTAAAGTTCCTGCGACTGATGTTATAAGTCCAGTTGAGAGTGCTCTAGTAAAAATACCAGACCAATCTACTTCTTGTTTGTTTGCAGTTTTGATAAAGTCTTGAATATTATACCCTGCACCTTTTAGGATGCTTTCAAGACCTGTTTTGTCTGCAGTTATGAGAATTTCGATGGGTTCAAATGCCATTTTTATTTTTTAACTTTCTTTACTCGTTCGATTCCAGAAGTAAGACGAAATAGTTCCAAATCCATATCTGTAGAAGTGTGTTCTGTATTATTGTCCGACCACTCGAGAACATACTCATTTATCTGATCTACTGTCAATTCTGATATTTGTTGTGGAGTCCAACCTGTTTTTTCAGTAATAGTTACAAAGAGTTTTCTGTAGTTGATTTTTTCTCCACTTCCTCCTTTATTTTTTTTGCTATCTCCAATCTGTTCTGGTTGATAAAACCCAACCTTGCAAGACAATCTAAAACATCAATGTCTGCTGGTGTGTTTTCAATAACCCAATCTTCTGTTATTGTAGAATCTGCTTTGTTTAAAACTAGATAAATACAATATGAAACTAGTAACAATTCTGTAGAACTTTTTTCTTTTAGTTCTTTTATTCTAGTTTGATATTGAACAGCCATTTGAAGATTTGCTTTCTTTACTTCAAAGACCTTTCCACCAAACTCAAATGTGAATGATGGATTAACTAATTTGTATAAACTTTTTTCGTCCATATTATGAATATAATTCTACTACATTTTTTGCTTCCAAATTGAATTCCCAAGTTGCATACTCGCCCATTTTTAATGTCATTTTGTTGCTCTTAAACAACGCTCCACTAAATTGATATTGAATTTGATTCCCGCTCTTATCAAAAATATTTAAGATTGGACTTTGTAGTGTTGGTTGTCCATCTAATATTGATATAGACGCTGGTGCTGCACCTGACGATGCGTTACCTGCGATTAACGCTTCCATTTCAGGAGCAAACGACTTAATCAAACCAGAAAGAGTTACCTTCAAAGAATGTCTAGCCTTGTCTTGTGCTATAATTGACCCCAATACATATAAATCTACAATTCCGAATTCTGTAGATAGTGATAAGTTGTCAACCTCGACTAATCTATTTGTTCCAAAATCAAGTGTTCCAGAGTTAAACACTGTTCTCACTTGGATTGGTGTACCTGCTGCTGTAAATCCCATAATTATTTATTATTAAACTATTATTAATGACCTTTCATGTAATTAACTTACATGCTTTGATGAACATAAACTCACCAAAGCATACAAACTATTTTACGCTCCACACCTTAAAAAGAACTGACCTATGAAAAACTCTTCTATCTGATTCTGTTTGATCGTTCATCCCACTTTGTAATTGCCAAAAGATGTGAGATGTGTTTTGATCGCCTGTGTAGTAGTTAAGTAGGTAGTGTATTCTTTCATATATCTGAACTACTTCCAACATACTATTTCTTGACCATATATTTAATTGTATTGTTGTATCTCTTGCATTTGTTGGAATCATTCGTGTACTTTCGTCAGGTGTGTATAAATTTATTTGAGGCAACATCAAACCAGCTTGTGTTTGTTCTACTATATCTACATTTCCATATAAAATATTGGCAGCAGGAACGATAGCATTCAAAGTTGCATCTGTCGTAAGAATTGATATTATTTTTTGAATAAGTTCTAACATTTTATTTCCCTGTGAATATTTTTTTAACTTTCTCTGCATTTTCTCTTAATGCACTTCCCATAAAACTTCTAGGTGCCTGATGTCCTGACCAACCAAACTCTATCCTGTTTGCATATTCTTCTCCTGGACCTTGTATGAATACTCTACCAACAAACTTTCCAAAACTTTTAACTAACACTTCTTTTTTTATACTTGATTGTAGGTCACCTGAATCAACTGGAACTCCAACTTCTGCATTTGGATTTGATACATAATATTTTTTCTTTTGACCTTTATCGTTTCTTCTTGTGTATTGCAAACTTTTTTTTAATGCCTTATATTCAGTTGCGTCTATTTTTGGTCTTTTTGTTCTTGCAACTCTGTAAACTAAATCTGTTGCCAACTCCACTCTTTTAAAAAGTTCTTTTTCTATTTTTTCCGATTCGGCTTTAAACTGCTTACCAATTTTATCAAACTCTTTGCCAACATTCGTACTGAAAACTAGTTTTTTACTACTCATATAATTTTGGTACTTTTTTAATATTGATGCCTTGTATTGATGTGTAGTCTGGTCCAAACCCATTTAAATCTTCTTTTCCTAATAAGTAGACGTCATTTGGTTCTATACTTAATACTTTCCATTTCTCTGACTGATTGTAAATTGTTACCCATTCTCCTAACTGTGGCTTACTGCTTATTTGATTCCATTGTTTTTTAAATGTATTCATATTTATATTGGCAAAATAGCACAGTAACAATTAGGGTGTGCAGGAGGGACGTCTTTCCCATCTGCTATTTGTTTTGATGTTAGTGTTTTTCCCTTAAACATCTTTATACATTTGTTGCAGGCATGAGGAGAAAGAATAACTCTAAACTTCTCAATTTCTAACTCTTCTCCTACGTCGACTACTTGTTTTGACTCTCTTCTTTTGACTTCTGTCCAGAAGACACGCTCAGCTCTATATTTCTCTGTCAACTTGCTGTTGTACTCTTGTATCTTTGCAATTATTTTTGCTGATGGAAGCCCTTTTTGTTGTAATTCGAATATAAAGTTTTGAACTTCTCTGAGTTCTTTTTCAGTCAATGCAGAGGATGACTTCCAAAACATTTCGTTTTGTTCCCCATATAATATTCCTTTGTATACTGAGTTAAATTTCATTTTTAGTTTGTGAAATTTTTAACTGTCTGAATATTGCTGCTGGATATCTGTCTCCTATCGTCCTTCCGATATCTACTTGGGCATCATATACAGAGTATGCTTTTGTTTGTCCAGTTATCTTCTTCTCATTTCCATTAACCTTAACCAGTACAGAGTAATAGAACATATTATCTTTATCATCACTGTATTTTTTTATCCAAGTCTTTGCAAAAGTATTCATTATCTTTTTTAATTGTTAAACTCTATGGCAATTCCACTGTCGCTTCCCAGTGACTCTGAAGAAACGGTGTAGCCATTGCTGCTTGTAAACTTGTAACTACGTACTCTATTCCATTTGTTGTGATAATTCTATCTTCTTGTCGCAATGTGTATTCAGTTCCAAAATACAACGTGCCCGATGGCTTTATTCTTTCTCCAGTAGGTGAAAACTCAATTGAATCTGCTGAAAAAGCTAATCTGCAAGGAACTGATGAGTAAACTGTGTTCCAACTGCTAGTTGGTGCTCCGTATACAGGGTTATTAAAGCTGTCTCGTGATGCTACTGAAACATCTAGTCTTCGCTTAACTATAACTGAAGTATTGTATATATAATTTATCATCTTTTATAATTATGTGTCTCTGAGTGTATTCTAGAGGCCTCAACCGCTATGCGCAGTATTAACTTATATAAGCGTAGGTTGTTGACTCATATAAGGTGCTAATATCTCTTTTGCTTGCTCGACCAATGGATTCTTTCTGCTACCATCTACACTGATACTAAATGTCTGCATACTGTATGAACTTGCTCCTAACGGATTGTTTTTGCCTTGCCCGTAGATGTAGCAAGCTAGTAATGCAGTAGCATCTTTGATGTCTTGTGGCACAGATTCATTTGTAGTAAAGTCTGCTGTGACTACTTTTGAAATTGTTAGAGGTGTAACAAAAGTTACAATTGCATTTTGGTAGTCTATTGAATAACCAGTAGTCTGAAGAACTCCATCTATGTAAATGTTTAACGGATTGCCAGTTTGATTCTTAGCCCACAATCTATTTCCAATGACTGCTTGATATTGTGTGTATTGTGTAGGTGATGCTGACGAAGGTATCAAGTCTAATGTCTGAGCTGTTAGAGGTGTTCCATAACCAAATGTATAATTAGTCCATACTATACCGAGGTCTACTTTATCTAAAATAGCTGCTGGAATAGGCGAGCCTGTAGTACCTGATGTTGCCAATAATGGAACTATTTTGTAACCCCATTCTGGAAATGTTTGCAAATAACTCTGTGAGCCAGATGTGACTATTTGAATGAACCACTGCAACACCTGAATATAGATGCTATTTATACACTGAAAAGGCGTATTTCGAAGAGTGACTGTCGTAAGTTGTGGATTGAAAGGGTGTGCTCTAAATCTTGTTTTTGTTTCCCATACTGTCTGTGTGTCAAAGAAGCGTCTACACATTCTATTAACCTGTGAAGATGCACTCAAGAGTAGTCTGTCAAGAGCACCGGACGTATACTCAGGACTGAGGTTAGTCAAGCCTAGTCCCGAAGCATACGGATTCTGAAGGAAAAGATCTTTTTCGAGATATGCACTATCAACTGGAGGAAGTTTTTTGTCTCCTGTTGGTGATAATGCTCCTGTATTTACATATCCGCTTTGTATTTGTGTCATTGTAGAGTTTTGTTAAGTGCTTCGTGAAATTCTTTTATTTTGTTGTCCCATGTCCAATTTTCTAATGCATACTTTGATGATTCCATTCCTTTTTGTTTTACTTTATCTTGATGTTCATAACAGTATCTGAGTATTTGTATTAAATGTTGTTCATCAGGCTCTGCCCACTCTCCGCAATCTTCTTTGTAAACGTTCTTACTGAATTCTTCTGCTGGAACCATTTTATAGTTTAGTAGCCATCCGACTTTGTCATTTAAGAATTCAACGATACCAGACCATCCCGTAGCTATTGTTGGTATTCCTGTTGCTAATGCTTCTAATGCAGGCAATCCGAATCCTTCGCCTCTTGTCGGAAAAACGAAACAATCTATCTTTTGAAAAAAATCTTTCATTAATTCATCGTGTGAAACTAGTCCCATTTGAACTTCTATTCTGTTATCCTTACTCATGAAAGGATAGAAAGTGTTTGATGTTTTGCAAATGAGTTTGACATTCTCACCATTGGTAAATGCTTTTTCAAATGCTGAAATAAGAGTGTCAGTCCCTTTTCGTTTGCTTAATGCACCCATATGTCCAAATGTGAAAACTTCGTTGTTTCTTTCTAATGGATAGAACTTCTTTGGATCGTAGCCCCATCTGATCAATTCAATCGGTATTCGTACACCCGAGTCTCTAAACATTTGGATGTTTTGCTTACAACATGTGAATAATGCATCCATATTGTTTATCTTAGCAACCCATGATTGAGGTACTCGTGTAGTTTCAAATGGCACTATTGCTATATTCTTTGCGAAAGGTGAATTTAGCCACGCTTCTTTTGGCTGTTCATGCCATACCATAACCCCTTCACGTTTAACTTCTCTCTGTGCTATGGTAGTGATATCAATATCATGCACTTGATTCATTCTGCCAACTAGCGAAGGATTGAGATGCTTACTATTCTTTAAAAGATTGAAAGTTACATTACCCCAACCTGATGTCAAATCAACATCCGAAGTAAATCCAAAATATTTTTCATCTTTCCATAATTTGTCATCATACTTCACCTGTGACAACTCCATTGTAACTGATGGAAATATTCTTTTTAGACGATATGCATCTGAAAAACTCATTTCTAAGTCTTTGTTGCAGTCGTAGAAAACGTTGTTGAAGAAAACAGCTGAGTCTTTACTTGTTATTTTGCACTTCATATATTTTTAAAGTATTTAAACCATTCATCTCTGTGATAACTCGTTTTTGTATGACATGAATTACATAAAGTTATCAAATTATCGAGTGAATAGTTTCTCTTGTCATAATCAATATGATGAACTGACAAGTGCTTGTGAAAGCCTTTCAACTCGTGTTGCTTCATACCACAAAGTTGACAAGTATGTTTGTCACGTTGACGAATTACTTCTTGTAACTCATGTGTCCAGCTTAAGCCATACTCTTCAAAACATTTGCCACCTTTCCAATTGTGGTGAGTGTCTAACTTGTGATACTTAATTTTTGCTCTATTCTCAACAGATGTCACATTCTTTGTCGCTCTTTGTATCATTTGAGCTAAAAAATCAGGATGTGTATTCAAAAATCGTCTTTTTGATATTCTCATTTTTAGTTTCGATTCTTCTGAAAAAGGCTTACCTTTATTCCATGCAACTTGAACTCCTTTTCTGCCTTTATTCCAGGGCTTCTGTCCCTTTTGACCGCCTGGCTTTCTTTTTAATGAACTTTCAGTATTGCTAACTAACTGTGTGTTTTCCATATGTATGTTTAGCTTCTTTCCTGCCTCTAAACTCCGGTAATTTCGGAAAGATTATTACCCGAATAAAGAAGCAAGCCAAACTTATTATTTGTTAATAAATTTATGCGGGGTCGCTCACATTTATCAAGGCCCCTACCCAAGGTTCTGCTTTAAGTGCTAAGACTGTGTATTCGTTGATGTAGAATCTGATAGTATCAGCAAGTTTTGCTAATTCAGTTCTACCAATCGGTACTAAGTCAACCATTTCTGCACCCTGTTCATCATGTCTCAAGAAGTACACTGTTGAAGTTGCGCCGCCTGTTGCACCTGAACTACCTGCTGCATTGTAAGGGTATGGAAGAGCTGGGTTACAGAAGAAGTCTCCTATAACTGGAACTTGTCCAATTGCACCTGCATATGCTGTGACGTGGTCACCTGCAGTGATTAAGTTGTCTTTGCTATCTAGTTGAATCATGTATCTTGCAGCAGCTGCAACGATCTGATTAACTACGTTCTGAATACCGAATGAACAGTATATGCCATCGAGTTTTGAACCACCCTGGAGTCTGATAAGTTTAATAACTTTATCGAACTGAGGAATTGTAACACCAGTAGCTGTCAAAGCAGCACCTGAGTTGTTAACAATGTTTGTAGTGATTTGAACGTCAAAACCATTTGGTGCAAGAGAGTTTACTGATGTGCTACCGTGGAAGATAGCCCACTCTTCTGCTTGAATGATTCTTCTAAGAGCTGCTTCCGCAACTTCTGCTTCGATATCGATGTAAGATCGTCCTGACGCAATCATAGGACCAGAAATAACTGCAGTTGTACCAAGGTACTTGTAAGCAGCTGTTTGCTGAACGTATGTTGGGTCTTGTTCATCTGGTAGTGCTCCATCAGCGTACCAAAGATTAATTAAACCTAGTGGACCTTGAGACAATGTGTCGAGTCTTGTTCTTTGGTTCCAAAGGTGTGCGAGACCTTCTCCTTTCTTTCTTGAAACTCTGTCTCTAAATGGTGTCTGTCTATCTGACAAAACAACCAAAACAGATTCAAGATCTTGTCTAGCCAAGAGTGAGTTAGGTGTTGGTCCAGCATAGCTGGTATCAACTGCCTTTTCGAACTTCTCTATAGCTTTTTCTAATCTGGAAATATCCATAATTTTTATTTACTATTAACTAACTATTAAAACCGAATCTCTTATCTAAATGACTATAGTTAAATCACGATAATCATAAGCGAGTCTACTTAATATCTTCAAATTTTACTTTGAAGCTGCGTAGTTTTGTTTGTAAGCTGCTGAGAATGTTGTTGCTTTTCCGTCCTGTGATTTCTCAACTACTTCACCTACTGGTTCTGCTGATAATGAAAACATCTTACCATCCTTCGTTGCCATATATGCTTTTCCGAAAGCAACTGATTTCTTAAATCCTGGCTCTTTAATCAAAGATGTAATTGCTTCCTGCATATCTTTATCAGTTTTGATTGCATCTACTATCTTACTTGTAAGTCCTGGAACTGTAATTCCTTTGTCTCTATAACTCTTTTCAATCTTTTCAACTGCACCTGAAATAGCAAGTACGAGTTCATCTAATGATGCACCTTTTATTGATTTTTCAGTAGTTTCTTTTGTGTCTTCAACGGTTTCAGCTTTCTCTTTGGTTTCACAAGTAATTTCTTGCATCTTTCGTAATGCTGATTTGATTTTTACTGCATATCCTTCGCCTTCTTCTTTTGTTTCTAATCCAGCATTCTGTTCTTCTTGTTCACCAGCTTTTGTTTTGTAGTCTTCTGCTGGCTTAGCTTCTTCTACTGTAACATCTTTTCCTTCATCTGCTTTTTCTTTAGTCTCTTCTTTTGTTTCTGCTTTTGCAGTTTCTTTGTCATCTGTTGCTGATTCCATTTTCATTGCTTTTGCAACAAAGTCTGCAAGAGTTTCAAAGCTCGTTACTACTTCATCTTGAAAAGCTTTAAATGATTTTGCAGTTACTACTTCATCATCTTTAGTTTCTTCTGACTTTTCCTTGGTCTCTGTCTTCATATCTTCGATAGCTTTTTCTTTAGTATCAACTTTTGTTTCTTCAGTTGCTGATTTCTCTTCAACTTTAGTTTCTGTTTCAACAGCCTTTTCCTTTGTTTCTTCTACTTTTGTTTCAGAGCCCTCTTTAACGACAGTCTCTGAAGTTTCCTTCTTTGGGTCCATATTTTTTTCTAAATTACTATTAATTGGCTCTGCGACTTTATGCCAAGCCTTGTCAGGAACTGACTTTGCAAATGAATACATATAGTCTAATTTCCTGTTTTCGAATAAAAATTCCTTATAAAAATCCGTATTGCGATATCTATCTGCACTCTCGCCTTCTACGGTTATACTTTTTGCAAAACACCAAGAGTCATAATTGGCGGGTCTATTCGTTAACGAAACCTCATTAAGAATTACATCATAGAACGTTTTCACGATACGACCAGTTTTTTCGGAAAACTCCTTGACTGCTTTCTTAACTGCTCCTCCGACTGAAAAACCAAGTTTTGCTCCATTCTTCATTGTGCCATAAATTAGTGCTGCTGCTGAGTTTGTGTTATCGAGTTCAGCTTCAATTATTAACTGATTTCTTTCATCTACTGTAGCTTTGTATACTTTACCTATAATTGAGTTATCGTCTTTTTGGTGTTCTACGCGTAATGGGACTGATTGAGTATTTATAATGTTAGCCATTGCTTGAATTGCTTCGGGCGACATACGTTCATTATCATGATCGAGATTTGATGAGCTAGCAACACCCGAAACTATCATCGCATCTGTTCTATCTTCAGATACGACTGCTTTTTCAACGATGAACATAAATGGAAAATCACCAATTGCTTCAAATTTTAATGTGTTGTCTTTCATGTTATCTTTTTGAATTGTACCAAGCTTCTTTAAATGATTTTTTAGTTTCTTCAGTCTCTCTCATCTTAAGAGTAGCATCCATTCTCTTTTCTTGTATATTTCTTAATCTTTCTACTAAGCCCTCCTTCTCATTAATAGTATCTGCATCCTCTGCAGCCTTTACTGTATCATCTAATTTGTCTTGTGTAGTAGTTATAATGTCTCCTGATTTTGCGAGTTGTATATCAGTTTGAGCATCTTTTATACTTCGATATACGTTGCCATACTGTTTTCCATTTTCATCTAAAATCACATATTCAGTAGGACCATTTCTAACAATAGTGTACTTCTTTTCTGGACGTATTGATTTTTTAACAGCAGAATCAATATAACTAAGTGCGTCTTCTTTACTTGTAAATGTCTTTCCTTCGACTGCATATTGGACATCTCCATTTGTCATTTCAGTAATTTGTATTGATTTTCCTTTGTAGTTGACTCTGTATGTTCTAGATGATGATTTTTTAAGTCCATAGTAATTAAGAATGTAGTCTGGATTACTAGATTGTTTTGATTCTGCTAAAATTTTTTTTGCTCTTTCAAGTGAGTGTCCCTTTGATTGAAGTTCTTTTAGTATTTGTTCATCTGACATTGCTTTCTCTTTGGTTTCTCCTTCTAAATCTTGTTCTGCAAGTAGTGATTTTGGCTCGGGTCCTGCATTTGAAACATCAAAATCCTTTTCTGCTTCGATAGTTTCTAGAGTTTCTTTATGTGCTTCTTCATCAGCTGCCATTTCTTTGAACTGATCTCCAATTTCATTGTATTTCTTAGCACCTTCTGATTCTTCATTAATCATAGTCTCTAATCCTTTTTTAAAGTTTGCCCATGCTTGCTTAAATGTATTCATAGTATTATTGTAATTATACTGTTTTTTGTATTAAATGTTTACTTTGTTATTTGAGTTTGTTAAACTCTTTTGTGTCAGATGAAACGTGAGCTATTAATGTATCATTTAAAGTATTTATCTTATAAAAAGCCCATCCTACACAAGCTGGGACTATAAAACAAAGTAGAGCAATAACACCAACTACACTTCCTTCTTTTTTTTCAATTGCATTCACTCTACCATTAGTTTTTAAAGTCTGCTCCTTTATCTGTTTTACGAGAGTTATAAGTCCAGCATCTTCATCTCCCTCTGTTCCGAATAGACAGAAAGTAATCCTGTCTATTTTTTTATTTAAAACTTCAAATTTTTCGTTGGTTTCTTTTGATGACTGTGTATATCCAGTAGGAGAAGTCTGATAAAACTTGACGGCAAAGTCCTCTAGATCTTGAATACTATACCTCTTGCTATTTCTATTTTGATTATCGACTATTTCCATTTGTTAATAATTCGTTAGCTTGCTTCTTATAAAAGTCTGGTCTAAGTTTTACTTTAGTTTTACTAATTAAAAACTTTCCAGCGGGTGATTTGTAATAATCTCTTAAAACTCCACATTCACATTCTTCATAAACGTGTGATGTGTGAAGTATCATTGAGTATTCACAGTATATTTTATAATTGTGTTTGTGCATTTTATTTTAAATTAAGCACATCATTAAGCGGATGTGCGACGCTAGATATGAAATCACCTCCTTTACTTTGTCTTTGGATTGATTTTGTAACGTTGAACGTGGACCCAGTTCATTTTAATCGGTTGTTTCCCGACTATCGGAACTCGTAAGGGTTGTGAACTGTCACGAAATGCGAAAGTTTCAGCCTTTGTCCGCTCTCTTACAGTAACCCAGCTTTCATCATCTTTTATGCACCTCCGAGAAGTTCAGGATGGCTGTAGCCACCTGTAATTTCTTTTACACGAGAATCCGAACCATCGCAGACATTGTTATCGGGAGGTTTGCAACCAACCGATTCACATTGTTTCGAACAAGAGTCACATCTCCAGACCAAGTGCTGGACCTCATTCCACTTTGTTGTGTGTCTCATACCTATCTCCTTTAAAGAACTAGTCAGTTTAACCACTTAACGGGGTGGGGAAATTATTTAATTATATTTGAACCTAAAAATAATGGACTTTCGCTAACCAATGATTCTGCTTTTGCAAGACTGAACTCTCCATCAAAATATAGATTAGTTGTTAGTCCTTTTCCGCAATTTGCTATGTTGGCATTAAAGTCTGCTTTGTCTTCGTATGAAGCAACTCTAACTAAAGACTTGTTAGTTTCTTTACTCCAAGTCATTTCTACTATTACCCAATATCTATTTCTAAAAATTAATGGCATATTAGTTTATTATTCCTATTAAATCTATTGCTTGAGCTATTTGAAAATTATCTAAATAAAACGTATTTACTACACTGTCGTCTAATATTGTAATTATAAAAGTATCTACATTTGCCTTATCAATATCTGCTATTTGAAACAAACTCCATTTAACAGTTTGGAAAGTATCTGCGGTCACAATGTTCGGAGTGATTTCTGAAACTATTGAAGAACCCTCAGATAATCCAAATTTAATATTGCTTCCTGTTCTGCTGGATCTAAAATCAAAACTTAAATCATTTACTTTTGATAAATCATAAGCTGGTGAAAATGTTTTAGTAAGAGTTCCCCCTGCACTTGTTCCTACATCAGCCCAACCTTTTAGAGAATAACTACCTTGTGTTTTTATTGTGCTTTCAGAATAGACAATCAATTGAGAACTGCTTATTGAATCATCTTCTGTTCCATTGCCTCCGTTCCATATTGCATCTACTGTTGATTGATAACCAGACATATCTCTGTCATAAAATCTAACGTCATCTTCCCAATAATATTCATATCCTACACGTGGGTCGTTACCAATGAAAATATCGCCAGCATTATCTGTAATAGGAGATTGTCCCGTAATCGTATAAGGAACACCGTTCACCCAAAACGTATAAGTTGAAATACCGTTAAAAGAAATCCCAATATGATATGTCCCACCTGCGAATACTCCTGCACCACCAACTATGTTAGTTGCTAAATCTCCTAAATAAAGAGTTAAAGTGCCGCCAACATCTCCTGAAACATAAAAAGCCCAACCGTTTTCTTGAGAAATAAGAACTGGTTGTCCACTCGCACTTGAAGCTATACTAACCCAAGTAAACATAGACCATGCCTTATTACTTAGATTAAACTGAGAATTAAAAGGTATTCTAATAATATCAGTTCCTCTAAACTCTAATGCCTTGTCTATCTTTCCAGTAACACTTCTTGTATTTGTGTCTACGTTTAATGCACCATCATATCCGCTAATGTTTTCAAGAACAACACCAGTTGCGAGGTTGTCGTTCATCTTGTAGTGTGCGAATAAATCAACTCCTAAACCTCCACCATCTTTACTGGAAACATAGGCAACCTGTGCATTTGCATCTGTTGCGTATTCTTCGTAATCTATTTCAAGCTTTGTTGTCATTTTGTATATGAATATGTTACTGATACATTTGATACGGCACCGACTACTGCTGTAACTTCCCAACCTATAAACTTACCACTTGCGACTACTGGATGAGTGAAAGATGTTGTTACTGATTGAGTTCCTGCGGTTGCTGTAATATCTGCACTAATCACTTGAATCAAGGTTACTCCGTCTGTGTCGTATTCTACGAGTCGTCCTGTGATAGAAGTTCCATCTAAAACATTTATTTTTAGTTTTGTGATTGTAACTGCTGAATCAACTGATTCTATTGGTTTTTTAGATGTTAATACTGGCATATAGTGAACAAAAGATTTTGATATTGAAAGAAAATCAGAAGAGTGATGTCCATCTAATAAATCAGCATTAAGGTTTGTATTTAAAGTATTTGAGTCGGTTGTATATGGTGCAACACGAGCATAAGAAACGTCTGGATTACCAGTTTGTCCAGGGTCTATTGGAACATAAACCCCAGTAGGTAAAGTATCACCACCTTGCCATTGACCTGCACCAAGACCTAGATACCAGTAATAACCATTATATGAGATTGTAGCCCCAGAAGGATTTACAAACAAAGTATCAGTAGACTTTACATAAGTGCCAAGAATGTTTGTTGTAACATCTATACCTTCGATAGTATATACACCAGAATTAATAGACAAATTTGCTGTCAGTCCATTAACGTGAACACCAGCGTAAAAAATCGGTCTTCCATTTATAACGGTCTGTGGTGTTGTTTGGTCAAGTTTGAGATATAAGCCATTTACCAAACTTCCAACTACGTCCCAAGTACTTCCAGTCCAGACTATTTCGTCGCCAGTTAGAAAGCTAGTACCTGTATTTGTTTTCGTTGGATCGTTATCAGTTACATCTGTAGACACTATATAAAACCAGCCAGTTTTTACTGCTGTTAAAGTAGGAAAATCAGACGCAACTGCAATTGAGCCTTTAAAAATTAAAACATTTGCTAATGTTACATTTCGGGTAAGTTTGTTTGCCATTCGTTTTTATATTAAACTCGGTCTCCTCTCCACCACGTATACGTTACAACGTCTCCAGCAGTTCCAACTACAATGATATTTATAGCATCAGTTACTATCTCTAAATCGTACGCCTCATCTGGATGCATTGACATACCACTGACAGGACTACTTGAAACAGTATTTCCGCCTATGATTATATCTGCAGCATTAGTTGAAAGTGTTCTTAAATCTAATCTTGAGCAGGGTATAGAAGATGCTACTAATTTTTGTGGCACTCCAGTTGCTGCTATTACACAACGACCGTCTCCATTGTTTCCATTGTTACTTGCTGTCATATTTTATTTTTTTGCGAATACAGAATATCGAACACCTCTTTCATCTTTAGATGTAATGATGCCTCCGAATGATTCTGGATTTGCGGTTACGAATTCCTTAAGGGATGTTAATGCTTGGTTGTAGTCATACATAAATGCTAACTCAGTAAGTCTAAATCTATTCATCGCCTTTTCGTTTTGTAATTTGAAAATGTCTTTTATGTCTGATCTTGTCTTTTCGTCTTTTAGTAATTCACCAAAAAGCACTGGACAATCTTTAAATTCATTCGACATATCTGCTACTGAAGAAGGTTGTTGAACATTTGATGACTTTGCTAATTTGATTCCTTTAGATGCAAACTTGTCTTTTATCTTATCTAAAATGTTCTTTGGCTTCTTTCCAATTTCGGTCATGTATAAGTTGTATAAGTATGGTATGTCTTGCAAGTATTCAGCAACTTCCATTTGAGTATCTTTGTATCTATTTTCGTTTCCTTTGAATTGATAATCAATACCAAAACCTCTCTTGTCGTGTGTTATGATGTATTGGTTAACTCTTCTGTCACCAAGCACTAATTCTTTTTCTGCTAACCATAATTGTGCAAGATCTTTAATTGCAGTAGCATAACTTTTTGGCTCTCTCTTCATATCATTAAAAAGTATTTTGTTTTCTAATGAGAAACCATCTACGTATGATGACACTAAGTAATAGTCGAACTTTCTTGAACCTCCGAATTTAGCTCTCCATTTTTCTGAATCATAATTCGATGTTAAATTGCAATAGTTGTTGAATTCATTTTGTATGTCAAAGGGTAGACTTGAAACTACTGCAGTATAGTCAACCTTCGTAACTAACGGAACATTAAGTCCTCGTGAAGTAAGCTCTTGTGAGAGTTCAACTTCTAATTTTTGACTCATCATATTTACTGCTACAGGTGGTTTTACAACTAATCCAGTTCCTGTCATTATATCTATCCAAATAAAGGGTTGTGAGTAACCTCTGTCATCTACCCATGTTTTGTACGTAGTGTTCAAAACCATAACTGACTTAGCTATCTGTTCGTCTTGGTCTTTATATGAGTTTTCGCCTCCGATCTTAGCATCTGCTAGACCACTTCTAATTGCGTCATCAGGCACTAATGGCATATATGTCCCAGAAGATGTCAATAACATTGGTCTATCAGCCCATTCACCATATGGAAGTAGTCCCATTAAATGTCTTGATTCGTTTATAGTTCGTGTTCCATTCTTTAATGATGAGTCTACGACAGTAGAAATATCATTTGGGTCCATCGTGTCATCTACAACCCAATCAAATTCTAAATCAGTATAACCAAAGTCTTTCCAAATAATTTCTTGATTGAATACTTCCTTAAGCAAGTGTAATATAGAACCATATCCTTTTTCTTCAGTAAGACTCTTCATTGTCTCAGAAACATTCTTCGAACCAACATCTTCAGTTAGTCCGATATCCTGTCCAGACAGTCCAAAAGAAGCTGCTACAAGTCTAGCCATAAACTTGAAGTACTCCATAAACTGCATATCATTGTTATTGTTGTTTTTGAGATTGATTGCTTCTGCTTTTGCTGGACCAGCCATAATCATTGGCCTATGAGCTGAACCCGACATTTCTGCATATAAGTATTCTTTTACTTTTTCAATATCATTCTCATTCATTTGTCCAACCATTTGTAAAATAATAGGTGGGAAAAATCCTTCATCAAAGTATGATGAGTTGTAGTTGTCTGCATTTAAAAGGTTTGCAACAGCTCCAATTACTCGTTCAACTGGAGACAGTCCATAACCAAAGTATTCCATATTACCCTGTGGGTGCATATGAAAATGTGTAAAATCTCTTTTTGGCCAAGCTGCTATTATCTCTCCTGAGTCTGCTCCTCCGTATGGAGTTGAGTCAAAGACTTGCACATATGAGACAGGTAGTATTTCTTGTCCTTTATCTTTTGTATTTATAGGTATTTCTACGTCTTGATTACCGTGAACATCAAAGACGGGTCTTATAGTTTCTGAATCGACAAAAAAGAGTTCTGCTAGTTTACCGTCTGAATAACGTGTCTTTTCTAATGAAACAGCATCAAGGACAAGCAAGTCCTCTATCATTTTATCTGCTAACGATCTAAACGTCTCATTGTTTCTATTAGGGTGTTTAAATAATTCAGTGACTTCATCTATCTTAGCTTGGTCTTTATCTGCCAATGGGTCAGTTGGTTTTATAATCCATTTTGTTTTAGTGACCTTTTCTTTTAATACTGTAACTGCAATACCAATAACAGCAACTGATTTAGCTGCTCTTCTTAAGGTGTCATATGATATTCCTCCTGGTTTTGAGATACCTTTTTCAATAAAACGTGCATTTCGTTGTTTCTTTGTTTCAAATGCAAAGGAACGCGTAGGTGTTGTGTTCAAACCTTGCACACTTTTACTAAAAGGAACTGTGTATTGACTTACTTTTGTTTCAACAGGCAATACTTCTGTCTTATTAGAGTTAGATTCCATATATACATTGTACTAAGATTTTAAATAAAGTTTACTTTGTGTTTGTGTTTTAATGATGTTAAAATAGTAGACACACGAGATCTGCTTAAATTGAGTTGTTTGCATATTTCAGTCTGCTTATAACCAAGACTTCTTAAAAATAATATTCTAGCTTCATGAATAGTAAGATGCAATATAAATGCTTCTACATCTAAGTTTGATAACGTTTCAGATACTGATTGCAAATCTATATCAGAGCGCAACATAAATTTATGTCGTGCTTCAGCTTCATCTTCACTACCTTCGTACAAACTGTCTGTACTAATTAATTGTACTGGAATATATAAATTTTCTACACTCTTTTTGCTTACTGCCATAATTTTACTAAGTCAGGTGTCCATTCATTTAGAAACCAGTCTACATATTCTGATGTAGATGTATTTCTTTTCACTATTTGTGCAATGACCATTGAGTGAACAAAGAATAGATGCATTGATTTTGTAGTCTCTTTTAAGTTAGAAGGTGCAAACACTTCTGATAACAGTATCGATTCATCAAGAGTTCTAATCATTTTACCCATCTTCTTTTCTTTCTTCTTTGCACTATCGTATTGTTGATACATGTGCTTTTCTACAAATTGAAAGAATTCTTTTATTGATTCGGGATTTGTCTTTTTGTTTTCTTTGCAATGAGTTACCCAATACTTAACTATGTTTCTCATTAATACCTGTGAACAACCGAGTGTCCAGGGTCTTGGCAGATAAGGAGGCATACCCGGAAGCTTTGGCTTAGTAGGGTCTGCTGTTATTCTATCAACGATGCTATCTTTTGCTATGATTCCTTTTTTAATAAGTAAATCATTTGCTTTAGCAGCATCACGTTTTAACTGTTCTAGTGGTGCATGTTTTTTTATCATACTTGTCTAAATATTTTGTCTCCTTTTGATTCGAAAACTGGGCTGCTTGGTGATACAAAGAGACCTTTGCCAATTGAAGCTGGTGCTCGTTGTAGTGGAATCTTAAGAGTTTGTTCTAATAAAGGGTTTGCTGCTCCAACGATATCATCTGGAAGTTTCTTTCTGTCTTCTATTGCTGGCTCTTTCTTAAACACTGAGTTGGATATTTCCTTAACAGACTCAGTGTCATTCTTCTGTTGTGATTCTGTAGGCCCTGAAGTATGCTTTGCAGCATGAGAGAAGCTTCCGAGTTTACACTTTTTGCCTTTTGTGATTTTTATGATAACTGTTTCGCAATCATCCATCGGGTGGTATTCCTGACAGACCTCACAGTAGCAAAACTTTACATTTTGTATTTTCATATTTTTGTTGAAGTAAAGTGAGTAATCCAATACTGTTTATCTTTACAATTAGTTTTCATGTGACAATTTCGACAGAGTGTCACTAAATTATCTGGATTACAGTTATTTTTATTATAATCAATGTGATGAATATCAAAAACAGTTTCAGTTTGTTGCTCAAAACACAATTGACAAACATACTTATCTCGTTCTCTAATACTTCGTTTTAAAGTATTTGTCCAGATTATCGGATATGTTCGCTCTCTTTTGTCATTCCACGACCAATGATTTTTACCACTTTTTAAAGTTAACATTCTTTGAACTACTTCTGGTTTATAGTATTGAGAATATGTCAGCCCTTTTCGATCAGACTTCTTTCCTTTGTTTTTTCCTAACAATGCAAAATGTAATACTTTCTTTTGTTCTTCTGTTTTTTTATAGCTTCCGTTCTTAAGTCGTGTGCGTACTGCTTTTTGTCTCTGTTCCTTTGTCATAGTATGCGTCTTTCTATATTCAGACATCAATGCATTAGTTTTGCCTTTGTTGGCTATACTAATTCTTCTTCGATGTTCTTCAGAATTCTTTGAACCCAATCTGATTTTATTGTTTTTCTGAAATGCCATAATTAGAATTGTACGCCAAGTTTTTTAAGCTTAGCAATTATTTTTATCTTCTCGTCATCTGGATATTTTCTTGACATTGGTGGATTAGATACTAACATTCTTAATTCTGCACATTCAGGAGTGTTTGCATCTACACCATTGAGTTTATCAGCTACAAATCCAAAGAAGGATATTGCTGACATGTCTTTGAGAGTTATTCCTCCCATGACGCTATTCAATATTTCGAATTCAGTCATTTCGTTTTTCTTCTTGTTTAATAATGTCGACCTTGTCTTTATTTTCTTCTACAAATTTTCTTTCTTCTTCAATGATGTCAAATATTTCTTTGTCTAATGGTGAGTACAACTTTCCATTTCTATCAATAAATACTCCAAAACCTTTAGATGCCATTCTTGCTTCAGTGATAGCTCTAAGTCTTACTGAGATTGCAGTTGCACAAAGGTTAACTCGTTCAGCTAAGTTGTTAAATATTTCATCAGGTGTCAATACTGAATTTGCATCTTTTTTAAGTGCTTGTGAAGTATCTTGAAGAAATGAAACTATTATTTGTGCAAATTGGTCAAAATCGAATTTCATTTGACTCTTAAATGCATGTGTGTCTTTTGTCCACTGTCCTTTTGACACCATAATTTCAGCCATAAAAGAAGCATTCTCTTTTCCTCTACCGAATAAGTATGATGCCAACATAGTGTCTTTTGTTTGTTGGTCTGCATTCTTATCAAGTAACGTCATTGCAAATGATTCTTCAGTAGTTCCTCTTCTTGATAGCGTGAGTTCTCTAGTCTTTTTTGTGATAGGATCTGTAACTGTTATAGTTTCTGATTCAGGTGTCTCGATGTTTGCTTTGTCAATTCTTCGTCTTACTTTATGAGTCTTCAATCTATTACCATCTTTATCGACTTCTACTTTGCCTCCAAGTATAGTATCTGTGACATTCGTTTCTTTAGTGATTGTTGAAAGTCCAGATGGAACATCCGCTATATCACAAAATGCTCCACACCCTGTGCATTGATATGCCCACTGTCCATTTTCATCTGCTGCTCTAACAGTAGCTTTACAACATTTACTCTGTATGTTTTGGTTTTGTATTTTAGTCATAATTATGCTATATCAAATCCCCACTTAGCTATGAATAATTCTCTATCTGTTTCGACATACTTGGGTGCTTCAAAGTTTTCCCAATTAAGTTCAAATGCATATATTGGTATTCGTTGTGTTGATATAATAGGCATGTTTCGTCTGTATAATGAATTCCAAATATCACGACTAAAATATTTTGAAGTGTTTAAGTTGGTATCTAGTGAAATGCATTCATACGTCTGTCTATCAAGTCCCCAAAAATCAGCATTAAGTTCCAATTGTTCTGCTGGCGTATTAAATATCTTAGCATCAAAGTTATCAGCATCTAAAATTCCTTTTACATCAGCACCAGATACTATTTTAGCATCACCTCTGTTTATTCGATCTATTAAGTTATCAATTGCATTATGTTGTATAAGCACCCAAGGATTGAGTACTATAAAAAACCTAGCATCAGTGTCTGTATAAGCAGCATCGAGGCCTGCACGTACATAATCTGCATATGTAGAAGATGTCGGTACACTTATTCCTTTGTATACTCCTGCTGTTGCTTTAGCAGCTATACTTGAATATACTTCACTTGACAATCTTTTATCTTCAGCCACTATAATAGAAAACATTTCGTGTGCTGATGAATACACTCTGTCCATAACTTCTTTGAAGAGTGTGATGTTTAATGGATTGTCTTCTCCTAAGTCACTCCAATATCCATACAGTGGAATGATTACTGCTATTTTTGATTTTGCTACTGTCTTCATGAAGTTAATAAGAATGCTGTCAAGTTTTTCTCTTGAACCTTCAAATGGGTCTTTCTCAGTTTTAATTCCATTCACGTCTAATCCAGTTCCTTGTGCTACTTGTACTGCATCACTATGCAAATCTTGATGTGTAAGTACTGCAGTAGGAGTATTTTGTTTTCTTTTTCTTGCCATTAAATTTCTTTATTAAAGGGTGTCTTAAATGTTTCCTGTCCAGGTGTTCCACCCCATTTTTGTTTGTAATGCTCTCTATTTGCTTCAAAATTAAATGAAGTGCATGCGGGTTGTCCTCCTAAAGCTTCATTCTGTGTCTTACTGCCATAGTGATAGTAGATTGATGTTGGACATACTATTGCTTTTAAGCCAAGCAGTTTGACTCTGTAATGACTGTCATTGTCCTCAAAATAAGCTGGTCTAAAGTCTTCATCAAATGGACCAACTTCATTCCAGTATCTTTTGTTGATTACAAATGCAGAGTATTGTGGTGATTCAGTTAATTCATCTTGTGCTTTCTTTGACATATCATATGTGAAAGTATCTGTTGGATTTGCTACTTCTGCTTTTACGTCACAACTAGTTACTAATATGACGTTTTGTTCATTTGGTTTTAGTAACTTCTGTGATTCAAATAATTCTATTATTTCGTCAAATGCCTGAGGATGCATCAGTACATCATTGTTCAATATTGCCACATAATCATCTTGAAGTGTTTCAAATGCAAGTTTAGCACCTTGATTCCAGCTACCTGCACAACAGTTTCTGAATACATTACGAATGTATATCAAATTTGGCATTGTTTCTGAAAGTTTAGTTGCTTCCTTTTCTGTATTATCTGTCGATGCATTGTCAATAAGAATAATCTTATTTAAGTATTTTGATTGCAATGATTGAATGCATTGCTTTGTATACGAGTCCCATAAGTTAATCACAGGAATTACAATTGAAAGTTTTGGTTGGTTATCCATTGTATTCATTCCAACGACCCGGTTGAAAATAATTAAACTTTATAACTCTATCGGGAACAAATGTAATGTTTTGATATTTCATTGCTACCTCATTCAACATTTGTCCATCAGCACAACAGTTTACTTCATCAAATCGTAAGTCTTTTAAGATCTTACCCTTAACTATAAGTTGTTCCCAAGTACAATTACCAATACACATATTCTGTCTTGCTGCTATGAGTGTAGAGGTCCCGTGAGGGCATGCTCCATCAATGGGTGTCTGATCTCCTCTTAAACATGATACAACTAATATTTCTGCTGTCTGTGTTTTAAGCCAATCAATGAATCCGTTATCCAATGCATCATCATCACACATAAACATGTAGTAGTCATCATCGATAATTTTTTGTGTCTCAATAAATCTATTTGTCTTTCGATAACAGTACGCACCGTCTATTTCTCCCATATTGTCAACCTCAATAACTTCAGGATATTGTGTTTTGTCTACAACTACTTTGTTTTTGTCCACTAATGGATGCCACATCACATCTGGAATATCATACATCTTTTTCAGAGTATCATATAAATGCCATCTGCTAAATGCTGTTATAACGTGAATCTTCATATTATTCTAATGATGCGGGTATGTCTAAGTCGACATCTTCAGCTTCCTCTTCTATCTTTTCTACTGCATCTTCTCCTATCTCTTGTACGAGTTCTTCTCTTGGTATGATTGATTCAGGGTCTACCATATTGTCTACTATTTTGTTTTCTTCTTGCATGTTGTTTTTTTATTAATGTTAGTAACGTGTACTTCAGTGCCAATCGTAGTTTTCTTGAAGACCACTTCATAACCAAGTGCACGTAATGTTTCTGTTAATGCATCAATTTGATGTGTTTTTGTATCTATTTCAGTCATGAAATCATCAGCATATTCATAACTGTCCTGTAACTGTTGTTCTAACCTTTTAATCAAGTTACGTGTAAAGTATTCGTCTATACAAAATATTGCAAAAAAGAATACTGTTGTAACTAATCCAACTAATAGTGCATCCATTTTATTTTAGAGTTAATGTGTCAATAGCATCTACGACTTCTATTAAACCTACACTTTCTTCGGGTGTAAGTGGTTGTGTATTTTCAACTATGATTGCTTTTATTGTCTTCAATACTGGCTCTATTGATGGCAATACATCTATAATGACTTCCTCTGCTAAAAACTTAACAAACTCTACATTGAGTTCTGCTTGTTTCTCTTTTGGTATATCAAATTGCATGCCAACTATCTTTGGTTCTCCTTTTTCATCAAGTGTAGCAAACTTCTTAATAAGCTCTAATCTTGACTTTTCTTTTGCTTCAATATGTGGAGTCAATGCTTTTATAAATTGATTTCGTATTCTAGATCTTTCAAAAGGAAGATTGATACTAGTTGCTTTCACTAATGAATCTAAAGTACTATTTTTTATTTTTAATGTTTTGATTTCTGACATTATCTAATTTGTTATCTACGATGCATCATTTGATTAAAATGAATACGTTCATAGCGTTTTTCTAATCTTTCTGCTGACTTATCAGCTTCCTTTTCCATTTCTTTCTTCTTACCAGCATCTGCGTTCAACTCTTTAGCAGTCAATCCCGTTGGCATTGAGTTGCTTGAAGTAGGAACTAAGTATCGACCAGCTGTTAAATCTCTTATTGAGCTTGAAGCAAACCATAAACTCATCAAAATATCGCCAGTGTGCCCATCAGGGAATGCTCTCATCTCATTCATAAGTCTACTGATAATTTTGATTGTTCTTGAATCTGATTGGTCAAATGGCAGTACTAGCTTTCCTTGCTCTGCCAATATAGCTAAACTGTTAACTCCAATTGATGAGTCTTTCTTTTCTCCTCCAGTATGATAGCCTTCTATACAACTAACTTTGCCTTCAAGGTCTCTTACGATTGACTCTTGATATGCAACTGTTTCTACTCGTATCTTATCTGGTTTAAGTATGTCATTGACATACATTATCTTATTACGTGTTTCATTCGGTGTAAACTTACCAACATCTATCTGTCTGACTACTATATCACCTGCTTTAATCAATGAGTCACTTGGTGCACTTCTAACTTTGTCCAATGTAAGTAATACTGTGTCATCATGTCTATCTTCTAATCCTATTGCCAAGTCTACACCAGTGGCAACTACTTGAGTTGAATAGCATTCATAACGTGGAGCATCTTGTAGTTTGAGTGTTGCTCCTTTCCTGCATGCTTCTTCTAGCCACTCGTCTTTGAATGACTGAGTTGGTCTATTTGAAGGGTCACACTGTCTCATTCTAGCAAATGCATATGGGTCAGAAATGTACTCAAGATAGAGTTCTCCAAAATTGAACCTCCCTGGCCACAATAAAGATAACCCCTCGAGCATCTGCGATTCATTCTGAGTATAGAAAACATTAGCATTAGATTTCCTATCATCTAGTGATATTTCTTCGTTCGTAATTAAACGTGACCACTCCTTCCAAAGTTCCATATTTGTTGGCCAAGACAGTATTGCGGGTAGTTTTTTCTTAAACTCAAACTGTGGGTCCTTAAGCAAATGTGATACCAAGTCATCTTGATGCCAAGTGTTTCCTAGATATATGAATCTTCCGTTGGGTGCAAGAACTGGCATAACTGTCGTATATATCCAAGACACTATCTTTTCTCTTTGCTCTTGTGTTTGACTATTCTCTTGGTTAACAACATCGTCACATATGATGATATCTGCTCTCTTTGACAATATAGAACCAAACAATCCCACTGCATGTATAGTTGGGTCTTTTGCTGACAATATAGCTCTATCTATTACAATTGAATCTCCTGACCAGTTTGCAGTTGCTTTAGTATAATTCTTCATCTTTGGAATTACACCCTTTCGTGAGCCTTCTGCATACTTAGCGAATACTTGATACTTCTCATTACGTTCTATATGGCCAATAATTTCTGATAAGAAGCTTCTTGATATTGATGATGTACTTGATATCAATAATATTCTTAAGTTGTGATTTCTTGCTATTAACCACAATGGTAGTCCCACTGATATGTGTGTGGACTTACCGTGTCCTCGTGGTAGTGTGACAACCATCTTACTAATAGAACTATTAGCCAATGCTTGATCGATATCCTCATGAAAGTCTGCATTTGGCAACTCTATAACTTCTTCCATAAAGGCACCCAAGTCATTATCAATAACATCTAACATTTCTGGAATTAGTATCTCATTCATGTGTTTCTTCTTTTAGCTTTAATCTTCTTGCCTCTATCTTCTTAATAGTTCTTTCTGAGTGCGGCTGTATTGGCTGTGTCTGTATGAATGCATTGAACTGGTTATATATGTTCTTTGGGTTATCATCATCAGTGTCTTCATCCTTAGCATTCTTTACTTTACCGAATAGTCTATCTAATAACGAATCTGCTGCTCTCCAGTCACCACCGTTCTTTATTAGTATGTAGTCCACTCCAAGTTCTTTCTCTTGCATTATTTCTAATATACGATCTTCATCAAGTACTTTCTTCCAAGATACGTCTTCTCCTGTCTCAATCCTCTCGACTAGTGTTATAGTTCCAATAGCTTCTGCTAAGTGTGATGTAAATAGTTTCTTTATAGATCCGAGTATTCCTTTTTCTAATTCGTTTCGTGCATCTCTTTTAAAACGTCCAATTTCTGCGGATAGCAATAGCGCTTGAGTTTGTTTTCCCTTGTTCACTTGGTCTTTTACAAGTCTCTTTTCCTTGCCGGACAGTTTATAGTCTTGTTGCCAAGTTTCAAAATTTTGAGCAGCTTCTTTAGACATTAGATACTACGTAATACGTTATTAAAAATGTAAATACTTTATGTTGTTTCCTTTATATATTGTATACCCTTCAGAACTAATGTACAATGTTTTGTATCATTTTTTCTATTAGATAATAGATATCAAGTAATGTAAATAGAACGCACATTTGCAAGTATGCAAACATATATAATATTGCATGTTTGCTAATCAATTCGTGAAGTTAAATGCCAAGTATTGCAATAAGGACATTCATATATACGTAATAATGAATGCTCTTTCTCGTATCTTCTATTTGATTCTGATTGTGCTGACTTTTTGTCATACATATTCTTTCCTGACATACTACATTTTTGTATTTCAGTTGGTCTTCCATAGTTCTTCCAGATGATAGTTTTGTGTCTCATATATCTATTCTAAACTATCTAACACCATACTTAAAAAGTATTAATGCAAACAAACCAATTATTAATAAAAATACAATATGTGAATCAATCATTTTGTTTCTAACCCTAATTCTTTTAATAAATCTTGTAGAGCTAATTTATACCCAGCTTCTACGATTTCAACTGTTCTAGAATCAAAATTCCCTTTCATATACATTTTCTCTATCTTCTCTCTCACCTCCCTCTTATATCCATCAATCGCCATAACCATCTCTTTCTGATGTTCTATTTCTAAGTCTTCTAATTCACTCTTAGCAATAAAGTTGGTTTTGATTACTTCAATATCATAATCACAGGCACAACACCAACCTTCTTTTGTATCGTGCGACACATCTACTTTTTGGTCTTTCATATTATTTCTTTATTCTCTTAACTCCTTTATGGGTGGGGAGGATTTTTAATTTTGTAACATTTAGTTTCTTTTGATAATCATAACCACAGGTTACATCAACTTCTACAAACTTCCTTTCCAATCCTATATTGTAGTGCATACAACTTAACGCAGAATTATATCCTTTTATATACTCATCTGAAACATAACCTATATCTTTTTTATTACAAAATTCAAGATAACAATTAACAGTGTTATCTATTTTATCTATAAAATCTAATTTCCACTTCTTTATCCCTTTTTCTTTTGGTGTTGGCATTTTAATTGTTTAATTTTAATTTACCATCTCTATAAGCCTGTCTAATTCCTCTGGCGATTCGTGAATACATAGACGAACCCCAATTTCTTTTTCCAAAATGTTTCATTTCTTTTGATAAGGCGATTTCATCTTTTAACCATAATAATGACATATAAATATCAGAATCAGACGGACGGATGTATTTCTTTTTATCTTTCTGTGGTGCCTTCTTCATATATTTATTTCTCACTTAATATTGATAAAACTGTGTCTAACGCCTTTCTGTAGCCAGTTCTCATAAACACCCTATTCATATTTTCTGTATTTTGGAATATATCGTGAGTAATTGTTTCTTCTTCTGGTCCTTTGTCTAGCTTCTCCACCTACTCTATTATCTCCTCCATCTGCTTGGAGAGTTGTTGGGAGAGCAACTTTTCTACTTTTCTATATAACGTTTGCCTTTCTGTTAAAGTATATGCATTTTCAAACTCTTTCTTTATTTGTTCTGTGTTTAACATTTTAGTTTTTAAGTTTAATCCAATTTTTAATATTTATTGGTATTTCATTTTTTAATCGAAGTTTCATTTGATAATCATAATTTGCAAACATTTTATTCTTGGTATATCTATATTTTATATAATCAACAATATCAGACAAATTAAAGAAATAGTCGTTTATATACAAAACTCCGCCAATTTCATCTGCTACCCACCAATGCTCCACATCTTGCGGTTTCCCGAAGTATTTGCCTATGAAGTAATTAGTCAGTTCTTCTGTCGTATCATACCAGAAACATAGTTGTATATTATTTTCTTTTTTCATTTGATTTGGTTAGGTTAAACTTGTAAAAACTCTTTGGATAATTCATTTCGATATGGTTTACTTCAATTAGATATTCTGTAAAGTTAGAATACCAACCTGTCATTCTTCCTCCAAACCAGATACAATATCCCATAAACAAATCTTCGGTTTTCTCTATCTCACTTTGTTTTTTCATACTTTATTCTTTCTTATCACCTCTTTGGACGGGAGGGGTTGGAGCTAAACCTTTAACTTTTAATAAATTAGAATACTTATCTCTCCAAAAATTATCACTCTCAATCAATTCAGACTTAAGGACAAAATATTTCTTTATAAAGTTCTTAATCTTTTGATTATCTTCACTAAAATCGCACTCACTTACTGGAAAGCAAATATCAAATCGTTGCTCCCAAGTAAAATTATCCGTTTCTTTTATTCTATTATCTTTAAGTTCCATTTTATTTTCTTCTTACATATGTCTGCATATAACCGTCTTGCAAAACATATTCGTGTTCTTTAAACTTATAAACACAAGCAATACTTTTTTTATTTTTATCAAACGAGTCTAAATTCTTTTTGAACTTACTAAATAAAAAGTATATCAATTTTCCTTTTCTCTGTTTAAGTCTATTTTTGAAGTGCTGTCGTTGATGTAAAAGATATTTTATTTTTTTCATCTTCATTTATCCCACTCTTATTTATTTGAATGGGAGAAGTTCTTTTAACTCTAACTAACTTAAATAATGTCCATTCAGCATTTGGATAAAGACCGTCTTTGAACTTTCCTTTAGTGTGTGCGAGTTGTGCAACTCCTTCTTCGTGTGAAAAAGCGTATAGTCTAATATCACAAGGATTATCTGAACCAACTATCATCCAAACATATTTAGCTGACTCGTTCGGTTTCTTATTTGTATCTTGAACTCCAAGAGCATATGCACACCCTGCACATTCTTGGAAACAAGTATGTTGTGGTTTACTTCTCATCTTTTTATTTTTCTTATCTACTCTCTGACTGGGAGAGTAGGTCTGATAAACATCTTTGACCAAATTCTGCCCAAAATAAATTACTTACATCGTAAGGTTCGTCAACTTTTGCTTTCTCATTCATCTTTATGACTTCGTTGTCTTTTATATTTTTAAAACACTTAATAGTTTCTTCTATGATTTTTATTTGTTCTATGTTTAACATTTTTAGTTTCTAATATAAATTGATAAGATATAAGTTGATTGGTCTAGTCTAATATTTATAAAATAACCAGACCTAGCTAAAGCCATCGCCACGTTTTGACAATTTTCTATATACGCAAACTTAAATTCGCTATGTTTCTTAACTTTCAATGTTTCTATTTTTTCTTCAATTTTCTTTTTCATACTTTATTCTTTCTTGTATTGCTTGTTTTAAAGACCAACCTGTATTTATATCTCGGCTGTATGTACTACCTGCATTATCACATCTACACATAGTTTCGTTTTCTTTACATTCACCGAACATTACTTTGTTACACTTTTCGCATTTGTTATTCATTTTTTTAATTCCTCTAGTATTTTTGAATAATAATTTCCTAAAACTAAACTTTCTTCTATTCTTTTATTACAATAATTTATCAACTCCATCCTTATACTCTCCTCCTGTAAATTGTTTTTCTTGATTTGCGAAGTTTCTTGCGAAGTCATAAAATTCTTGTTTTTTTGTTTTTGCATACATTCTTAAACTTATTTTTGTTAATTCTAGGAACTGAAGACGCCACCATAGATTATTCTTTTTTTCTTCTACTTTTTTCATTCTAAATTACTTAAATTTTTTCTTGACCATACAGAATTTTCAAAAACTTCTTCATTTTTTTCTGGTTCTTCATTTTTCCATTCTTCCTCAATAAATCGACCATTATTAAATATCATTTTTACATTTCCAGTTCTTCCAGTTCTTCTATTTGCTTGAACTGAAACATTTACATTACTCGTAATTACTACTTTTCCATTTTCTCTTTTTGTTTCTCTCCAAACTAGAATAACAGTATCCGATTCCTGACCTATTGATGAACTTCCTCTTAAATCTTCAAGTGTTGGTTCTGCATCAAATTTTGTCTTTGTTAAATGGCAGATAAGAAAGATAACTATATTCCATTTCTTTGCCATTCCTTTTAATTCTCTCATTGCTTGTGCTATTCGTAGTGAGTGATTATCTGCACCAAAAGAAACTATGAAGTCAATGTGATCTATAAAAACTACCCGAGTATCATATTTAACTATACTTTCAATTATTCTTTCTTCTATCCATTCAAGAGTTGATGTTTTTATTGTTTGTGGAGTAAAGAATAAAGGTGGATTTTCATTTCTATCAAGAAATTTCTGTATAAGTTCTTCTGCACCTTCTTCAAAAGGAAACCATAGAGGATTTTGTTCCTTTAATTTTGATGTTAAATCTACACACAAACTTGTTTTACCGTGCTTTGTAATACCTGAAATAGTTATAAGTTGTTTTAGTCTGAAACCTTTAAGTATTCCATCTAAGTTAGACCAACCGGACATTATTTTTTCTTCTTCTGGTCGTGTCTTCATATTTTCAGCTATATCTAGTGAAGAAACAACATTATCTTCCTTTCTATATTGCTTTAATATTTCTTTTAAGCGAGATTGTTGCCCGACATCAACAATTTCTTTTCTTGTTGATTCAATCTCTTTTTCTAATTTTGTTAAAAAGTCTTGTATTTTCATTTTATTTTTTATTATTCCAATCTTTTGAGAACCAAGTAATAAGTCTTCTTTTTACATCAAATGTTGACTGTTGTTCCCATTTTACTTTTGTTCCACTTTTATTAGGTTCAGTCCAGTAAAGAATAAATTTAGTAAATTCTTTCTTGGTATTATCTAAATCTCTATTCTTTGAGTATAAATTAAGTAAATTATTATATTCTCCTTGTCTCTCAAAAAATTTTCTATTTATTTGTGAGGGTGAGTTATCTATCTTAGAATTAGAATTAGAATTAGAATTAGGATGCGATAAGTCTTGATTACTTATGGATAACTTATCAATTATCTCTTTTGGGGCTTTACTTAGCCCTATTTCTATTCCCCTTGCTATCTTAGGGTTATTCGTGTTCTGGTATCGTGTAAAGTTCTTAATTGCTACCCAACCATTCATAAAATATATTTTATTATCTCTTTCAAACCTTTTAAGTATCTTTTCAACCATCTCTTTTTCTATGCCGGTATCAAGTGATATATTTTTAAGTGGTATTTCGTATATTCCTGATATATCTGTGAAAGGGTTAGTTAAAAAATACAAAAACATCATTTTTTCTATCGGATCTAAATGAGAAATGTAGTCATCAATCCAGAACCTTGTATCAATTACTCTTGTCTTAGCCATAATATTTTAACTAAAAAGGACATACATAGAACCTGGCGGAACTATATATGCCTTTCTTAATTTACGATTATTATTTTTTAATGCCAGGTTTTTCATCGCTTGTATTATTTTATAGCTACTTTTATTTTAATACAATCTTAATTTTGTTTATAACTTGTGGATAACTCATTATACTTACTTTAGGTTTTGAGATGGAGAGGGGTTCACTTATTTGTTGGGACTTATATACTTCGTAACACTAGCTCTTTAATCGTTTAACTATCATATTTTTGATGTTCGGAATTGACAGCAATTCCTTGATAAAATAGTCCAAGTTCCCCTGTTGGTCGTTTGTTCGGACTT
>Ga0209697_10001454_pt1 | contig 36543 bp, 21 predicted proteins | sample AliMusrvi5mmetaG_FD_184115 | JGI IMG/M metagenome (GOLD analysis project Ga0209697, IMG submission 184115) | Freshwater lake bacterial and archeal communities from Alinen Mustajarvi, Finland, to study Microbial Dark Matter (Phase II) - Alinen... | ecosystem: Environmental > Aquatic > Freshwater... | reverse complement strand
CTGGTGGCGCGGCTCGGTCCGCCGAAGTTCTGTCATCTGCTCGATGTCGGCGGGGCCTCCGGCACCTGGACGCTTGCCTTTCTCCGTGCCGTTCCTGGTTCGCGCGCGACGATCTTCGATCTGCCCGACGCCATCGAGCAGGCCCGTGAGCGGATTGCCCAGAGCGGCCTCGGCGACCGCGTCGATTTTGTGGCGGGCGATTTCTATGATGATCCGCTCCCCCCGGGGGCCGATCTTGCCTGGGTTAGTGCGATCGTCCATCAACATGCCCGCGGGGACAGCCGCGAGTTATTCGCGAAGGTCCGCGAGGCCTTGCTGCCCGGCGGGCGGATCATGATTCGCGACGTCGTGATGGAACCCAATCGCGTTGAGCCGTCGGAAGGGGCCTTGTTCGCCGTTAACATGCTTGTGGCCACGGCCAGCGGCGGTACGTTCACGATGGACGAATACCGCGAAGACCTACAGGCCAGCGGCTTCCGCGACGTGCAACTGCTGGTCAAGGATGCTTGGATGAATTCCGTGGTGGCGGCCACGAGAGGGTGATTTGGAGTCAAAACCATGAAAACGTGTTGGTCGTTCGGTGTGCTGTTGTTCTTTTCGGTGTTCCCTGGCATGGCCCAGCCAGCCAACACGGCCCCGGCGGCGCTTATGGAAAAGCCCTCGGCCGATGCCCCGCTGGTGGCGGATAAAATCCGCGAGGCGATGCAGGATCGCCGCTACGCCGACGCCGTGCAGGCGATCGACGAGTCGGCCCAGGTTAAAGACGCACCGCGCGATTACCTGCTCTATCTCAAAGGCCGGGCTTTGCACCTCGCAGGCAAGTACGACGAGGCGATTGCCGTTTTCGATCAGCTTGGCAAGGAACTTCCGGATCGGGCTGGAAAGCCTGATGTACGTCCTTGGGCACGTCGGGCGCGCTTTGCCAAGGCGGTGGCGTTGGCCCGCAAAGGCGACTTCCGCGCCGCCGAGTTGATCTATCGGGCCGAGGCCGAGTATCTGCTCTCGACCGATCGCAAACAACAGATCGCCGACATCTACCTGGAGTTTGCCGACACCTACTTCAAGCCGCCCAAGGAAGATCAGAAGCCCGACTACGCCAAAGCTCTGGAATTCTACAAGAAGGCGCTGGAGGCCGGGGCCAAGGCGGAGAAACAGATCGAAATCGAGCTGCTCATTGGCCAGTGCCAGCAGAACCTCGGCAGGCCGGCCGAAGCGGCTGCGCTGTTCGAGAAGTTCATCAAAGACCATCCCACGCTAGTCTGGATACCACCTCCGCAAGGTGTGACCGTGTCGGCGCCTTACGAGCTTATCGAACAATCCAAGCGTCACGATATCGAAGCCCGTTGGCGGTTGGGTACGTGCCGCTTGGCGGAAGGGAACCCCCGCGAGGCCCGGCGGGTGTGGCAGGATCTCTTGGCAAAGTACGTCGATTCGCAGTCGCCCCGCGTGGCCGACGCACAGTTCGATCTCTCGCGGACGTGGAACATCCCCAATCCGGGCGACGACGAGCAACTGAACCTTGGCACTGCCGCGCTGCGGGCATTTCTGGAGCGTTTCCCCAAGCACGCCAATGCCGGCAAGGCCCATCTGGAAATCGCCCAGAGCTATCTTCACCGCAACCGTCCCGTGGATGCCTTGGCGGCGCTCAAGCAATTTCTGGCCGATCCTCGCTGTCGCGATTGCAAGGAATTGCCCGACGCCCTGAAATTGCAGGGCCACGCCTATCAATCGCAAAAGAAATATAGCGAGGCCCTGGCTGCGTGGCGGGAGTTCCTGGCCAAATATCCCGTCCATGGCGACTGGAGCACGGTGCAGCAGGTGATCGTGGAGACCGAACTCTTGATGGCCGGCGATGAATTCGCGGCCAAGAAGTATGCCGCGGCCAACAAGCTCTTCGCCGAGTTCCTGGCAAAATATCCCTTGGACGGCCGCAACCCCGAGATCCTCTTGCTGATGAACCAGCAGAACATCGCTGAGGAGAAATGGGATGAGGCCATTTCCGCCTGGCGGCGGCTGGTCTCGAAGTATCCCGGCACGAATCCGGCCTCCGAGGCCCAGTTCCGCATCGCCGACACGCTGGAACGGAAACTCGGCAGGCTGGAAGATGCCTTGGACGAATATCGCAAAGTAACCTGGGGGTCTGCCGCCGGTCAGGCCCAAGTTGCCGCTGCTCGGCTAACGGCCAAAACGATGACGATCTCGACCGAACGCGTTTTTCGCAGCGATGAGACGCCAAAACTAAAAATCATCACGCGGAACATCGAGTCGGTCACGGTCCGCGCCTTCAAGGTCGATCTGGAGACCTACTTCCGCAAGATGCACCTGGCCCGGGGCGTCGAGGGCCTCGATATAAGCCTCATCGATCCCGACTCGACGTTCGAGTTCAAGGTGCCCAAGTACGTCAAGCATCAGGAAATGGAGAGTTGGATTGAAGTGCCGCTGCCGAAGATTGGTCAGGCTGGAAAGCTTGACGCACGGGGAAAGCCTGACGTACGGGGCGGCGCGATGGCCATTACCGTGAGCAGCAAAGCCCTGGAGGCCACGACGATGGTCGTGCAGAGCGATCTGGACGTGATCGTAAAAAGCTCGCGCGACGAGGTCTTCGTCTTCGCCGAAAACATGCTCAGCGGCAAACCGTGGCCCGGCGTGCGTCTGCTGGTTTCCAACGGCCGCGAGGTCATCGGCGAGGCGGTCACCGGCCAAGACGGAGTTTTTCAAAAGAGCTATAAGAATCTCGTCACCGCCGGCTCACCCTCACCCCAGCCCTCTCCCGGAGGGAGAGGGGGAACCGAGGTTGCGGTTTCGCAAGGCCCCCTGAACACCAACGACATCCGCGTCTTCGCGGTTATCGATAACAACGTCGCCTCGAACATCCTCGACCTCCAGGGCGTCGGCCTCGCGCAAGGTCTGACCGACAAAGGTTATATCTACACCGATCGGCCGGCCTATCGTGCGGGCCAACTGGTGAATGTCCGCGGTTGCCTCCGCCGTGCGGCCGATGATTCCTACGCGATCGATAAGGACAAACCGTACACGGTCGAGGTTTTTGATGCACGCAATCGGCCGATCCGCCAGGAAAAAGTAAAGCTCAACGCCTTCGGCAGCTTCCATGCCCACTTCGTCCTGCCGCCCAGCAGTCCCCAGGGCCAGTATCGCGTGCTGGTTCGCGACAACGGCGTGCAGAATTTTCAGGGCACGTTCCTCGTCCACGAATACCGGCTCGAACCGATCCGCCTGGTGGTCGATACGCCGCGACGGGTCTATTACCGCGGCGAGCCGATTGAAGGCACGATCCGAGCCGAATTCTACTACGGCGCTCCCGTGGTCGGCCGCGAGATCCGCTATCAACTGGCCGGCGACCGCCAGCAGACCGCCACCACCAACGCCAAGGGCGAGGTTCCCATTAATCTTCCGACCCGCGAGTATAGCGAGTCGCAGGTTCTGCCGTTTTCCGTGCAAATGCCCGAGAGCGATCTCAACACGCAGGTCAATTTCGTGCTGGCCGCCCAGGGTTTTTCGATCGGCGTGAGTACGGTGCGGCCGGTCTATGTGATGGGCGAATCGCTGGAGGCACTCGTGAATGTCCGCGACGCGGAGAACAAGCCGCTGGCCCAGAAGCTCAATCTGAAGGTATATGAGAGAACCCTGGTTTCCGGCCGGCCGGGCGAGCGGCTGGTCGAGAAGCACGAAGTGACCACGGCCGCCGACGGCAAGGCCCGGCAGACGATCAGGTTCGACAAGGGCGGCACGTATTTCCTGCGGGGCGAGGGGGTCGATCGCTTCCACAATCCGATCGCGGGCCAAGCCGCAGTACAGATCAGCGGTGAAGACGACCTCGTGCGGCTCCGCATCCTGGCCGACCAGTATACCTATAAGGTTGGCGATACGGCCGCAGTGCAGTTGCACTGGCGCGATCCGCCAGCCCTTGCGCTGGTGACCTACCAGGGCGCCCGGGTGTTGGATTATCGGCTTGTCGAGTTGAAAACGGGAACCAACAAGCTGGAGATCCCCATGACGGCCGCGCTTGCGCCGAATTTCGAGTTGGCCGTGGCCGCGATGACGGATCCGCGACCGGAACTGGGAGACACAGAGACAAAGCCTGTAGGGTGGGACCAGCGAGCCTCGGCGAGCGCAGCCCCACCAAATCGCGTCAAGGACGGGACTGCGAGCGCGGCAACCAAGCCGCGTCCGATCGTTCGCTTTCATACTTCGACGAGTCCGTTCACCGTCGAGCGCGATCTTCGCCTGAAGATTGCAAAGAAACGGAAATCCCCTCAGCCTCTCTCGGAAGGAAATCCCCTTACCCCGACCCTCTCCCAGAGGGAGAGGGGAGATAGCGTTCGCCCCGGCGACGAAGTGGAAGTGACGGTCACGACGACCGATCCGCAGGGCAAGCCGGTGGCGGCCGAGTTGAGCCTGACGATGGTCGAGCAATCGCTTCTGGAGCGGTTCGCCTCGCCGCTGCCTTCAATCGGCGATTTCTTCCGCGGAACCCGGCGCGAGCCGGCCGTCCGCTGCACGTCAAGCATCATGTTTTCCTATCGCCCAGCCACGCAGCCGATCAACCCGCGTCTGCTGGCAGAGAAGGATCGCGAGGAGATAGCGAATGAGGAAGCGGAAAGCCGTAAAGACGCGGTTGCGTTCCTAGGTAGCGCGACGACAACGATCGACGCATCGCGAGCTGAAGTTCAGGAACAACAAACCGGGCGTCTGATGTTCGGCGTGGGGGTCAACAGCGACGCTGGACTGGTGGGAAATGTCACCCTCGATGAACAAGACTTCGATGGCGATACCACTCTCGATCAAACCGAAACTGCGAATATTGAACTGCAACGCCTGCTCGGCAGGCAATCTCTGGGAGATGGTACAATTCGCGGCTTCCAGACGATGGGCAGAAACTACAACCGGAATCGCGAAGATGGCCTGGGGCGAAACTTCAATCAGCCGCGGTCGGAATCGAGACAGAAAGCGGAATTGCAACCCTCCTATCCGAATCGGGATAATACACAAGTATTCTCCTTCTTTGTTGGAACCAGCCACGGTGGTGGTGAAAACCTATCTGACAAGGTCTACCCTGTCGCCGATCTCGTTCTGCCTATCAAACAATCAGGCTTCGGAGGCCTCCAACTCAACAGCGGCAACATCTATGCCGGCGGTACGCATATCACGGCTGGCGACCTTAACGGCCTAGTCTCGCAGAATCAGAAACAAGTGATGGTCGTCGATAATTCGGGCATGTACCGCAGCGTCCGCCTGGGCGACAACGGCAAGCTCGACGACAAACGGGCCGCGGCCCTCGCCGCCGAGTTCAACGCCTCCGGCGCGATCCTGCTCTCAGCCCTGTTGCCGCAGGAAACAGGTTTCTGGAACCCGGTCGTCACCACCGGCGCAGACGGCACGGCGACCATCACCCTGACCGTGCCCGAGCGTTCGACCGCCTGGAAGTTCCTGGCCAAAGGCATTTCGGCCGAGACCCTGGCCGGCGAGGCGAGCGACGACCTGACCGTGAAGAAGGATCTCTTTGGCGAGATCAAGCTGCCGCTGGCCTTCACCGACGGCGATGCGGCCGAGATTCCTGTCACGGTACATAACGCTGCCGTGGAAAAAGGAAAAATCGAGGTCGTGCTGCGGGCGACCATCGCCGGACGGAGAGTGGAAGAGACGAAGACGATCGAGGTGAAGAGCAAGGGGTTGCAAGAGGTGAGCTTCAAGGTGGAGTTGAAGCGGCCGGAGGCGGTGAAGCGGGGAGAAAGGGAGAATGGGAGAAAGGGTGAAGGGGAGATAAGCGCGCCGCAAATCGACGTGCAATTCGAGTTGATTATCCGTACAGCCGTCCATGAAGACCTCGTGCAGCGTTCCGTGCCGTTGCGTCCTTACGGCGTGCCGGTGTTCACCGCGGCGAGCGGTTCGAGCACGGCCGACGGCACGGTCTGGCTGGAAGCCCCCGAGGGGATGACCGCGGAGTCGGCCAACCTGCAAATCCTCGTCGGCCCGACGGTCGAGCGGAGCCTGCTCGACATCGTGCTCGCCCCCGCGCCGCGGTGCCAGATGGAAGTTGGCCGCTTGGCCACCGGGCTGGAATCGGCCACGAGCGACATCATGGCCTCGCTGGGCCTGCAAAAGCTGCTAGGCGGCAGCCGCGAGGCGGGCGGGCCGGCGGCTCTGGCCCTCGATAGCCGCATCCGCGGTTCCGTGAGCCTGTTGCTTTCCGCGCAGAACGACGATGGCGGCTGGAGTTGGACCGGCACGCCCGGCGGCGCCAGCAATCGCTATGCAAGCTGCCGCATCGCGTGGGCCATGACGCTGGCCAGGAAGGCCGGCTATGTCGTGCCGGACGAAGCCTACAGCAAGGCTATCGGTTATCTGAGGAACCAGGTCGCCGCGATCGACAACGCCGACTACGAGAGCAAGGCCATTTTGCTGCACGTCCTGGCGGTGACGGGGCAAGGCGATTTCGCCCTGGCCAATCGCCTCTATCGCGATCGCAACGCGCTCTCCTCGGCCGCGCTCGTCCATCTAGCCTTGAGCTTCGCGGTCATGGATCGCAAGCCGAGCGCCGAAGAGATCCTCGGTCTCTTGGACAAGCGGAACTTCGACGATACCGCCACGCGCCGCGATGCGGCCCTCGGCGCGTTGCCCTGGAGCCATTCGCCAACCGAGCTGCGGGCACTCTACGCCTTGGCCGTCGAGGAGGTCTCGCCCAAGTCGCCGAAGGCCAAGGAACTGATCGATTGGCTCCTGGCCCATCGCACCGGCAACCGCTGGATCCCGGAAAAGGCAACCGGCCCCGCCGCGCTGGCGTTATGCCGCTGGTTCGCCGACAACCGCTTTACGGGCGAGTGCTATAAACTGACAATCTTCGTCAACGATCTGCAAGTCAAGTTGCTCGATGTCGATCCAACCGTCGGCAGTCAGTCGATCGACGTGCCGCGACAATTCCTCAAACGGGATTCCAAAGGCCGTGTGCGGGTCAACTTCCAGATCGCCGGCCGCGGACGTTATACCTATCAGTGCATCCTCGGCGGGTTCGTGCCGGCCGAGAAACTCAAGAGCACGACCGGCAGTTGGCGAGTCGATCGCTATTACGAGCCGGCCCCGCTGGAACTTGACGGCCGCGAAATTCCCCGCGGTTTCGGCGTCTTGGAGGGGAACTACCAGACGTTCCGCAATCCGCTGGATCAGCTTCCCGTCGGTCGCCGCGGCGTGGTCAACATCGATCTCTGGCGGCAGGTGCCCTGGGGCACGCCCGAGGAACGGCTGGAATATCTGGTCGTCACCGAACCTATCCCCAGCGGCACCACGGTGATCGAGAAATCTGTCGGCGGTCCGTTTGAACATTTCGAGATCGGAGAGGGCGAAATCACCTTCTATATCGGCAGCCGGCCCGGCTTGGGTACGATCCATTATGAGTTGTACGGCTACGTGCCGGGCAAGTACCGTGTTGGTCCTACAATCGTCCGCAACGCCCACCGGCCCGAGCAGCTTCTGGTCACCGCGCCGAAGTCACTGACCGTGCTCCCGCAGGGCGCGAAATCGGCCGACCCTTACCGCCTCACGCCACAGGAACTGTACGAACTGGGGAAGCGGTTGGCGGCCAAGAAGGACTACGCCACGGCGATGCCACACTTGACGGAATTGGTCGAGAAGTGGAACCCGAAGCCGGATGTCTATAAAGACGCCGTGCAGATGCTCCTGGACATTCACCTGGAGATCGGACCGCCGGCCAAGATCGTCCACTACTTCGAGATCATCAAGGAGAAGTGGCCTAGCGAGGAGATTCCCTTCGCCAAGATCGTGAAGGTCGCCGTGGCCTATCACGAGATGGGAGAGTATGAACGGAGCTATCTGGTCTTCCGCGCCACGGTCGAGAGCAATTTTGCCCGCGAAAGCGAAGTGGCCGGCTTCCTGCAATCGCAGGGCGAGCTGTTGCGGAGCGTCGAGGCGATGAGCCAGTTGTTGAGCAACTATCCGCCGGAGGGTTATGTGGCGGCGGCGACCCATGCCCTGGCCCAGCAGGTTTCGGCGAAGGCCCCGGAGGCGGCCAACGATGCCAAACTACGGCAGCGAAAAGTTTATCGAGTGGACCTGCTCCGCCGCGCGTGGACGATGCTGGAAGGCTTTTTGACGGCATGGCCGGATGACCCCGCCGCCGATCAGGCCGCCTTCTCCGCGGCCAGTACGCTGCTGGATTTGAAGGCCTATCGCGAGGCGGCTGCCGCCTGCGACCGCTACGCCAAGCGCTACGCCCAGAGCGACCTGATCGATAGTTACTGGTACATCATCGGCTACTGTGATTTCGCCACGGGCCGGCATCAGGCGGCCCTGGAGATGTGCCGCAAGGTGGCCGAGTCGAAGCGACTCGACAAGGCGACCGGCCGCGAAGTGGAAAGCCCCAACAAGTGGCAGGCGATTTACATCCTCGGCCAGGTCCATCATGGATTGGGCGAGGCAGCCGACGCCATCCGCGAGTATCGCCGCGTGGAAGACCGTTTTGCGGACGCCAAGGAGGCGATCGCCTACTTCCTCCGCAAGTCGATTAACCTGCCCGAGGTGACCACCGTCAAGCCGGGTGAGGCGGCCGAGGTGGAACTGAAGTTCCGCAACATCCCCGCCTGCGAAGTGAAGGTCTACCGCATCGATCTGATGAAGTTCAGTCTTTTACGGCGGAACATGGGCGGCATCGCGCAGATCAACCTGGCCGGCATCCGCCCTTTGCACGAGACGAGCGTCAAGCTGGGCGACGGCAAGGACTATCGCGATCGCACGCAAAAGCTGGCCTTGCCGCTGAAGGACGAAGGGGCTTACCTCGTCGTCTGCCGCGGCGATGATCTACACGCCAGCGGCCTGGTGCTGGTCACGCCGCTGGTGGTCGAGATCCAGGAAGATGCCGTCAGCGGCCGCGTGCGGACGACCGTCAAGGATCTCCATGCCGACCGCTACGTACACAACGTGCAGGTCAAGGTCATTGGCAGCGGCAACGACGACTTCGTGGCCGGCGACACCGATCTCCGCGGGGTCTTCGTGGCCGACGGCATTCACGGCCGCTCGACGGTGATCGCCCATGCGGAGCCGGCGCGATATGCCTTTTTCCGCGGCCAGACGGATCTGGCCCCGTCGCAACCGGCCTCCTGCGAAAAGTCCGACGACGCCAAGACCGCCCCTAACTCGCCCTCGGCCGCTCCGGTGGATAAGCCGATCTTGCAGGAAAAGGGGTTATTGGAAGGTCTGGAGCAGAAGAATCGCGGTTTTCAGACCATGCAGCGGGAGAATCTGAAAAAGATTTATGACAACAAGGCCAAGGGGGTGGAGATCAAGGGGGCGTTTTAACTGAGAGGCTATCCGGAAAATCCCTTCTCCCTGGGTGAGTGGCAAGGCAGGAAACTCCCCTCTCCCTTCGGGAGAGGGGAAGGGGGCCAGGGCTTTTCAGCACGGAATCGAATCGCTCCTGCGGAACCTTTTCCGCCGGGCCGGGTTTAATCATCTGACGGCAGGTTCGACCTTGGCCATACATGGCCACGAACCACGCCAAGCGATAATTTTCCGCCACCCGCCAAGATGTCAATTCGGTTGTAGGGCCGTGCAAAGTCAGGCTGGAAAGCCTGACCTGCTGGATATCGCAGCGGGCAGTTGGTAATTTATCACCCCTCACAGGAGTATGTCGATGTTGCGAGTATTGTTGACTTTTGTTGTGGCTGCCGGTTTGAGCAGCGTTGCTTTCGCGGCGGACAATTGCGATGGCAAGAAGTGTGACAAGTCCAAGGTTGCGGCCAAGGGCGAGAAGAAGAGCCCCGAGGATTATTTCAAGATGCTTAAGAACGGCGCCAGCGGCGAGTTGACGCTCGCGGAGTTCCAGGCTCCGATCAAGAAGCACGTCACGGACGAGGCCAAGTTGGCCGAGGCCCTGAAGCGCGCCGAGAAGCGCTTTAACGACATGGATACCGACAAGAACGGCACGGTGTCGCTGGCAGAGTTCAAAGCGGCTCCCCGGCCAGACCACAAGCACAAGAAGGCCGACAAGTAAATCGTCTTTTTTGACCGCTTGTCTCCGATGTGGGCCGGAGCAACTCTGCCCCCCTCGCTGCTTCGCGTCATGCATTGGAGATTGAAGGCGGAAGGCGCGGGCCACCTTGGCCCCCTTCCGCCTTTATTGTTTCTCGATCGACAGGGAGTTTTTAGGCTCCTTCACTGGCTTGGATCGGCTTTCCCGTAACCGCCATTGCAGACAGGCCATGCTCAAGCCGCTGGATCCCATCCAGCACAGTGTGTTCCAGCAGTGCGACAAGCCATTGCGGCGGAGATACCCGATCGCTTGCGGAATCAGCCCGACGAAACGCGCGATTCGCGATTGCCGCGGCCCGGCGCGTACCGCATGAATCTTAATGGTCCGCTGCGGTCGCGGACTACCCACGAGTTGCTCGATCTGACGCAGAAAAACGGTTTCAAAGATCTCTTGCGAGTAATGCGCTTCGATTTCCAGCCGGGCTTGCTGCTGAATCTTTTTCCGCAGATGGGCATCGACGACGAGTTGTCGCAAGGCTCGATACCAGGACTCGGCGTCGTTGGCGACCAGGAGGCCCGTCTCGCCATTCCGCACGCAATCGGAGTAGACCTCGACGTCGGAATAGACGCCCGCGATGCCGCAGGCGCCGTACTCGCGGAACTTGGTGTTGGTCTTTGAACGATGAAAAACGTCGTCGGCCAAGGGGGCCAGACCGATCTCGAACCCGGCGGCCGAGAAGCGGCGGAGAAAACGATCGTAGTCATGCACCACGCCGTGATGCCGCACTGCGGGCAGTTCGGCCGGCGGTCGCGGTCCCCAGAAGTGTGCCTCGACCCGCAGTCCCTCTTCGTCCATCAACCGCCGTAGAGCCGGAAGGAAGATCCGCGCCAAGGAATCATCGAGCCGGCTGGTCGCATAAATCAGCTTCACGGGTCCGCCGGGTAACTTCACAGGCCGCCGCACTTGATGCAGATCGACTGCGCTGGCAACCATTTCCACGTGGGAATTCAGCAGGCTGGCGCGTGCGAGCAGCGGTCGCGAATAAACGCGCACCAGACTTGCGGCGGTAAGGTATTCGGTCAGCATGGCCAACTGCTCGGGCTGGGCAAAGGCCCGGCCGCAGGCGGAATCGGACGGAAGCTCGAAGAAGTTGTCGTCCAGGTCATAGAGCACCGGCACACCCAAAGCTATCGCCGTGCGGAGCAACTCGGCGCGATCGGGCCGGACGTTGCGGCAAAAGAGGACGAGATCGGCCTTATCGACATCGCGCGGCGCGGCAATGCTTTCCAATGTTACCCGCGCCCTCACCCGGCCGGCCTCGTGCAAAGCCACCAGCGGCTTGACAATATTAATCCACGTTGAAGGGCAGAGCCGAGGGAGGATCGCCACGACTCGTGGGGGAAACGCAGACATGAACGAAAAATCCTCGATTTTTTCAGGAGCTGGGGTGGGACCACGACGACGCCAAGTCAAACGTGCAGTATAAACCCTGCTCCGCCCGCGAATCAACTTAGCGCTCGTCCAAAAAGAACTTGTGGTGCGGGCGTCTCGCCTGCACATGCAGCCGGACGGCCGCACCACAAAGACACGGAGTTAATGTTGGACAGGTACTTAAACCTGACTCATGCACGAAAATTCACTAATTTGTGGGTAATTCGCGAGACACAATCCCTCCCGCTTGGCGGTTGTCGAGTATGGCACAACCATCACCCTAATTCTGCGAGCAAAGCGGAGACCGTTGGCCGTTTCTCCGGGTGAAAATCAACGCAGGGGGCGAGAATCTCTCGCCACGGCGCTTCCACTGCCAGCGTCTTCTCGGACCCCGTTTGGCCCGTCAACATGAAGCCCACAACCCTGGCCCAGGCATAGACATCCGCCGATGGATGTGCCGGTGCCCCAGTGATTTGTTCGGGTGGTGCCCACGGAGCGGTGAAGGCCCCCTGTGGGTTTTTCCAAACCACGATTAGGTTGCTTGCGTCTGACTTCCACGAATTGCGGCGACGATTGCTCGAATCTCCTCAGAGGAAAGAATGGGAACCTGTGCGAGAATGATGCGGTCCTCATTGGAAAGTCTCGCCGCTAGATGCCCCTTGCCAAGAAGGCGTTCAGCCCCTTCCTCTCCGAGAGCAATCTTGGAAGTACCTGGACTCTCGACACGCAGGACGAGACGGTTTCCAAGATTGTCGCGGAGTTGCAGAGGCATTACGCGGTCTTCTGGACGCTGTGCCGCAAAAATGAGAAAAATGCCGGCAGCCCTGGCCATGACGCCGAGACGCTGGACCGTGTTTGAAACCATCGCCTTGTAGTCGTCTGTCAGCATCCAAACGGCGAACTCATCGTGAAAAAGCCAAATTCGTGGGAGTTGTTGCTCCGGGGAAACTTGGGCATTGTAGCGGACGAGGTTTGCAACGCCGACGGAATGAAACAGGCTGTAACGTCGATCCATCTCTCCGACGGCCCATTCGAGGGCTGCACGTGCCTGTTCCTGCGTGATGATAATGCCCTCGTGAATGTGCTGGATCGGCTGGATGTCGAGGTAATCGGCCCCCTGCTTTGGATCGATGAGGATGATGCGGGCGTTCGCGCAGTCGTTCGTGATAGCGATGTCTAGCAAGAGGTTCTGGATAAGGACGGATTTCCCGCTGCCCGTCGTGCCCGCGATGAGGGTGTGCGGGGCGTGCGACTCCTCTGGACATAGATAGAGCGTCTCGCCATTCGCCTCACGGACGCCCACGACGAGCATTTGGTTTGAGCGTTCCTGGGAAGGATCGAGAGCACGATCACGCCACACATCGATGAGGTTGACGACTTGGCGGTGAGGACGCGCGACAGAGACGACAACTTGTCCAGGCTCGGCGAGCACGTTTGTGATGTGCAGACCATGCGTAGTGAGGAGTTCTTCACGGCGACTTTCAATGTCGTTGACACGGAGACGGTCAGAACCCTGCAATCGCACGAGCGCGGCATTCGGCGTCAATCGGGAACCGAGGACGCGCGCCTGGAGTCCGTAGCTAAGCAGCGCCGCGCGAAGTCGCGAGACCTCCGTCGCGAGCCAGGACTGGTCTTCGGCCGCAACGGCGGCTCCGCAAACCAAACTAGAGAGAACTCGCTGTTGGTCCACGCCTGCCCAGGCGAAATCCGCACTCGGGACCATTCCTGATTGACCTGAAGAATTAGTCTGATGCGGGTTGGTTTCCCGGACTAGAGCAATCGCCTCGGAAGCTAAGGGCACGGAGGTCGCTGCAAGAATGTCAGGGAGTATTGGAATATGAGGAAGTGACGGTGGAGCAGCCAATTTTATCGTGATCGTAGAGGCGATTGGCACGACTTCAACCGGGAGGTCAGGGGGCTGAGTAGGCGTATTGCGCGGAACAGCAGTCCAAACTACGCGCGCGTTGGGAGGCGTGGGAGTGCCGACATTCCACGGCCCATCATCGCTGATGGCCGCGCGAATGGACCGTGGGCTCTCATGGCGATGGTAGGCGAGTACAAGTTGCCGAACGCGGTCGCGGCCGTACACCTCCTGCCAGGCGTGGTTGACGTTGGCCAGCGGAATGCGATCAGTGGGGTCACTGGCGTCGGATTCCTGCGAATGAACAAAGACGTGGGAGTAGCCTTTGAGGAGGATGGGAGCGGTCCCGTTGCGAATGGAATCGCGCCACTGGTGCAGCGAGTTCCCGTCGGTTGCTGGAATCTCGATGCCGTCAAGAATGATGTCTGCGAGTCGGGACAACCAGAGGTCACGATCGAGCCGTGAGGGGTTTCCGAACAGTGCTTCCTGCATACGGAGCACGGTCTCGCGTAGTTGCACGGCCGAGGAGCGACGAGCATCGGCGAGAGCCTCACGCCCCACGTATTTTGCCTCGCTGATAAGTGCAAGCAGAACCAATTGGTCTCCGCGTCGTTGGGGGCTGAGCGCGAGGATATCGGCCAGACGCTCCTCGCGCTGGCCGAGCCACATTGCGTAATCGTCGAGGAAGTACCACCCGCAAACCGCAGGATTTTCCAGTTCGTCCTGAAGGAGAAAACGGCTGAGCACCAGACCGATGAGTTCACTGGCGAACTGGCCTCGCTTCGCGGCCCGCAGAACGATATCACCTGAGATTGTATTGGCGTCATCCACCATGCGCCGTGTCAGGTCGCGCAGGTCGCTGCCGTCGAGATCGAGGTTCAGGCTGTAGAGGCGGCGCTGGACGAGCACATCGAGAAGGTTCAGGGGGGCACGGGACGAGATCGTCATGTTGCGTCCGCCGTGAGGATGCTGGCGATACCGAATGATCTGCACTCCCTGGTTACGCAGTTGGCGCCGCGTCAGGAGATCGTCGTAGTTCACGACCCACTGCCCGAGGCGGTGGACCTCATCGAAGATGGTGCGCGTAAGATTATTCTGAAAACTGATCTGACGTGCAGGCACCGGACGGATTGCAGGGTCGATGTCCACCGACTGCATGACACCGTAAAGAGCCTGAAGGTAACGCCACCCAACCGATGGTTGTGCTGGCGATGTGAGATACATGACCGAACGCAGGTCGTCCATCGTTCCAGGACGTCGTCGGGAGCACCGGGGCGGAACGTGGTGAAGCAATTCAGGGACATGGACGTCGTTCGGCTCGGTAAGCCACACGGAGTCGGCGAGCCGAGCGATGACGTCTTGGAGGAAGACGATGTCGATAGGCGGTCCATCCTGGGCATTTGGAATTGGTGCAGAGTCGGCCATGATGCCGATGCGTAGGCGTGCCATGAAGTCTCGCGAGGCTTCACTCGCGACGAATGAATCGACATCGTTCTCTCCGCCCTCCAGTATCTTCTCGTACAATTCATGCAGGCGCTGGGCATTGTGATGTCGGAGTATGACTTGGCAACGAACTTCCTCGTCATCTTCGTACAAGTTACCTAACATGCTCACGGTAGCTTCGGGAAGCCGCGCGGAGTTGCAGTTGTAGAGGGCAATTGAGAGATTTGCACTCTCGTGAGGCTGTAGTGAGAGGTAGCGCTGGACAAGATTCAGAATTTGCTTGGCCGCGTCCGTCGCATTCTCGTTGGTAGCATCGTCTTCATCGGAGCAGGCGGTTGGTGGTTCCATGAGTGAGTAATCGGCCAGCCTGTCGCTACAGGCTAAAAGGACGGGCTGCGTCCCGTGCAGGCCCAGACACACCTCCGGATAATAGGGATGCTTTAGTTCTTCGGTCAGATCGTCGAAAAAGAGGCGTGCATCGCCGAAGTCCACTGCTTCCGCTATCAACAGATGGTCGATAAGACCGACTGCCTGACGCATCTTCACGGCCGTTCCGAGAAGTCGCAACGGGTGCCACGGGGCAACAATCGCCGCCGGTGGAGTCCCTTCAACTACGGCCACGCCCAACTGCAAGATGGGCTCCCATAAATGCTTCCGGTTGCCATCGCCGGGCGCGTGGCAAATAAGGGATGCAATGAGGTGGGAATATGTGGATTCGAGTTCCAGACAGACCGGCGAAGAGCATCCATCCGCAAAGCACTCCGAGACGGCCGTCTCGTAGGATACGCGAAATCGCTGCCACGCTTCGCTGAGGGCTGTGTGGCCGTCCGCGACGATCCGGCGGTCCCGGAGGGCTGCGTCAAGGGCGCGAGGAATCAAGACAGCAACATCCCGCAGATTATCGTGGGGTCCCACGAGCGATCCGCGATCCTGGCGGAACACGGCCATGAGGGTCGCGACGTCGGCGAGGTCGATGGCCTGAAGTTTGCCCTTCTTGCTCACGGATTCACGGCTCACTGCGCTGATCAGAAACGGATGCTTGACAATCCGCGACCAGTCTTCGGTAAATTCCGAGTAGATGCCATTCGGATTGAATCGCCAGACCATTTGCGCGGAATGGGACTCCATCGCCCGTTCCGTCGTGCATTCGAGTGTGATGTAGAACTTTACCTGGTTCGCTGCTTTCGCAGTGGACGTATTCTTCTTGAACCTATCTCGCTGCTTTAGCCGCTCGACCAAGCGTTCGAGAGTGAAGATTTTGCCGACCTGCCATTCGACACGACGAGAGGTCAGGGCCGGAACCGCACGGTAGCGTCGCGAAAAGTAGCTGGCGGCTTCAAAGTTCATGTCCAGCCAATCATTCGGCGACTGTCGCTGCGATTCAATTCGTAACCGACGCGAGTCTGCCGTAGGCCCTGCCTGCTCGAAGAGCCGTTCCATGCATCGCAGGAGCCCAACGACGAAGTCGTCGGTCTCAATGGGCTGGCCGTAGAGAAAGCGATCCCAGGGAGATTTCAGCGTGCGATCAGCTTAGAGTTCCGTGCGGTGGCGCTCATAGAACTCCTCATCTTCCTCATTGGCTTCCTTGGTCTTGCGGGCGTCAAGCCGCTGGAGGTACTCCTGCTCCTCCATCGTCAGCGTGTCGGGCAGGGCACCCTCGTAGAAATCGAGTGTCTTCTGACCGAGCGATTCGCGTCGGGCTTTAAGACCGTCGAATAGGGCTTTGACGTTGTCTCGCTCCCATTCGAGTGCCGATAGGGCTTCGGCCTCGGCACACCATTTCCCCGGTGCCGCGATGAATGCTTCTATCGTGGGATGATGCAACGGGGGAACGGCAGCGGCGACCCGCTCCCACATCTCCCGGAGTTGCTCTGGCGCGATGGGCTGCTGTGTCGGAGTTGTCTTGATAAGGTATGCAGCGCGTTTATTGAACCCCTGTTGATAGAGGCGTTTCCATCGCTGTGCATGGGTGCGGAACTTTTCAGGAATGACCTCGAAATAGGAGGAGTCTCGTGGAATGCGGAGGACTGGCATCGCCCACCCGAGGGCATTGATAAGGGGGAGCCCCTGCTCGTCAATCGCCTCTCGTGTTTTGAGCACGTACGCCGCGAAAGTTTCCAGACTCACCGGCTTCGCATCCTGAAGCCCCTTGAGGGCTTTCGCGAAAACCCCACGCTGCTGGTCCGTGAGGCTGAGACCTTCGGCGACACCGGTCACCCAGAGGTCGGGTTCTCCGAGAAGTTCCGAACTTCCGATAGGAGTGACGTCACGGAGTGACTGCCCTTGATCGTCATCGGTGTTCGCGATGAGGAGGACCGGCCGGTCACATGCAGCGTGTCGCCAATGCGTTGTCCGTTCATCGGTAAGAGTCTCTTCCGGTAGGCCATTGGGCGATCCAACCTCGCGCGGAATGCGAAGGCGAATTTTTTCAGCCAGCGGAGGCTGCCGGAGGATTTCGCGGCAGATGGCGGACACCTGGGCACCCGTGAGCCGATCGAGGAGGAAGCGTTGAGTACCATCTCCCAATTCCTCAATGCCGATGGCGCGTGTCAGGTACACGACCGCCGTCCGCCCAATAAGATCCAAAGCGTCCATGTTATCTCTCCCTCGCGTAAGGGTTCTCGATGTAGGCGCAGGCATCCGAAAGACGCCGGAGAAGGCCGAGACTCGCGAGACGCAGTTCGAGGCGACGGGCGTTGTCCTCGAAGGATTTCTGGTCGCTCTGGCCTTGATCGATGAACGTACCGGCCTGTCGGTGACCGATGATGAAGCCGTACCGCTCATGTAGCACGGACAGGAACTGTTGGAACTCCATGCGTCGCTCGACGGTCGCGAACACGAGGCTTCGAAGGATTTGGTCATTCGGAGCGTACCGAACCCGTCGGGTGCCTCGACGGGAAGCGAGTCCGATTTCGTTTGCGTACCGAGCATGCACATTAGCTAGGTGGCCATCGTGGCGACGGTGCATGGCGGTATGGAGAACACTACGCAGCCCATCGGGGGTTTGTTGACCGTTGTAGTCTTCCATATCAGCATCGGGCCATGCGACCTTGCTGCGGAGCACGCGACACGCTTCCCCGAACGCATCTGGATGCTGCAGGGCCGACGCCCACTCGGGTGATTGGTCAACGACTTCCCGGAGATAGGCGTCAATCGCATCACGGCTGCGGAGATTATTCGCCAGGTATGTCTCGGTCGCTAGGTCGCGGATGGTCGTCCGCCGGGGTGCGATGATTTCAAGCGCAAGTTGGAGAGGAGTCGTGGGGGACGCCCACATTTGAGCGCAACGGAGCTTATAGAGGAGAACGTGCAAACCAAGGAGATCGACGAGGTGAGGGATCACGTCGTAGCCCGGCATGTAACAGCGCAGAAGCGCAAGCCAGTCATCTGCGAACTGGGTGAAGGCCGACAGGGAGGCATACGGCAGATACGCATTTGCACGTGGAGAAACATCCTCCGTTTCCTCCGGCGTGAATGCCCGGACCAGTCGATTCCAGCGGCATGTTTCGTTCAACACCAACGGGCGAAGCCCTGCGAGAAGCTCTTCTGCTTTGCCGCTGCGGGAAAGCATGAGATACACGAGTTCGCCCACTCGCCCGAAAAATCGACGGTCGTTCGTGATCGACTGTGGCTTCACATTCAAGTCTTCATACAGTGCAGCCGGTCCGTAGGGAAAGACGAATTTTGAGGTCCACCGCTTGTTGCTCTGCCCCTCGATTGCCGTCGTGCGCAGGAGGTGAACGACCAGGGCAAAATCCTCAAAGCTCGCAAAGCGATCACGAATGTAGTGGAAGCTAGGCTGTCCGCGCAGGCCATCGGCGTTCTTGCCCATATGCTCCGCCCACTCGGTCCATCGTGTGTCGTCGTCGGGCAGATCGAGCAGGAACGCGGTGAGTCGGGGATTATTGAACAGGATGTTGCGCAGATAGAGATACCGGCGTGGGCGGTATTCCAGTGTGTTGGGGCCATTGGTTTCCCGAAAGCCACGGCCATCGCTGTCTTCCGACCGGAGGACGTTCAGGAACTCCAAGAAAGCCAACCAGGGGGTCTGTTCATCGTAAAGGCGATGTCCCCAGATGGCCTCATCGACCCACATGTCAGGCCCGCGGATTCCCTGGCTCTCATCGAGGTTCGTTGGTTTCGGCAGAACGGGCGGACGCATGGCATGCCTCATAGGCGTACTTCAATGGGACGGCTGGTAACGATGCCGCGGCCATCGAGTTGTAGTATCTTCAGGTCAAGGGCGTCGCCACCAGTTTCTTCGCTGCCATACCGCTCTTCAACGAGGCGACGGTACTTGCTGAGCAGTTTTGTCTTGAAGGCGAGCAGATCCTCATAGCACTCGCGAGAAAAGCTATTGGGCAGGGCACCCTCGGCAACGCGGGAAAGGAACTCGTAACGCACTAAGTGCAGGGGAAGGCAGACCGGAACATCGCGGTCGAGGTAGACAACAAAGTTCGGCCGTTCGTCGCGGAGTTCAAGCACGACGCGTTGGCCGCGACTAGGCTCGACTTCAAGAAAGGCTTCCTCAATGTGGCTGACGCGGGCATGTGAGTAGCTTCCGGATGTGGCGAGGACGATCTGACGTTCGCTCATCGTGAGCATGCCAGTAAAAACACGGTTCATGCCACGTACGAGGCGGCCGAGAATGTGACGGGAGACGCGTTGGTTCGTGCGGAGTGAGCCACACAACTCTTCGAGATACTCTCCAGCAAACTGGAAGACGGTGAGATCCCAAAGCCGCAGGGCGTTAGCCTGTTCTGGTGGAGTAGCGAAGAAGAGACGCTGACGCTGGCGGCGCAGAAGGTCAAGAAATTCGTCGCATGTTTGCGGCTCATTGCCTTCGAGGTAGGCTCCCTGTAATGCAAGATAGCGTTCCGTGGCGCCATACAGTGGGTCAGCTCGGATGATAACATTGAAGAGGGGCTGAAGCGTTGTGTCGTCGGCCCCATAAATGAGCATGTTGTCGATGCGATTGCTTGTCTCTTCGCCGATGCCGAATCTGTTAAGAACCTCGAACGCCTCGATGGTTTCTCGCCGTGCAGCGGTCAGATTCTCGCCGAACACATTGCTGTAGGGAGAGGCGAGGGGACGAGATCCATCCGCCACCACCCGGAGGGCATCGGCGCACCGGAGAAGCCGATCTTTCCCGTTGGGGTGTCCGAGCAAGATATTGCTCACGAGCATGAGTAGTTGGCGAACAGGCAGGTGATAGTCGTTGTGATCGCAGAGTTCGAGAAGCTGTCGCAGGCGTTCCTGAAAGAGCGGTTGCTGAAGACGATGGTAATTCTCCCAGATCGAACAGCGCTGCGCGATGTCGTCTCCTGCGCCAACGCACTCTTCGCATGCTTCCCATCCCTCGTGGGCAAGGATGGCGGTGAGGATGCGGCCGAATGTCTCCGCTGCCGATGTCCTGCTAAGATTGTAGAGTTGAAGCGAGTATCCCGGAGCCTGCCGTTGCTGCCCGACGAGAAGATCCTCGATAACGCCGCGCACCGTAACCACGGACTCTGAGTCGGGAACCCGATTCCATGCTTCGACGAGTTGCCCATCATTGGCCGCAACGAGGAAAATATTCTGACCCGGCGTTCCGCAGATGGCATTGGCCATGTTCGTCAGGTGCGCGTTCGCCTCATCGCGGAGTTCACTCAGATCCTTGATGACGACGAGCGTACACCCGGATGGGAGAAGCTGCGATCGCACTTTGTCATCTTGTTGCCACACGGCGGCATCGCCACCGAGTGCCTCCCAGACTTTCCGGCAGAGGTAGGTCTTGCCGTCGCCCGCCGTCCCTGTCAGAATGATCGACTCGGGTGCGGCGGAGCTGAGTATTTCGACCAAATCCCGGAGGTACGGAGCATCGAACTCAACAGGACGTAATCCGCTGCGCACGATGGCCCTCTGGATCGTCTCGTCGTACATATTGTCGTTATGCGGGACGGGCCCGTATTGTCGGAGAAACTGAATCCATGGGCTATTCCGAATTCGGGTCATTTGCATGACTCCTCGTGTATGACAGCGGGTGCCGTTTCGGCCTCGATACTATTGCACATAACCACAACCCCAAACCGCTACGTGTGGCAGAAGAAACAGGGTTGTTCGTCGCTTTCGTCTTCGTAGACTTCTTGGAGCACTTCCATCAGGGGCCGGTTCGGCTCGCGCTTTTGCTCGGCGCGGAGGGCCTTCGCGTGCCGTTCTTTGATTTCCGCGATTCGCGCGGGCTGCTCAAGGTCCGTGAGCGATTCTCGCTGGTTCCAGGAAAACTCCACGCCCGTCGCCGGATCGATCTTCTCGTAGGACTTTGCAAGCTCGTAAAGTTCCGGATGGCGTTCCTTGAGGCCAACCCATTCGATGCGCCGTTGAAAGAAGCAGAAGTAGCAGCCGGAGCGAGTGCGCCAGTCGTAGTAAGCCGGAAAGCCAATCCCGCTTTCAGCGAGGATGCGTTCGACGCCCGCAAGGTCAATGCCGTCTTCCTTGAAGGGATAGGCCGGATGAATGTTCGGCTTCGAGGAGATGTAGGCTTCGCGGTCTTCATCGGCACGAATACCGACGTACATTTGAACCTCCGCGTCGCCCACGTACTTCTCAAAGGGTTTGATCTTCAAGAGTTTCGTACACCAACGCATGCGCGAGGAAGGGAGGTAACTGTTGAAGACGGTGAGCCAATGATCGAAGCCCCGATCATCGCAGAGACGAACAATCGGTTTGCCCAAGTAGGCCTCAACCTTCAGCAAATAGTCATAGGTTTCCGGCAGTTCCTTATGGGTGTCGCAGAACACATACTCCATGTCCGCCACGCGGTCGCGCATGTAAATGGCAAGCGCAGTACTGTCCTTGCCACCGGAAAGGGCGAGAATATGTCGAGTTTCCATATGCGTTTTTAGTCCTTGTCTACTAATAGTTCTTGCATGAGCCGGGCCAGCGCGGCGGCGGCGACCTGGCCGTTGCCGTTTGCGCCCGCATTGGCAAGCGCGGCACGGACGATCGCCTTTAGGCGTGCCACCTCGGCCCTTTCGCTCTCCTGAATGTAGATAACGCGCTCAAACTCAGGATGCGTGCGCGTGGTGATCCCAATCCGGACCGCGTCCTCCTCGGCCTGCAAAACCTTTTGGCGGGGAGCCGCGAACGCCAGCCCCTCGACGTGCTTGAAGAGCCGGGCGGTATTGACCAACGCGACTTCAAACTTGGCCCGGTCGTCATCGCGCCAGCCGCTGGGCGGCTTCTGACTCAAGAGCGCAACCACCGATTCCAACCATAGCAAGTCGTCGAGGGTCCGGTCGGCCACCCGGAGCGAGAAACTCTTCAGGGCCGGATCGGCGATCCAGTCGCTGACCGCCTCCGCGCGATCGGCCAACCGCTGCCGAATCTCGCTCCGCGTGCCGTTCACACCAAACGCTTCTCCAATGCTTCGGGTAAGTTCGACCAGCAGCTCGTCGTAGCAGTGATGCAGCTCACCGAGACCATCGCGGAGGGCGGCAATAAAACGCACAAGCTCGTCCTCGGGAAGCTGGGCACGAGAGGTGATGGCGGGGATTCCACACGCGGCGGGAAGGGCCTCGAATACGAGCTTGTCGGGACGCGTTGCCGCGGTGAGATGGTCTCGAATTTTCTGCGCGATCGGGCTGAGTCGCTGGGTCCGTCGAACATAGTCGTTGAGATTACTCACGAAACGGCAAAGGGGACGCACGACCGTCAGGATATCGCCCTTATCGGGCGTCGAATCGCTCACTTTCAGGTTGAGAAGTCCTGCCAGCCGGTGGAATACCGTCGTCCGCACACCGGTCAACCGCCATTGCTGCACCGAGAAACGACCGGGTGCGCGGAGGAGCCGCTCGAACGTGGCACTATTAAGCTGCGGAATGAAGGAACCTTCTTCGTAGAGCGCAACGCGAGTGTCGTTCGCCAAAAGAGCGGCACAGAGGAGGAGAGGCATCGGGCCGGCAAGCATCCCGTAGGGAGGGGCAGCAAGCCGCTCATACAAGGCCGCAACGGGTCCCGCTTCGCGTTCACTCTGGGTGAAGTACTCGGTAATTGCAGACCAGACTTTGCGTATTCCCTCGTCCGCAGTGCGAGCGGGGGCGCTGAATTGCCAGCCGTCGCCCGTTTTCCGATGAATCCCCGTCTGATGGAGGACGGAGAGATACATGCTTTTCTCGGGCGGCGTCCCGAGGATGCCGAGGTCGAGCTGGTCGCTGCGCTCGATCATGGCCTCGATAAGGCTCCGTCTTGCTCCCGCCGCCGCGGAAGATAGTTCGCGGCGGTTGATCAGTTCATTGCGAATATGCGGCGTGGAGGGGTAGGTCTCGTCGCATAGAGAGGAGAGATAATCCTGGAGACCTTTCCTCGACGCGATGCGTTTCTTTTGCCCGCGATGGAACCAGGTGGATGCCGGAACCTCGGTATCGCCTGGGGCGAGGATGGGCGTGAGAATTTCGTCGAGCCTGCGCCGCTGGGCAGCAATCCGCGCCCGTAGTTCATGGCGGGCGGTGGCGTCACCTTCGAGTTCCGCCGTGTCCCCCGAATCCATGCAAGAGAGGCCAGTTCATGGAGAACGTCTTCAAGTAAGAAGGATACTGAGCAACGCCATCAATTACCGGTATCTTCCTTTCTGTGGGATCACGTTGCGGACACCGCCTGCAGGATCAGGAACATCGCCCAGGTATCTCGGGATGATATGAACGTGCGCGTGCATAACAGTCTGCCCAGCCGTTGGCGTGATATTTACTCCGATATTGTAGCCCGCTGGCGTCATCTCTCGGTCCAATCGATATCGCATGGCTCGCAACGGTCGAAAGACCGAGCGGACTTCCTGCATGGTCAATTCAAAGATGTCTACAACGTGCCGACGCGGAAGGATCAGTGTATGCCCAGCACTTTCGGGAAACGCATCAGAGATCGCCAGGGTGTAGTTATCGGAATCCAGAATCCGTTCCGGCGCAACATCACAGAATGGGCAACATTCTTCAGGACAAACGCTCATAGTACGACTCGATGGATCGTTCGCAAGCCTCACATAGCAACTGGATGTCACCGTTCCCAGACCCTAATTGAGCGCGATTTTCACGCCAGCTCCGCCACGGTTATCTGGCAACCAATCGTGGCGACACTCTTTCCACATTCGGAGGGCATAAGCCAATGTTACATCTTCGATTCTACGAATCGCCGGGCACTTTGCTGGATTATCCTCGACTTCATCGCACCCAGCGTGCAGAAGTCGATAGCATAGCGCACTCGGCGTAACCGCTATGATTTCACAGTAGAACCGACCGGCTCCCGCAGGGTCGTCGCAGGGACGCACTCCGAATTGAATTTGTGGGTTCCTTATGGTTGTTGTCATCAGTAAACTCCCAAATAAAACATTGGTGTTGTGGTCCGCGCTCTTGTTCAGTGGGATAGCTCGCACCACACCGAGCGTCCGGCTTCCAGACGCCCCGCAGAACGGATAGGTCGCGTCATGTCATGATAGTCGCTCATAACCGGCTACTCCGCAGTGCCAAGGTAAACATTGTTTCGATGCCAATCCAGAAATCGTTTCGCGATATCCTTGCGCGGTTGGACCGCAAGGCTTCGATTTGCTAGCGACTCAATCGGCAGGCCGCCGTCCTGTTGGGCCGAGAACACGCTGGCGATACATATACGGGCTTCATCGTTGATCCCGAGAATTCCCTTGTCGAACGCCCAGTGATGCAACTTGCAGAGTGCGATGCCGTTTTCCACGTTATCGGGGCCGTGAAGTGAATGCCAATGAACATGCGCGGCATCGATCCCCGTCGCCACGCCGTTCAGCACCGCGTGAAATCCGCAAAATGCACAGCTATACCGGAAGTTCTCCAAGACGTCGATCATGAACTGCCGATCGCGCTGCGGCCGCCGCCGACTGTCCAATCGATCCAGCCCTAAGTCTTCACGAATATCGCCGTGTAATGTTTCGGGCCACCATTCGTTCAGGATCGAATCAACGATCTGTGCCCTCGCCTCACCGGAACTCCTTAGCAGGCGAAATACTTTTGGCTCAAACGCGCCGTACGACTCCGGACGGCGCAGGTCGGAAATCAATACCGTCGTACCTGGCGCGTAATCCCGCTGGGTCTTCAGAATCCAAAACGGAGACGTTCGCAAATGGCTGAACGGCTGTTCCGGTCTCGGCCCGCTGTCTGTTCGTCGGCCGCCATGCTCACGAATCAACAGTCCAAGTCTCTTTTCGATGTCATCGAAATGAAACCGATTTTCCTCGACACGATCATTTTCGATCCGCGAAACCAAGAGCAGCAGTAGAAGCGGTTTTTTCAGTGCAGCACCAAGGCGACTTGACGCATGCACCTTCATGGACCGTATCTGCTCAAGCAGTTCATTCAGTTCTTGAAGATCATCTAGGTTCATCAAGGTAGGGGTCCAGGCCATGCGGGCCGAAGAGCAGATCGCCGAGAGGAGATGGGCGGATGAAGCGGCCCCGATTGTTGGGAACGTCCTCGCTTTCCTCCAGGATGCCCGTCACCAGCCCCCAATGGCGGATAGATCGCACCATGTTCTTGCCGACCCCGAGGGTTACGAGGGCATCGTCCTGCAAAAAAATATCTTGCCGCTCGCGGGTAGCATCTACCCCCTTTTTAAGCCAGCCATAGCGGAGGGAGAACGTCTCATGCCCGGCAAACTTCGGAACGGTTTCGGAGGCAACGGTTTGCATGTTCGACGCGTCTTTTTATCGGTTTCGTAAACCAGGGCACCCGCGGTCGTCGTGCTTACCGGAACGGCGAACTTGGAGTCTATGTCAGAATAGCGAATCTGGATACATCGAGCAGTGTGTGGCCATATTATCTGGCGGCCTTAAATCTTTGCAGGCGTTAGGGTTGTCCAGTAAGTTCGCCACAGGCGGCTGTCGTCCAGGCAAGCGAGGGCCATCATTGCTTCGGCGTTGGCCCCATTCCAGCGGCGGCCGCGTCCTTTGACCCGTTGCGTGGTGGTTTTGCACTCGCTTTCCGTAGGCCCGCTGCCAATTTGCCAGCCGCGACGGCGGAACTCCGGGTAGCGGATCATTGCTTTTCGCTCCGCCACATACTGCATGAGACGGTTGGCTTCTTTTCGTTTGGCCGGAGATCGCAAGGGAGAACGCCAAGCGACCAGTTGGTCCCAAGCGGCATCATAGCCCACGTGTCGAAAGGTATGCATGACTTCCTCCAGCCAGGCCTTACCTTGGACGGACTCTTCGCCAAACACAATCCGGCGGCTCTTCTGCACGTTCTCGCGGAGGTGATAGAAGTCCAAGCCAATGGCGTCCACCAAACCGTGAAACTCGATCTGGTTGCGAATCCAAGGCGCGCCATCCACATTGGCCACCTTCTCCTGCGCTTTGGAGAACTCCAGTTGGAAAGCCATCCGCTGCATCAGACGCCCTGCCGCTTCATGGTTGCCACTGGTTACCCCCACATAGCGATGCTTCATGGTTTCATCATAGAAGTTCGCCACGCGGAATTCCTTGTAGGTCTGATCGGCGCCCGTGGTCGCCCGCGGCAAGGGAAGGCAGCGGCGACCGCGTCGTCGCCGTTTGGCGCGAATCTTCGTCCGCCGCTTCTGTTTTTCCACCTCGGTGACCAAAGGCACTTGAACCCCGTCGCAGCCCAAATACAGCCGTGAAACGTCCGTTTCCGTCCGGCATTCTTCGGCCGTCCAATCGGGTTGCAATTCGGCACGTTGCGCGGCACGCAACACTAGCTTGCCTTCCCTTTCCACCAACTGCCGCAAGGCCTCCTTGCTGATCGACCAATGCGCCGCACGCGCCAGATTCGCGGCGGTTTTCTTAAAGCTGCCGGAATCTTGGTTCAAGCGACATGCCATCTCCCGGACCCCTTCGCTGATCGTCGCTTCGGCTTCATCCAACCAGCGATCTGCCGGCGTTTCACTTCCTTCCTTCCGACAGTGCCAACGTATCCGCCACACGTCGATACGCCCATTGATCGTCAGGATACTGGTAGGCTGCATTCCTTTATGCCGTTTTTTCTTGCCCGTCGTGGCGCTGGCCGGAGGGGAAAAAGCGGCTTCCGCCGCATTCACTTTCATCTGCACGGCCTTCTCGTAGGCCACCTTCCGAAAACGATCCAAAGCATCCCTTGCCGGCTCCTCGCTATCGCGAATGATCCGACCCTGCGGCGCGTTGTCCACCGCATCGGCCACCTCCCGCAAGGTACGCTCGAATTCCGCTCGCATCTGCTCCTCGTACGCATTTCGATCCAATTTCGGCAGGCCCATCGCAACTTCCTCCTGGGTGATATCACGCAAAAATCAAGACGTCAACCCAAGTTATACAGCCCCCCTAGCATTCGCGCCAGCCCTAATGGCCACACACATCACCGGCCAGGGAACGGCAAAGTCGCTCGTGGTTTTCCAACATCAGGCAGTCTCCTACCGCAATTTCCGCCTAAAGGCGGGACTACGAACGCTCGTTCGTGGACTTTGCAGTTCTCCTGAATCACCGGCCACAAATCCCGGCGGAGCTAAAAAAACCGGCTCCACGCCAAAAATTTTCCCTGGGACGTATTGCAACACAGCAGGATGGGCCATTAGGATGGAACCAAGGATCTTACAGAGAGGCCACGGCGGCCAGTGCGTTGGTCGGTATAGTCGGCCTCAAAGAGTTTCTCGCGCTCGTTGCTTACTATTTCATGCTAGCCGGCCACAACCGGCACTGTTCAAGGAGCGGGTCTATGATTCGATATTCGTGTGATCTGTGCAGGCGGGATCTCGACCCGCAACACGATCTTCGCTACGTGGTAAAAATGGAAGTCTTCGCCGCAATGGACACTGTTGCAAACGAAGATAACGACAACGATCACCTCCAAGAAATCCAAGACATCCTCGAACGTCTGGATGATGCCGACGATGATCTGATTGGTGAAGAAGTCTGTCAGCAGCTCCGCTTCGATCTCTGCCCCGAGTGCCGCAGGAAATTTGCGAAGAACCCTCTGGGCCGCGAGAACTTTGCCACCAAGGTTGGTGGGTTTAGCAAGAACTGAAATAACCGCTCTCTTCGGCCATGGCATCTAGCATCGCATCCAGCAAGGCTTTGATCTCGTGGAAGCGTTTTGAAGGGGCAAGCATCTCCGCGAGTTGCTGGATGTCAGGTTCGGTAGGTAGGCGATGGATAATCGCTATTTCCGCTACAGATTGTCGTGATTACGTGTCGATGGAACTTGACGAGGTGGTTTTCCCGCCACGGAGGAGCGTCTTGGAAAACGTCAGACTTAAGCGATGGGTGTTACTACCCCTGGTTTTTGCTTGGGCCACAGCCATGCTGATGGTGGTGGGGGCTGCCGCGCAAAGCGATTCCCCATCGGGTGGATCGTTTGGTCAGTCCATTACCAGCGGATTCCAGAATCTTGGCCGGTCGACAACTCCTCCGCCCAGTCAGACCGATGATCCGATTGCCTTGAAAACGCCAGCCAAGGCAGGCATTGAACTCTACGTAGCCGTCGCACATCTGTACGTGGAAAGTGGCAAGTTCGCGGAGGCTGAAGAACAGTACCGGCAGGCGTTGAAGAAGGCCCCCAACGACCTCCGGGTATTGTTGGGCTATGCCATGCTCAAGGATCAGATCAATCAGTCGCAGGAGGCCCTGAAATTCTATCAGCAGGCGGCGCAGAAACATCCCAAGCAGCCATCTGTTTATAATAACCTAGCCATACACTATGCCCGGCGCGGCATGGTCCGCGAGGCCATCGAGGCTGCCCAGCGTGCCGTCGATTTGTGCCCGCGTGAACCCCGTTATCGGAATAACCTGGCTGCGCTTCTGGTCGAGGCGGGGAAGCCTCAGGAGGCATTCAAACAACTTCGCGAGGTCTATGACGAGCCTGTCTCGCACTATGATTTGGGGTTTCTGCTGAACAAGCGAGGGATGCAGGCTGCTGCATTGCAGGAATTCACGATTGCCCTCAGTCTTAGCCCCAGAATGACGTTGGCCCGCCAGTGGGTGGAGCGTCTTTCCCGTGAGCGAAGCGAGGTGAGTCCGACCGCAATCAGTATGCAGCCGCAGTCGCAGCCGTCACGTGGACAAGCGCCGGTTGTGTTTACCCCGAATCCACTGGCCGCTGATGCCAATAATCTTCGCCGTCTTCCTCCGGTGAACGATCCGCGTTATCCAGCGGATCTCAATCGCGACCCGCAAGGTCCGGAACTCGCTGCACCCAATCCTCCCAATTGGCAACGGTAAGGTTTGTGGTGCGGCCGTCTCGGCTGTATGCGCAGGCGGGCCTCGATCACAAGGTGGCGAAGTGCTAGCAGTGACAGCAACTCGTAGGGTGCGTGAAGCGAACCACCCCGGAACTGGTGAGTTGCGCGCGACGTCGAACCATCGAGAACTTACCGCTGTTTTGGACCTGTTCGCGTAACGCACCAATCCTGCTCCACCCACCCGGGAAGAAATGTGGGCGCAGCAGTGACAGCAGTTCGCCGCTTTACGATCGAGGCCCGCAGGCGAGACGCCTGCACCACAAGAATGGCAAGAAGACGTGGGAGAGAAAGTCTCACCCTGCCTTGGCTTGGAGGCCTTTCTCTTCCTGCTCCTCGATCGGATGGATGCGGATCGTGGCGCCGGGCGGCATCCGCCGTTCAGGAATGATGCCTCGTTTGGACGATGTCAAGAAAGGGAGAAACTCGGCCGCCGCCCCATCGGGAAATTGCTGCTGAAGCTGCGCAAGGATCTCCTTCCAGATCAGGCCGCTACGGTAGATCACCCGATAGGCGTCCTTCAGTTGCGCGATCGACCTCAAATCGTAGCCGGCGCGCTTCAGCCCAACCTGGTTCAGTCCCACCACGTAGCTACTCTGGCCATCGATAGTCACGAAGGGCGGAACGTCGCGTGAAATGTGGGCCAAGCCGCCGACCATCGCCAAGGTTCCCACGCGACAGAACTGGTGTACTCCCGCGCCGCCAGAAAGAAAGGCCCTCGATCCGACAGTCACATGGCCAGCCAGCATGACGTTATTAGTCAGAATCACGTGATCGCCCAGGTGGCAATCGTGCGCGACGTGGGCGTTGCACATCAGTAGGCAATGATCGCCGATCAGCGTCGTGTGGTCCGGCTGCATGGCCTTATGGATCGTGACATTCTCGCGGATCATATTGCCCGATCCGATAATTACCCGGCCAACACACTTGGGAACGCTGGAATGCTGGGGAATGCCGCCAACCACCGCCCCCTCAAAGAGCTGGTTCTTTTCACCCAGCGTGGTCCCGCTCTTAATGACGACATGGCTCTCCAGGATGCACTGCGAGCCGATTGTGACATCATCCTCGACAACGCAGAAGGGGCCAATCCGAACGCCATCGCCAAGTTTTGCCGTGGGAGCGACCGACGCCAAAGGGTGAACATGCATAACGTGTACCTTGAAGCGGTGGAGGAGTTTTTTAGCAACCACCCGCCAGAATATCAAGTAGGTCAGGCTTTCCAGCCTGACGTTGCCCTGTTCACTGTCAGGCTGGAAAGCCTGACCTACAGCAGTTTTGACATTTTGGCGGGTGGTTGTTTTAGGGTGCGCGGCGATCGCGCCGCGCGCACAAGCCTAATCTGACTGCTATCATCGGCCAGTCAAAGCCCGCAGGTTTGCTGGATTCTGACCGGTAAAACGGATTCGCCACCTTTGCCGCTTGAAACACCACTTGGAAGGAGTGTGTAAAATGCGAAGCGAGGAATCAAAAAATGCCGTAAAGGCTTAATCTAGTTTCTGTTGCGCAAAGGGTCAACGGCAAGTGGAGTAGAAACTCGACGGAGAGCCGAAAAACATTGCTTCTCCTCCGTCATTCGTACTTCGTTATTCCCTCGAGAGCCGCATCTTTCACCTCTCGGTGGGCCACTGCGGCACGCCGTAACTGCCCGCAGGCCGCATCGATCCGCGCGCCTTTTCGATGGCGGATTGCAACATTCAGCCCTCCCTGTTCCAGAATATCGACGAACCGCGCCACCGCGCTGGGATGCGGCGTGCGGAACTTCAACCCTCGCACTGGGTTGTAGGGAATCAGATTGATCAGCGACGGCCGGCCGCGGAGCAACGCAACCAATTGCCCGGCCTCGATCGGGCCATCGTTCAGCCCGGCCAGCAGAATGTATTCATAGGTCACGCGGCGGCCCGTCTTCTCAAAATAGGCATCGGCCGCGGCCAGCACCGCCTCGATGCCGATGTTGCGGTTGGTCGGCATGAGTTGCGTCCGCAACTCGTCGTTGGGGGCGTGCAAGGATACGGCCAGGTGGTATTGACAGTTCTGCTCGGCCAGCCGGCGGATGCCCACAGGTAGACCGACGGTGGAAATCGTGATCTTGCGGACGCCGATCCCCAGACCATCTTTCGCGGATGCCACGGCCAAGGCCGGCATGAGCCGATCGAGATTGGCCAGCGGTTCGCCCATGCCCATGCAAACGATGTGGCTCAATCGCTCTTCCGGTTGGAGCAACCGCTGGAGTTGCAGCATCTGTTCGAGAATCTCGCCGGCGGTGAGGTTGCGTGTCAGACCGCCCAATCCCGTGGCGCAGAAAGCGCACTTCATCGCACAGCCGACCTGCGTGCTGATGCATATACTGCAATGGCCTTTGTCGTCGCGGAGGAGTACGCATTCAATTTGCCGTCCGTCCGCCAGCGTCAGCAGCAGTTTCTCCGTGCCGTCGTCATCCTTGCGGTGGAGGGCGATTTCGGCCGACCAGATGATGAACTCCGCCGCCAATTGCTCCCGCAACCCAAGTGGCAGGTCCGTCATCTGCTCCCAGGAGCTGGCCCTTTTTTCGTAGAGCCATTTCCGAATCTGCGCAACCCGATAGGGCCGCTGGTCATGCTCCAGCATCCAGGTTTGAAGCTGTTCAGCGGATTGATCGAGGATCGGAAGCATACCACTATTGTAGACCGAGCACCTACGGATGGGCCAACCGCGCTCGGATGGCGTTGAGGTTCTGTTGGGCACCTGGAAACTGGGGAAAGAGGCGTACGACCTGCTCGAAGTCCAGTTGGGCGCGACTCAAGTCGCCTTTCTGCAAATAAGCAAGCCCGCGGGCGTTATAAATCTGGGGTGCAGCGTCGTGGATTTTCAGGATTTGGTTGAGCGAGCCAATGGCATCGTCGGGGCGATTGAGGTCGAGGTACTTGGCCGCCATCATGTACTGTGATTGGATGGTTTCCGGCGACTTGGCGTCGATAGCGGTCATGCGCTGAATGCACTTCACGGCCTCATCGAGATTTTTCTGTTTGAGGTGGATTTCAGCCCTGCTCATCCAGGCGGGCAGGAAGTTCGGATCGCATTGCTCCAAGGCAATCGTATTCTCCTTCATGGCGTTCTCGAGGTCGTCCTTCTGCATGTAGGTGACGCAGAGGTTGTTGTGATCCGAGGCCTTGTCATAGCGGACGCCCAATCCCGCCTTGCTGAAAGCGATGGATTCGTCCAGTTTGCCTTGCCTCCTCAGGATGATGGCGAGATTGTTGAAGGCATCGTGATAGCGGCCGTTCGACATCAAGGCGCCGCGGAAGAACTTTTCCGCCAGCGCGAGGTCTTCCGCCGCGGACTTGCGAGCATAGTAAACCCCCAGGTTGTTATTGCCGTAATCGTAGTTGGGTTTGATATCGATGGTCGCCTGAAAGGCATCGGCCGAGTAGTCGAATAACAACTGTTGCTTTTGCGATGGGTCGAGTTTTTTGGCTGCCGCCTTGAAATCTCCGGCCGAGCCGGCGAGCAACAACGGCTGCTTCAGCGCGGCGTCAAGTTTCATGGGCGGCCCCTTGAAATTTTCGGCCACATGGTCAAACAACTTCTGGGCTTCCTTGGCGTCGATATTCGACATCTTTTTCGCATCGCTGTCGTAGGCGATGCCGATGTGGTTGTAGGCAAAGTAATTATTCTCCGTGACCTGCACGGCATGTTCAAAAAGTTGGTAACTATCGACCCAATAGCTCACCTGGCGGAAGGTCACCGCGCTGAGCGCCACGAGCACGACGACCGAAGCGGCCGCCAGGGTAACGCGCGTCTGGGGCCGGCGATCGGCAACTTCCTTCAGCAGCCAGGCAACCATCAGATAGACGCCGATCATCGGCAGATAGGTATAGCGGTCGGCCCGGGCCTGCGTGCCAACCTGGACGATGCCGATGACGGGCATCAGCGCGCCCAGATACCAGAACCAGCCGACGGCCAGGAAAGGCCGCTGCCGAAAGAACCAGATCGCGGCGCCAGTAATCGCCACGAGCAGCGCGGAATAGACGCCAAATCGGACGTAAAACTCGCTTGTCCAGCCGTTGGGAATCATGTGCGGATGGGCGTAAAACGGGGCCAGGCCGGTGGGCCAGACCGTCTGCCGCAGATACTCGCCGCAAGAGACCACGGCGTTCAAGAGCCGAGCGTCCATCGGAAGTCCTTTGAGGTCATTCAGCGCCACGCCTTTATCTTGGCCGACCACGGTCATCAAGCAGTCGCCGACCACCATCGCGAACCAGGGAATCTTTTCGACCAGCAGAAATGTTGTCCATAAGGTCCGTTGGTCGCCGGCACGCATTCCATATCCGAGCAGGAAGAACAAGAAGCCGACGACAAACACTCCTCCTCCAACCAACAGATCAACTGCACTGAATGCTTGGGCAAGAACATACAGCACCCCTAATGTGCTAATTCCCATCACGATGCCGCTCACGACCATGACGATCGTGCCGATCGCGGCATCGATCGCGGGAACCTGCCCGTTCATCCCTTCGCGGCCGGGCAGCGATAACGCCTTCTCCCAGCGGCGCAAGGGCCAGATGTCCAAGAGCATGAAGACGCATGGCAACGTGACGATCATCGATTTGGACAACAGCCCCAAGGCCAGAAGCAGCGTGATCAGCAAATAGCTGCCGATCTCGGGAAACTGTCTCAGCCACGACGCCGAGTTGTTAACCGACGTGAAGACCAGCATCCCCACGACCGCCATGCCGATCAGTACGGGCAGCAGAGTGGACAGCAGGAAGCTTAGATTAGGCAAGACCAGCAGGCGAACGAACAGAATGGTGAGTATGGCCCCAATCCCAAAGGCCGCCAGGAAGGACGTTGGTTGGATCGGCCGCCGCCGTGCGTACCAGGCGTAGGCCAGCATCGAGGCCATCCAGAACAGTCCACAAAGCACGTCCTTTCGCTCGGCGGCCCAGGCCACCGATTCGACCCTCAGCGGATGGACGCCAAACAGCGCCGCCACGACGAAACTGGGCCAAAGCGTGCCGGTCATCAGTCGCAAGGCAAGGAACAGCAAGACGGCGTTGACGCAATGGATGACCATGCTGATCAGGTGATGTCCGCCCGCCCAGCTATCGACGTAGCGTGCGTTTTCCGGCTGCCATACGCCAAAAGTCTGGAAATCGAACATGTGCGAGATCCAGGTCAGGGGGTGCCAGTTTCCCTCGTGGGCGTCCGAGAAGGCCCAGATGACATTCTTCCAGGTCAATCCGCTGACGATCTGGGGTTTCGCATATATGTACACATCGTCGTCGCAGACCGTGAATTGATGCCCCACCGTTTGCACGTAGAGGGCTGCGATCAGTACGGCCAGCCCCAAGCTGAGCGCAAGTGTGATCCGGCGGCGATCCATCGGCGGAGGAGGGGTATAGCCACCATGGTATGACGCGTCGGATGAGTTGTCGGACCGGTCTTGGACATCTTTCAACGCGCGGCGGCGTAATTCGTACTTATTAGCCATAATTCTATTTTGGTTTTCCGGCAGGAAACGTGCAAGTGGCCATAATCTTTCCATGCCCTGTTGCATAACTCTGCGTTGCGCTACATTATAGAGGCGATTTCACAACCGTACGCCCATCATACTACCCCCCGGAAGCATTAGTTGTGTTCGACGAAGTTCAACCTCTCATTGGGCCTTACGACGAGCCGCCGATCGCCTTCCGAGACTTCGATCCTCGTGCAGCAGAGATCGCACGACAAGTTGCCGGGCTTATTTCTCGCCATCTTCCTTCGGCACGGGCGGAACATGTCGGCAGCACGGCCGTGCCGGGCTGCGGCGGCCGAGGGATCGTCGATCTGCTGATTCCCTGTCCTGAAGAGGATGCTGAAAAGGTCAACATGTTGCTGGGCCGGCTCGGCTTCCGGCAAGGCGGCGAGACGTTGTTTCCTCCGCATCCGCCCACATACCAAGGCGTGTGGATCCACAATGGCGACGCGTTCTTGCTACACGTCCACGTCCTGCCCGCCGGTACGGACGAGGTCGATTCGATGCGATTTTTTCGGAGCTGCTTGCGGGCCGATGCGGAGCTTGCGCTGGCCTATGTCCAGCAGAAGCGGGCCATTATTTCCAGCGGCGTGACCGATGCGGCCGAGTATCGCCGCCAAAAGGCCGATTTTCTCAAGTTGGTGCTGGGGTGAGCCTAAGTACACGTCCAAAAACAACTTGTGGTGCGGGCCCTCGCCTGCACATGCAGCCGAGACGCCCGCACCACAAAAACGCGGAGTTAATGTTGGACAGGTACTAAGCGTTCTTATTCCAAGCCCGCAAGGAAGCTGCCGAATTCCTGATCCAGTTCATCGCTGTCCGTGGGCCGTTTCGGCGGATTTGCTGCTGGCGGATTTGTCGAATGTTTCTCCTTGGCCGGTGGTTTGGCAACCTTCTCGGCTGGAATCGCGTTGGGCGGCGTTTCGCGCTGGGCGGGCGACCCTTTCTCGGCGGAAGCCGCTGGGGAATGTCGCGGTTTTTCCACGGTTTGAGGCTCAACTGCCCAGGGAGATTCCGTGCTGTGACCGCCTGATTGCAACGAGGAGTCAACATCCAGGGGTTCATCCAAGACGTCGATCATTGGCAGCGTGGGCAGTTTGTCATCGGCGAGCGGCGGCCACTGCGTGGCGGTCGTGTCGGCCGGCATTGCTTGCGTGGGGGTAGCGGGTGGATCGTTAAAAATCTCTTCCATGTCCGCATCGGCCAGGGCCAAGATGTCGGGTATCGGCATCTCGCCCGAGTCGCTCTCGCTGGCCGGCTCGAAGGGCAAGGCTTCCTCGGCTTCAAGCATGGGCAATTCCTCTTCGCCATCCAAAGCAGGTTCGCCGAGATCGGCCTCGCCAATCCCTTCCACCTCTTCGATGAATTGGGTGTCGGGGATCGATTCCAGGTCGCCGTCGTACTCATAGAGGACATGAAACGTCAGCGGCCCGATTGTGAACTCGGCGTCCGGCAGCAAGGGTGCCAACTCGATGCGGCGGCCCCCGATCATCGTGCCGTTGAGCGAACCCAAGTCGTGCAGCATCAGGAGTCCGTTGTCTTCGGAAAGCTCGCAGTGTCGGCGGCTAATCAGAGGATGGGCCACCGTGACGTCGGCTCCGCGACTACGCCCCAGCACGGCGGGCAATTTCAATGCGACTTCGGTTTTGGTTGTATTGCCGACGACGACAAGAAGTTTGGCATTCATGCTCGTTATGCCTGCATTTCGCCAGGAAGGGGGGGAGACGCAACGCATCAATTCTCTGCGTCTGATACCATCATAATCTCCTATCGTGGCCGCTGCAATCATGTTTTTCGATCTAAATAACCCATTGGATGGGGGGTTGACATTGTCTGAGATGTGGATTTAATGGATCTAAAGGCTTAACTGCCCTTGAATATGCTTCAGGAGAGCCTATAATTCGGAACTCTGGAATTGTTCCGGGCGGGTGTAGCTCAGTTGGTAGAGCACGACGTTGCCAACGTCGTTGTCGTGGGTTCGAACCCCATCACCCGCTCCTTTTTTTCGCGGAGCCGATCCCCAGGCTTTGAATACGCTAGGTGGAGCACCTGTGCGAGATTGGTTCCGCGGTGATTTCTAGAGTTTTTAGCGAACGGCAT
>Ga0209697_10001450_pt1 | contig 36566 bp, 29 predicted proteins | sample AliMusrvi5mmetaG_FD_184115 | JGI IMG/M metagenome (GOLD analysis project Ga0209697, IMG submission 184115) | Freshwater lake bacterial and archeal communities from Alinen Mustajarvi, Finland, to study Microbial Dark Matter (Phase II) - Alinen... | ecosystem: Environmental > Aquatic > Freshwater... | reverse complement strand
CCGACTGGGGCGGCTCAACTCCACCTCCCCACTTCCCAACTTCACGACCTTGCTCATCCCTTTTCCTTCCCTGCCCCGACATAAGACTCTGAAGTGTCTCCTGTCTCAACGAGCTTGGCGCGGGGGGGAAGAGGGTTACCAGTCGGTCGATGTTCTGGGCCGAGGCTGACACCAAGGCGAGGCCATCCGTGGTCCGGAAGGCCTGGACCATGTCCTCTTCCAGTTCGGACTCCGTCGCAAACCGGGCATCCAGGGCCAAACGCCCCAGAGAGCTGCCTTCCATGAGAAGGCAATCCACGTTCCTGGGTGGGTGCTTCAGCATGCGATCGAATCGCCACGGCGTGCGGCCATGGGCGCGGAAATCGCCACTGTAGAGCACCCGCCGTCCATCGGCCTCAACCAGCAACGAATAGGCATCATAAGCGCTGTGATCCATGAGGTAGGGCGTGATCCGGAAGGGCCCCCATTTGATGGTCACGCGGTCCCTCAGCACCGGGCCGGGGTTGGGAACCACGGCGCCCTTGGGCATCCATGGGGCTGCCGCCTCCAGGATGCGTCGCCCGGCTTCACCCATGGCCACCGGCAGGTCGGGGCGTACATGGGTCAGAAGCCCGTAGTGGTCCTGGTGCGGATGGGACACGAGGACGCCCAGGAGGGTGTCGGAAGACTCACGAAGTCCCGCCACCGCCGGGAGCAGTTCTGGAAGGTTCTCCTCGGCCTCCAGGGGCAGGCCCAAGTCCAACAGCAGGCGCTGGCCCTGAGACTCCACTTCGACGCAGCTTCCCCCAATCTGGTGGGCGCCGCGGTGGATGCAGATTCGCACTGGGAGTTTCCTTTGAAGTCGGTCAGGGGATGAGCCTTGTTTCTTAGATCGGAGCGCGATGACATTCCGTTAATCAGTGCTGGAAGTTCGACCTGAGGTGAAATATTTGGAAATGACTGGAGAAGTGAATCTACGAGGAATCCCTTACAACCAAATCAGAGGCGAGCATGAGGAACTCTTCGGGCTGATAAAGAGGATGGTCATGATTCAGATACCGGGCCCGGAACCCTAGGAAGGGGGAGGGCCTTTCCTATCCCTGGGCCCTGGAGGGTGCTCAAGCAGAATTTCAGCGCCTAGTTCCCCAAGAGCTGCAGCTTGGCGCCACCAAGCCTCTGCGGCCACCGGGTCTTCCGGGACCCCAGAACCTGATCGGTAACTCATCCCGGTCAGGGTCGAGGCGGCAGGGTGCCCGCAGCGGGCCGCCCCCAGATAACAACGAAAGGCAGCCTTGCGGTTTCCCTTCCCGCTATCCAGGACCCTTCCCTGGAGAAACAGCGACCAAGGATCTGTTTCCCGCGGTAATGAACGGCCCCTTCCCATTAGGAAGACCTTGAAACGTTCCAGGCACCTCCGCAGGACCGTCATCATCCTTGTTCCAGGTCACGGTTTGGCTCACTGGCTGATGGGACCGGCAGTGAGGGCTCCACGCACATGAAAGCCACCCGGCCAGGATGAATCGTGCATAGCCGAGCAGCATCTTCCATGGAGACCCAGCGCACACGGCATTTCCTTGGGCCGGTCGTCAGCTCCACCCGGATTCGGCCTTCCGTGTCAACGCGGGGGTGCTTGCCTTCGAGAAAGGTCGTCAACTCGGCCAGATCCATGGCACCTCCGATTGGTCTTACAGCCCCATCTGACCAGGTCTCACTGAATTTCTTGGCACTGACTACAGCACCCACAGTGACCCCTTCCTTCAGGCGGACACAAGCTCCCGGCGGGGTTCGCCGGATGGCCTCGAGAACGGAGCCCCCCCTGGTTTTTCACGGGAAGGTAGAAGGCATGGGATGAGTCCTTGTAGCTGAGTGAAATCGGTGAAGAACGCGGCGTCCAGGCTCTCCCGAACATCCCCACTCCAGTGTGAGCTGGGATGGTTGTCAGTTCGTGTCCACACTGAGAGGCCCAAGTTGGGTGCCAGGGTCCTGGCATCCACTTGCCAGGCACTGTCGCACCCGCGGCGACATCCTCTTCACCGGGGGTGATATGGAAGGCCGGTTACTGTGCGACAAGGCGGGGAAGCCCCCAACTAGCTCCCTGATGGCCTATCTCAACATTCTCGAGGTGACCGGTGTGTCCCTCAGTCTGATTCTCGGCATCGCCGAGCGCGAGGGGTTGTCCCTTGTGGAGTTGGTCCGCTGGACTGACGGCTACCTGAACCGCAACCTCCATCTGGATAGCCCCGAGGAGGCCGCTGTTCTTGTATTTGGATGCGTCGAGCGCTGGAAGGACCTGCTGCCTTCCGTCCTGAGCCTGGGCACCCCTCTGGTCGCGGGACTCCTGATGATGAGGCCTGGACAGCTTGAAAGCCTTTCCAGCCTGCCCGCCCACCACTTCCATCCGAGATTCCGGGAGCGCGTCCTGCGGCGGATGGGCTACCCGAAGTGCCTGTCCCGCTCCCCTCGGGTCACCGTGGCTGCCCGGAAGCATCTAGACGAGGTGATGTCCTGGCTTGGCACAAGTCGGGCCGTGGTCGCCTATGAGCTGGAGCTCCGGGGCTTCCGGGCCCATTCATCGACCTGGGGCATTCTCAGTTCGCCAAAAGTCGTTCTGGAGGATGGCGTGAGTCCAGCCTGCATCCAGTGGCGATCCGATCCGACGGACCCCATCCACTGGCAGGTCCCTTCCACTCTTCGGGTCACTCGGGTCCAGGGTTTCCAGGACTTGCGTGGGTTCACCCATGGCCAGGTCTACCTGACCGACTGCCCAGACCTTCAGTTCGTGGATGGCGAGTGCACAGTATTGGAGGTCAAGGCCTGCCCAAACCTCACCAGCGTCGTGTTGGGCTCACGCGCGAACCGGCTCGTCCTGAGAGAGTGCCCGGGCTTGGAGACCATCAAGAGTGAAGGGGAGAACTGTGAGGTAAGCAACTACCTCCGCGATGAGTGGTCGAAGGGCCTGGACGAGGTCACCATCCTCGATTGCCCGAATCTGCGCACCCTGCCCCCTCGCCTGAAGGTCCAGGGTAGGCTGCATCTGCACGCGGTCGGCCCCATTGTCACCTGGCCCTGGGATTTCCAGGTCGGAGAGACGCTCCTGATTTCGGACTGCCCGAACCTTGAGGTGCTTCCCGCTCTGGATATTCAGGGTTCCTTGGTGGTCACCGGAAACTCGGGACTTCGGCGCCTCTCTCCCGGAACGGTCATTGGCAAGCACCTAGACTTGCGCGCCTGCAGCCAGCTTGAGGACATCCCCCGAGGTGTGCAGGTCGGGGGAACCATGTTCCTCCCCGAGCACCTGAATCACCGTCGCAAGGCCTACGCGTGCCTTCCAGTCGAGGGACCCGTCCTGGTGGAGTCCCCCAGTCCTGATCTGTATGAGGAGGTTCGGGAGATGCTCATGGCCATGCGGTTCTCCGGACTCATCGCAAGGCAGGAACGCCTGGACGCTAGTGAGCGCGCGGACGACATTCTCCTCAACCTGAAAGCTCGCCTGGCGGTGGATCCCAAGCTGGAGTCCCTGCTTCTCTGGACCGCCTCAGAGGTCTGGCGGGACCTAGCCGAGGAGGACTGGGGGGCCCAGAACCCCATGGCCTCTGATTGGAATGAAACCGATGAGGACATGCCGATGGCCTGGTTTCTGGGGTTGGTGAGGGCTTGACGGCCGCCAGCACCTCGGTGGACCGGATCGAGCACATTTTCAACCGGCTGCGGTTGAAGTACCTGCAAGCCATCGCCTGCTCACCTGCCCTTCGTGATGCGCCCTTCCAGGCCATCTCAGCAAAATACAACTGGGCCTTCTTGAGTCTCGCTGGACTGACCCTCCGGAAGAAGGCGGAACGACCCCACCAGGAGAACGACTGGTTCTGGCAGAGCAAAGGCTTCGATCCGTCCGCCCGGCACGACCTGGACTGGCAGGTGGAGCGCGAGGACTTGGCGGTCGCCCTGCGCGACCTGGTCCGAGATTCTGTCGCCACAGCCACAACCACCTACGCCGAAGCGATCGCCCTGAAACCAGGATTCCACGAGGCCTGGCTGCACGACAACTTCCCGAATGATGCCTATGAGGGTCCGGAGAGGCCGAGGGGCCGGGTGTTCGCCATCCTTCGTGGCAGCCTCCTGGACCTGATCGAGCTCGATGGCACTTTCCCTTCGGATCTCTGTGAGCCGGATACCTTCCTCGGCTATGCACCCTGCACGGTGACCGAGGGCCCCTTCGTCCGGCGCAAGGATCCCGGCGTCTCCTATCTTTCCGAGCTGAAGCGGGTCGGGGAGGTTCCGACCTTCCCTGGCCGCCGGACCATCCTCCGAGAATCCTTTGAGGTGCTGGACACATGGCAGCGGTTGAATGACCAGGATGACCGGGCAACCCTTGAGAACCTCATTCATGAAGCCGCTACCTTCGTCCACTCCTGTCGGCAGGAGTGAAGCAGATGGCCTTAGGTTCCGATTCAGGGGCCTGGCCTGACTAAATTTCAGGGGCTGGAATCACTCTCTGAGAAATAAGTCCCGAACGGTCGATCCCTGCCCTTGGGAATCCCCCTGCCACCCAGGTGGCGATGCGGTCCATCCAGGAATCGAATTGATGGGTCCCCTCCGAATCCAGTTCCCATGGAACCTGGGCCGGCAGTGCCTCCAGGTGGTCGGGCGTCACCACCGAATCCATTCCCCCCTGGAGCACGGCCCAGCCTGGTCTGGCAGACAGGTCCTGAAGAACAGGCCCGGGAAGGCGATTCCATGGGCTGCAAACCGAACGCCGCTGGGCGACATCCAGAAAGGGTGCCAGCAATCCCCCGTAACTGAGGCCCACGACAAGGTCTACCTCCGGGGGGCAGGCCACCCTGGCTTCATCCAGCGCGAGGCGAAAATAACCCTCATCGAGGGGTTGGTCTCCAGGGAGGTTCACGCTCGGAAGGGTTGGCCTCAGGAACCTGGTCTCGTTCCAGCCCAGGGCCCGGAGTTCGGTCTCAAGCAGGCTCACCGACCCCTGTCCGGAACCTCTCATTCCATGAAGCAGAAGCACGGTGTGAGGTGCGTTCATGAGGTCTCCTTGAGCAGGCATACGTGAACAGTCCAACTTCACTACTCAAGAAATATAGTCTGGCTCCCCTGGTGCGCCGCCGATCGAGATGATGCCCTGATCCCTCAGTTGCTTGATCATTTCCACAATCTCCCGCTGGCACTTTCTCACCTCCCTGGCCCGAACCGGGCCCAGAAACTGAAGGTCTTCCTTCATAAGTTCCACAGCCTTAGAGGACATGTTTCGAAAAAACTGCCCCTGAACAGCCTCATCGCATCCCTTGAGGGACAGCGTGAGGACCTGCTTGTCCACCCTCTTGAGAACCTCCGTGATGGCGGTGTCTTCGAGGAGCAGGACCATTTCGAAGGAATACTTGTTGCGAACCAGGAGCTCACCCAACTCCGGATCGGCAAGGGAGACTTTCTGCTCGATGAGATCGGCCAGATAGGGGTCGAACTCGGTCAATGTCCTGATGAATCCGATCAGATCCTGATAGGAACTCAGAATCTGGTGGCAGATGGAGTCCACATCCCGGTGGAGCAGCAAGGCCGTATTTTTATCGAGCATGGTCACTTCCCCCCTGACTTGGCGGCGCCAATGAACCGAATCATCGAAGCCCCCTGTTCATGACGCCCTCTCAGAGAACCCGATGGCCTTGCGGCGGGAATCGGGCTTCACCTGGCATTCGGCCTCGAGCCGTCCCAGCAGCTCGCGGGAATCCCTGGGCCGGTTCATGCGGGCCTGGCGAAGCACCGTGGCGAAGTCGCCAGGAGTCAGGATGCCGATGCTGGAGAGGCCGCCCTTCATGGCCGGATCGACCTCGATGCCGAGTCGGCGCGCCGCATCCTGGAACATGGTCCAGGACTGCTCCGGTCGCAGATAGTCGAAGCGGACCTTGAGGTCGAAGCGGCGGAGCGCCGCGGAATCGAGCTGGTCCATGAGGTTGGTGGAAGCGATGAAAATTCCGTCGAAGGCTTCCATCTGGGTGAGCATCTCGTTCACCTGGGTCACCTCCCAGGAACGCTGCGCCTTGCTGCGCTCCTGCAGGAAGCTGTCAGCCTCGTCCAGGAGCAGAACGGCACCTTCGGCTCGGGCCTCCTCAAACATGGCGGCCAGCAACTTTTCAGTTCCGCCTACGTACATGTTCAGCAGGTCCGAAGCCCGCTTCAACAGGAGGGGACGATCCAGCTGCTCAGCCAGGTGACGACCATAGGCGGTCTTACCGGTACCGGGAGGGCCATAGAAGCAGATGCGTCCGTTCCCGTTTTCACGGAGACCTCCCAGAACCGGGCTCAGGTCGCAGTCCGTGTTCACTAGTTCGGGACGGTAGTCCGTAACCACTTCGACCGCCTGCCGGGGGGTGCGGGAGTGCCCGAGGGCCTCTAGAGCATTGCCCAGAAGGTGGCTTAGGACGGGGCCGACCTTATCCAGCCCGAGGGTCGGGTGGACGGCCCTGGCCACGCCGGCGACTCGATTGATGAGGGCGGGAGAGAGGCCCTCATGCTCCGCCATGCGGTCCTTGCGACCGGCATCCACGGGCAAATCCAGGAGGTTCTCCTCCAGCATCCGACGCCGGACGCTGCGGGGAGGGTTGTCGAGGTGGATGACGTAATCGAAGCGGCGGACAAAGGCCTCGTCGAGGATGAAGAGATGGTTCGTCACCCAGAAGGCGGGCACCGCGTTCTCCTCCAGGGTCTTGTTCACCCAGGCCTTTACGCCGCTCACATTGCTGCGGGAGGAGCGTGGGCCGTCCTCTTTGGGGCGGAAGACATCCTCGATCTCGTCGAAGAAAATCAGGTGGTTTTCCCGATGGGCGAGCACCGTCTGCGCAAGGCGGTAGCCGCGAAAACGGTCATTGCCTTCCACCGGCCAGCCCCTGGCGTCCTCAGAGGCGACTTCGTACAGATCGGCTCCAAGGTGGGCCGAAAGGGTGCGAACCAGCTCCGTCTTGCCTGTCCCCGGGCCGCCATGGATGAGGATGTTCACGCCCTTGCGCCGGGTGAGCAGGGCCGCCTTGAGATAAGGCGTAAGAATTTCCAGGTCCTTGCTCAAGTGGGGGTAATGGGCGGGCGTGAGCTTGGCCGACGGAGCCTTGACGAAGGCGCTGCGGAAGAGGCTCCAGGCGTTCCGGTGGCGACCGGACATCCGATCGCACAAGCCGGCCAGGACCTCGACCTTGCCCCGAAAGGGGAAGTTGGCATTGGTATCCACCCACATCAGGCCAGTCCGGGTGAGGGCACCACCAGGATCCAAGGCCTTAGCCACGGCTGAGGGCCGGAGGCCGAGCGTCCTGGAGAGCAGGGCCTGGAGGCTACCCAGACTGAGGCCACCCATCTGATCCAGGGCATTCTCCAAGCCCGGATGATGGAACCCGATGATCACGAAGTGCAGGATGGTGCGTTCGGCAGCGTTCAAGCCGGCCGCCTCGCCCAGCCACTCGATGTTCTGAGCGATGGGAGTGCTGGAGGGCATCTCAGGTTCCGCCTCCTCCGACGCCAGCAGCAGGGACCGGAACTCCGCTTCCGCGGCCGCCACCTGGGCCTTGTCTCCCTCCCGGAAGCGTCCCTCCATTGGCGGGAGTCCGGCGGCCTCGATGGCGTCCCGGGAGATGTCGGAGCGGTTGCGCCGGTCCCCGAACAGGCCACCACCCAGGTGGATCAGGCGGAGGATCCACAGGCGAAGGATGGGGTTGTAGGCACGGGGAACAGCGCTCACGGCGGGTGCCTGCCGACCCCTGCGGCTCTTGTAGTGTCGATTTCTCATGGGACCTCATGGGTAGAAGCATTCATTCGAGACATCTCAAGGACTTGTGCCTGACCCCGCGCCAGGTCCAGATCCACCAGGGCGTAACCGGTGGCAGCGTTCACGATCATGGTTCGTCCCTGCCGGAACTGGCCAAAGGACTCATGCACGTGGCCACAGAGCACCAGGAGTGGTGCGTCCAGGGTTTCATCCAGGTGGAGTCGCAGAGGCAGATGCCCAATGTGCTGGACACCCTTGGTGACATCCAGGCGTCCGTGGGGAGGGCAGTGGCTCAGCACCACCAAGGGTCGGTTGAGAGCGTCAACCTCGGCCTGCAGTGCCTCCTTCGCATACTCACGCGAGAATCCCCAGGCGCCGAACTCGGCCGGGTTGCCTTGGAGGACGCCAACCTTACCCAAAAGGGCTACTGGAACGGCCTCCAATGCGCGGTCTCTGAACCCCTCGATTTCGTGGTTTCCAAGAGTGAGCGTGGTGATGGAATAGGGACGTATGAAACTGCTGCGGTAGGTGCCCCACCACTCGCGCTGGCAGTCGAGGCGGTTGCCCTTCCCACCGATCATGTGGAAGTCAGGCAGCATGTCACCCGTCAGGACAATCCAGTTCGGGGCATGGGTGTCGATGAGCTGCTCGGCGGCCTTTGTGTGCCGCCCGTGCAGGTCTGAGAAGTGAAGGATCTTCATGGAAGGAAGATGCGACTGAATCGTGGACAGCGAGTGTCAAACCATCCTGCCTAACCTGCATTCATGAGCCAGGACACGTACCAGACACCCTTTGAGTTGCTGTTGAAGGTCGTTGACCTGCTACAGCCGGATGATTTGAGACTCTTCCAGGAATGTGTTCCATTCATCAGGCTGGCTAAGTGGGCGTCGGTGCGGCTTTCCTACGAAGAATTGAGATCTCTCCAACTTGTTCGCGTGGACGCGACGATCGGGAAGCTGGCCTCGGACCTTGCCGATCAGGGCGAGCCAAACCCCGGTCGGATCCTGGCCTTTTTCATCATGGATTGGGAACGCATCCAGCTCGCACTCATCGATCAGATCCTCACCCAGCTGTCTGAGCACTTCCCAGGAATACAGATCGAGGCCATGTGCTTCTCTCCCCGGAAAGGTCCTTCCTTCGAGATGGTGCTCGTGGCCGGGACGGGAAGGCCTACCCACTAGCGCTGTCTCTGTTGAATCCAGAACCATGCCAGAGGCCGAATCATGAGGTATAGGTGGTCGACGCATGAATTCCTCCACGCCCCCTTTCATTAGTAAACAAAGGCATAACGTTGAAATTCGAGAATGGGTTTCACCATAGTCATTAAATGTCCATCCGTTGTCCTTCTAATAGAGACATGACGCAATCAACCACCACAACCCTCCTGGTCACCCACACCGACCGTGATGGAATCCTCTCTGGCGCGGCCCTGCTCCGCGCCCTTCAGAAGGCTCCGAGTGCCGAAAGTCATCCACATGTCCTGCTCACCCAGGGCAGTTTTCTGGCTTTCGAACTTGAGGACCTGGTCGAAGCCGGACAGCGCTATCAGGCCATCTTCGCCTGTGACACCTACTGGCATCCCGTCCATGCAGAACGGATCGCCGCCGGCTTCCGGGCCCTCCTGGCTCCTGAAGGCACACTGACCTGGATCGACCATCACCCTTCCAGTGTGGATGGGGAAACAGACATGCGAGGACTTCTGCCCGGCCTCCGGGCCCTCATCCGGGGCGACCACGAGGGCGTCCACGAGGCAGTCTCCCTGGTCATTAGGCACTTCGCCCTGGAAGAAGACCCAGTGGCGGATGCCCTTCTCGCCGCTGCCCAACTCCGCTGGACCCGGAAGGGCGAACCGACGCCTGAACCTGTTCAGCAGTGGCTGAATGTGATCGATGGGCTCGGCCGGACCCCGGACCTATCTCCTGGTGACGCTGCAAAGATCGTGCGCTGTCTTGCACAGGGCTTTGAGACTCCGATCCCTGAAGGCCTAAGCCCCCAGGGGAGGCACATCGAAGCCTGCCGGGTTCGCACCAGGGAACTCATCCATCAGGAGTGGATACGCCTGCCCTCCGTGGACGGTGGCTGGGGGCTCCTGTTGGACCTTCGTTATGAGCCATTGGCCATTGCCTACGAACTTCAGTGGGCGCTCTTTCAGGCCGCGGACCGAAAGATCGACTACTTCGTCGTCCAGGAATCCGCGGCCATCGTCCACTACGTGAGCGGTACCCGGGCTCGCCTGGAACGGGACAGGCTGGAGCGGCCAGGCTGCCCCCCTCTCAGGGTCGGCACCCACCACAAGGGCACGAAAGGCACCCGGCGCACCCGCTTCCAGATGGGGATCGACCTGGCCTACATGACCAGACGTCGTCCGGCCCCCGAGTTGCTAGGGGCCTGGATCGACGCCCACCCCTATGTCGTCAAGGCCCCCTGGCTCATAAACCGGATGGGTGGTGCCCAACTCCGGCAGGCCGGAGAAGAAATCGGCCAGGCCACGGTGGCCATGCTCCGGAATTATGGATGGAATGACATGGACCGAAGGTGGAATAACACCTTCCGGAAGACGAGCCCGACTGGGTGACTGATGGCCCTGCCCGCCAATCCTTAAGGAGCCCTAGTTGGGCCGCATCAGGAGGAACTTCGCGTACAGATCCCAGAAGCGACAATTGGTGACCAGGGCCCCGTCCGATGTTAAGTGCATGTCCAACACCTCCCTCCCCAGCCGCCACCTCCACTCCGACGAGCTCGCCTGGCTCAATAAGGCCGCAGAAGAAGCCCGCCATGAGTGGGCGAACGCCCGCAGGCGCGGTGGCCCAGCCGAGAAGGCGCAGGCCCTTGCCTGCCTATCTGGCATCGTCTGCGACCTGGAGGGGCCCGAGGCCGCGCTCCGCCTGAGCCGCCGGGCACACCGCCTGTGGAAGGAGGTGGGTGACTCGTACACCCTCGCCATCTCCGGCGCCGTGCTGGCTGTGCGCCTACTGGACGCCGGGCGAACCAAGGAGGCACTGCGGCAGTCAGCCGAGGCCCTGGAAGCCATGCGTCGGCTGGATCCACTGAACCGCCATAAGGGCGTGCCGCGCTGCTTGGGGAAGGATTTCCTTCAGGCCGGCTATGCCGCCGAGGCCCAGGCCTGGCTGGAGATGGCTCTTGAGAACCCTGCAGACGGAGAGCGTGCCGGCATCCTGGCGAACCTTTCCCGAGCCCTGGAGTTCCAGGACAAGCTCCCGGAGGCCCGGGACCGCCAACACGAGGCCTGTGCTGCCCATCATCTCCAGGATGAGCGGTTCGCCATGGCCAAGGCCATGCTGCGCTTAGCCCGCCTCGACCTGCTTCTTGGCCGTAACTGGAATGCAACCTCGCTTTGCCAGGAGGTCATCCGAACCCTGAAGCAGCACGGTTGCACGGCCGAAGCCGCAGAGGCGTTGGCACTGCACCGCCTCTCGTGTGGAAACCAGCGGCCCCATGCCGCACGCCAATTCTTGCTAAAGCCTGTCCGCGGGTGGCAGGGAAATCACTAGCTGCTGACTGTGGTCAACCTTCGGACACGGAATGGATGGGCAAAGAGGACACCCATTGCTTTGATAGGTACCCTCGCAGGACCTTGCCACAATTGCCTTTGCAAGATCGGCCTACCAAGCCGTCAGAATTTCAAGTGATTGATATCCCATTCGATACTAAAGAAGTGCGCAAACACTGCCTTACAGGCAGTTCCTCCCAAACTCTTATGACCTCTCACCCTCGCCCCCTCATACTCCTCACCAACGATGACGGCATTGCCTCGCCTGGGCTGCACGCAGCGGCGACGGCGCTAGCTGAAATCGGAGATTTGCTGGTGGCCGCACCAGCCCACCAGCAGACAGCCATGGGGCGTAGCCACACCGGTCGTCACGGAGCCCTACTGGAATGTGTGGATCTGAACATCCTGGGCCAAAAAGTGAATGCCTATGGTCTGGATGCCTCCCCCGCCACTGTAGTCCGCCACGCCCTTCAAGCGCTGTGCCAGGACCGGAAGCCCGATCTGGTGGTCTCGGGGATCAATTATGGCGAGAACGTGGGAACCACCATCACGGTTTCCGGCACTGTGGGCGCCGCCTTCGAGGGGGCCGTCCATGGCATGCCGGCCCTAGCCGTTTCCCTCCAGATGGACTTCTCCAAGATCCACCATCACGGCGAGGAGGACTGGCGGGCGGCCGCCCACTTTGTCCGCCAGTTCGCCCTGCGCCTGCTGGAACGCCCCCTGCCCTTCGACGTGGACGTGCTGAAAGTGGATGTGCCCGAAGGCGCCACCCTGGAAACGCCTTGGCGACTGACCCGCCTCTCCCGTCAGCACTATGTGGAAGTCATCCTGGACGAGCCCCATCCCGGCAGTCGTCTTGGGGATGGCCGGGTCACCGTTCGCGTAGACGAGACCACCCTGGAGTCGGATTCCGACATCCATGCCCTCGTGCGGGATCGTGTTGTCTCGGTCACTCCCTTAAGCCTTGATTCCACGAGTCGCACCCGATTCGGGGACATTCAGGCCTTCCTAGAGCCCTGACAATTCCGGAGAAGCCATTCCCGTGTCCTAAGGCCCTAGCGGAACCACCGAAAGGCCACCAGGATTGCGAGTGGGCTGGTGAGAGCATAAAACACCACGTAGATTTTGAGCCTGGCAACCTCCCCCACCCCTAGATGGTGCAGGATCATCCCGAGGCCGATGGCTCCGATCCCCGTCAGAACCAGGCTACAAGCCGTCAAGGTCGACCAGGCGACCAGCGTTAGAATCAGACGCCAAACTAAACTTTGAGGTTCTTGCGCCATCCGATCAGCTTCAACCCGTGTCACGCTGCCCCCTGTTGGCCTTGCAAGAGCGTCATGCCCGACAGTACCGGAAGGGTCAGGCTGGGCGCCCCCCCAGATGCTGGCGGAGGTCAGCACGGGCCCTGTCGAGAATCTGGCCCGCCCGCTGACGGGTGACGCCCAATTCCCGAGCTACGACCTGAAGAGTCTGGGGCTGGCGACCATCCAGACCCATGTGGCGCGCCAGGACATCACGGTCCCTGGGGTTGAGCTTGGGCAGGGCGCCGCGAATGCGGGCACGGTCTTCGGCTGCAGCGGACAGGTCGTGTGCATCCGGTTGATCGGCGCGCTGCCAGTCCTGATGCGTGTGCCCCCCATGCTCGCCATCCTCCTCCATGGGAGCATCCAGGGAGTCGACCCGGGCGAAAGCTTCCCCTTCCGGTGTACGGATGATCGGGCGGCTCAAGGCCTCCTTCATGGCAGCGTCGATCCACCAGGCCGCATAGGTGAGGTAATTGGCCCCGGCCTCGGGGTTGTATTTCGCGGCGGCTTTGAGCGCGCCGGCCATCCCCTCTTGGACCAGATCCTCGAACTCCAGCCCGGCCAGCCTGGCCCTGGGGACATAGCCCCCGGCCTTCTTCCGGACATAGCCCACCACCTCCAGTGCCACGCTTGGGTCGAGTCCCCTGGTGGCATCCCAGGCGTAGTCCTGGCCATTCATGACCACGAAACGGGGCTGGGTGGGTTTGGCGTGGCGGCTCTTCATGTGTGAGGCTCCTGATGGGGGATACGATCCCAATCTAGTTATCGGACACCTTGTTAGACACCTTCTGTCCATATCGCAGATTCATCCACTCGAACGGGTAAGGGCCTTGACAGAGGCCACTTCGAGATCGATAGATAATGGCGGCGGTCCAGTTCTGATCAGTTTTCGGGCCTCCGACTGGCTTCAAGGTGCGGCGTCCGCTGACCCGCCTCCACAAGGGCGGACTTGGCTCCAAATCCTCGCGCCCTTGCGGCCCTGTAATAGGTCCAGAATTCCGGAGCGGCCAACCTTGGCGCCCCAAAGCCTCGCAGGAAGCGCTGGATGGCGATCTCTACCAGGTCATCGTCCACCCAAATGTCCGGTTCCAGTGTGTCTCCGCCTGAACACCATGGTTCAGTCGCGCACTCAAACAAGGCTTGCCGGGCCTCCAGAAGCAGGCCCCCCATGGGCTCAGGGAGGTCCATCAATAGCTCATCCAGGTCGATTGGATCGTTCGTCATCAGGTGACTTTCTGTTAGATCCGATTGGGACTCAGCTTTCCCTTCGAACACTCAATTGTAATCGGGATCCGCGTTCGACAGTATCTGACCATCCCTCCGGCACATACTTTGAATCCGGGCACGGTGCCCGGCCTGGAGGGTGAAACATGGGTGGGGAAATCGATCTGGAGCTCACACGTTTGATACAGCGGTTTGACGCCGGTGACCGGAGTCCAGATCTGATGACTCAGTTGAACCAAGGGGCTTTCAATTGCTTTCATGCCCCCTGGGAACCACTCCCTGATGCTGAACAGGTAGTCATCCCCGCCCACCTGCGCCTGAGCCAGGGCCGCCTGCCCCTCGAGGGAGATGACCATGATGAGACCGAAAGCGAGACAGACCTCCAGGACCCGGGTTCATCCAGGAACCGGAAGGCTCATCGACATCCGTCGAAATCTAGGAACCAAGTACCTTCTGAGTTCGCCGAAAAGCCCTGCAGTCCCTTGGACGCCCTGGACAAGGCATTGGAGGCGCTGGGCCGCCGGGGGCATCTTCTCCCGGGCCACAGCCTGACACTTGACCTTCCATTCGATGCAAGGTCTGACAACCAGAGTCGACTGGCCTTCCGGGCGCACTGGGAGTCGGCTTCCTTCCAGGTCATCAGTTCTGGCGATCTCTCACTCTCCGGCATGAGCGAACTTGAACTCGAGCGCGTCTGCAGGACCTACAACAGGCGCGCCACAGGGATGGAAGCCAAGACGCTTCGACACGCAGACGGGGCAAGGCTTCGCCTCCGGCTGGTCACAACCATTCCCTTCGAATTGACCCAGTCCCTCTCAGCTTTGATGGACCACCTGAAAGATGTTCTTCGGAAGGAACAACTGTTCTGGCGATTTATCCAGCAAAACCGACCCAAATAGAGACCTGGACTTTGGGACCTCAGGGCCAGTGGGCCCTGATTCTGTCAAATGCCAATGGGTCGACTTCATAGAACTCGTTCCCGCCCCACGGTCCTAGCTAAAAGTCCAGGCCCATCTCCACTTTCAACTTCTGCCTCAACCACGCCGTGGATAGGCACTTGATTGTGCTCAAATTCAAGCCAGTAGGTCGTAGCCACCCAAAGGGTTCACTGCCAAGTAATCTACAGCCTAGAGAATACATGACAGTACTCCACCAACCAAAGCCGCTCATCATGATCGTGTCTCAATGACTCGCCTACTTTTTCGCTAGCCCTCGATCACTGGCCCGAGTCAATATAGTGTCTATTGAATTCATGCACATGCACCTTGGGGGCATTGATGGCTGTTACATCTAGGTCCTTGCTTCACAGCAAGGTCCATGAATTGCTCTCATCCAACGAAGCAGGCATCCGAATATTAAGCGTCTCTGGGCCTGGCGGAATCGGTAAGACTTGGGCAATCAATGAAGCTTTGGCTGATTTTGACTTAATTGGTAATGGCATTATTAAGATCAGCCTGGATGGTGCTGACCGGGTTTCGGCGGTCAATCCCGTGGAATTTTTGGGGAGATACCTCACACCCCAAATAATGATGGAGCCGGCGCATGGTGGGCATGACCACTTTAATAACACGCGTGAAATCATCGAAGGATTTCGCGACATTAATGCTGACGCAGCCAAGCATGAAGGCCTCAAGGATCTCATTGATAAAGGTAGCGGCTTAGTCCAGCTCTTGATAGAAACTGGTGAGTATTTAGGGATGGTTAGACAGAAGAAGAGCACTACCAAAGAGTCGGATCCCTTGCGTGAAGCGGCACTCAAAGCACTAGAAATCTATCGAAACACTCGCTCGATTTGGCCCTGGAATACACTTTCTGACCGTCTAAAGGACAACCCCGTGGGCGTTCTGGTCGATGCGGTGGTCCTCGACTACACCGCGGTGTCACGTGGTTTCAAGGTAAGTGATACCGAAAAATACCGTCGCTTTACTCAAGGACGAATTGACGGTTGCCAGAAAATTCTGATGGTGATCGATGATTACGAAATGCTCCATGAAGTAATCGGTGAATTCCTTTTAACGGGTATTTTGGCTGGCTTTAGGGATCGCCGACTTCCAATTCGCATTCTATTCATCGGACGAGACCGAATTTCCGATGTAGATCTTCGATTCCGTCAATACTTCTCGGCCCAGATTGTGGAGGAATGCCGCTTAGAGGTACTTCCTAAGCAGGAAGGGATAGCGGCATTGGAAAAGGCGGGGTTTATGCCCATGGAAGCAGATGAGATTTACTCCGAAACAGGAGGCTATCCATTTCTCATCGGCTACTACATCGAGCATGGTAAACAAGGTGCACAGTCTGCTCTTGGCGCAAAGAACCTCTATGAGAGAACCACCAAATGGATGACGGACCAGCAGAAAGACTGGCTCCGACTGGTGCTCAATATGGAAAATGTTGACCGCAGGCATCTCCTTGCTGCGGGAAAGGATCAAGAAGAAGCTGAGGCAATTCTCAATTGGTTTACGGCTGAAGCATCGCTTCGCGACCCAACGACTGAAGTATTCGTTGTCAATGCCCTTCTGAGGCGACACTTAATGCGTTATTACCAAGTAATGGAAGGCTAGATAATCGAATTCAATACTCAGAAAGGCGATTAACAAGGGTCCTTCCGAGCTCGTTCTTTACTGATATTTTGCCCCCATGGCATCTACGGATTCCTTTACCAATCCACGCAGGGTCTTTGGTTCGAGGACCTCAGCCAATGGCCCGAGTTGGAGGATCCAGCGGACCAGCCCTTCTGTGGCATTGGCCTGGAAGGTAACGATGGCATGGGAGCCCTTCCGAACAATCCGGAACCCTGGGAAATCGGGACGCGCCTCTTCCATGGCCTTGATCCAGCTTGAACCCTCCAATCTCAGCGTCACCGAAAAGGGCTGCTCAGAACTCACCCAGCCACCGATCTGATATTCGGCGGCACGCTTCAGTTCTGTCTCCCTGAGGAAGATCACTGGTCGGTTGATCACCTTGGCACTCAGGATTCGGGAGATCCGAAGCTGCATGACCTGGTGTTTCTCTGCGTCCTCGCCAAGAACAAAGGTGCCGCCACTGAAAAGGTCCTGGCTGAGGCAGTAGGGGGAAAAGGTGATGCGGCGCCCCGCAGTTCCAGTGGGCTTCTGATATTCCAGCTCGAGCTGTCGCGGGATGTCTGCAGAAAAGGCTTGGAAGACTGTTTCCAAGGCCTCGACATGCATCTCACCGGCATTCTCAGAAACCCCGCCAGTGACACGAATGTTGCGCCGGAGCCGCTCGAAGATCTTGCGGTCCTTATCGGTCAGGCTCTTGTCGGTGAGTTCCTCCAAGGCCTCGAGCTGCTTTTCTAGGGTGGAGTTCCCTCCGTGACCAAGGGTCATGGCTGCCACGCGGAGGGCCAGTCTCGTTTCCCGGCTGATGGTCTCGTCCCACTTCGGTCCCTTGACCATGACGAAGATCTTCTCCCTGGTGCGGGGTTCGGATCTCACCGTGAATTTCGCACCTTCCCGTTCCATCACTTCCCGGGCACGGTCGGCTGTCCGGAGGATCACATGACCCATGGCCTCGGCCAGTTTCACGCGAGTGAGCCCCTGTTCACCGGCCTCGCGGAAGGCACGGACAGCCATCCGGAGACGGTCTCCATCCACCAGTTTGCCTGTTTCCACGATAGCCATGGTGACTCCCAAGGATGCCTTACCATACGCTCTGTTGGTCAATAACTGTCAAGCGGCTTGATGGAACCTGACTGGAGTCACCCGACACGTCGAGGCCCGCATGACTCTGCCCGAATCCCCTGATGCCCTTCCGGTTCAGGACCTCAATGCCCTTCGTGCCTCGGTCCTGACCCTTCTGGCCCTCAAGGTGAAGCCGCTCGAGATAAAGACCATGCTCCAGCAGCAGAAGGCCCCGCCGTCTGCCACGCTCGAGGCATTGGTCGTCATGGGCCAGCCATCCAACCCCATGCGGATCGCCAAGGCATTGTCGGAGGCCTCCGGTCGTGCAGACCTGTTGCCGGCACTGGCCGCAGCCAGTCGACGCTGGAAGGTCCATCCGGCCTCCCTCGTGGCCCTTCAAACCAGGGGGCCCCTCGCCCTCGGACTCGCCCTGGGACTCACCAATGCCATGGTGCGGTCATTCCCGAGCAAACGCCGCGCCCGTTCGGAGCAAGGACACTGGTCACCCCCGGCCGATTTCATCGACCAGACCCTGCCAGAGGACCTTGTTCTCAACGAGTTGCTCCTCTGCAACCAGCCACGCCTGCGCCGACTGCCAGACCGTCTGTGGGTCGGCAGAAAGATCACCCTCGATCGCCTCCCGAATCTGGCCTCCTTCGGCCAGTCCCTCTCGGGCTTCAAGGGCACCCTGAATATCCGGGACTGCCCGACCCTTCCGGGGCTGCCATCGCTCACGCAATCGATTGGACTGCTCGTGGATGGCCAACCTTGGTCACGGTTCCCAGAAGCCCCCCTCGAGGCACATCAGATCAGCCTGCATCGGATGGGAAACCTTGAGGTCCTCGAATCGAGCCTCATAACCCGTAAGCTCATTGTCTCCCTGTGCCCCAGGTTGAAGACAATCCCCCTCCTTCCCCACATGGCAGAAGCTCCCTCTGACCCTGCCTCTCCTGGACGACGAGGGCTCAGTTGGGAGACATGGATTCCCGATACGGCTTCCAGTCAGCATGGGCTCACCGTTTCCTCCTGCCACGGCATTCGTGAGCTGCCCCGAGGTTTCCGCATTCCCGGCACCCTCGTGATCCAGGATTGCTGGGGATTCGAGTCCCTGCCGCACGACCTAGACGTTCGTCATCTCGTCCTGCGCCGCCTGCCCTCACTTCGGCAGCTACCCAAGGAGCTGCATGTGCGGGGTCACCTGATCCTGGAGGGGCTAGCGAATCTCACCCACCTGCCAGATGGGCTAAAGGTGGATGGAGACCTCGTGGTTCATCACATGCCCCACCCCTTGGGGCTTGCGGGTGGAATCGCCGTTCGGGGAAAGCTCCGGGTCCACCCTTCACATGTTGATCCCGCCTGGCCGCAGCGTCCCATGGTGTGTCCCGGGTTCGGTCTCCTGGACCACCTCTAAGCGTTGCCCTCAACGCCTGGTCTATGCCCCGCGAGGCAATTCCATTCCCGGTACGTTGATGTTGAAGCCTCCCAGCACACGCATGTTCGCTGGCCATCTGGCTGGACCCTCGGCATCGAAGACTTTCACATGACCCGGAACCGCAAGGTTCTCGGGAAGATCCCAGGCAGCCAGTGACGAAATTCTGAGGCTGCCTTCACCCATCACGCCGGCAGCAAGATCCCGCGATTCACTGTAGAGCTCTGCCATCCATCGAGCCTTGGTAAGGTCCTTGACGACCAGGGCGATGCTCCCGGGATGGATGGATGCCCTGGTGCATGCCCTTGCAGCCCGGATTTCCCCACCATTGCCATCAACGATGGCGGCGCACCCTTCGAGGAATTCACGAAGGCCCAGCCCTTCTGCCGCGCAAGCGGGCAGGGCTTCCTCCGGAGCCGATCCGTCGGCGTGAAGCATCCGAAGTATCTCAGCCAGGGAGGCGCCCGAAATATTCAGCGCCCGGACCATTCGTCTCAAGGGTTCGATGGATTCAGCATCCGTGTTTCTATCCTCGAAAAGGGCCTGGGCCAAGGCATGCCGTTCCTGGGTACCTGCTCTTCGAAATGCCGTCCGGATAGACAACCCAGGAGGCGGATCGGACAAGCCTGGGCAACCCAGAACCGTGAGCAGCCCCACATTCATGGATTCGGGCCATTGGGTAAGCGCTGGAAGGTCCAGCAACTCCAGGGACCCTCTGAAATGGACGCCGTAGGGAAGTCGCGCAAGATTCGCACAACGGGCGATACGAACGGTTCTACAAGAGGCAACCAGGCCTGGCTCAACGACCCGCAAAGCGGGGAGATCCGAAAGTTCCAAGGTGCCACCGACGAACCCTTCGGGCGTGGCCACCAGTGCCGGGTTGCGCCTGATGCGGAGGTCACCCTTCACGTGAAACGAGCCGTCCAAGGCTTCCAGGGCCTGGCAGTGCTCCAACACGACCTGATCGCCGACGATGAAATCGGCAGTCACCTCCCGGAGGCCTTCACACTTGATGAGCAGCCTTCCGCTAATGTTCGCTCGCCCACTGAATGTCTGAAGAGAAGGGATGTTCAGCTCAATATCGTTCGAAATCTTCAGGTCGAGGTCGAGGTGCCGAAGGTGAATCAGACTCTTAAGATCGAGCTTCCAGCAGCGAATCTTCGACGAGATGCTGCGAAGCCCAGGACAGTGGCTGATCTTCACCTCGCGGCTGCGAATGATTGCGGGGAGGCGCTCCAGCCGAGGGCAGGCAGATACCCCGAAACCGTTTTCAAGTCTCAACTGGTCCGGCAGTTCCACCAGGTTCTGGGCGTTCTCCACCTGAAGGCCCGAGACCCCCAGCGGAAGCCGACTGAGACTCCTCAGGCTCGGGCAATTCTGAATGACAAGGCTTGGCGTGATCAGATCATCAGGAAGCTCCTTCAGTTCAGAACAGCCATCGAGCGTCAGCGGCCCCGTCATCACCAGACCAGGAGGAAGTGCGGCCCCTCTAAAGACTGTGGGCAGGCCGATCGTCCAGTCGGACTGGCCGGGCATCAGGATAGCCTCCAGATGTTTGCGATTCTTGGTATCCGCTTCAGCCAGGATGATCGATACCGGGTGGATTCCCCATGCAGCAAGTTGTGAGCGGACCCAGACCGGATCCAATTCCTGGGCCAGCGCGCCAAGAATCAGACGGACGCGATGGCTCGCTTCAGTAGTTTCCGCGAGACGGGCCTGCAGGGCACCCTTCAGGTCCTCATCGGCGCCGAAGGGGAGACGGCCGTGAGAACGGAGAAAGGAAGCCCGGGGGGTCGGCGACTTGGATGGTTTTTCGAGCCGTTGGCAGAAACGCATTACGCATCTCCCCGTCAGGCCGCCCCGGGTTCATTCAGGGCCTCGGCGAAGGAATTGAAGGCCGGGTCCAAGGACAGGACTTTCACGGCCCCAAGGAATCGCTCGGAACGGGGCGGTTTGTGGCTGCGTGTGGCCTCTTCCTGGATGACGCGCCAGGCACGTCGCAAGGCAAAGGTGATCACCTCTTCGAAACCGGCCCGGCCAAGACGACAAACCACCGTTCCGACGGCAGCTCCCACCGCGAGGTCGGTCCCCCTGGATTGGGTCACCAGGGCATTTCCCGCTCCGGGGTTGAGGAAATCCGAGAGGGCCGTGGACAAGATCCAGGCCTTGTCGAGGTCCCGCGAATCCGGAATGGTCACGCCCTGAGGATCCTTCAAAACCTGATCGAGGGTGGGCATGGCGTCGGCGTGTTTCTGGAAGGCCTTGAAGAGCTGGCCAGTCTCAGGTCCGAGCAGTCCCAGGGCCAGGGACTCGCGCAGTCCCTCCGGCGCCAGGTCCCGCGCCAGTCCCAGGGCGGCCCAGGTGCGGGGCGTCGCCTGCTGGGGGTGGGGCGAGGCTGGGTTGAATCGAACCAGGAAGTTGGGGTGCCTGCCGATGAAGGCTCGCACCACGGGACTGAAACCCTCCTGTGCCTGTGCCCAGTCGAGCCAGGCATCGGAGTCCACCTGGAGTTCGAAGTGGCCGCAGCGGTTGTTGAAGGCCGTGTCCAGGGTGCGGACACCGGCTTTGTCCTCCAATCTGTTCCCCGCCATTACCACGACCGAACCGGCCGGTAGTTCAAAGCCGCTGGTGGTCGTCCGGCCAGTGATGAGCTGAAAGAGCGCATTTCGCACTGCCGGCTCACACCGATTCGGTTCGTCGATGAAGAGAATGAATGGACGGGTGGGATCGAAGAGGGCCGGCAAGGCCCATCGAGTCACCCGGAACGCCTTGGAACCGCCATCCGGCAACTGGCGCACCAATTCCTCTACCGTCGGGACGCCCAAAAGGTCCTCCACATTGAGTTCGGGCGCACTCAGGGTCACTACTGGCAGGTCTTCCACCATCCTCCCGGCTCGATCACTGGCCCATGCCAGGAGGTCGGTATGGCGCCCCATTTCCTGGAGCAGGGATGTCTTTCCGATGCCGGGCGCACCATAGAGCATGAGGGCCAAGCCGCTGCGTGCCATGGTCAGGACGAGATCGGGTAGCTGGGATGTAGATACTGAAGGGATCATGGGACCTCGAGTTCAGCGAGAGAGAGGGGCAGGAAGGGCCAGGGCCAAGGCATCGTAGGTTTCAGGAGGCATGGCAAGCGTCGTCACCACCAGGAGATCAAGGGGCCAGTCGGTGACGTCGGGCCAGCTAAGCACGCCGTCCGTCAACAGGACGCCGTAGGAAGGGATGGGCAGATCGCTGAGATCCTCTGCCAGGTGCCGAATGACGCAGCGCGGGTCAGTCCCGCCTCCGCCGGTGATCCGAAGGGTTCGGTGGGCGAGGAGCGACATAAGGTCGTCTCCAGGTTCGAGGACGAGATCCTCATGGATATCTGCATCCCAGGTGATGAACCGGACCTGCACTTCCACCTGAGACAGGATGCCCTGCAGTTCACCAAGGAAGGCGGCCAGTTCCGGGGCGCCAACGCTGCCGCTCACATCCACGAATACGCCCACGACACCGAGGTTGCGCCGGGGGCCTGGAAGGATCGCTCCCACGGCCTGACTGCGTCGTCCCGGGCGGGCGAAGGTGCGTGCACGGCCCGCAATGCGGCCGTGCAGTTTCTGGGCCAGTCGCTCCTGCCAGGGTACCTGGGGATTCAGAAGGGGTCCGACCAGTTTCTGGGCCCACTCCGGAAGGTCCCCCCAGCCGTGGCTCCGAAGAGCCTCCTCGGCCGCCTGGATGAGGGCATCCTTCCATTTTTCCCGAAGGCCCTCGCCTCCCTTCCCTCCCCTGCCCTGTCCCGGAAGGGAGATGACGTCGCCCATCCAGCCCGGAGGCGCCTCCTCGAGGGAACCGAGGATGCTTTCGTAGATCTGCTCGGCATTCATGCCCTTGTAGGCAGCGTCCAGAAGAGGGGCGAAATCCATGGGCCAGGCCAGGAAGTCCTCAGGGAATCCCGAGGACTCAATCAACAGGTTCACCGCATGGTCGTGGGCCATGTTCCAGAGGCGTGGGTGGCGATGCTCCTGCCGGGGAAAGACATCCAGGGCGAGGTGCAGCGTCTCGTGCAGGAGCACGGCTCGGACAGCAGGGAGGTCGAGCTTTTCCAGGAAACCCGGATCGAAGTAGCACTCCCCATGGCTGGTGACACAGGCGGTGTCAAGCCCTGGGCGGGTCTCCACGAAGACCGGCAGGTGGAGGGTGAGCGAACCGAGGAACGGCTGCAGCTCAACCAGGCTTAGGCGGGCCCGGAAGAGTTTGGCCTTCAGGCGGGGCAGATCCATGGCAGGCGATTCGTTCATGGGACCAGTCTCAGGGCACGGAGTGGTCAAGGAGTGTCCAATGGGATCAGCTTCAGGCCGGGGACGCCTTCCAGATGGACCTCACCTCCGACCCGGATCCTGCAGACCTGGGCCTGCAGCCGTGGCAGATTGTGAATGGCAAGGTCGCCGCGGACTTCCAGTCGCCGGGGAAAGGACCTCAGGGAAGGACAGTCGCTGATGATCAGGTCGTCCTGGACCACCAGGAGATCGGGAAGCACTTCAAGCCTGGGACAGTCCCTGATGCAGAAAGCATGGCGGCTCCAGATCGGGTAACGGAGCTCTCTGAGATTGAGCAATTCCATGAAACCGTAATTGCCCACGCAAGACACGATAGGCGCTTTCACCACGCCCTGTACATCGATGAAAGACCGCATATCCCCGACGTGGCCAATCCCGTTGGGCCACCTGGGAAGGAGCCCGGGTCCCAGGCTGGCCATTCGATCCGGTTCGAGATGCCAGAGTGGCGACAGGGCGCCCAGCCCCATGGATTCCATTTCCGCAAGGACCTGCGCAGCCATCACCCGATTCCCCAAGTCGGCTGCGGTTCCGAGGAGACGCGCCGCCAGGTCAACAGCCCGCCCAGGATCTGTCTCCAAACGGAGAAAAGCCCGAACCAGTGACTGCTGGTGTGTGGTGGCATCAGTCAGGACCTGGATCTGGTCATAGGTCTGCAGATGAAGGACACCCATGGTCCGCACCACTGCTGGCTTAAGACAAAAGGGCTCTTGAGGATCTGGCGGCCAAGGCCATGCCTCCACATGAGCACCAATCCCCTTCACCAAGGGAACAGATTCAGGTTCTTGCAGTGTGGCGCAAGAGTGCAGCGTGAGAGCCGGCCACCGCCCTTGGGCCATTCCCAAGGGTCGATAAAAATGGCCTTCACTTGCCTTGGGAAGCACCTGCTCTCCCAGGGCCGGGCAATCCAAGACCTCGAGTTGGCTGAGGGTTCCGCACTTCGGCAATGTCTCCAGCTTCAGGCAGCCATAGAGGGTCAGGACGCCGGGTCCAATAAGAGTGACTTGCCTCAGGTGAACCAAGGCTGGGCAATGCCAGGCCAACAGACCACTGACAACAGACCGATCTGAGACTTCCACCAAGGCAGGCAGGTCCCTCAACCGCAGATTGCACGAGCCGAAACGTGCGCGCCGAAGTCCCGGCAAGCTGTGAAAGGAGTGGCAGTCCTGGATGGTCAACCAGGAAAGCCCGCTGAACGCCCTGGATAGCGATTCGATCCTCCGACACCTGATCAGGGTCAGGAAGGTCGGCATGGCAGGCCCGACTCGAAGAACCCGCAAGGAAGGACAGTCCTGAAGGGTAATCCGCTCGGCCCAGAGGTTTTTTGGGAGCCGCACGAGTCCCGGAGCTCTGAGGACCTTGAGCCAACGCGCTACCAGTCCCTCTGGCAATCGCCGTCGTGTCGACAAGTCAGAGAATCGAAAGCCTCTGTCCCAATGATCCAGACCAACTGAGAGGTTGGCATCGATCACCCAGCGGGGAACATCCAATGCCATAGCCATCCGGACCCACGAATCACCCACCAGTGGGACCAGCAGGCTCCAGGCATGAATGCCCCGCTTGCGGAGGAACTTCCGGACCACCCGGAGGGGGAGACCGGCCTCCCACTGCGCCGCGATGGCCTCCACCAGCTCTAGTGCGTCATTTGAGCCGGATCGCCGGAGACGCAACCTGCGGATGTCACGTGCGATGGTCATGCATTCATCCGTCCAAAAGCGTCCCGCATGCATCCCCTTATTGATCAACCACTGACCAAACAGAGCCCAAGGGTGGCGCCCTCGAATGGTCAGGGAGTGTCCAGCGGCAGCAATTTGAGCCCGGGACAGTTCTCCACCTCCACCTTGCCGCCCACGCGGATACGACACTCCCAGGCATGCAGCCTCGGCAGGTTCCGAAGGGTCAGGTCCCTGCCCACATCCAGCCTCTTGGGAAAGGTCACCAGCCTCGGACACGATTCAATGGTCAGGCTGTAATTGCTGACCATGATGTCTGGGAGGCTTTCCAACCGGGGGCAGTCGCTCAGCCACAAGGACAGGCCTGACCAGATCGGGCCCTCCAGCCAGTGTAGCTCGGTGTTCTCGGCGATGTGGGTCAGCCGATCCAGCACGAGTGGACCCGGCACACCTGTTGAGTGGTGCCAATGCGGGTGATGGGATGAGGACATCCGGCTGTTGTCAGCCCTTGCTCCCCAGAAGGGTCCGAGCATGGTTTGAAGGCTCACTTGAAAGTGATGTCGCTGGGCCGCCAGGCCCAAAGACAAGGCCCCGAGCCCCAACCGCTCGGCCTCCAAACAGGCCAGGTGCGCCGTCTGCTCATCTCCCATGGCCAGCGCCTGCTCCAGGATGCGGGCCCCGACTCTCACCGCCCGGACAGGACTGGTCTCTCGGAGCAGCAGGGCCCGGATCGTGTTGGCCATGGAATGGCTTGTAGCCAGGTGAAGATGAATCCGGTCCAGCAGTCTCAATCCCAGGGCCTTGGAAGTTCGCTCGATACCTTCATCGAGTGCGCCTCGCTCCACTCCCCTGGGTGGCCAGGGCCAGGCAGGATCACAGGGGGGCTCGCAGAACCCCGGCAGCTGACTTTGGCTCACGTCCTTGACGCGGGGGAGCCGTGGAGCCGGTTCCTCCATGAAACTGGGATGACAGGATTCAACCGGGAAGGCCCATGGACCCGGCGCGAAGGTCTGGTCCACCAGCGAGGGACAATCTAGGACACAGCCTTGAATCTCTGGATCCACATCAGGAAGCCGTCGTAGGCTCTGGCAGTCCTGAATGACCAAGCGATGGTTCACCTTGAGGCCCGCCAAGATTCTGATGCTTGGAAGGCGCCAGATAGACATGTGGTCCACCTCGCAGACATTCCCCAGAAACATCAATGTCGGAAGGTCTTTGAGGTGCAAGGTTCCCAGCCGCCTCACCGCGGGCAGTTCCTTGAGAACTGGACAGTCAACCAGGGTAAGGTGCCCGCCTTCTTCCATGCACCCGGAGACACGTCTCAGGCGAGGGCAGTGGTTCACTTTGATTCGATGCAGGCCCGGACAATGGCTAAACACGACCTCAATTCTTGGGCATTTTTCCACAGTCACTTCCTGTGCCCAGAGCCGGCGCGGGAGAGAGCGAATCCCATCGCAACGTTCGAGATGGAGGTAGTGCATCACCAGGCGGTTGGGAAAGTCGAAGAGCCCGGCGATCCCCTGAAACCCGAACCCTAAGCCTACCTGATGCAGGCAGGCCCCCCAGATATGTTTCGGAAGTCGGAACTCCCGGATCAAACGCTCCAAGTCTCCATAGGGAACATACGCAGCGAGACTCCAAGGATGGATGTTCGCCCTGCGAAGGATCTTCGAGGCCGCCCGCGCAAGGAGCCCCTCCTGCCACTGCTTGAGGACACTCATCAGAAAAAGATGCTTCCCTTGCCAAGTTCGAAAGCCGTGCCGATGGCTATAGGTCTTCATGAACGTCTGTTCCTTCAGATCTCAGATTCAGGAACGGTACGTAGATGTCGCCTGGGCGGTTCGTAGGATCGCCGCGGCCAGCATGAAGGAACCCAGACGGAACATCGCCAAACCTACCGGCAGCAATGCCCACCGCCAATAACAGGGGGAGACGCCCGAAACATTCCCAGGACAAGGAAGCCAGTCGGAATAATCGAAGGAAACAAATACCAGTGCAGGAATTTAGACAGCTCGCTCATCATCCCTAGGCAACCCCCTAGACAAACATGAGGGGTCTAGATAGACAAAAACTGTCTACTAATTTACTAGAGTGCACTTGCTAGAAAACCATGTAACTTAGTGACGAATGTATGTTCAAGCATTATTAAATTAAACAAATGTTCATTGGAAATCGATCACCCCTCGCCAATGTTGGAGGATTCCAAAACAACGATGGCGTGTAGCGCTTCTGAAATGTAACCAAAACGCCACTGTGAGAGTTGTGAACTGAGTCGAATATTCGATTCCGGAAAATCTATTACCCATCCTCATGCTCGGGGAGAAACTTCTTCCAGATTGGATGGGCCTCACCCATAGGCCGATAAGGGCATGGTCCTTCGTTGATCAAGTCTCCCGAAATTCTCTCTGGTTGACGGAGCCAATCCTTCCAATCCGCATTGGCACCATCGAGGTTAATAGCCCTATTAATGTAGCCAACTCCCCCGAGGTCTAGTTCGCTTTCTGCACGGTATTTGTATTCGACAAATTGGCTTAGCTGATCCTGATCAAAAGAACCAGCGAGATAGGGGTATGTGATGAGAAGGCGGTCATCGACACCGCGCTTTATATTCCGATGTACAGCCCCGAATAGCCTGTCGATACGCCCAACCCGTTGTTCATTGTCGCCGACCGTCCATGCGATCCCGTAATGTAATACGCGTCGGCAATGCAGGTGGAGATCGACACCTTCCTGGAGCACAGATGTGGCGATCAAGAGGTTAGGAAAGAAGGGGGTATTAAAAGAACGAATCAGGCGCTTGCGGTCATGGATCTCCGTTGAGCAAAAGGCGCAAGGTGCGTGCCCTTCTAGCTCAGTCCAGTGGTGCTCGAGCAGTTTCGAGTCTCCAAAGCATCCCACGACTTTCTCGGAGACCTGGAGGAAGGAAGCCGTAGCCTGCCCAACGAGCCGCTGGGTCAAAGAGCCCGAGAAATTTCTGTCCACGCAGGCACAAAACGCCAGGTACGGGTTACCGCCGTCTCGTTGGGCGCGTCTCGCTGCCAGGAACCAAGAAAAAAGTTCGACGATTGCGCCTGAGGCCAACAATAGACCTTTGCGTAGATAGATATTAAAGAATGCTTCCTGGGCAGAGGCGGACCTTTGGCAGAGGTCATTCCAAGCCGCCCGATCCTGCTCCCTCAGGTGCTTATGGAAAATACTAGCCAGCGTCGGAAGCCCTTCCTCAGACGCACCAGTAGATTCGAAGGGTAGACCCTCATACTGATGCCAGTGGTTCCGGAGAAGGTTGAACTGCTCTGGAGCGGCGACCTCAAGTTGAGCCAAGCGAAGCCTTCGTGCCCACTGTCGATAGTCCTGCTGGATTCCGGGGCTAGGTAATTGGGGTGATTCTGGCTGATGTGGTGGTTCGAAGAACAGTGAGAAGGGATCTTTGGCGGAGGTAAACCGGGTGCGAAATCGGGATCCGTGAGTGGACTCCATGACAGTCCCCTTCAGCCGACGGAAATATTCCATTATTCGCGAAGTTTGATTTTCTTGGGGAAAGTCCGTTTCAGAATCAGGAGCCTCTGGAGTCTCATCATGAAAAGAGGGACCAAGGTAACCCTCGATGGCCTGTTCCAAGGCCGCCCGGAAGAATTCCGAACCCAGGATCTCCTTACGTGCCGTTGTCCCAGGCCCGATGACCTCGAGAATCTTGTCTAAGAACAGACGGTCATAGAGGTCGTTGCCTCGTTTTGCCAGTTCACGGGAGGATGGGATTCTCCGCACGAACACCAGGCATTTGTCCTCTTCGGGCAGCCGCTCATTGGCATGCCAAAACATTCCCGGTGGGGGAAGCAGTTCAGCCATTACTTGGTCGTATTTGGGATGGCTAGGGGCTCCGTTGAACTTGGACGCCAACTTCCTCAAGAGCTCCGTGTCAGCGGAATGGTAATAGTCCTTGGGTCGAGTTTCCAACTGGTCCTCAATATCTTTTGGATCACGAACCACTTGCACTGACTCGAAACCCTCTAGGTAGCCAAATAGAAACCGGCGTTTCATAGCCGGATAACGTTTGACGCCATCATCTTCAGGAATCTCCGCCAGCCCTTTCTGGTAAAGAGCGAAGAACAATTCGGCCCGAAGATCGTTGCCGAAGGTGCACTCAAGGTGCTGCTCATGGCGGTACTGATATTTGTTTCTACCTTCCAGTAACCGCAAACGACGGATGGCGTATTTCTTCAGCAGGTCCTTAGCGGTTACAGATTCGGGGAATCGGAAATAGGAGAGGAGATTACCCACCCCCTGGTCATTGGTGTGATTTGGAGTAGCGGTAAGGAGAAGAGCCCGGTCCGCCAACGGGTCCCCAGGCGGACCAGCAAAAGCCCTGAAAGCAGCCACTCGCTGGCTCGGACCATCGATGTTGCGTAAGTGGTGGGCTTCGTCCACCACCAGGAGGTCCAGGGGTCGATGAATCAGTGCCAGCAGTTGATCCCTTTTCTCTTTGGCTGTGAGTCGCGCCCGCAGGATCTTTTTGCCCTGGTCCTCATCCTCGCCTCGCTTGCCAAGATGGCTGAAGATTGTGAGCTTGGTAATGACGAAAAGGGACCTGTCATCGGCAAAGGCCTGGACCACATCTTCCAGGTTTGTGCACAGAGTTGGCGCGCGTATGGCCCTAGCAGTCGACCCCCCGCGAACTTTGAGATGGTTCTCAAGGAAGCCGGTAAACTCCTTCATCCAGTGTTCGGCCACTGACTGATTGGGTGCGATCACCAGCACCCTAGCCTTGGGCCGAATTGTCCAAAGCAGCGCCAACACGCTCAGCGCCTGGATGGTTTTACCGGTACCAACCTCATCGGCCAAAATAGCCACGGCCTGAGTGGCAAGTAGGTTCCAGATGCCGGTTACTCCTTCGGCCTGAACTGTAAATAGATCGTGGGCTCCTTTGGAATACACCCGAGAGAACGCCTTCCCTTCGAATGTGATAAGTCGGGTGACTGTCTCAGGAGTGATCAAGGGCAACCGCTTCATCTATACCCCTCCAAGACGCATACTTTTTGAAGATCGTCTAGTAGGGCGACGTCCCCGGTGTCGAGTGGAGGCAATGCAGGAATGAGGTCGAAAAGCTCCTTGAAGGGGTAGGGAGGAATCTCCTCATTGGCCAGCATTTTCCAACGGCGCTGAGCCAAACGAACGAGGGTTCGGAGTTCTTGCACAAGGAACCAGCGGAACATGGTCGATCCTTCTTTGCCTTCCTGAACCAGGCTTGCGCTGGTTTCTAGAATTTCGCGCAGGCATCCGGGGTAGAGGGCAATCCGACGACGAAGTTGAAGGGGGTCCTTGGCCTGTTCCAGGGTAAGTTTGGCACTATTCATAGCAGCGAAAAGTCGGAAATAGGTCACGGTCGGACCTTGGTGAGTGGAGAATCCTTGTTTAGAGCTGCCATCCATTTTCCCGTTATCCTTTTCGCCTTCCTCCGAGCCATCGTAAGGTGAACGCAAACCCTCGGTCGCCATTTCCGGGCTGCCTTGAATCAACCCGGCGATTAGGGATTCCCATCCATCAAAAGATGCCGACGGCCTTTCCTCTGGATGGGATTCCAGGATCCAGACAGACGAGGATCGTTCGGTACCGTTCTCGAGGTGTTGGACTTCGACTGTCCGGTCCCTCAAGAAAAATTGAATACCCTTGATAAGTCTCTGCCCAGTAGGTTCCATCCGGAGGTTCACTCGTTCGAACTGACCTTGCCTGACGGGCAAGATCAGCCGCGGCTCCATGCCTAACCATGGTCCATCTGGCAACACCCATGACCACGAGCGGGATTTCCAGTCGAAAGTCACGACCACGGGCACTGGGGGAAGTTCCATTGCAAGGAATGAGCGCTCGTCATTGGCAAGAGTGGCAACATCCTTCCCATCGGCCTCGGGGGAAAGGTGGGAGAGTCCACGAGGCAGCTTAATATTCCGGCCGAAAAGTACGAAGCCGGCTTCAACATTCTGCTTTTCCCTGGATAGGCCTAAGGCAGGATTCGTCAGGTTCCATGAGCCGATGGCGATGTCCTCGCTAGTCATGAACAACTTGGCGTGGGAGAAACGCTGTGACCAGTCAGAACCTTCATCCTTCAGTAGGGCATGTCCCCGAGCTGCATCCAAGAAATCCCGGCCCGCCTCGCAAGACAGGCGCATCTTGCCGTCGGGATGTAGGTCAGGTACGACGTGAAATTTTTCAACTCCGAAACGCTCCTCAATGGTCCGGGCTAGCCTGGCGAGATCCATGGAAAGGTATGGCGCCCATACGGTGAGGTTTTCAGCCCTGCTTTTTGGCACAAGAAGATCTAGGACCTTTTCTTCACTTAGGGAAGTAGTGAAACTCCATTGTCGGCATTCGTTCTCACTTCTACTGATAGTCGGCCATGTGAACTCGGCCTCCAGGCCACACCAGATATGCATCCGCTCGAAAAGCTTTTTCACTTCGAGGCGATTCCGGCGCCCCTTGAGAATTTCGAAATGAAAGCATTCTCGATTTTGGCTCCAACCATCGATGGTGAGATTCGCGCTGCCAGCACCGATTACCGCACCCCGCTCGCCTTGAAGGTAGATCACCTTCGGATGGAAGAACCCTTTGCGGAAGGGCTTTTCACGTGGCAGCAGGTTAGCGGACCGAAAATCCACAGGGTAGATCGGAACCGAGGTACGCTTCGCTTGAGCCAAGGACCCTGTATGCGGGTCGTAGAAGACTTTGATATCCAATGCACGGCTGCCTTCCGCCGAGTAGATCTGCGACTGGAGCATCTCGAAGTCCGACGCTTTACGTGGACGTTCCTCACCGACCAACGTCGGGAGAATATAACCCTCCAATAAATCCAAGTTTAGGCTGAAGGTCGTTAACCACGCTCGTTGCAGAGGGCCAACCTTTGCCACCTGGGCTGCGAGGGTTTCTAACAGCTTCACAGGCTCGCCCCTCGGCGAATGGCCTGGGCAAGGTTCACAAAAGGCCAACCATAGTATGGGTGGAGCCAAGGTTCTTGGCTTGCCTCTGATTCCTTGTCCGTGGGAGCAGGGAGAAGGCGTCGCTGCCGCCAAAATCCTCCTTCCTCCTGAACCCAAGGAATAGAACGACGGTAATCAGATACAAATTTGTGATATTCGAGTAGTTTGAGCACAAGCTTGGAACCTGCCAGGTCATGCAAGGGAAGGAGGATCGCGAGCCGTTCTTTTCCCACGCCATCAAGGGCAGAAACCAGGTCCTGCGGATCTGGAGGGGCTACCTCCAGAAGTGGATAGTTCCCGTAACGGGAAACTACCCATTCCACCGCTTGCTGGTAAGTGTGGTTTTCAATCAGCAGTAGGCCATCGAAAATGCGTGAAGCCCGGGCGAGGTAGGGCTCTACCTCGCAAATGCGACGAATACCTTGGGTGCCCTGGACATCCCCGGCTCTCTCCCCAATTTCGAGGGCGTTCTGGTAGAGCTTCTGTGGACTGAGCTCAGAACTCGGTTGGGCCCTGCTTAGACTTTCCCATAGCCAACGAGTGGTGCCTTCGTGAAGAGCAAGCTCATCCTGCCAGAACTTGGCGAATTTCTTTTCCAGTCTAGCCCTTGAACCAAAGGCCTTAACATAAAGGTCCTCTAGGCCCACTTCTAGGCTGGCGGCCGTGAATTCATCCTGGCCGTGCTCAAGTACTTTGACCAGTGTCGCTTCCAGCGCATCACCAAGGTCCCGAAATTCACTAAAGCGGCAGAAAAGCTTCTGGATTCTTTCCCATCGGTCTGCATTCTCTACCGGATGGCCTGTTGCTTTCTCTAGTAGTAGCAATTTGCTCGTAAAAGCGGTGCGGTACCGACCTGAAAACCCCAGCTGTGCATGGCGAGCCAGAATATCTGTATCTTTATTCGGGGTGTCATCGAGGGAGTAGCGATAGGCTCTCCCCGCGCGCACATACACGTTCCGGGCATTGTTCAATCCTGTGAGACCCTGATCGTCGAACGACAGCCCGGTCTTGCAGAAGGCTAGCAAGAGGATCTTTTCTAATAGAACGAGTAGGGCTCGGGAGAAGGCGGCCTTATCCCCGCCTTGGAATCGATTGCGAGAGGTTGGCTTCCACCACTTAGGATCACGTTTTGCACGAACCCGATATATGATCCAATGATGGAAAAGATTGATCGTGTATGATCGAAAATCGTTCGTGATGGAATTGATCCGACTTTCAAAAAGATTGTAGGCGAACCCAGTCCAGATGACCTCGAGACCCATGGGATCAGATTGGACTGAACCGGAAATACCTGGGTCCAGATCTGTGAAGAAATCAGTAAGCGGGCTCATTTGTGTAATTTTATCCGATATTATAATATTTTATTCACTTTAAGCAATTATTGCAAATTTGCTTCGCATTCACACCAAATTTTATAATCACTTACAATTAACCACCAGATGAATGACAAATTACCATTTTAAAATTCTGCACGAAGAGGGTCACTGCTGCCTACCCTGATGACCTTTCCATCCTCGAATGGCAGTGAGTATTAGCCCTAGATGGGCGACACCTCGAGGCATCAAAAACATGATCCGCTCTGCTCGCGCATTTGGGGCCACCTGGAACTGGAGTATCACTTGCGCCGCCCGTAGACATAGCGTTGGTGCCAAAGATTGACTTGATGCTGAAGGCGGGATTCCAGGTCTCGCGTCTCGCCTTGAGGGTTCGAGGTCGGTGGTGGGTCGGGAAGCTTCCTGAAATTCAGGAGCGTGCCGAGAGCTTCTGATTCCAATGCATCAGCCAAGGACTCCGCCCAGTCGAACCAGGCCTTGAGTTCAGCACTGGGCATAGCCTGTTCCCCGCTTCCCGCACGCCGAAGCCTTGCCTTCTGCAGAAATGCCCGAATCTGATCAGCCTGCTGGCAATCCCGGATTCGGCTGTCCAGGTCGAAAAGGTGCTGCGCGAGCTTCTCCTCCTCCGTAGCTTTGGCAGCAGCCAGCACCCTGGCTTCCTGGGCATTCTTCTGCAGGCGTTCCTGTTCCAATCGGTCGCGATGTGCACGCTCAGCCAAGGCGACGGCTGAAAGCATGATGGCATCCAAGTGGTCTTCGATCCGAATCCGTATCCCATCCTTCCAACTGACCCGTATGCCGCGCGCATAGGGTTCGGTGATCGTGAGCTTCAACTGCCCAGTGCCCTCATTCCGATACTCCGGCATCGGCGTCTCCTCATACGCCATCGGTCTCTGATTCCTGGGTGGAGGCGAGATTGGAACACGTACCGTGTTGTAGTCCTCGCCCAGTTCAAAGGCTACGTTCACACCTAGAATCTTCACCGCGGTCCGGCTGAGCTTGGCCGCGCGATACCCGTAGGAAGATTGGTCGCTGCCCGGAGGCATCACCTCGACTTGGTAGCCATGCTGCTCGAATGCACTGAACAGGCTCTGAAAGATCTTGAGGGCCCGTTCCAGAAGCGCTGGCGAGACGTTGATGGCCAGACATGGCTGCGTAGCACGCAGCCTCCCGGCATTCAATCCCGACTGCTCCAACATTCCCCGGTACTGGGCCAGGAGCGAATGCAATTCGGGCTCCATCGTGCTCTCAGCAATGGTGGGGACGCTGACGCCTTCTCCCGCAAGATGCTGGATGGTTTCCCGAGTCCAGCGATCAGCCTCGCCACAATGGGCCTGAGTGATTCGGTACTCGGTCGGTTGCCCGGCTTCCAAATACGGCAACGCAATTCGTAGCAGCTTTCGCGTGGCCCGGTTCTTGGCCCAGTAGCCCCGGCCTGGCACTGGCACATTGAGCTTCTTGCAGACTTTGGCCAGGCCAACGTCAGAGATCCCGAGCGCCTTGGACAATTGATGTATAGGCTCCGACCAGACGGCCTCGTAGAGCTCTTCCCGCGTGATCTTTTCCGCGCTGAGCATGTGCTCCTCCCACGTTAGGTCAGATCCTCCCCACCTTCGGCGGGCTCAACCGTCCAGGTGGTAGTGGATTCCCCGGTAGCGTCGTAAACCTTGGTTCCCCTCTTCTGGCCGGTCACTCCAAAAGGAACGGTGACGGGGGCCTTGGTCTTCGAACCCTCCAATGGATAAATCGGTGGCAGGAACTTGTTCACCTGCTCGTGCAGCCAGGTGACCTTCAAATGGCTGTAGTGGCGGTCCACCATCCTGGAATCGGCATGACCTAGGATTTTCGAAATTGCCATCAATTCAGCACCAGCCATGACGAGCAAACTGGCGTAAGAGTGCCGTAGGGAATGGAACGGAATGGGGTCGAGCCCTGCAGCGTCGCAGGCAGCCCGAAAGGGACGGAAGGTATGACTCTTTCCCCACTGGGAGCCGTCCGCCCGAAGGAACACAAAATCATTTCGCTTACGTCCCTCCACCAGTTTCGCGAAGAAGTGGCATGCCTCCTCGGTGAGCGGAATCTCACGAGGCTGGTAGGTCTTCGAGTCATCGATTCTGATGTTCATGGCTTTCAGGTAGACGTGATGAACCCTTAGCATCCTCAGCTCACCGTAGCGAGCGCCGGTATAGAGCGCCCCAGCAACCAGCTCGCGCAGCCCAGGAGGGCAGGCCTCCAGGAGCCTTCGCTGTTCCTCGACCTCCAGGTAGCTGGTCCGGACGCCGTCAGCCTTCTTGAATTGCTTGACTGCACGCCATGCCCTGTCGTCGATGGTAGGGTCCTGTGCCACTTGGTAATTCAGCGCCGCACGCAGAATGGCGAGCACCCTGTTGGCAGTGCTTTTGCGCTGGCGCTTGAGCTCCTCCTTCAGGGTCTCTGGATCCATGGACTCAGCGGCCAGTGCCCACTTTCCTTTCGGTTTCTCAACAGCCTTCGGTGGCGTCTTCCTCTTTCGCTTGGGGACTGGTTTGGGCTTCTGTCGGGTGCGCCGGGGAGAATTCGCGATGTGATCGCGGAAGCCCTTGATGTCATCGACGGTCAAGTCCACCAGGCGCTTGAGTGCGATGGGGGCACGGTAGATGTTGGCGAAGGCCGCCTGCTCGGAAGACTTCCCGCTCTTGCCGTCTGTCTTCAGATACTCAATGTAAATTTCGACGGCCTGAGACACCGTGATGCTGTTCTTGCTTGGCCTGACTGCCACCTTCGCCTCGTCAGCCTCCTTGCGGCGCTTGAACCAGTCCTGGGCAGCCTCGACAGCCTGGTAGTAGGTCAGCACCTCCTTGCCATCCGCATCCTGCTGATCGTCGGCGGTGCCGAGGGATTCCTGCACCTTCTTGCGGGACTTCATATCCGTTAGACGGGCCACCCAATAGCCATCCTTGATGCCCTTCCGGTACCCGACCTGCTGGCCTTCACCGATGGCCAGCCAATAGGGTGCGTTTCTCGGCGCCAGCGTGAGGCGCGCAGTCTTGGATTCCAGTCCTGATTTCTTGGGTCGCCCGGCCATGATTTGAACCTCTGATTTGAACTTCGAAAACGCTCCCAAAAAACGCTCCCAAAACGCTCCAATTTGCCTTTCATTTTTCTCTACGGCAGGTGCAGCCAAATCCTTAACTGTTATTTTGAATCATCTTTTAAGACATTAATAGAAGGGCTTTTTTAGTCTTATCTGATTATCGGCGAGCCTCAGCCTAAAGAACAGATGCCTCTGCTCGGGCAACTCCGAGGTCTTTAACCATTTAGGCACAAGTGGACAGGATGTGTCGCATCCATGACGCGATGTTTTGGCGTGGAGGTGTGCCATGCCGAGATATGACATCCAGTTCCAGAAGGGCCTTTCCCTGCGGGAGTTCATGGCCCGATACGGGAGCGAA
>Ga0209697_10001449_pt1 | contig 36594 bp, 34 predicted proteins | sample AliMusrvi5mmetaG_FD_184115 | JGI IMG/M metagenome (GOLD analysis project Ga0209697, IMG submission 184115) | Freshwater lake bacterial and archeal communities from Alinen Mustajarvi, Finland, to study Microbial Dark Matter (Phase II) - Alinen... | ecosystem: Environmental > Aquatic > Freshwater... | reverse complement strand
GCGCCGGAACCTCTGGTCGGCTCTTCCCTCGCGTCCTCGACGTTCGCACTTTCTCTTCGGCCCTGCCATTGCATGATCTTGTTTTGGTGATGTTGTGAATCTTCCAGCGGGAACCCACGTGCCTCTCAAGCTCTAACAGTAGCAAGGATCCCGCTGTTCCGGCGCTTTCATTCCGCCCGCCGGGGCGACGGGGTCCGTCCGTTCCTAACGGAATTGCCGGGTGTGCCGGCACACGCCGCCAATCCCTTGGCCGGCTTGGTTTTCATGGTAGTGGTTTTCATGGCAGTGTTTCTTCTACGACCCGCCAAAATTGCACAGGCCGCCCGGAAATCAAGAACAAAGCAACGGGGATATTCGTTCGCATCGTCGAGCCCCTGCCGATGCCACAGATGAACGGGGTGAACGCCCCATTGCGGGGCGGACGGGAACCGGCAATACTCGGGCTATCAAACGTCCCAAACTCAACTCAACTGTCCCATTTCATGAAGACATCCGAAGGCAAACCGCTTGCCAAACGTCAGAGCGCGGGATGTCCCCCGACATTCCCGCAGGGGGCTGCGCCGTCGTCATTCGCACGCATGAAAACCACCTCACGACCGTCCGGCCACGGCCGCAGGTCGGTTTTGCAGCTCCTGGATTGTATGTGAATCAGTGAACCCCCAATCAACCAACCAGCCCCACCATGCATCCGAAACCAGCCACCGTTCACTCCACCTCCCTCTATTTCTGCGAGGGCCCCTTCGGAAGTGAATACCATGCCGCTGTCGAACCCAGGGCGGAGGGCTTCATCGTCACCTTCGCCGTTTACCATCGCGGCGACAACCTCACCGTCGGCAGCAAAACCCCGCTCCCGCTCCCGCTGAAAGCCGCCACGAAGGTGTTCGACAGGCTTGTAGCCTCGAAACTTGCCAAAGGCTTCCACTCCTGCTTTCCGAACCACTCCTGACAACCGCGTTGCGGCGAAATGTCAGCGAACAAACCAACGATCCGGCACAAAACAGGAAACCCTTCATGAGGAAGATCATCTCACCCAAGTCCGGAAGCGTGGCTCTCATGGCCGCGCTTGTCGCGTTGCTTTCAAGCGCCTCCTCCGGGGCCAAGCCCCCAATGCATGGCGGCAGGGGGCCGGCGCCGGTCGAGCTTGGACTGGCGGGCACATTCGTCATTCTATCAGAATCGGGAATCTCAGCCACAGCGGGCAGCGGAATTGTCGGCGATATCGGAGTGAGTTCAATTGCTGCGATTGCCGTCACCGGATGTGGATTGATAATGGATGCCTCGGGTGAATTCTCGACATCCCCCCTGGTGTTCGGAAACGTATGTGCAGCCGACTATGCGGGTCCCACCCGCCTTGTAATGACCACGGCTGTCGGCGACATGGTGGCCGCGTATAACGACGCGGCCGGACGGAAAAGCCCCAACGCCACTGAACTGGGAGCGGGAAATATCAGCGGGCTGACAGTAGGACCCGGCCTCTACAAATGGGCAGGCGCGGTTCGGGTAAACAATGGTGCAAGCGTCACTCTCTCGGGCGCGCCAACTGATGTCTGGATCTTCCAGGTGGGGGAATGCCTCGCCGTGGGCAACGGTGCCCGCGTCATTCTGAAGGGCGGCGCTCAGGCCAAGAACGTCTTCTGGCAGGTCGGCTCCCAAACAACTCTCGGAACGGCGGCCAGCTTCCGGGGAATCATCTTGGGCGGAACGGCGATTGTGCTGAAAACCGGTGCGGTGCTGACCGGTCGGGCGTTGGCACAGACCGCGGTCACGTTGGATGCCAGTGAAGTGATAGAACCTAAGAATTGATCAGGGTCGCCAGGGAGTTGCTCCAACAGGCAGCACCGCAGGGCCACCGTCCATTCATTCCCCAATTGGCGAATCGCCTGTGCCAACCGCTTGGCAGGGATTTGAACGCTTGAGTTGCCACGCCACGATGCTGAAGGGGGCGTAATGGCCATTCGAAACGAGGTAGGGATTCTCCCCATGGCGCCAATCTGATTTCTCGTGGAGGCTCCCCTTGGTGAAGGTTGATCCATCACGTAAGCGAGTGGAACCTCTCCTCTAATGAACCAACAACCAAAAGACACACAAGCCATGAACAACGAAACACAGAACGCTGCCGCCGGCCTGAATGTCTGTTAACCTCGTGCGCATGATGAACAAGGAACTGACATCAAATCCGCCACTGACGCGCAAGCGCCGGATCGAATCGCTGAACCGCAATCTGGCGAGCGAATACCGGGCGATCATTGCCACCGTTGTGTACGGCGAAGTGCTGAAACGAAATTCCCATGCCTCCGTCGCGGAGGAATTGGAGCGGCATGCGGCGGAAGGCTTCCGGCATGCCAGGGAAATTGCCAAACAAATCGCCGTCCTGGGTGGCGTCCCGTGCGTGATGCTCGAGGACGGCAGGACCTCCATGGAGGAGATCGCCATGTGCCTGAAGGACCCGGACTGGGAACTGCAAACATTGGGCGATTATCAATACCCGATTCACTCCGCCCGGATTGGCAGTAGGGTTACACCCCATAGCCACAGCGCATGCCATGGCATAGTTTGATGCCGTGGCGGACCCGTGCCAACCCGCTTCGGCCATGAGGAGCGAGCCACAACAACAACTCACAACCAACCGATAGAAACAACCAATATGTTAATGACCATCGCTATCATTCTAATCATCCTGTGGGCGCTGGGAATGGTGTCCACCACTACCATGGGTGGCTTCATCCACATCCTGCTGGTGGTGGCTGTCATCATGCTGCTGGTCAGTTTGGTTCAGGGACGCCGGGTCTGACTGAAGCGCCTATTGCCGTCCCATGAGCCAAGCGACACGGACACCCCTCAGCCTCGTCGCCAAGGAGAGGTTGGGCAAGACGGCGCGCCAGCTCTGGCAAATCACCAAGGCATTCTTCAAGTCGGAACGCCGGGTCAGGGCGCGCGGCCTGTTGACTGTCCTGATGGTGCTTTCGGTGGCCTATGTCGGGGTCACGGTGCTGACGAGCTACGTGGGCCGCGACCTCATCACGGCCATTGAGAGGAAGGACGCCCACGCCTACTGGAGCGCGATGGGCTGGTATCTGGGTTCTTTTGCCGTTGCCGTTCTGATCAACGTGTTCTACCGAGTGTCCGAACAGTCGCTCGCACTGCTGTGGCGCGAGTGGATGGCGCAGCACCTGATCAAACGATACTTCAACAACCGGGCCTACTACCGGCTGCGCGGCTCCGAGAGCATCGACAACCCGGATCAGCGCATTAGCGAAGACGTGCGCAATTTCACGCTCGATTCCCTCGGCTACGCCCTGATCGTGGTCAATTCGGTGATGACATTGGTGGGCTTCCTCGGCGTTCTGTGGAGCATCTCAGGCACGCTCGTCGGCGTCGCTTTGGCATATGCGATTGCCGGCACATTCATGTGCTTTGTCATCGGTCGCAGGCTGGTCGGCCTGCATTACGACAAATATCAGAAGGAGGCCGATTTCCGCTACAGTCTGGTCCGCGTGCGCGACAATGCGGAGTCGATCGCCTTTTATCGGGGTGAGAAGCGGGAACACGTCGACCTATTTCACCGGCTGAGCGCGGTGGTGGCCAACATGCGCTCGATCATCGTGTGGAACCGCAACCTCGGGTTTTTCCGCAACAGTTATAATTACGTCGCGCTGGTCGTGCCGATCCTGATTGTGGCGCCCATGTTCATGAGCGGCAAGATGCCGTTCGGGGTGGTCACCCAAACCCTTGGCGCCTTCGCGCAGGTGCTCGGCGCGGTGTCGATCGTCGCGGACAACTTCGAGGGCCTCAGCTCCTATCTGGCCGGCATTCAACGGCTGGGCATCCTGTGGGATGACCTCGATGAGTTTGATGCCGACGAGGAGCGCAGCGCCCGCGAAGGCGGGAGTCAGTTGGATGAGACCAGCACCAAGGTGAAACTTGACAAACTCACCGTGCTTACCCCGGGCGGGAGCAAGTTGCTAGCCAAAGACCTCTGCTTCGAACTGCATTCGAAGCAAAGCCTCATTATCATGGGTGCCAGCGGTTCCGGCAAGAGTTCGATCCTTCGCACCATCGCCGGCTTGTGGCCCAGCGGTCCTGGCGCCCTCGAACGGCCCGCGTTGAAGCATCTCATGTTCCTGCCGCAGCGCCCGTACATGGTGCCGGGCACCCTGCGCGACCAATTGCACTATCCGGCCCACGAGCGCGGTGCCGATGATGCGGAAATCATCAGGGCCATCGAAATGGTGAATCTGGCCGACGTGCTCTCCCGTGTGGACGGCGACCTGGACCGTGTCATCGACTGGACCAACGTGCTCTCGCTCGGGGAACAACAGCGTGTGGCCTTCGCCCGCTTGTTCCTGCGGCAGCCCAAGTTTGCCTTTCTGGATGAAGCAACCAGTGCGCTCGACGAGGACAATCAAAGGCGCATCTACGAACTCGTGATCCAGTCAGGGATCGGCTTCATCAGCGTCGGCCACCGCGAAACCCTGGTCCAGTTCCATCAACGGCTGCTGCACTTGAAGAGCGCGGGCCAATGGGAGCTGACTCAGAACCCGTTGGGATCCGTTGTGCAACCATAGGCCATCACGCTTCCCGTTGCCACCGGCCTGCATTTCAACCGGGCGCTGGCAATGGAATGCAGGTCGGACAGGTGGGGGCTATTTTTGGTCGGCGTCGACTTTGGCCTTGGCCGCGGCAGCATCGGCATCGGCTTTCTTCTTGTCGGCATCGAGTTGTGCTTTCATGGAGAGCTTCTTGGCTTCGATGTTCGCTTTGTCGATGGCGGCATTGGCGTCGGTTTGCTTCTTAGCCTCCTTGGCGGAGGTGTCCACGGCGTCCTTGGTTTTGTCGATAGCGTCTTTGGTTGCCTCTGTCTTGGCGTCGATGGCGGCCTTTTGCTTGTCGCAAGCGGCGACGGATACGGCGAATAGGGCAAGGATGATAAGTTTGGTGATTTTCATGGGATGTGTTGTTGGTTTGCCCGAGTGGGCGAGATTGGGGCTGAGAGCAGCAGGATTCGCGGGTGAATCCGCCTGGCGGCGGAGCTGGCCCCGGAGCGGGGCTAGGCAGACTATGGACCATCGCAGCAAAGCGTCCAATGGGGTGAAACCCTACCCGGCATCTGCGCGCGATTGCATCCGCGTCGCGGCACGCGAAACGCTGATTGCAAACGACCTTCGGATACCTCCGGACCCGTTCAAACAAGGGCTGCAAGCATGATGGTCCCCAGCAAACGCACATTTGACAGCGTCGCGGCATGCTCGTCGTGCCAGGCACGCTCGTTGGCTCTGCTTTGGCACAAGGATCCGCAACCAATGGCACCCGCGGCTCAGCCGCAGGTGCCATTGGCATGGACTATCTCACTTGTCGAGACCCGCAAACCCGTCAAGCGATTTGGGGATGAGGACCGTGCCGATCGAGTGCATCACCCCGTTGGAGGCGTTCACGTCGGTGCTGTATACCTTCGAGTCGTTGATCTCAATCTTGCCTCCTCCGGCATCGACTTTGAGCTTCTCACCGTTCATGGTTTTCACTTGGCCGTCCTTCAGGTCAGTCGCGAGCATCTTGCCGGCCACGACATGATAGAGCAGCAGCGAGCGCAGCTTCTCCTTGTTCTCCGGCAGCATGAGCTTGGCGAGCACCTTTGCAGGCAGCTTGCCAAACGCCTCGTCGGTCGGAGCAAAGACCGTGAACTCGCCCTTGGCGCCAAGGGTCTCATCGAGGCCGCTTGCCTTCAGCGCCTTGGTTAGGGTCGAGAAAGTCACGCTGTCGGCGATTGTTGTTGTGAGCGAACCGGGTTCCACGGTTGTTTTCACCACGGTTTTCGTTGTTTCCACGACGGTCTCCTCGGAGAGAACGGCGGGAGTGAACGTTGCCAGGGAAAGCAGCAGCGCGAGGTGGGTCAGGTGTTTCGTTTTCATAATGTTGTTGTTGTTGTTTGTTTGTAGTTTGCGGCCTGGTCGTTTTGCCATTCCACGTCCGATGACCGTCGTGCCTCACGACACCCGTTCGCAATGGGGTGAATGCCCCAATCCATTACGCCCGGCATACAAACATTGAAGAGCGCGGGCGAGCGGGAACTGACGGGAAAGATCAGGCGAGCGACGCTTGTCCGACTGGACCATCCGAAAGATAGGGATACACCCCATAGCTGATTTAGGCAAAGGCACCGAGAGTCGTGCCGTGCACAAACACAGGCCTTTCCAAAAGGCAACGTTACAGCACAAACAAACAAACAAACAAACAAACAAACAACATCATGAAAAACATCATGTCACACACGTCAAAAAGTATGGTTCTAACGGCTGCGCTGGTTGCGCTGGTTGCAAGCACCTCCTCCGAGGCCAAACCGGCCAAAAGCGGCAAGGGGCCGGCGCCAGTCGAGCTTCGATCGGCAGGCAATTTCGTGATTCTATCACAATCAGGAATCTCAACCACTGCCGGCAGCGGAATTGTTGGAGATATTGGAGTGAGTCCAATTGCAGCCACCGGCATCACCGGATTCGGGTTGATCATGGACGCCTCGGGTGAGTTTTCGACATCATCTCTGGTGGACGGAAACGTGTATGCAGCCGACTACGCGGTTCCCACTCCCGTTGTAATGACCACCGCTGTAGCCGACATGGTGACCGCTTACAACGACGCCGCTGGACGGACCCTACCCAATGCGACTGAACTGGGGGCGGGAAACATCAGCCGGTTGACAATCAAACCCGGCCTCTACAAATGGGCGGGCGTGGTTAAAGTAAACAATGGTGCCAGTGTCACTCTCTCGGGCACGGCAAATGATGTCTGGATCTTCCAAATTGGTGGAGGTCTCACCCTGGGCAACGGCGCCCGTGTTATCCTGAAGGGCGGCGCGCAGGCCAAGAACGTCTTCTGGCAGGTCGGCACCCAAACAACACTTGGAACGACTGCCAGCATCCAGGGAATCATCCTGAGCGGAACAGCGATTGTGCTGAAAACCGGCGCAGTGCTTACCGGCAGAGCGCTGGCACAGACCGCAGTTACATTGGATGCCAATGACGTTATAGAACCTAAGAATTAATGATGTCCGTTAGGGTGCTGCCAATCCGGGCAGCGCCCGAGTGCGGCACCTTCCACGATTCGCCGTCCGTATACCGGATGGCGAATTCCTGCGCAGCCGTTCTCATTTCGTTGGCGACCAGCGGCATGCGTTCCGCACGCGCGACGCGCCTTTGTTAGAGTGGCATTCAATTGGGACAGGATGCCGAACGACGAAATTCACTGGCGCCGGAATGAGCAATTGCCGGGCCTTACTTCGACGCTTTCATGAGCATTACCTTTTCTCGAGGCACCCAACTTTCATCACTGCCGTCTTTGACGACGATCCACTGGTCGGTCATGGCCATCAACGTGCCTTCCACTTTATTGGCCACAGCCGTGGAGAGTGGCCAAGCCACCATTAGGATCTGCACCTGCCGTCCCAAGGGAGGTGCTCCGACAACTGCGCTTCCGGGCGTCTGCGCCTCGGCGCGCAATCCCGAAATACACCAAGACACGGCCACCACGGTCGCCAAACCCAACATGCAGACAGATATTTTTTTCATAACAGGCAAATATAACTGCCCCCCCGCACCTATGCAAGCGTAATTTCCCGAAAGCAGTCCGGCTGCTTGTCCATTCCCGCGCCACCGCTCCTTCGGCATGTTACGGTGATAGCCTGGCAACCGGACCGATTTTCAGGGTTCGGCTCGGCCAAAAGCTTCCAGGCTTCAAGAAGCCGATTATGCTAGATGTCATGGATCAGCTTGGGTGGAAAGGCGGCGCGCAGGGCATTGAGCACGGCCAGCACGTCGATGACCTCCTGCATGATGGCACCGCTTACCGGGCTCAAATGACCGGTGGCGGCGAACGCCATGCCGATGACGCTCAGCACCATGCCACCCACGGCGCTCTGGAGCGCGATGATCCTCATCCGGCGGCTGATATGCATGAACTCGTCCACCTTCTCGAGGGAGTTGTCCATGATCACAACACCCGCCGCTTCTGCGGTGACGTCGCTATTTTGTCCAATGGCCATGCCAACCGTGGCGGCCAATTGGTTCCGGCTGATGACTTGCACCGGGCGGCCGGCGACGGTGCCGCGCAACCCCTGCCCGGGAGCCTCTCCCACATCGGTGGCCTCCGGCAGTTCAATACCGGCCTTCTTCGCCCAGGACAATGGAGGTGATGATGGAAATGCCACCCAGGAGATCGGAACCGAATTCACGTTTGAGGATCTTCCGCAGCAAGTCGTAAAGCAGCGGCGGCCCCCCAAGTATGAGTGTGACCAGCAAGGGAATCTGACAGGTTCCAGCAGGCGAGCGGAAGCCATAGCGACGCCCCAGATAGGACAAGATTCCCACAATGGATAGTACGGCAATGACCGTCGACTTGTGCTGCCACACACCGGTTGGTGAATACCAATCTCTTTTCATTTCCGCTTGGCCATCTCCTGCCTTTGCAAGAACTCGTAGAGCTTCGCCTTAGCTCACCCCAATGCCGAAGCGCCGCCACCAGCTCAAATCCTGCCGAGCAAGAACAGGACTAGCACGATGATCAGAATCAAGCCCAGTCCGCCGCTCGGAGCGTATCCCCAGCTCCGGCTGTGAGGCCAGGTCGGCAGCGCGCCGAGCACCATCAGAACGAGTAGCACTAACAGAATGGTTCCTATTGACATAATGTGACTTTCCAAGTTTACCGCCGACACACCGCCAGCGACCCTTCGCTGTCTGATGTCCCATTTTGGCAGCGTCGGCAGCGAAGCGGGACACAGACACTAGAGCCCGGATCGCATGCGCTTGCCATGGGGTGAAACCCTACTCCGTTGGCATCGTGCTGAGTGTCATCGGCATGGCGCTCGCCGCCACAGGTCATTTAAGCCCGGCGGGCGAATGATCTTCAAGCCTCTGTCAGAACATATTGCTTGATTCCGACCAGGTAGGGATACACCCCATGGCACCAGATGCGTTCATCCTGCAGGGTGGCGCCGGTGACGGGCGAGTCGTCACCCCGCAGGAGGATACACCCTTCATGATGTCATGATGCCGCATTTCAATACGACAGCCGTGATGGCGATGGCGATTGCCGGCGTCCTCGCCGGAATCGGGCCGCCGGAATTGTGGGGGGGCGATCCCGTCGGATTGACGCCCGCGGTCAGCGTGCCGCCCGACGTAGGGGCGGGCAGCGGTGCCGCACCCACCGTCCCCCCGGCGCCGCGTCCGATCGTCAATGGCAGTGCACGGCCGGCCATCATCTCAAGCCGGGACTTGGCGGGATTTGCAGGCTTGTCGGCGGGCCGCCGGAAACTGATAGAAACCGCTCTTGCCGTCGCCAGGAACTCGCCGTGGCTTCCTTATGTGTATGGCGGCGCGGATCCGGCGCAAGGTGGTTTGGATTGCTCCGGTGCCATGTATTACGTGCTCACCCAATGCGGACTGAGGCCGCCCCGGACATCAGCCGGACAGTATGAGTGGCTCCGCGATCACCAGCAACTCCATCGCGTGTCGGATGAGGCCACCACCACAGATGATCCGAGTCTGGCTGGGTTGCGGCCGGGGGATTTGTTATTCTGGGTAGCTGGCCAACAGGCGGGCGCCGGGAAAATCCAAACCATCACTCATGTGGCAATGTATCTCGGGCGCGAAACCAAAGATGGTTTGCAAATCATGATCAACGCCACCGATGGCAGATCGTATCGTGGCATCAAGGCCAATGGCTACGGCGTCTATGACTTCCAAATGCCGCCCGAGGAATCCAAATCCAAACTCGTCGGCTACGGTCCGCCGCCAGGAATGTCGGCAATCACCACAAAAACGCAATCTGGCAAGGACGCGGTTGAGGAGACCGAGGATCGCTCCGCTCCGGGACAGGAACATAAGATGGGTAACACGCCCAGAGGTCCCCGGTGACACGCCCAGAGGTCCCCGCCGGCGACCGTGTCGCTCGAAGTGTCGGGTTTCACCCCATAGGAACGTCACGGCAGCCGGTGTAGCGTAAGCGCATGAGTGATCTAACAAACTGCGGAAAGATGGATGCCCTGCAAGGTTACAGCGAAAGCGACGCCTATCTGGTCCGCATGCGGCAGGAGATTCGTGACGCGATGATGCGGCACCACAACCCATCGTCGGATGCGCAGGCAGAGGCGGGCTTGGAGGCCGCACGCGCCGGAGATCCGAGTTTTCAGGACAACTCCAGATCGCGGTGATAGCTGGACGAGGACAGACATGAAGGTCAGGCAATAAGGACCAATCTCACAGGTAATGCCGAAGAGCAAATCCATTCCGGTGCCGGCGGTGCCGCCCGCGCCACCTCTTGAGCCGGTTCCCACCGAGGATCCGCCGCCGCAACGGATCGAGGTACATATTCCACTGTTCACCATCGTCAAGGTGTTTGCCGCGCTGTTGTGCGCCTATGCGGTCTATGTGCTTTGGCCCTTGTTGCTGCTGGTGTTTCTGGCGTTGTTCCTGGCCGTGACGCTGCATGCCTTCGTGGGTTGGCTGGATTCCAAGGGGATCAAGCACTGGCTCAGCCTGTTGCTGGTCATCGGCGGCTTGATCACCGTGCTGGGCGCGGGCATGGCGCTGCTGGTTCCCGCGCTGATCAACCAGGCTGCCAATTTCAGCCATGAGTACCCGCGCTTGCGCGAGGATGTGCTGAACCAGATTCCCGCCGGCTGGGGCGTGCGCACCAATCTTGAACATCTGTTAGATACCGCCAATTGGTCGGCAGCGGACCCGTGGATGAGTCAATGCATGTCGGCGGGCGGCATTGCGCTCAACGGGATATCCGAGATTGCGCTGGTGCTGGTGATCGCGTTGTATCTGCTGATCGACGGGGGCAAGACCTACGAGTGGCTGCTGGCCTTTTTCTCACCGTTGCACCGCCGGAAGCTGCGCATCACGGGGCGGGAGATGTCGAACGTGATCTTCGGTTATGTCTCCGGGCAGGTCATCACCTCGGTGCTCGTCATGATCTTCACCTACATCGTGCTGAGCGTGTTGCGGGTGCCGGGCACGCTGACGCTCGCCATCCTGGCCGGCATCCTCGACATCCTGCCGATCCTTGGCTTCATCATCTCCACGGTGCCTGCATTCCTGTTGGCCTTGAGCGTATCGTCCAAGACCGCGTTTATCGTCCTCATCCTCTATCTGGTGTTTCATGTGATTGAGAATTATCTCATCGTGCCGAAGGTGTATGGCAAGAACCTCCGGCTCTCCACGCTCACGGTGTTGTTGGGGTTGCTGGCGGGAGTGCTGCTGGCGGGGATTCCCGGATCTCTGGCAGCCTTGCCGGTGATTGCTTCCTATGCCGCGATCGAGCGGATTTGGCTGAAGCCATTTCTGCGTGAAGGGGTTTCCGAGAAGCACGAACTGCAAAAGGACGAGGTGTTCGGGGAGAAGGAATGATCGGGGTAGGGTTTGTCCCCATGGGGATATCTCGGAACCCGGAGTAGAATGCCTTATCGTGGGCAGCATCAGCGAACCGGAGAAAGTCGTTTCCTGACAATCGGATGAAGCAAGCAACACCGTATGGATCCGCAATGAACACCTTCCTGTTTCTAATCAGGGTGACCGTCCGCCAGTGGTTTGCCCACCGCGTTCCGAGAATGGGCGCGGCGCTGTCCTTCTACACGGTGTTCTCGCTCGCCCCGCTTGTCATTGTCACGCTGTCCTTGGTCAGTCTGGCCGTGGCGCGCAATACCGCCAGCGCCGCGATGGTGGATCAAGTCAGGGACATGGTCGGCGATGAGGGGGCGGACACCGTGAGGATGATTCTGAGCAAGGCAGCCGATGTGCATGCAGGCGCCTGGGAGACGATGTTTGGCTTTGGGGTGTTGCTGGTTGGCGCTTCCGGGGTGTTCGGTGAGTTGCAGGACTCACTGAATGAGATCTGGGATGTGGCGCCGCGGCGCCATCCGGTATTCGCGTTGCTCATGGAACGCGCGACCTCGTTTGTCATGGTCCTGGTGATGAGTTTGCTCCTGCTCCTGTCGTTTCTTTTCTCGGCCGGGGTGGCGATGGTGAACAACTACTTGCATGGACTGTCGCCCGGACTTGGTGATGCCTGGGAGTTAGGCAATTCGGGCGTATCGCTGTTGATCACCGCTGTTTTGTTTGCACTGATCTATCGGGTGGTGCCTGACACCCGCGTCCTGTGGCGGGACGTCTGGGCTGGAGCCTTGATCGCGGCAGTGCTCTTCGTGGTGGGCAAATTCGTTCTGGCCTTCTACTTTGGCCGGAGTGCCATTGCCTCGAGTTACGGCCCCGCAGGTCCGCTTATCATCATCCTGCTCTGGGTTTTCTACTCCGCACAGATATTCTTTTTCGGTGCCGAGTTCACGCGGGTGTATGCATTGCACCGCGGCTCGCGGCGATCTGATATCGGCTTGCCGCAAGTGGATTGATGCCCGGCTCATGAGGGTCAACCGCGCGGGTGACCAGGTGCAAAATTCGAAGAGGTTGTTTTCATGGTGGCAATTCCGTTTCAGCCATCGGCGAAGTCAAGAACAACGCGTGACGCCACCTTGCCATGCACAAGGCGGTCGAGAATCCGGTTGATCGCGGAGAGCGGTTGCGATTCGATATCGGCCTTGACTTTGCCTTCACCGTGCTGGGCTTGTTGGCGGGAGTGCTGCTTGCGGGGATTCCCGGATCGCTGGCGGCCCTGCCGGTGATCGCCTCCTACGCCGCGATCGAACGCATTTGGCTAAAGCCGTTCCTGCGGGAAGGAGTTTCCGAGAAGCACAAACTGCGAAAGGACGAGGTGTTCGGGGAGAAGGAATGAGCGGGCGGAGTAGGGTTTTACCCCATTGGAAAGCGTCCCCGGTCGATGCATAATGCCCTCCGATATCCGCACCCATCGGGGGCACTGGGAGTTCCCATACCCGCTGCAAGTCGGACCGCTAGCAACCACCAATTTGGTAACCACGAAAACAACAGACATGAAAACACGAATTCGAATTCTAACGAAATATCAAGCCCGGCAATTGAATGCCATGGCAAGTTCAAAGCGCAACCGCCCTGCCCGCAAACCGCATGGGCTCATCGGCTCGGCGCTCGCAGGTTTGGGCCTGTTGTCACTCGTCACCGGTGCCACCGGGCAAGGCGTGCCGCTGGGCGCGGCGCAGAATGTCGCCATCGCCAGTTATGCCGGGGTGACCAATACCGGACCCAGCATTGTCAACGGCAATATCGCCCTTAGTCCGCTCATCACGATCACGGGATTCAGCGTCTCGAATCCACCCGGCCCGGGCATCGTGACCGGCACGGTTCATTACAATGACACGCCGGCCCAGAACGCCCGGGCCGACGCCATGACCGCTTACAATACATTGGCAGGTCAGGCCTATCTGCCGGCCAACGACAAGACGGGCGTGGACTTGGGTGGCTTGACGCTCACTCCGGGCGTTTACCATTTTAACACCTCGGCCGGATTGACCGGTGCCCTGACCCTCAATACCTTGGGCGATCCCAACGCGGTTTTCATTTTCCAAATCGGCAGCTCGCTGACCACGGCGACAGGCTCATCGGTCGTTGTGGCAGGTGGAGGCACCCCCAATATCTATTGGCAAGTCGGCAGTTCGGCCACGCTGAACTCCACCACCGCCTTTGACGGCAATATCCTCGCCCTGGCCAGCGTCACCATGAAAACCAATGCCTCTCTCGCAAATGGTCGCGCGATCGCCTTGAACGGATCGGTGACCATGGAGAGCAACGGGATCTCCTCCCCTGCGGCCCTCAACACGCCCGCCCTCGGCCGCTTTTGGAATGGCTCGGCCAGCAATCTCTGGTCGGGCACAAACTGGTCCGACAACGTCAACGCGTCCAACCCTCCGGTCCCGCTCGGTGCAAACGTCGATGTGACTTTCTCGGTCAACCCCACCCTGATCCCCACACCCATACCGATCCATCAAAGCACCCTCCTCGGCGGAGACCAGATGATTTCGAGTCTTACAGTCAATGATACGGCACCGGTGACCATCGGCGGCCCGGGCACCCTAACACTTAGAACGACCGGGCAATTAACCGGCATCAATGTCAACAGTGGCGCCGGCCTGACGACCATCAGCAGCAACCTGGTGCTGAGCGATCTGTCCTCCCAAGTCGTCACCGTCAACAATGCGGCAGGCATGCTCATCAGTGGCGTCGTCAGGGACGTCGTCGGGGGCAGCAATGGGCTGACCAAGGCGGGCACAGGCGTTTTGACCCTCACCGGCGCCAATACCTATACCGGGGCCACGGAGGTCACCAGCGGCACTATGCTGGCTGGCAACGTGTCAGCGTTTGGCAGCGGGGTGCTGGTCATCAACGGTGGCGTTGTCGACACCTACAAATCGCAGGTGCTCGGGATGAACGTGGGCGGCTACGTCCAAAACGGCGGCCAGATCCGCATGGACCTGGAAGGCACCACCCCCGACAAGTACACCCACTTTAACGTCCTCGAGCCCATCGATCCCACCGTCCCCCCCGTTCTCAGAGGCGGAACGGTGTTTGTCTATAACCTCAGTGGCAACTATGTGCCTTATGGCGCGTGGGTCGGCAACCCCAGCGGGGATGTGCAGAAAATCGTTCAAACCAGCCATGGCTTGAGCGGCCAGTTCGCCTCCAACTCGCCGACTTCCGATTTCTACAACGCGGCATTCAACGTGGACTTCCACTACCATCAGGGCGACACGCTGCTGTACCCGACGCTGACCTATGATCCCTTAAATGCCAAAGTCACTTGGGTCCAGCGGCCGTTTGACTCGCTGCCCGGCCTGACGGCCAATCAGGCTGCGGTGGGCGCGGCGCTCAATACATTCCAGTCTAACAACCCGGTGGATCCCGCTGGCATGATCACCTATCTCGACGGCCTGCCGATCGCCACCCTGCCGGATCTGTACAACTCGCTCATGCCAGGTGATCTGACGGCGATGTTCCAAATCGGGTTCGCTGGCGCGGACATGCAGAATGCCAACATCGAGCGACACCTCGAACTGGTTCGCCAGGCCCCACAAGGCTACACCCCGCCCCCATCCACCACCAGGTCTAAGGACAGCAAGGGTGGCGTGGTTGAATCCGCACCGGTGATGACCCGGGAAGACAAGCGCTGGAGCTTCTTCCTCGAAGGATCCGGAGAATTCTCGCGCGTAAATGGCGACCTCAACGCGTTCGGATACGACTTCAACACCGAGCGGGTGACGGTGGGTGCCGACCTGCGCGTGAGCGAAAACTTCGCGGTCGGCATCATGGGCAGCTACGCCGAATCGAATGCGGATCTGGCCCACGGCGGCTCCATCGACGTGAACACCGGCAAAGTGGCGGTCTATGCCACGGTGTTTGGCAACGGGTTCTATTTGGACGGATTGATTGGCGCCGGCTACAATTCGTATGACACCACCCGCGCCGGGTTGCTCGGCTATGCCAACGGCAGCACCAATGGCTGGGAACTCGACACTCTGCTTAACGGCGGATATGACATTCATCAGGGTGACTGGACCTATGGCCTCACAGCATCAGTGGCATACACCCGGGTGCAGTTCGACAGTTTCACGGAATCCGGTTCGCTGGCGCCGTTGGGCTACCCCAGCCAGGAACAGGAATCGCTGCGGACCAATCTCGGTGCCAGGATCGCTTACACCGCAACCATGGGTGGGATGAAGGTTACGCCCCAAGTGCGGGTGTCATGGCAGCATGAATTCCTCGACAGCACACAGTCGATGCGCTCGCAGTTTGCATTCGGCAACAGCCCTATGTTTACAGTGGACGGACCCAACATGGGAAGGGACAGCGCCCTCATCAGCGCCGGCGTGAACCTGCAGGTCACCTCGACTCTAAACATCTATGCGTATTACGACGGTCAGGTGGGTCGCTCCAACTACGTGTCTAACAACGTTTCGTTGGGTCTGAAATACGACTTCTAAACGCGACACCCGAATTCACGACTCCAACAACCGCCCCCGCCGCGAACCGGCGGGGGCGGCTTTGCGTGCAGCCCCGGACTCGGCTGGCGATGGGCTTCAAGATCCAGACTAGGGATTCACCCCATAGCGGAAAACAGAATCCTTGCACAGGGTGGACTCGCCGGCCGCGCCCGCCTGGGATCGCGAAGATGCCGGGTACCCTTTACAAATGATCCCCACACCATGCCCAGAAATTCAAACCAACCGAAATCGGCAGCCACTCTGCGCCGCCGCGCGAAGCAACTCGCAACAGGCCGTGCCGTGGCTTCAGCCACAACCTGCACGCAGGCTGACACCCGGCGCCTGCTCCACGAATCGGAGGTCCATCAGATTGAGTTGGAAATGCAAAACGCGGAGTTGCAGATTGCCCGCGATGCGGCTGAAGCCATGTTGGAAAAGCATGCGTCCCTCTATGATTCCGCCCCCGTCGGCTATTTCACACTCGCTGCCGACGGCGTCATCCGCGTGGCCAATCTAACCGGATCGGGGATGGTCGGCATCGAGCGTTCACGCCTGCTTGGCCGCGCTTTCGGCCTGCTGATTCCCGCGGACCGCCGGCCCGAGTTCGGCTCCTTCCTCAGCCGGGTCTTCGCGGGGCAGACTGAGCAATCCATGGATTTCGAATTGTTGTGCAAGGGCCAGCCACGCCGCTCCGTGAACATCGGGGCGCGGCGATCCCTCAACGGCGAGGAATGCAGCGCCGTGGTGATGGACATCACCGAACGCAAACGCGCTGAGGATCAACTGCGCATCTCGGAAATCCGTTACCGCCGCTTGTTTGAAGCGGCGCGCGACGGTGTCCTCCTCCTTGACCCGAGCACCGGCACGATCACCGACGCCAACCCGTTCATGACGGAATTGCTGGGTTATCCGCGGGATCGGCTGATTGGCAAGGAACTGTATGAGATCGGCCTGATCAAGGATGAGGCCGAGAGCCGGAACAAGTTCAAGAAGCTCAAGGGGGGCCAAGAGGTCCGTTACGAGGACCTGCCGCTTGAAAGGCAGGACGGACGGCATCAGGATGTCGAAGTGGTGGCCAATCTCTATCAGGAGAACGGCCGTGCCGTCATCCAATGCAATGTTCGCGACATCACCGAACGCAAGCACGCCGAGGTGGCCTTGGCCAAGGCGGCGCGCCAGCGTTTGGCGCTGTCCGAAATCTCCGCGCGGGTCGTTGGTCAAACGGCTCTGCAAGGGGTGTTGGATGTGGTCGTCTGCGCGGTGCGCGAATTGACCGGAGCAGCCGTCGCCGCCGCCGTCCGCAGCCATCAAAGGGATGAGTTTAGCACCGGCGCGGTATCGCGGGCTGAGGGACGCGCCTCGTGTCCGCCCGGCCAGATCTTCAACATCGGGAAGGGCGCGGTGTGCCTGGAGCAACTCGATCGCAACGCCTCGATTCGCATGACCGATCTGGAGTTGCGGGCGGACCCGGTCTTGCGGGATTTGGCCGAGAACCTCGGGCCGTTGCGCGGCCTGTTAGGGGCACGACTCATGGATGCCAAGTGCCGGTCGATCGGCGCGGTCGTGGTCAGCGACAAACAGAACGGTGGCGACTTCACGGAAGAGGATGAGCTGCTGCTCTCGCAACTGGCATCGATCACTTCACTGGCGATGCAGCACATCGAGGCCCGCGCCGCCGCCGAACACGCCGACCACGCCAAGGACAACTTTCTGGCTGTGCTCAGCCACGAGCTGCGGACGCCCTTGACGCCCGTGGTGTTGGGGATGTCGATGCTCCGGGACCGCACGGACCTCGATCCGAAGGTGCGCGAGGTGCTGGAGATGGTCCGCCGCAATGTGGATTTGGAGACGCTGTTGATTGACGACCTGTTGGATGTGACGCGAATCTCGCGGGGAAAGACCGAATTGCACAAGCAGCGCGTACAACTCGGTACTGTCATCCGGCAGGCGGTGGACGTCTGCAAGCCTGATATGGAAGCCCATGGTCTGTCCCTCGGGGTGGACTTGGGAGCGGCCGGACTCTGTTGGATCGAGGCCGACTTGTCCCGGTTGCAACAGGTTTTCTGGAATCTATTGAATAACGCGATCAAGTTCACGCCGGCCGGCGGCCATGTGGGAATTCGTTGCCATCGCAACGGGCACCATGTGGTCGCAGAGGTGAATGACAGTGGAATCGGAATGGAGGAGGAGAGTCTGTCCCGAGTCTTCAACGCCTTCGAGCAGGTGGAAAGCTCGATCACGCGGCAATTTGGCGGCTTGGGCTTGGGTTTGGCCATCAGCAAGGCGATGGTTGAAATGCACGGGGGTGTGATCGAAGCGCGGAGCAAAGGCCGGGATAAGGGAGCCACGTTCCGCATCAGGCTTCCGCTCGCTGCGCCCGCCGGGCCGCTTGCCGTGAATGGCTCGCCCGGGGTATCCGCGACTGCCCGGTCGCCACAACAAAGCGTCCGCCCCTTGAGGATTCTGTTGGTTGAAGACCACGGCGTCACCGCGAAGCTGACGAAAATGGTGCTGAGCGCCGAAGGTCATCGTGTCGAAACGGCCGGCGACGTGGCCACGGCATTGAAACTGGCTGGCCAAAAACCATTCGATCTCATGGTGAGCGATCTCGGACTGCCAGACGGCAGCGGCCATGAACTGATGCGAAAGTTAGGCGAGCGCGGGCACAGATTTCCCGGCGTCGCGCTGAGCGGCTATGGCATGGACGATGACCTTCGACGAAGCCGCGAAGCCGGCTTCGCCACCCATTTGACAAAGCCAGCGTCCCGCGAAGCCATTGTTGATGCCATCGCATCGGTCATGGCCATGGAACCGTGAGAAGGGCTTCGGACTGCGGCTTGAGTGGTAGCGTAACACCCCATGGCGCGTTTTCAGGCAAGACGACATACTTTCCGCATGCACCATCTCCGCTCCGCTTCCGCTGTCCTGCACTTCCGTCTCGCCGCGTTCTTGCTGTTCCTCATTTTCCTGCTCGCGCCCGTCGGTCTCGGCCTGCTGCTTCAGTCGCTCCTTACCAACAACTTCAAGTTGACCGTCGCGGGATCCGGCCTCGCGATTCTAAGCCTGGGCTTGGTCATCCCGCAGTGGGCTGTGGGGTCCCGCACCGGATGTCCGTTGTGTTGGACCCCGGTGCTCGCTCCGAAAGGATGCGCCAAACACCGCCACGCCAGGACGTTCATGGGCAGCCACTGCCTGCGGGTGGCCATCGCCATCTTGTTCAGGAAGCGATTCTGCTGCCCCTACTGCGATGAATCCACGGCGCTGGACCGCCCGAGTGCGCGCAATAGCGCCGCCGACCATTGGTCGCAACTGGATTGATGCCGCCGCCAAAGCGATGAAATGTCAGAACCAAGGCCTTTCTTTGCAATGCACTGGGCATCCGGGTCGCGGCCGGCGCGCTTTATCCGTTTGCCGTACTTCGGCTCAGCCCGATCATTGCCGGGGCCGCAATGGGCCTGAGTTCCGTTGCGGTCATCGGCAATGCCATGCGCCCGTGGAAGGTGAAACTGTGATGGGCTGCGGGAGTAGGGGAAGACCCCATTGTCCTATCTACGCGCTTCGCTACTTTGGTGCTTGTGAGAAAGCCAATCAGCAACGTCCCATTGCATGCCTCATCCCATGCCGAAACCTGTATGATTCACCACTTGTCCTGGGCCGTCGTGGCGGTGGCTTGGGTCATGGCAGTTGGCGATCCCCTGACCATGATTCCGAGCCGGGAATCCAGCCCGCAGGATCCTTTCATGGGCACGCGAGGCGAGGAGCTATCCGAACAACGGATTTCTAACGCGATTGGGGATTCTCCCTGGTCGGCGGTGCGGGCAACGTCATTCCACAGCGGCCCTGGGCAGGCCGGAAAGACGGAGGTCAACGCCTTGGATCCACCCGACGGTCGCCGCCTCAACATCGAGGAGACCTTTGAATTCATCGAGCGGATGGAGCGGGTCCCGTTAAGCGCCGCGGAAAGGCAGGACCTGGGGAAGGTCCTGAAATTCCGGTAGGGATACACCCCATGGCGATTCGCAGAGATTCATGAATCAACACCTGAAAATCCGTGCACAAGCCTGCTAACAGTGGGGCCTTGCCTGGCGCCTTCGCCGGGGAGGATCATCAACCACGCAGTGATGCTGAAGGCACCACGCCCAAGGAACGCGCCGAAGACAAGGGAGACTTGGAAAACGCGCGGGTGGATGTGCCAACAACTTCGGCTGGGCCACGCAAACCGTTTTGGAAATGCCTCGGTCCCGGACTGATCACCGGGGTGGCGGATGACGACCCCTCAGGCATCGGCACCTATTCCGTCACCGGTGCTCAGTTCGGCTATGGGTTGCTGTGGCTGACCCCGGTCTGCATCCCGCTCATGAGCGCAGTGCAGGAGATGTGCGGGCGCGTCGGGATTGTGACGGGTCGCGGGCTGGCCTCCGTCATCAAGCGGGATTATCCCAGGTGGCTCCTATACGCTACGGTGTTGCTCCTCATCGGCGCAAATGTGTTCAACATCTATGCCGATCTCAATGTCATGGCGGCATCCGCCCAAATGCTGTTCGGAGGGGAGTTTGCGCTCTGGTTGACGCTGCTTGCAGGGGCCACGGTAACGGCACAGATTCTGGTGCCGTACCATCACTATGTCCGGATCCTCAGATGGCTTTGTTTGGCACTTCTTGCCTATGTGGTCACGGCCTTGCTGCCGGCAGTGAAAAATGATTGGGCACAGATCGCGTATCATTTCTTTATTCCATCGTGGAATTGGAGCCAAGCCTTCATCATGACCATTGTGGGCTATTTGGGAACGACCATCTCCCCATACCTGTTCTTCTGGCAGGCGGGACAGGAGGTGGAGGAGGAGATTGCAGACTCAAAGGCTGACGCGCCGGGACACCGCACCGAACGCGTGAGCGCGGAGGAAATCCGCAACTTACGTGCCGATACAATCATCGGAATGCTCGCATCCCAAGCCGCGACATTTTTCATCATCATTTGCACAGCGGCGACGTTGCACACCAAAGGCATCACGGATATCAACACCGCCCAGGATGCCGCCAAGGCCCTGCTGCCCCTGGGCAAATCCGCCTATTGGCTTTTCACGTTGGGGATTCTTGGAACCGGGTTGCTGGCAATCCCGACCCTGGCCGGTTCGGCCGCCTATGCGGTCTCCGAAACGTTCGGCTGGCGCTATGGCCTCTACCGGCGCTTCAAGCGCGCACGCGGTTTCTATCTGACGATCGCAGCAATGATCCTTGCCGGTTATGCCATGAATTTCGTGCAGGTGATCAGTCCCGTCAAGGCGCTGCTTTACTCCGCTGTTCTGAATGGCGTGGTGGCCGTTCCGCTTCTGGTCGTCCTCATGTTTATATGTAACAATCCGAAGATTGTGAAGTCCAGGGTCAATGGCCGGGTTTCAAATGTCCTGGGTTGGCTGACGGTTGTGATCATGGGCACGTCGGTTGCCCTGATGTTCTGGGCGATGCTTGCGGGGCCGGGCAAATCGTCGATGTGATGATGCCGCCATCCGGACGGGATCCGCTGATTGGTGATACCCAGGTCTCGCCTCACTTCACCGATGGCCGCCTTGCCCTGGCGCGGTGCAGCTTGAACCCCTGATAGAGCAGCGCGCTGCCGATCCACACGGCAAGAGCCACAAGCGGATAGGCGATGAGACGGGGGACCAGCGCAAAGAGAATGGCCAGCGCCAGCAGCAACACGCCAACCGCCACCGTGATGCGGGCTTCGACAGGTTCGATCACCCGCCGGTGGGTGAATGCGGCGCCGACCACATTGGCGATGCGCACCACGCCGGCGGCGGCCCGCCCGGAACTTCCGCCACCACGGCGCGGCAAGCGCTGCCGGCGGCGCGGCTGATTCGGCGCGCGAACCTTGCTCCTGGCGTCCAGGATGATCTCCGTCGCGTTTTCCAGGTCCGCCTCGAACATCGCCTCCATCGAGCGCGCAAATGGCATATCTTCGACCACCACATCCATCTCGCAATTGCCGAACCAACTCGCGATGTTGAGGTTGGTGGAACCAACCCGCGCCCAGCGCCCGTCGGCGACGGCCGTCTTGGCGTGCAACATGGTTCCGTTCCACTCGAAGACACGCACTCCCGACTCTAACAACGCTCGATAGCCCGCGCGGGACAAGGGTTTGAGCAGCAGGATATCCGTGGCGTTGGGCACCAGCAGGCGCACGTCAACGCCGTCCTTCGCCGCGGACCTCAGCGCTTGCACGTAACTGGTCATGCCTGCGTAGTAGGCATCCGTTAGCCACAGACGCTTGGTGGCAAGCGCGGCGATGAGTTGATCGACGCGAAACATCCCGCCCGTGGACGGGGTGCTTGCCACCACCCGCAGGGCGGCCTCACCGTGCGCCGCGCTGGTGTCCGAAGTGACCGGATCTGTTTCCGCGATCGGTTCCCCGGTCATCGCCCAGACGGCGGCGAACGCCTGCTCCAATTCGGCCACGCATGCCCCGCGCAGCTCGACACCGGTGTCGCGCCATGGCTCGATTTTCTTGTCGGGATCGCCGGCCCACATTCGCCCGATGCACAAGCCGCTAACGAATCCGATCTCGCCGTCGACGCAGAGGGTTTTGCGATGGTTGCGGCTTAGCCAGCCAAAGGGGGTGTCCCAGCGCGCCGGGTTATAACATCGCACATCCACTCCGTCGGTACGCAGACGCTTCCAGAACGAGCGCGATGCAGTCCCCAGGCCGCCGAGCCAATCGTAGATCAGACGAACCCGCACGCCCTCCCTGGCTTTGGCCACCAGGGCATCGGCAAACATCCGCCCGGTGAGGTCGTCATGGATGATGTAACTCTCGAAATGAACGTGCCGCTTGGCTGCACCAATGGCAGCGAGCCAGGCTGGATAGTTTTCCCGCGCGTCTTTGAGCAGACGAATGCTGTTGCCAGGAATCAGGGAGGCTCCCGCCGCGCGTGAGAAGGCTTGGTTGGCAAGTCCGCGAACTGATGACGGTGATTCAACTGCGCGTTGGGAATGGAGTCCTGGGACACTCATGGTTCATGGACCTATCAGCGTGCAGCGCCAAAAAGCAAGGGGTTAATCAGCGGGCGAGGGCGGGCGCATCGCAGCCGGAATGATGCCCGGTGGTTGGGGTGAAAACCCCATGGCACGTCCTCCGGTCCACGGGCTAGTCTATGACCGCGTTGAAACCCCGAATTGTCGCACACCGATGAAAGTACAAACCATGATGGATATCGCCACCGCGCTGGTTGCAGACGACAAAGGCCTGCTGGCGATGGATGAAAGCACGCCCACCTGCAACCAACGCTTTGCCAGGCTGGGCATTGCGGAAACGCCGGAGGCGCGGCAGGCGTACCGGGAATGGATCGTGACGACCCCCGGCCTCGGCGAGTCCATCAGTGGCGCGATCCTCCACGACGAGACGCTGCGCCAGCAGATGGAGGACGGCACGCCATTGGTCGGTGTCCTCACTGCGGCACGGATCATTCCCGGCATCAAGGTGGACGCCGGCGCCAAGGAGATGGCGGGCCATCCCGGTGAGAAAATCACCGAAGGCCTCGACGGCTTGCGCGAGCGGCTCCATGAGTATTATCAACTCGGCGCGCGTTTTGCCAAGTGGCGCGCGGTCATCGCCGTGGGCGATGGCAATATTCCCAGCCGCGCTTGCATCGCTGCCAATGCCCACGCCCTGGCCCGCTATGCCGCGTTGTGCCAGGAACAAGGACTGGTTCCCATCATCGAACCGGAGGTGCTCATGGACGGCGGGCATTCGCTGGCGTGTTGCGGCACTCTAACAGAAAATGTTCTGTTTACGGTCTTTCAACAACTTCACATCCAACATGTGATGCTGGAATGCGTGATTCTCAAGCCTAACATGGTTGTCGCCGGGTTGGCCTGCCCGAGGCAGGAATCCGTGGACGAAGTGGCCGATGCGACGGTGACCTGTTTGCTGCGCTGCGTGCCCGCCGCGGTTCCGGGAATTGCGTTTTTGTCAGGCGGCCAATCCGCCGAACTCGCCTCGGCCCGCTTGAATGCCATGAATGTCAGATGCGGGCCGCGTGCGCCGTGGGCCTTGGCATTTTCGTTTGCCCGCGCCATCCAGCAACCGGCATTGGAGATTTGGCGGGGCGACGAGGCCAACGTGTTGGCGGCACAACAGGCGCTCTATCATCGCGCCAGGTGCAACCGGGCCGCCCGCCGTGGCGAATACGCCGGCGCGATGGAATGAGCCTTGAGGATCACGCGCGACGATTAGGGTGGACGGGAAGGTTCTCCGATTGTATTTCTCACGTGTCGTCCGTAATCGCTTGCCGAAAAGGAGAACTCTAGCCGGTTTCTGAACGTCCCACCGAACGATTTGCCCCATGTCAGTCGAATTCAAAGATTACTACAGCACGCTCGGGATTGGCCGCGATGCGAGCGATGCCGACATCAAGAAGGCGTTTCGCAAGCTCGCGCGCAAATACCACCCCGATGTGGCGAAGGACAAGGCGTCGGCCGAAGAACGATTCAAGGAGATCAATGAGGCGAATGAAGTGCTGAGCGATCCCGAGAAACGCAGGAAATACGACCGCCTTGGTGCCGACTGGCAGCATGAAGGCGCCTACCAGGCACCTCCGCATGGCGCGCGGGAGAGTGGCGAGGAGTTTCATTTTGGCGGTACTGGCTTCAGTGATTTTTTCGAGCAGTATTTCAGCGGCGGCAGCCGCTATGGGTTTTCGCAAGAGTCTTTCGCAGAGCCTCCAAACAGGACCCGGCCCAGACGCGGCCATGACATCGAAGGTGATATTCTCGTCACCTTGGAAGAGGTCATGCATGGGGCGATTCGGTCCATTTCCCTGCAATCGGTGAACCGCCAGACTGGCAAGACAGACACGCAATCGTTTCAGGTGCGAATCCCGCCCGGGGTCACCGAGGGGCGGCGAATCCGCGTCCCTGGCCATGGCGAGGCGGGTCATGACGGAGCTGCCGCCGGTGACCTATACTTGCGGGTTCGCCACGCCGCTCATCCGGATTTCACCAGCCGCGAAGCGGATCTCTTCCGCGATCTCAACATCGCACCGTGGGAAGCCGTTCTGGGCTCGGAGGCGGTGGTTCATTCTCTCGACGGGCCGATCAAACTCCGCATCCCAGCCGCCGCGGAGAATGGCCAGCAACTTCGCGTGCGCGGCCGGGGGCTGCCCAAGGGCAAGAGCGGCGAGCGCGGCGATTTCCATGTGATTCTCAATATCCAGATCCCTGCCGCTCTTCGTGAGGAAGAACGCGCCCTTTGGGAAAAACTCCGTGACACATCCACCTTTCGCCCACGTCCCGCATGAAACCCGATTTTCCCCAAGAAGACGAGAGCCGCACGGTTTACGATCCGGAATGCGAAGCCGCATACTCTCTCGAAGTCGTCGCCGAACTGGCGGGTGTGAGCATCCAAACCGTGCTGCATTATCATGAGATCGGAGTGATATCACCGGCCACGGATGCACTGGGATTCGACACCGAAGGTCTGCGCCAACTCCGCCGCATCGAGCACTTGCGCTGTGCCCACGAGTTGAATGACAGCGGCTTGCGATTCGTCTTGGATCTATTGCATGAGGTCGAGCAGTTGCGCCAGGAACTGCGGCAAAGGTCCCGGTAGGGTAACACCCCATGGGCAGGCACCCGCAATCATGGCACATTTGCCTTGCAGAAAATCACCCGGCAGCGATCATCATCATGGATGGCGGATGGTCACTGTTGCCAATGAAAGCGATCATGAACGAATCTCCATTGAGTCGGCTGTCAGACACCTATCTGGCAGCCCTCCAGTCCCATTTCAAGCAAGGTCCCAACCTGAGCCTGCAAGCCGCGCATGAAATCGGCCGGGAGGCGGTGGCCATCGGCTTGGAGACGTTGGATTTGGCCAGGATTCACGAACAGGCGCTGGCCGCACTGGTCGTGCCGACGGGCCCGGTTGCCGGACGCGAGGAGTTGCGCGCGCGGGCGGCGGCCTTTTTCACCGAGGCGATCACGCCGATCGAGGAGACGCACCGCGCCGCACTGGACGCTAGTGCCAATTTGACCCAACTGCACGCGGCGCTGGACGAGCGGATGCTGAATCTGGCGGATGCCAGCCACGAATTGCAACATGAAATCGCCGGGCGGACGACGGCGGAGACAGCCCTCACGAAAAGCCAGCGGTCCTCCGGTCAGTTGCTCAAGGACTCACGGGTCCTCGAAAAGCAGTTGCGGGACATGGCCCACACGCTCCTGACCACCACCGAGGCCGAGCGGCATCGATTGAGCCTGAAGCTCAATGACGAGATCGCCCAGATTTTGTTAGGAATTAACATTCGGATCCTGGCGTTGAAAAATGACATCGCCAACAACCACACAGACCTTGCCCATGAGATCGCGGCCACCCGGCAGTTGGTTGACGACTCCGCGAAAATCATCAGCAGCTTAGCCCATGAATTCAGCATCCAACATGAACGATGAGAGGACCGAGCTGTCGCGGCTCTATCAATTGGCATTACGGAAGCAACTGACTCAAGGTGTCGGCGTGGACCTCGAGGAGGCGCGGGAGCTTGGGCGTCACGCCATGACCCTGGGGCTGGAAACCCTGGACATGGCCAGGATTCACGAGATTGCCATGGTCTCGCTGGTGCTGCCCGGCGGCTCCGTCAGCACCAACAACAATCTGATGGGCCGGGCGGGACTGTTTTTTGCCGAAGCCATCACCCCGATCGAGCAGACGCATCGCGGGGCGCGCGAAGCGAACACCCAACTCAACCAGATCGTCAAGACCCTCAGCCAGCGCACCCTCGAACTGGCCAACTCCGTCGAGGAGCTGAAACAGGAGATCCTTCAGCGCAAGGTGGTGGAGGAGTCCCTGCGGGCCAGCGAACTGACCACGCTCATGTTGTTGGAAAAGTCCCAACAGATGCAAGAGGAGTTGCGGCATTTGTCCCGCCAGTTGTTGTCCGTGCAGGAAGAGGAGCGCCGCAAGATCAGCCGCGAGCTGCATGACGTCATCGCCCAGACGCTGACCGGTATCAATGTGCGCTTGGCAGGTTTGAAGGCCGAGTCCACCACCAGCACCACCGAACTTCACAAACAGATCACCAGCACCCAGCGACTGGTTGAGAAATCCGTGGACATCGTGCATCGCTTTGCCCGCGAATTGCGCCCCACGCTGCTGGATGACCTCGGCTTGATTCCCGCGCTTCAGGCACACCTCAAAGGCTACATGGAAGACACCGGCATCCGCGCCAGCCTCAGGGTGTTTGCCGGGATTGAGGAAACCAGCGGCACGCTGCGCACGATGCTCTATCGGGTCGCCCAGGAGGCGCTCACCAACGTGGCCCGCCATGCCAAGGCGAGTCAGGTGGAAGTGACCATCGAATCGCGCGACGGCGGCATCCGGATGGCCATTGTTGACAACGGCCAGGGCTTTGAAGTGGATGGCAAATCCAGCGCCAGGAAACACAACCGGTTGGGCCTGCTGGGCATGCGGGAGCGCGTCGAAATGCACGGCGGCACGTTTGGCGTGGATTCCGCCCCCGGCCGCGCCACCACTGTTTGCGTCGAAATCCCGCCGCCGAAAATCCGCAAGAAAAAAGATCTGTTAGACAAAACGGACAACCCCAACACCCCATCCCCATGAACCCCATTACCGTTCTGCTGGCAGAAGACCACATGATCGTCCGCGAAGGCCTGTTGGCCCTGCTCAAACAAGAGACCGACATCCAAGTCGTCGGCGAGGCGGAAAACGGCCGCCAGGCGGTGGCGCTGGTCGCCGATCTAACACCCGATGTGGTGGTCATGGATATCGCCATGCCGCTGCTCAACGGCTTGGAATCGACGCGGCAGATTCTGCATGCCTCGCCCACGACCCGGGTGATCATCCTCTCCGCGCACGGCGACGACGCCTATGTCGAGCAGGCCATGGCGCTGGGCGCGGCGGGCTACCTGATCAAACAAACCGCTTCCCACGTGTTGGCCGTGGCGATCCGCGAGGTTGTCAAGGGGCACCGGTTCTTCAGCCCGACCATTTCCAATCGCCGTTACCATCACCAGCGCAAGGCCAAGGCAATGGGCGAACTGCCGAAGAAAGGCGCCGCTCACCTCACGTCGCGCGAGATGGAGGTGCTCCAACTTATCGCCGAGGGCAAGGCGAACAAGGAGACCGCCGACGAGTTGCACATCAGCATCAAGACCGTGGAAAAACACCGCCAGAAGGTCATGGAGAAACTCAACATCCACGACACCGCCAGCCTCACCCGCTATGCGATTTCCGCCGGCATCATCGAAAGCAGCGTGCAGGTGACCATCCTCTAGCGCTCACCGGAGACACCTGCCCGGGCTGCGGGTAACGGACCAGCCGCAACGAGCCTTTTCTTCCGCGAATCCACCACCAGCGACAAACCCTCAAGACTGCGTGCACTCTAATGCCTCTTTTCGCCATGGGTAAATCCGATCCGAGAGAATCGACCACCTCTGGCCACCGCGCCAAGCGGCCCGCCGCAGGCCATCCCGAGGCTTCGGCCCGGCCCCGCGCCCAGGCCGACGCACAGCCCCTGCTCCACGAACTGGAGGTCCACCAGATCGGGCTGGAGATGCAGATCGCGGAGCTGCAGCTTGCCCGCGATGCGGCCGAGACCATGTTGACTAATCTGCGTGTCTCGGAAATCCGCTACCGCCGGCTGTTTGAAAGCGCGCACGACGGCGTGCTCCTGCTCGACCCCGAAACCGGCAGGATCACCGACGCCAACCCGTTCATGACGGAATTGCTAGGCTACCCGCGCGACCAATTGCTAGGCAAGGAGCTGTTTGAGATCGGCCTGCTCAAGGATGAGGCCGCGAGCCGGAAGATGTTCCAGAAGCTCAAGAGAAACCATGAGATCCGTTACGAAGACCTGCCGCTTGAAGGCAAGGACGGACGGCAGCACGAAGTCGAGGTGGTGGCCAATAGCTATCAGGAAAACGGCCGCGCCGTGATACAATGCAACATTCGCGACATCGCCGAGCGCAAACGGGCCGAGGCCGCACACCAGCGCCTCGCGGTGGTGACCGCCTCGAACCTGAAATTGCAGAAGGAAATCGCCCGCCGCCAGGCGGTGGAAGCCGCTCTTCAGCAGAGTGAGCAACAACAAAGCCAGTTGCTCAGGCAATCGCAGTTGCAGCAGCAACGGCTCCGCCATCTTTCCCATCAGATTCTGCACGCCCAGGAAGAGGAGCGCAAACGCATCAGCCGTGAACTCCATGACGTCGTCGCCCAAGCCCTCGTCGGCATCAACGTCCATGTCTCGGCGCTCACCCAGGGCAACGGGGGTGATCCCGAAGTCCTCGAGCGCAAGATCGCCTGCATGCACCAGGTGCTGGAGGAATCGCTGGATATCGTGCATCGCTTCGCGCGGCAGTTGCGCCCGGCGATGTTGGACGACCTCGGGCTCATTCCCGCTCTCCAGGCGTTCCTGAAGGGTTTCATGGAAGACACCGGCGTGCGCGCCAGTCTCAAGGCGTTCGGCGGTATCGAACAAGCGAGCGACGCCGTGCGCACCGTGCTCTATCGCGTGGCCCAGGAGGCGCTCACCAACGTCGCGCGCCATGCCAAGGCAAGCCGGGCGGACGTGAGCATCCAGCGCCTCGATGGGTGCATCCGCATGGAAATCAAGGACGATGGCCATGGCTTCAAGGTGAATGCGAAATCCAGCGCCAGGAAGCACCAGCGCTTGGGCATTCTTGGCATGCGCGAACGGGTCGAGATGATCGGCGGCACGTTTTGCGTCGAATCCGCCCCCGGTCACCCCACCACCGTCCGCGTCGACCTCCCCGCGGGAAAAGAAGGTTCAAAGAAGTCCGCCCCGTAGGCGCATTCGTTAAAATGCGATGTAGTCCACACGGTCCCCTGTGCGGACCTTCCGTAGGTGAACTGCGGCACTGAGGCGATTTTCGGAGTTCCCTGGTGCATTCGGATCGAAGACCGCACAGGGGACTGTGCGGACCACTACCCCCTGAATCTTATGGGGTGAACACCCCATGGCACTCCCCCGCCGTCACCCGTAGGGTCACTGCACGACGTCGGACGGCCCGCCCACTGGCGCATTCCCCCATAAACTCAAACACGCATGATCCAAACGCCACAGATGGCCCGTAAACTTGTGGCTTCCCTTGTGGGAGTCTTGCTGCTGGTGGCGTTGGTGGCGACACCCTCGTTCTGGGCATGGCGACAAACCCATGAAGCGGCGGATGCACGCAGGCACGCCTTCATGGTGATTGACCGCGCGAAAGGCCTGATGTCCGATTTGATAGATGCCGAGACCGGCCAGCGCGGTTACCTGCTCACGGGCGACGAGACGTTTCTGGAACCGTATTTGGCGGTGCGCGAAGGCATCCTCGGCCAGTTGCGGGAATTTCGCCAGATGTCCCAAGCCGGTGCCGCCACCCCCCATCTGGACGCGCTGCCTGAATTGATCGAGGCGAAATTGACCTATCTGGCTCAGAACATCGAGTTGCGCCGCAACAATGACCTGCCTGCGGCGCTGGCAAATGTGAAGAGTCCCCATGGCAAGCAGTTGATGGATTCGATTCACGCCGAGGTGGGTGCGGTCATCCGGATCGAGCAGGCCACGCTGGCGCAGAGCGACGTGGCGTTCCAAGCGAACCTGCGCCGCCTGTTCACCCTCATCGCTGGCGCCAACCTCTTCACGTTGCTGGTTTCCCTTGGATTCGCCTACCTGATCTATCAAAACTCCCGGCGCCGGCTGGAGAATCTCGTTCACGCCAAAACCCGCGACTTGCTCGAGGTGCAGAGGCAAACCAACGACCGGCTCCAGCAGGCCAACCTCTCCTTGCGGCTCAGCGAGGAAAAGATTGCCGTGACCCTCAACTCGATCGGTGATGCCGTGTTGGCCACCGATGCCAACGCCTGCGTCACCAGCCTCAATCCCGTGGCCGAACAACTCACCGGCTGGATTCAGGCGCAAGCGCTCGGCCGCCCGGTGAGCGAGGTGTTTCACATCATCAACAAGGAAACCCGCCAGCCCGCCACCATCCCGGTGGTGGCCGCTCTGGCGCAGGGCACGAGGCAAGGGCTGGCCAATCACACCGTGCTGATTGCGCGCAATGGCGGCGAGTGCGACATCGCCGACAGTTGCGCGCCGATTCGCGACCGTGACGGCCAGGTGGTCGGTGCCGTGCTGGTGTTCCGCGACGTCACCGCGGAATACGTTGTGCAGCAGGAACTGCGCGACAGTTCAGCACTGGTCCAAACCATCCTCAGCACCGTGGTGGATGGCATCATCACCCTCCATGCGGTCACCGGCAAGATCGAGACGGTCAACCCGGCCGCGGAGCGGATGTTCGGTTATTCCGCGGCGGAACTGCGCGACCAATCCGTTAGTATGCTCATCCCCGAGGTGATTGACGCTCAACACCTCGATGCCCTCAAGCCCGTCGCCACGGATGCTGCGACGCTTGGAAGCGAGATCGGACGCGAGGTGGTCGGGCACCGCAAGGACGGCGCTCCGTTTTCGTTAGAAATTGCGGTCAGCGAAATGTGGCTGCGCGGCCAGCGGTATTTCACCGGCATCCTGCGCGATCTCACCACGCGCAAACAGGCGGAAGAGGCGCTGCTCAAAGCGGGCGCCTTGCAAAGCGCGATCTTCAACAGCGCCAATTTCTCCAGCATCGCCACCGATGCCAAGGGCGTCATCCAGATCTTCAACGTCGGCGCCGAGCGGATGTTAGGTTATGCCGCCGCCGAGGTGATGAACCGGATTTCGCCGGCCGACATTTCCGACCCACAGGAACTCATCGCGCGCGCCACCGCCCTCAGCACCGAACTCGGCACACCGATTACTCCGGGCTTCGAGGCTCTCGTGTTCAAGGCCTCGCGCGGCATCGAGGACATTTACGAGTTGACCTATATCCGCAAGGATGGCAGCCGCTTCCCTGCGGTGGTGTCGGTCACCGCCTTGCGCGACGCGCAAAAGGAAATCATTGGCTATCTGCTCATTGGGACCGATAACACCATCCGCCAGCAGATTGAGGAAGAGCGCAAGCGTGTGGACAGGGTGCTGCAGGAAAACACCATCGAGCTTGAAAAGGCCAAGGCTGCCGCGGAGAAGGCCAATCAGGCCAAGTCCGACTTCCTTTCCGGAATGAGCCATGAACTGCGCTCGCCCCTCAACGCGATCCTCGGGTTTGCACAACTCATGGATTCCGACACGCCACCGCCCACCCCCCTCCAGAAGGGCAGCATCGACCAGATCCTGCACGCGGGATGGTATCTGCTGGAGTTGATCAACGAGATCCTCGATCTGGCGGTGGTCGAGTCCGGACGCCTGGCGCTTTCGCTCGAGCCGGTGTCGCTGCCCGACGTCATGCTTGAATGTCAGGCCATGATCGAACCACAGGCGCGGAAGCGCGGCATCAGCATGACCTTTCCCTCGTTTGCGGACCCCTGTTATATCAAGGCCGACCACACCCGCGTCAAACAGGTGCTCATCAACCTGCTTTCCAACGCGATCAAATACAATCAAACCGGAGGCTCGGTCGGCGTGGACTGTGTCCTGACATCGCCCGACCGGTTTCGCGTCAGCGTGAAGGACACCGGTGCGGGACTACCTCCGGAAAAGCTGGCACAGTTGTTCCAACCCTTCAACCGGCTCGGCCAGGAGGCCGGCAGCGAGGAAGGCACCGGCATTGGCCTGGTTGTCAGCAAGCGCCTGGTCGAACTCATGCAGGGCCGGATCGGCGTGACCAGCACGGTTGGGGCGGGCAGTGTCTTCTGGATCGAACTGGTGGCCGAAACCGATCCCCATGCGGCACTGATCAAAGCCGCATGCGCCACGCCTGCAGCGCCTCCGGCACTTGATGGCCTGCGCCCTCGCCTCCTGCTTTATGTCGAGGATAATCCCGCCAACCTCAGCCTCATCGAGCAACTCATCGCACGCCGCCCGGATATCCATTTGCTCACAGCCCAGAACGGCAGCGATGGCGTCAATCTCGCGCGTGCCCGCCTGCCGGATGTCATCCTCATGGATATCAACCTGCCCGGCATCAACGGCATCGAAGCGATGAAAATCCTCCGCCAGGACCCGGCCACGGCGCACATCCCCGTCGTGGCTCTCAGTGCCAATGCCATCCCGCGCGACATCGCAAAGGGCCTCGAAGCGGGTTTCTTCCGCTATCTAACAAAACCAATCATTGTCAACCAATTCATGGAAACCATGAACGAGGTCATGGAGTTGACATCCACCGGTAGGGTTTGTCCCCATAGGACGGCAGAGATTATGAATGTAGATTCAACATGTTAGCCGTCGGAACGTACACATCCGGTGTCGCACTGGCGGCGATCTACCATAGAAACACACCACAATGACAAAACTCGAAATCAAGGGCGACTGGAACATCACCAAGGGCAAGCTCAAACAGAAATGGGCCAAGCTCACCGACGATGATCTCCAATTCGTCGAAGGCAAGAGCGAGGAATTGATAGGCCGCATTCAGAAGCGCACCGGCGAAAGCCGTGAAGCGGTCGAAAAAGCCGTCAAGGAATCCTGTGCTGCCTGCGGCTGCAAATAGGCCGCTTGTGCTGCCAGCGGACGTAGGGAAATCCTGCGTCTGCTGGCTATCAGCGGAGGCAAGCGGGCCGCTCGCCTGCCTGCGCCAAGAGGGGAACGGGCGGCTCGCCCGTTCGCCAATGAAGAGCACGGGCGGGCCGCCCAATACTGTCCGTTTTGCGCCCTTTGATCGGAAAACAGGCGTCCCGCCTGTTAGGGAAGACAGCGCGTCCCGCCTGTCCGCCAAGGAACCGACAGGCTGGAAGCCCGTCGGCCTAGACAGGCGGGACGCCTGTCCTCCTGCTAACCGGACAGTATTGGGCGGGCCGCCGGTGTCCCCCTTTGTGGAGCGCATGCCTTTCGTGTATATATAGGTTCCAATGCATGCCCGCAGCGGAAATCACCTTCATGAAAACACCCATAAAGCCACCCGCCGGCACACATGATTCCGTTGACCTCCTGGCCAAGGCGCGTGCGGAGGCTGCCGCCGTCCTCAATGACCTGGGCTCGCAACCCGACGGTTTGAGCGACGCGGAGGCTGCCACCCGCTTGCGGCAGGTGGGGACCAACGAAATTGCCCGCGAGCACCGCCAATCCGGCTTGATGCGGCTCTTGGGCAACATCAGAAATCCATTGGTGCTGTTGCTGATGGCGCTGGCGGTGTTGTCATTTCTAACTGGTGACCAGCGGGCCACCGTGGTGATTCTGGTGATGGTGGTGCTGGGCGTGGTGTTGCGCTTCGTCCAGGAGATGCGTGCCGACAACGCGGCCGAGAAACTCAAGGCGATGGTCAGCAACACGGCCACCCTGGTGCGCGGCGGCAAGGAACGGGAGGTCCCGCTCAAGTTGCTGGTTCCTGGCGATATCATCCGCCTCGCGGCCGGTGACATGGTGCCAGCGGATGTCAGGGTCCTGTCCGCCAAGGATTTGTTCCTCAACCAAGCTGCTCTAACAGGTGAGGCGCTGCCGGTGGAACGCAGCGCCGCGCCGGCGCCAGCGGAACTCGCCAACCCGCTCGAGTTGCCCAACCTCTGCTTCCTCGGCTCCAACGTCGAGAGCGGATCAGCCACCGCCGTGGTCATCCACACCGGCGATCATACCTATTTCGGCTCGCTGGCGGCCAGCATCGTCGGCCAGCGGGAATTGACCAGTTTCGACAAGGGCGTCAACAAGTTCACCTGGCTGATGATCCGCTTCATCGCGGTGATGGTTCCGGCGGTGTTCCTCATCAACGGGCTGGGCAAGCACAACTGGCTGGAGGCGTTCATGTTTGCCATGGCCGTGGCTGTCGGGCTGACCCCCGAAATGCTGCCCATGATTGTCACCGTCAACCTGTCCAAGGGCGCGCTGGCCATGTCCCGCAAAAAGGTGATCGTGAAACGCCTCAACGCCATTCAGAATTTTGGCGCCATGGATGTGCTGTGCACCGACAAGACCGGCACCCTCACCCAGGGCAAGATCGTGCTCGAAAAACACCTCGACGTCTATGGCGAGCCCAGCGAGAAGGTACTGCATTTCGGCTACCTCAACAGCTTCCACCACACCGGCCTGAAGAATTTGCTGGATCAGGCGATCCTGGACCATGAGGAGTTGAAGGATCACCTCCAAGCCGATGCCAAATACCGCAAGATCGATGAGATTCCGTTCGACTTCGTGCGGCGGCGCATGTCGGTGGTGGTCGAAGATGAGGCCGGCTTGAACACGCTGATCTGCAAGGGCGCGGTGGATGAGGTGCTGGATTGTTGCACCAGGGTGGAAGTCAAAGGCGAACTCATCGAGGTGATGCCGGAGCACGACGCCAAACGCCGGCAGTTGGCGGACGACTTGAACAGTCAGGGGTTCCGGGTCATCGCCTTGGCCTACAAACAAATGCCGGACGCCCCCGATGAACCGGTTTACGCGGTCAAGGACGAGTCCGACCTGGTATTGTTAGGTTTTCTGGCCTTCCTCGATCCGCCCAAGGACACCGCCACCGAGGCGTTGCAGCGGCTTCACAAACTGAACGTGGACGTCAAGGTTCTCACCGGCGACAATGAGCTGGTCACCGCCTATATCTGCAGGCAAGTTGGAATGCCGGTGGAACACCTGCTGCTAGGCTCGCAAATCGAAACGATGGGTGAGGCTGAATTGGCCGATGCCGCCGGCGCCGCCAGTGTCTTTGCCAGACTGGTTCCGGCGCACAAGGAGCGCATCATCCGCGCGCTCCAGAGCAGGGAACATGTGGTGGGCTTCATGGGCGATGGCATCAACGACGCCCCGGCCTTGAAGGCCGCCGATGTGGGCATCTCGGTGGACAGCGCGGTGGATATCGCCAAGGAGTCGTCAGACATCATCCTGCTGGAAAACAGCCTGCTGGTGCTCGAACAGGGCGTGATGGAAGGACGGCGCGTGTTCGGCAACATCGTCAAGTATATCAAAATGGCCGCCAGTTCGAGCTTCGGCAACATGTTCAGCGTCGTGGGTGCCAGCGCGTTCCTGCCGTTCCTGCCAATGCTGCCGATCCAAGTGCTGACCAACAACCTGTTGTACGACTTCTCACAGACGACCATCCCGACAGACCAGGTGGACGCCGAATGGCTGGTCAAGCCGCGCCAGTGGACGATCGGCCGGATCCTGCGCTTCATTTTGTTTATCGGTCCCATCAGCTCGATCTTCGACTATCTGACGTTTTTCATGATGTTATACATTTTCAACTGCTGGCACAACCCGGCCCTGTTTCAGACCGGCTGGTTCGTGGAGTCCCTCTTCACGCAGACCCTGATCATTCACGTCATTCGCACCAACAAGATCCCGTTCATCCAAAGCCGCGCCAGTTGGCCGCTAATCCTCACCTCCCTGCTCATCGTCGCGGGCGGCGCGTGGCTGACGATTTCGCCCTTGGCAGATGCGCTCGGGTTTGTCCCGCTGCCGCCACTCTACTGGCTCTATCTGGTCCTAATGCTGATCGGTTACGCGCTCCTGACCCAGGTTGTCAAGACCTGGTTCGTCCGCAGGATTGGCGAGTGAGAGCGGAGCCGCAGGTGGCTGCCGCGTCTCGCGGCAGGCCGTGTCGGCGGCGTCTCGCCGCCAGGCCCGGATCAGGTCATGAGGCACGCGTCATGCGTCCTAAGGCAAGGGGTATTGCCACCACCCCGGCTGGACTCCCGGCGCCGGAAGCGGCGCAACGTCTCGCCGCTCACGGCCCGAA